>Ga0116229_10005434_pt1 | contig 20790 bp, 7 predicted proteins | sample S1TSphgellanicum_3_FD_87313 | JGI IMG/M metagenome (GOLD analysis project Ga0116229, IMG submission 87313) | Host-associated microbial communities from peat moss isolated from Minnesota, USA - S1T2_Fc - Sphagnum magellanicum MG | ecosystem: Host-associated > Plants > Peat moss > Unclassified...
GCCTTGAGCGCCTTGGTGCTGTTCTTTGCCATGAAGCGCCGCCGCTCGAACGTCTAGGATTGGTTTGAACCAATCGTGCGGAGCGAAATGCTCTGCACGATCGGCCTTGGTTAGTTCGGTAAACTTGGAGGTAAACAACCAAAGAAATATTGCGGTAGACATCCTGAATTGGGAGAAATGTAACATTCTCGCGTCAGAGCAGTATAACGTAGACATCCATAAACCACAGCATTATAAGTACCCCAGCTTTAACACACCCTTAATGAAAAAAATGAAAAAACTTACCACCATCCCGGCTTTAGTGCTTGCAACCATGAGCTTTGTTTCAACTGCAGCCTTAGCCCAGGATGTCAGCACGAATGACACGGACTTGATCCTCGGTTTTCGCGTAACGACTAACGGAACCACCGGTTCCGCAGACAATGTCGAAGTTGATCTCGGATCAACTTCTTTGTTTACGAAAACCGCCACCATCAACCTCAGCAGCCTATTTACCGCGACGGATCTGGAAACCTTTGGCAGCTCTTGGGGCAGCCGAACCGATTTGACTTGGGGAGCAGTGGGTGCTGTTGACGATCAAAGTATCACCAATGATTTCCTGGCAACTTATTCGGGTGGAACGGCTCCCGTTAGCGGAACGGCTAACTCTTTGTCGACTCCCAATAGCGATATTCAGGGCGTAGCCGATGGCTTGGCCAATGAGACGGAGGCTGATAAACCTACCGTAGCGATCGTCACCAACGCCTCCTCCGATCCAGATAGCTACGTCTACAACCTGTACGATGGAGGTATGACAACGGCGGATTATCAGTTCTTCAACACAGGTGCGACTCAAAAAACCGGCACTGCTGACGGTTCCCTCAAATTGTACGCCTTTGATGCCGGTTCTCCGGGAACTCTTGCCGTCCAGCTCGGCACGTTGACCCTCACTGGTACAGGCGCCACTGAGACCTTCAACTACGTGGGTGTCAATGCGGGCGTTGTTCCGGAGCCTTCGAGCTATGTCCTGAGCGGCATCGGCGCGTTGGTGTTGTTCTTGATGATGAAGCGCCGCCGCACGAATGCCTAAGAATAACCGGGAGCCCCCCACAGAAATTGAGGCTCCACAGTTAACGATTAATAAAATTTGTTGGATTCGTGGTGGGTTTGAAGGGCTTTTCCTCGGGGAAAGCCCTTCTTCATGTAGGTTCCAGTGGATCGGTCCTAATCCATCGGTTGTCGCCCCTTGGCATTCGGGCAAGGTGAGGTTCGGCGGTTCCATAGGTTAGTCTTCATTTTCCCATGCGTAACTTGCCCCATCAAAACTCAGCAGATACTCTCGCTACAAGCGCCTGCGGGGGCATATCCTGGGTTGCTGAATGGGAGATTTTCAAGGAGAAACACCAGCTCCTCCGCAGGCGAGGCCTATTCTTGATATTTTTTGTCGCCGCTACCGCCTTACTAACTTCCGCGGGTGAGGCTCGCGAAACCATGCGGGGAGCTTCATCGGGTTCGAGCTCAAGTGGCTCTGGAGCCACCTCGAGCACTTCCCAAACCGCGACAGCTGCGACCGAGGCTACAGCGCAGGCGGCCCAGGCAGCCGCAACGGCGGCCCGCTCGCAACAGGCTTTCATGAGGGGGGCGGCGGCCCTGCAAGCCGCCCAAAGCACTCAAGCGGCTGCCAGTGCGGCCGCGTTGGCCACTGAGCCGACGGTCGCCGACGGTCTTAACGCCGGGACGCCCGGCACAAGTTTGCCCGGACTTGTGCCGGTCGGCGGCGTCCCACTGTTATCCACGACCGGGGCAGCGATCAATATTGTTCAATTGAACAGTGGCGGAAAAAATCAGTTAGCTCTCGGTAGCGGCGGAACGGTCACTCTGCCGAACGGAACCCCGGGCACGGACCAGATCGCGATATCCGGCGCAGGCAGTGTCACCTCCGCGGGAGGCGGGGTCACCACCACCGCCGGAAGCGTGACGACCACGACCGGCGGGACGCTAACGACGACACAGGGGGGTACCATTTCGTTGACCGCGGGCAGTGGTTCGCTGAATGTGGTAACTGCGACAACGCTGACATCGACCCTGGCCGGAACCGTTACGCTTCCGGCGGGAGGTGGAACCGTGGCCTTGGCCGCCAACCAGGCTTACACTGCCCCGGCAGGCAGTTCGGTCACTTTTTCCGGTACGGGTACGGGCACGGTTAGCGTCTCCGCGGTGGCTGCCACCAGCACGGCCACGGTGGCTTTGACGGGAGCGGGAACGCTGGCCCTGGCCAATGCAAATCCGACTCTTCCCGGAGGAACCATCACAACTTCCAGCGGGACTACCAGCTTTACCAATGGCGGTTCGGTTTCTTCCCTTGCGGCGGGTAGCCAGATCAACATCGTTGGCAGCGGGACGATCAACTTAACCGGTACCACGGATGGTTCGGCCACGGTCGCCCTGCCGGTCATCCTCCCTTCCTCATCCACGACTGTTTCCACCTTCAATTACACCACCACAGGTACTGTGCTGGCGACCCAATCATATGCTATTCCAAATTCCCCCGGTTACGCCTGGAAAGGCGTAGGCGCGCTTTCGCAATCGACGGGAAACGGCCTGACAACCGATACGATTACCCAAAGCGCTTCGGAAGCGCTTCTTTACTGGTCATCTTTTAACGTGAGCAAGAATACAGTGCTCGACTTCGACCAGAGCGCAGGCGGGGCGAATGTGGGCACCTGGGTGGCGATCAATCAGATCGTGAATGATGCTTCGCTGGCGCCGTCTCAGATTCTGGGCAGCATCCAAGCATCCGGACAAGTCTATGTCATTAACCAGAACGGGGTGATTTTTGGTGGATCATCCCAAGTCAATACCCACAACCTCACCGTATCCTCCCTTCCCATCAATACCAATCTTCTCACTCCCGAAGAGTTACTTGGCGGAGCGAGTACGGAAGACCAGGATCTTTTTTCGCAGTTAACGATCAGTCAGGTTACTTCGGTCGCCAATTCACTGCCGACTTTTACTCCTGGCAATGTGGTGACTGTCGCTTCGAGTAGTACCAACAGCGATACGGTGACCTTGACTTCAGCAACATTACCAACTGGTTTTGCTGTTGGATCGGTTCTTCTTGGATCGACTGTGCAGGGCATCAACGGCACAACGGTCACCCTCGCTGCAAATGCCAACGCCTCAGATACCAACACAAATGAGGCATTCTCTAACAGTGCGCTCGGTTCTCTGGTTACCGTTGCATCGAGCAGCACAAACAGCAAGGTCGTGACGCTGGCGTCGCCGGGGGCATCGCCGACTCTAGGCGTTGGATCGGTTCTTCTTGGATCGACAGTCCAGAGTATCAATGGCACTACCGTAACCTTGGCTTCCAATGCTAATGCCGCTGTTTCGAATACAACTGAAGCCTTTTCAAGAAGCGCGTCAGACGGCGATGTCATAGTGGCCCTCGGCGCGCAATTGACGAGCCCGACAACACCGGAGCATGTGGGGGGAAGAATCGCCCTGATTGCGCCGGTTGTTGACAACGAGGGCACGATTTCAACCCCCGACGGCCAGACCATCCTGGCGGCGGGACTTCAGGTGGGATTTACCGCCCATGCCCAATCTGACCCGAGTTTGCGTGGGCTGGATGTTTTTGTCGGTGGAGTTGGCGAAGGGACGGTCAATGTCTCGTCGAGCAGCACCACCAGCCCCACTGTAACGCTGGCCTCATCAGCACCCTCTGATCTTATTGTGGGAACGGAATTCCTGGGATCGATCGTGCAAAGCATTCATGGAAATACGGTGACTCTCGCCGGCGATGCTGACGCCACGGTAACATCGAAGACATCTGAGGCGTATGCATGGTCCAGTCATTCCGATGCGAATGGCGTCGCATTCGGGACAGTGACTAATGGAGGTGTGATCGAAGTCCCGCGCGCCGACGTTACGATGGCGGGAATGGATGTTAATCAACAAGGCATTATCGACAGCCTGACCTCCGTTTCCTTGAACGGGCGGGTCGATCTCCTGGCTGATTATGGAGCCAATCCGCAGGTTAGCTCATCGAATGGTCTTACCCAGGCTGTCTTTGTGCCTTCAGAAACAGGTGTCGTAACTTTGGGCTCCGATAGTGTTACCCAAATTCTGCCCGATACGACCGGCGCCACGGTGACGGGAACGGCCTTGGCGTTACCTTCCCTCGTGAATATCGAGGGTTTGACGATAAACCTGGACTCTGGCGCGGAAATATTGGCGCCAGGAGCCATGGCCACGCCTTCGTCAAGCGTCAACGGTTCCCCCACCGTCGGTTCCGTCGACTTGGCTGGCGCAGCACTGACTTCCGGCGTCAATCTTGATGCGGGCACTTGGCAGACTGCCTTGGGCGCGGCAACTCAATCGCTGAACTCCCTGTCGGTCGGCCAAGTCAATATAGATTCGAATGCGACGATCGATGTATCAGGCTCCCAAGATGTCTCAGCTTCAGTGACAGAAAACATTATCCCGGTCCAGTTGCGAGGCACGGAGTTGGCCGATTCGCCCCTGCAACAAAATGGGCCGCTTCGCGGTCAAACGGTCGATGTCAATATTGCCGACAGCGGTGTTTATGAAGGGGTAGCCTGGATCGGCTCGCCCATTGGCGATCTTTCGGGGTATGCGGCGCTGGTGGAGCATACGGTTAATGAATTAACGGTCAACGGAGGTACGGTCGGCATTCAAGCAGGCAACAGCGTGAACATTGCCTCCGGCTCGACGATCAATGTTTCGGGCGGCTACGTCAATTATCAAGGGGCTGACGTGGCGACGACGAAGGTTGTGACGGCGACAGGAGAAGTTATCGATATATCGCAGGCAACTCCGGATCAAATCTATCAGGGAATTTACACGGGAGATGTAGTTACTTCCTCGAAATGGGGAGTCAGCCAAACTTACAACAGCGAAACTCTGACTACTTATGAGCCGGGCTACATCCAGGGAGGTAACGGTGGAGCGCTTACGATCAGTTCGCCCTCGCTGACTTTGCAGGGAAATCTCTACGGTAATACGGTGGCTGGGCAGAATCAGGTCGCACCCGCCCAACAGGTATCGATTAATCTAAATAATAATGGTGTTGCTGAAGCGGAGACTGTGACCGGCCTTTCGCAGTTTGCGAATGCTGATTTTTCCGCCGACGCCAGTACTGCCAGTGATAATTTCATGACGCAGATCCTTTTGCCGATCGACGCGACACCCACCGCCGGCACGCTGGTATTGAATCTTTTTCCGCAAGCGGTTGCCACGGGGCATACCTCGACGATTCTGCCGGAGGATATTGTTTTTCAGCCCGGCGCGGGTCCTGCGGTGAGCGATCCTTTTGCCAGCTCCGGAAACACCGAACTCGACCTCAGTTCCAACCTGGTTGGAGTTGATGGCTTTAGTTATATTACCATTTATGGCGGTGATCCCCTTTCAGACGATTACAACGCCACCAGCGCGGTGCCGGCGATTGCCATAGCGGGGAATATCGCGGTGCCTGCCGGGGCAGTACTTACGACCGCGGCTGGAGGATCGCTTACATTCGCGTCGGTGAATATGGATGTTGAGGGCTCCATTCTTGCTCCCAGTGGTGATTTGAATTTTACCGCTCAGAATACCGGCGTACAATCGAGCAATGTCGATTCTCCGCTGGAGGCTGCGGCCGGCCGGGGTCAGTTTACCTTGGGGGGCGATGCCTCTCTAAGCACAGCCGGCCTGGTCGTTGACAATGAGTCCATTTCTGCTGACGCGAATATTCTGCCGGGGGCAATCAACGGAGGATCAATCACGATCAAGGGCTATAATGCCGACCTGGAGTCGGGAACGAGTATTGATGCGTCGGGAGGAGTTGAGGTTAGTCCGACAGAAAAGATCACGTATGGCAAGGGCGGCAAAATCGATATTGAAGCCGGGCAAGACCCCTACATCAATTCTGCAAATAACTACGGCATTCTTGGCGGCCATTTAACACTCGGATCGACTTTGAGCGCTTACTCCGGGACGACCGGCGGCTCGCTCACCATCCTTGCGCCGTTGATTCAGGTGGGTGGAGATACACTCCAAAATGGCGATACCTCGGGCGCACCAGTTCAGGAGACTGCCTCGGTTTGGGGCAACGGCACGACTTTATGGCTGGACAAAACGGGCTCGCCCGACTTTTTCAGCCAGGGTGGATTTAATAGTTTTACTTTGACTGGCTTGGGACTTGCCCCCGTCACCTATACTAATGGAATTGCTTCCAACGCGGATCCCAATGCATCCGATCCCGGCGTCGTACTTGCCGCGGGATCGACCGGGACGACTCTGATTCAACCCATTGCGCAAAACTATCAGGCAATGGTGGAGGGCGACGAAGTGGATATGACCACGACGACTTATCCCCTGGCGTCCGAGCGAGCAGCGGTTAGTTTGACTTTCGATGCTGCCGGCGTGAATGCGGGTGGCGTTTCCACCCCTACACTCTCTTATATCGTTCGCGGTAATTTGGTCATGGATGCCGGCGTTACCATTCAAACCGATCCCAACGCTAATGTTACCTTGGAGGGACAAACCGCTGCCGTGCTCGGGCAGGTCTATGCGCCAGGCGGTGCTATCACGGTGAAGGGAGCCTCAAGTTCAACCAATCTGTTTAGTCCCAATCTTTCAGGAAGCAACTCGGCATCTGATATTGTGGCGACGGTCGATCTTGGGCCGAATTCTGTTCTATCGACTGCGGGCACCGCTGAACAGACCTTCAATTCGCTCGGCTATGACACCGGCAGCGTCTTGAATGGAGGCAGCATTACCGTGAAGGGAAATGTTGTGGCGGAGGAAGGATCGCTGCTCGACGTTTCCGGGACGAGCGCAACCTTTGACGTTTCGCCCACAAGCGCAGGCGAACCAGTTGGCACCCTCGGTTCGCAGCGAATGGTGCCGCTCACGGAAGAAAGCAACGGGGGCTCGATCACCTTTGATGGAGGGACTGAGTTGTTTATTGATTCTACCATGATTGGCGGGGCAGGCGGGGCCAACGCGCAACCAGGAAGTTTGTCGATCTCAAGTGGATACACGAATTACAATGTTTCCAGTTCGAAGCTTCAGAGTTCTCTTGATCCCACCCTGTTCGTCATGGCCGGAGGTTCCACCCTGGCGGCTTCCCCGCTTACGGGTGAAGCCGTGATCGGACAGGAGTCCGTGGCAAACACGTCGGTGAGCGTGGCTTCCAGCAGCACCACGAGTTCCACCGTGACGCTGGACTCGGCAACGCTGCCTGCCGGTTTTGAGGTTGGGTCCGTGCTTCTGGGTTCGACCGTCAAGAGCATTAACGGCACCACCGTCACTCTTGCCGCGAATGCGAACGCTTCGGTCTCAAACCAGACGGAGTATTATACGGCCATTGACTCTGCCGGGAATTACATCCTGGGCTATTTTGCGGCAAACAGTAATCTCTTCCTTGCCGCCGGCGCTGATCCAAGCCTGGTCAATAATGGCGGCCGTGCGGGCGGTTTTGGTTCTCTTACGCTGAATGGCACCGTGCAATTCTCTGGTCCGGTGTCTATCGCCACCAGTAAAGAGCTTATTGTGGCGACCGGGCCGGCGCCGTCCAATACGGATGTCACTTCGGGCGGAGTTATCTATGGAGATGGAACCTCTAATGTGACGCTAAGTTCGTCGTATGTCGACCTAGGCTTGGCTTTTGCAGACCCGGGTGGACCCGACCTCACGTCCGCGGTTGTAGCAGGTGCAGGTATCGTCACGGTTAACGCCACCCAGTTGTTGGATGTAGGCAATCTGTCCGTGGAAAACATGAACGGAGTCAATCTGGTCAGTTCCGGAGACGTGAGGGGGGATGGGTCGTTGAATGCTGCAGGAAGTATCTCCATCACGGCTGCTCAGATTTACCCGACAACTGAAAACGCTTTTACCATTGCCGCTTACGATTCTTTAGCCGGTGTTTCATCAGTGGCTTTGGCGACTCCATCGGGAACCTTGCCGTCGCTGCCCCTATCCGCCGGGGGTACCATCAATATTTATGCTTCAACCATCACGCAGGACGGCGTTTTGCGTGCTCCGATGGGAACAATCAATCTCGGCTCTCTCGCCCCACCGACAGGACTTCCCGCCACCACGTCAGTCACGCTCGGTCTGGGCAATCCCGGCAGCATCACCGCTTCAGGCAGCATTACGTCTGTATCAGCGTTTGACCCAACCACACTTTCTGGCATCACCATTCCTTACGGATACACCGACAGCAGCGGCGATTGGATTGATCCGGCTGGAAATACGATTACGGCCGGAAGCACGCCGACTCTACCCGACAAGGCAATCAATCTTTCGGCTGCCAGTATAACCGACATAACGGGCTCGACGCTTGATGTTCGCGGAGGAGGCGATCTGGAGGCCAGTCAATTTGTTTCGGGAACGGGTGGCACGAACGATATCCTCGACTCGACGACGAGCTTCGCGATCATTCCATCGGCAGACCAGGCATCTTACGCGCCTTTTGATGATGAAGAGAATAATCCTCGATTTGCAACCACTGGACTTCAAGTTGGAAGCGAAATTTATCTTGCGGGTGGCAATGGTTTGGCGGCGGGCTATTATACGCTGCTGCCTTCCGGTTATGCTCTTTTACCGGGCGCTTTTCTTGTCACACCAGAGAGTGGCGCACCTAGTGGCACAACTGTAACCGAACTTAATGGCTCAAGCCTGGTTTCAGGCTATCTGGCGAGCTCGCTTAACGGTGTCCGCGAGAATTCCCTGACTACCGTCTTTCAGGTCAAATCGCAGGCGGTTATCAATTCAGAGGCAGAGTATATCGATTCCTCGGCCAACACTTATTTTCCCCAAAGCGCCATTTCACTTAATGTCGCTGTGCCACGTCTTCCAGTAGATGCGGGCCAGGTCGTGCTGAATGCAACGCAGTCGCTGACGCTGCCCAATACCCCAGGCACTCTCCAGACTGCGGCGACCGGATTAGGCAGCATTGTCGATATTGCCAGCCCAACCACGATTAATATCGATAACTCCAGCGACCCCTCCACTGATGTGGCGGGAGATTTAAATCTCGACGCTTCCGCGTTGAGCTCATTTGAAGCCTCCACCCTCGTGATCGGTGGCTCCCAAAACGCTGCTGGAACAACTGTCACAGTGACGACCAATAGTTTAACGGTCGATACCGACGGTGCGGCACTGTCCGCCAATGATCTTATTTTGGTGTCGAATGGCCTGCTTCAGGTTGACCAAGGATCCGTGATCGAGTCCTCGGGTTCGCTTTCGACGCAACCACTGTCCATTGTTAATGGAAACTCGAATGTGGTGACGGTTGCGTCGAGCAGCACAAGCAGTTCCACCGTGACCCTGGCTTCAGCAACCTTGCCTTCCGATTTTGCGATCGGATCAAGCCTGCTGGGTTCGACCGTGCAGAGCATCAGCGGTAAAATCGTCACTCTCGCCGCGACTGCCAACGCCCGGGTGACCAATCAATCCGAGGCCTTTTCGAGCAGTGACGGCGTACTTCTACGGGTGAGCGGTGACCCGAATGCGGTTACTACCCGTCCGGATGGCGTCAATCCATCCGATCCCAACCCCCAATTGATTATTGGCGGGGTAAACACAGGGCCCGCGGCGGCGGCGGGAGTATCGATTAGTGGCGCTTCCCTGACTTTGGATTCGACTGGCTTTAGTTCTCTCGATGAGAGCGCCACCCTTAAAGCAACTAGCGCGGTTTCGATCGACAGCGGGCATATCAGTTTGGTCCTGGATGGCAGCCAACCCGCGAATGGCGGCTTGGTGATCTCCGGCGCCGCGCTCGCGACGCTCCAGGAATCCGCGCAGACACTTTCCCTGCTAAGTTATTCCTCACTTGATATCTGGGGGAGTGGAGATATCGGCGCAAGCCCCGATGTAATGGGCAATTATCAGGTGCAAAATTTGACCTTGCATGCAGCCGAAATCCGGGGCTTTAACCCGGAAGGCGGCTCAATCGCTGTCGCTTCGAGCAGCACCAACAGCTCCACCGTTACGCTCTCTTCGGCAACGCTGCCCGCCGGATTTGGCGTGGGTTCCATCTTCCTTGGATCGACTGTCCAGAGCATCAGCGGAGATACGGTCACTCTTGCCTCTGACGCTGACACTGTTGTGTCGTCGAATACATCCCAAGCATATGCCGGTACGGTCGACATCAATGCGCAAAATGTCGTCATTGATAATAGCCCCAACGGCACCGGGCTCGGACCGACGGCGGGATACACGCCTGCCGGATCTCTTGCGATTAACTCGGAAACCTTGACCATCGGAGATAATCCGCTGGCCATCGATCAGTACGCCCAGATCACGCTATCGGCTTCGAGTGATATCGTGTTAAGCAACGGCACCGGCAGCCTGACCGCGGCAGGCAATCTGACCCTGTCGACGCCGCTTCTCACCGCCGCGCCGGTCGTTCCCCTCACTCCGCTGCAGGTCTACGATGGTGAAGCGCAGCCCACGGCGACCAACCAGACGATCAGCGCGGCTGGCGCGCTGACGATCAGCAACCCGAACGCGGAAGCAGCCATCTCGACCCTGATGGAAGGGCTGGGTGCCAATGTCACCCTGGCCGGCGCCAGTGTGATGGCCAACAGCACTATCCAACTACCAAGTGGTACGCTCGCAGTCGTCGCCACGGGTGGAGACCTTTCTGTTGGTGGAAATCTTGATGTGGGCGGCACGCCGCAAGCGATTTATAGTTTGACGGAGTACACGTCGGGCGGCCGGATCAGCCTGACTTCCTACACCGGTGGCGTGACCTTGAGTCCGGGCGCCTCGGTAAATGTTTCCAGCAGCGGAGGCAACCTGGTGTCGGTACTGTCGAGCACCATCACCAGTCCCAACGTGACGCTGGCCGGTGGAACATTGCCCTCTAATTTCAGCGTTGGATCGCAGCTTCTGGGATCGACCGTGCAGAGTATTGATGGCACGACGGTGACACTGGCCTCGAACGCCAATGCGACTGTTTCCAATGCAGCAGTGGGTTATTCATCCCCCACGAACGGAGGCAGTGCGGGCAGTCTCACTATCAGCGCGGCCAATGGCACTTTTACTTTTGCCGGCAGTACCCTGCTGGGTGAAGGCGGCGAGGGTGGTCAAGGCGGTACCTTCACTCTCGAAGCCGCCAATCTGCCCGGCACCAACCTTTCGCCGCTTGAAGCTGCGCTGAATCCGGTCGTTTCAGGAGCGGTTGCCGGTGATACGTATCTCGGTGGTTTCACGCAGGCGCAAACCATCCGCGTGGGCAATGGCAGCGTGACCCTGGACGGCACGACGGCAACGGATGCATTTAATTTGTCCACAGATGCCGGTTCCATCACCGTCAGCGGGGAAGTCGCAAGCAACAGTGGATTGAACAATAGCAGCGGAGATTCGACGGCAACCATTGATGTCACGACGCAAGCCAATTCTAATCGTGTAACGGTTCTGTCCAATCCGGGGGTGAGCGGCGGCTCGATTAGCCTCGAGGCCAATGGAAGCGTTACGCTCCAATCCGGCGCGCTGCTCTCGGTCGCAGCGCAGACCGTCAATGACGCAGGCCAGGGCGGAACGGTTTCCCTTGAAGCGGGTGATGAAACAAACGGGAATGAGCCCTCGACCTCTTCATCACGGAACGGCTCGGGTGATTTTGTTGCCGGAGTGGCCGTGGTCAATGTGCAAACCGGCTCCGTTATCGATCTGTCTGTTGCCGCAACGAGCAAGATGTTTGACGGCAGTGAAATCAATGGCGCGACGGGGATCTTGAATGTTCGCGCTCCGCAAACCACTTCCAATCTCGATGTTCAGGTTGACCCGATCAACGGCAACATCGTTAATCCTTCAAGTATCGTGGTGGAAGGATACGAAGTCTTCAATGCATCGGCGGATGGTTCCATCGACGAACAGGAACCAAATGTCATGGCGAACGGAAACACGTTTGCCGGTGTCGCCGGTCAGCCTGCGACTGCCTCGTACACGGCTATGCTAAATGCGTTAATCTCCACGACCGGCGTGAATAGCACCTTGCAGGCTCTCACTACTATTGAGCCCGGCGCGGAAATCATCAATACCAACCTGGATACGACGGCCAATCCTACCGCAGGCGACCTGACGCTGGCCAGCAATTGGGACCTCTCCACCTACCGCTTTGGGCCCAGCGGCAACGTGGCGGGTGATCTGACTTTACGTGCCGGTGGCAACCTTGTCTTCGAGGGCCCAAGCCTGGTCAACGATACTGATGCTGCTAGCCTCAGTGATGGATTTACGACGAACCCTACCTATGATGACGGCTTGTGGACGGATGTACTCATGCCGGCGGGTAGCCAATCCTGGTCCTACCGGCTGGTGGCAGGCGCGGATTTTAACGCGGCGAATTATCAGCAGGTTCTGCCGTTGAGCTCGACGAATTCCCTGGTCGTTAGTAATCCCGCCGCCCTGAGCGCAAATAGCGGTTCTGTTTTGATCGGCCTGGGCACGCCCAATATTTCCACCATCACGTCAAGTACAACCACAACTGAACAAATCTTGGGTCCAGTTGAAGATGGTTTCGATGGTTACTATCAGACGATCCGGACAGGAACAGGCAGCATCAATATCTCCTCGGGAGGCGACGTTCAGTTGCTCAACAATGTGGCAACTATCTACACGGCCGGTACGCAAGTAACTCCGCCAGGCACATTTGATGCACCGATTTTGACTGATCCGTCTGTTAACGATAATGACAATTATAACTTCCCTGCCATTGGCGGTACGATTGCCACTGCCGAGTACAGCCAAAGTGGCGGGAATGTTGTCATTTCAGCACAGGGCAATATCGCACATTACACCCAATACAATCCGGATGGTTCCCTTGCCATCGTCGGCAATGACATCGACGGCGATCCTCTCGCAAATGACTCCTCCCTTGAAGTACCGACGAATTGGCTTTATCGCCGTGGAGATGATGTGGGAGGTACATTTGCCACCAACGCAGACGGCCAGGTCGCCTCGACAACGTGGTGGGTCGATTTCAATAACTTTTTTGAGGGAGTTGGCGCATTGGGTGGGGGTAATGTTACGCTCACGGCAGGCGGCAGCGTAGACAATGTCGATGCGCTGGTTCCCACAAATGCCTACATGCCCGGTGTTAATGCCAATGGAAACTTGGTTGAATTAGGAGGCGGTGACCTGCTTGTTTCCGCAGGTGGCAATATTAATGGAGGTGTTTATTACATCGAACGCGGCCAAGCCACCCTTGAGGCGGGAGAACAAATTTTAACCAACGCGACGCGGTCGCTGGCCATCAGCGGGGTGGTTACGCCCCAGAAATATCTGCCGACAACGCTTTTCTTGGGTGAAGGAACGATCAACATATCGGCGGGAGAAAACGTGCTGCTGGGCCCGATTGTGAATCCGTTCCTCCTGCCCCAGGGGATTAATAACACGATAAATGACGCGAGTTACTTTTCAACTTATGCTTCAACCGACGCGGTTGACGTTTCGTCTTTGACCGGAGAAGTCACGATCAAAGACGCCACCTCCGGGGGATCGTTGCTTACCCTTTACAGCGACGATTTGTCCAACGGAGACGTAGCCGGTAACTTTTCGACTGACTATAACTGGCTTGGATCAATTGAACCGAGCATTCAGGCTTCCACATTCGGAGATGAGACCGCTTTAATGCCGCCTACTCTGGAAGTAACTGCTTTTTCAGGCAGCATTAATCTCGACGGCAACTTGACTTTGTCGCCGTCAGCGTCTGGAACCATCAATCTGGTGGCTGCGGGCTCAATCAACGCCTTCCAGCCAGTGTCCGCCAGTACCTTGGGTCAGCTTACGTGGGCCTCAAGTCAAATCGACTTATCCGACGCCAATCCAAATAGCATTCCCGGGGTGACCACGCCTGTCACCGATGGCAGTGCAGCTTTAACGACGTTCGACAATTTATTTAATGTCTCGGGTTCAACCACGGGTAGCTCTGCCCTGTTGACAACTCAAGAAGCACTTCATGCCGATCTTCCCATCAATGCATCTAATCCCAATATACTTGGTCCGCTTCACGCCGATGACTCCACCCCGGTTTATCTCTATGCGGGGAATGGAGATATCGATGGCCTTAATTTGTTTTCCGGAAAAATGGCCGATGTCGTGGCTGGAAATGATATAACGGATACGTCTCTTTACGTTCAAAATGACAATTCGACGGATATCACCCTCGTTGAGGCCGGCCACGATATACTTCCGTACGACGCAAACTCGGTCTTGCGTGAAGAGACTCACAGTACAGGTGCAATTGATCTGGGCGAAAATGATAATTCTGCCGACCAATCAACGTATCAGCCTAACGGTACGGGTCTTGGCGCCCCGAATGCGGGCAACATACAAATCGCCGGCCCGGGTACGCTGGAAGTTTTGGCCGGGCGTAATCTTAACTTAGGGGAAAATCCCGGCAATGTGCTAGACGGTACCGGGGCTATCGGGTCGGGAATTCTCAGCATAGGCAATACTCTCGATCCCTACCTTCCCTTTAACGGTGCCGATATAATTGCCGCAGCAGGGCTCGGTGGATCGAGTCTGGCCACAACGAATTCAGGCGCGGCAGGTTTCGGGCTGGACTCCACTCATAATAGTACTCTTGATTTTACCAGCGCAGACGGTACTGGGTTCATCGACGAGTATCTTAATCCCACCTCTGGCGGAGCGGAAGCATCCACTTACCTTCCAGATTTGGGCTCACTGCTGGGAGTTACGAATGTTACCGATCCCCAGATATGGGATATCTTCAGCGGCACGAGTGATTCGAGTCTCACAGACCAGGAAAAGTCGGTTCAAGCCCAGCTAACGCCGGAAACTCGGGATGCCTTGGCCCTGACTATTTTTTATGACGTGCTGCGCGACGCGGGGAGGGACCACAATAATTCGAGCAGTCCCTTTGCTGGCACCTACACCGAGGGTTATGCCGCGATCGCGGCATTGTTCCCTTCCAGCAACACGTATCAGGGCGACATCACCCTGACTTCGCGTGAAATCAAGACAACCAACGGTGGAAACATCAGTCTTTTGGCTCCCGGAGGTCAGCTCGACGTCGGCTTGGACAACAGCGGTACTCAAGCCATTGACCAAGGAATTCTAACCGTTGATGGGGGCAACATATCCATCTTTACCAACAACAATGTTTCGGTTGGCACCTCACGAATCTTTACCCTGCACGGCGGCAATGAGATCATTTGGTCGACTCTGGGCAATATTGCTGCCGGTGCTTCATCGAAGACCGTCCAGTCGGCTCCTCCCACCCGCGTTCTCATTGATACGCAGAGTGGCAATGTTGAAACCGACCTGGCTGGTCTTGCCACCGGCGGGGGCATCGGTGTCTTGGAAACCGTTTTGGGAGCGCCTCCCGGCAATGTCGATTTGATTGCGCCAAGCGGCATTGTCGATGCAGGCGATGCGGGCATTCGCTCTTCAGGCACGATCAATATCGCGGCGACTCAGGTGCTCAATGCCGGAAATATTCAGTCGGGAAGCGGAACTACCGGCGTTGCCACCGTGGCTGCGCCCAATATCAGCGCCACCGTGGCCGCTGCCTCGGCGGGCGGCGCCTCGCAGAATGCCGCAACCGAGGCGGCCAGGTCCGCCCAGCCGCAGAACCAGCCGCAGGAAGAAGACTTGCCCTCGATCATCTCGGTTCAGGTTATCAGCTACGGTGAAGGAGATGATGACAGTGCCAGTACGGCTCCCTCGGATTCCAACAAAAAAAATCCGACCGCAGGGTAAGCATAGGTCCATGCCAACAAGCTCCAAGAGAAAGAAAGTGGGCGAGACTCGACACTCGGCTGCATCTCGCAAGGGTAAATTCCTCCATCGTCCGTCCACTTTCCCGTCTTTGCTTTCAATATTCGGTGTGCCGCTGCTGCTGGCCGCAGTGACTTTTTTAGTCTATTGGCAATCGCTCAATTCCGACTTTGTTTACGATGCGCGGCATGAAATTCTTGAAGAAGGTTTCATCACCTCCATCTCCAACCTTCCCAGCGTGCTCTCTCTGAAAGTGCTGGGCATGAATCTCTTTCTCGGGACGCGTCCGGGACAACTGCTTTATTTGATGTTAATTGCCTCCATCTGCGGCAAGGAGCCATTCGGTTATCATTTATGCAGCAACCTCCTCCATGCTGCCAACGTCGCATTGTTATTTGTGCTCTTGCGACGTTTGATCGAAAAGGAAATGCCTGAATTAAATGAGCGCGGCAGGTTGAAAGCTCAATGTGCGGCTGTTGTGGTTACCCTTGCCTTCGCCTTGCATCCGATCGCCGTGGAATCGGTCTCGGAGGTCAGTTATAGCTCCAGCCTGCTTGTGGCTTTCTTTACGCTATTGGCTTTGCTGGCTGCGACCGCTTTTCGGCCTGAAAACACTCGATTTGCCTTGCTTTGGGGCGGCTGGGGCTCGCTTTGCGCATTGGCTGCGGTTTGCTGTAAAGAATCAGGCATAGCCGCGGCGTTGCTGCTCGTGGTTTATTGGTTCTTATATCGCCGCCATGAGGCAAAAGGTCCGTGGGTTTTGTTCATGAGTGTCGCGTCCGCCATGACCGCAACTTTTCTTGCCGCAAGATTCTTGCTTGCTCCTCCAAGCCCGATGCCATTGGGCTATCTTGGAGGTTCTTTCCCCCACGTCTTTTTGATCCAACCCACCGTATGGGTTTTCATGATGGGTCAATTGATTTGGCCCACACATCTCTCCGCAGATTACACGCTGCACCAAGCGGGCATGCCCTCCATTTGGTTGGCGCTGGTCATTCTTACCGCAGTGCTCATGCTGCAAATCTGGCTCATTACTAGAAGTCAATTGGGCGCTCTGGGAGTCGCTATTTATTGGTCGGGTCTTTTGGTTGTTTCCAACTTTGTGCCGCTTCTCCGCTTTACTGCGGATCGCTTTTACTATCTGCCTTTGGCTGGAGTAATTATGCAACTGCTGTCATTGCTCATCATGACGTTAGAACAAGAGAGGGGATTCTGGATTGCGGTAACGCTCTTGATTATCGCGCTTGTCCCTTTTACTGCATTGACCCTGACTCGCGAAAGTGTCTTTGCGAGTGACTCAGTTCTTTGGCCGGAGACATTAAAGGTAAGCCCCGATTCGTCGACCGCGAACTACAATGTTGGTTGGGACCTTTTTCAAAAGGGGGACGTTGATGGGGCAATTTCGTATTACCAGAAGGCCTTGAAAACTGCTCCAAACGACACAGAAGCTCACTCTAACTTCGGTTTGGCGCTTCTTCAAAAAGGGCAACTCGCTGATGCCATTACCCAGTTTCAAGACGCCCTTAATAGTGCCCCGAACAATTTTATCGCCCGCAATAATATGGCGGTTGCGCTTTTCCAGCAGGGGCAGACGGATGAGGCTATCACCCAGCTTGAAAAGTGTGTGAAACTTAATCCCAACTATGCCGAATCTTACTACAACCTTGGTAAAATCTTTTCCAAGAGTGACCGGATGGAAGATGCCATTTCCGAGTACCAAAAGGCGCTGCAGATTGATCCCGCCCATGCTTCCGCTCATAATAATCTCGGCATTATTTTTGCCCATGAAGGCAAACTGAATGCGGCCATAGTCGAGTTTCAAGACGCCATTCAAGCTCAGCCTGATTTCACGGAGGCCCAAAATAATCTGATCACGGCGCAGGGCATGTTGCGGCAAGCGAAATGAGCGATTCGCAACGCCCAAGCCAAATTTTTGAGGCTGCCTCTAATGGCTGCTTCCGGCGATGGAGAGCTGGCTGGTGATCGTCGTAAAGACGGTCTTTATCTCCTCCCCGAGCCGGAGGAGGACCGAGATGGCGACGACCGAAACAAAGGCAAGAATCAAGGCGTATTCGACGAGAGTCTGGCCTCTCCTATCTTTATTTCGGCGTAACTTGAGCATGGTTTAAACTCGTTATCGGATGGTTGGTTATCTTCTTTACAATTATTTTTTGATTGGCTGTCAACCATCGCCTCTCTGCCTAAGCGATTAAGGGTTGCGCTGGGACGGCCATTATCGAAAAAGTAACGGCTTTCACACTTGGTTTATTCAGAGGATTTCGGTTTCGGGCTTGCTAACTCAAGGCGCAGGTATACAATGAATTTCGGATTTTTTTGTTGGGCTGACAGTTAGGATTGAGATCATGGACGCTCGTGCCAATAAATTCTGGGAGGGCTTTTCACCCCAGGGAAAGGAACTTCTTCTCGCCAGCATGGTGCTGGAAAGTTACCCCGACCGCGAAGAGCTCTTTTGTGAGGGCGGTACGGCGGACGGCGTCTGCATGGTGCTCAGTGGCGACGTGGAAGTCCTGATTCGAATCGGGACCAATGAGCAAATTCTGGGGCATTTCGGTGAGGGAGAGTTCCTGGGCGAAGTGGCCGTTCTCGATGGCGGCAGCCGGAGCACCTGCGCGAGGGCCCATGGTCCTGTGACCGTCGGAAAAATTCCGAAGGGGCTTTTAATGGAGGTGCTCTTGCGCGAGCACGCCTCGGTAAGCTTGCACTTATTTCAGCAGATGCTGGTATATCTTCGGCACACGAATCGGCTTTTTGTGGGGGAGATGCTCCACAAGGAGAAGCTCTCGGTGGTGGGCGAGATGGCGAGTTCGCTCATGCACGACCTGCGAAACCCCCTGACGGGAATTCGGCTTTCGGCGGACCTGATGTCGATCAAGGATCCCGAGAACCCCGAGACGGCCCGCTGTTGCGACGGGATTCGTTTTCAATGCGACCGGATCATGGCGATGACGCGCGATCTGCTTCATTTCTCCAAGGGTGATCCCGGGCTCCAGATCAATCGGACCACGACGACGGCATTTCTGGGTCGCTTCGAGAAGCTTCATGAAGAGTATCTTCGCGAGGCGGGAATTTCGTGCGAATTCAGTTCGGAATCGGCCGAAATTGAAATCGACGATCTTCGCTGCCTGCGCCTGCTGCAAAATCTATTGACCAACGCGGTGGAGGCATTGGCGGGAAAGACCGGTGGCCGGGTGCAAATTCGGGGTTGGGTTGAAGATGGGATTTTTAATCTGTCCATCGCGGACAATGGGCCGGGTATTGCCAAGGAGATTCGGGACCGGGTTTTCCAGCCTTTTGTCACGCATGGAAAAAAGGGCGGCATCGGCTTGGGGATGGCGATCGTCAACAACGTGGTGAAAGCGCATCACGGGAAAATCAAATTGGAGACGTCGGATGAGGGTACGCGCTTTCTTGCCCAGTTGCCGCAATTCGCGACTGCGGAAAAACATGCTCTGGCCCCGGAGGAAACGGTCACTGAATCGAAGTCGCTGAACGCGGCCTTGCTCTGGAAGTAACAGAGCCTGATCGGCGGGTGCTCGGCCGAATCAGGTTGCGTTCTGAACAATGACGGCGGTGCCGTAGCAGATGACTTCGGTGACCCCCGGCATAAGTTCGGTGGCGTCATAACGGACGCCGACGATGCCATTGGCGCCGAGCCCGGCGGCATGTTCGGCCATCTGGTTGTAAGCGTCCGCACGGGCTCGTTCGCAAAGATCGGTCAGGATCGTGATGTTGCCGCCGAAGATGGTTTGAAAGGATGCGCCGATATTTCCCACGACCGAACGGGAGCGGACCACGATGCCTCGGACAAGGCCCAGCGTGCCCGAAATCTTATATCCGGGCAGATCGAAAGCCGTGGTGATGAAGCGGTGGTCCATATGCTGGTTACCTAGCGATGATGGCGACGCTTGACGTTGATTTGCGCGAGCGACCGCGCCAGGGAAGCCTGGGTCGCCTCGAGTTCCTCGCCCTGGAGCGTGTTCGACTTGAGCAGTTCCTCGGCGCGCTTGACGGCTTCTTCCGCGACTTTTTCGTCGATGTCCTTTTCGTAAACCGCGCCGTCGGTCACGACACCGATGCTGGTGGCCGTAATTTCGGCAAAGCCTTCGCCGATCGCGAGCGCCTGAACCTGGCCCTTTTGCGTAATCTTCAGTTCCCCGGCCCTAAGTTCGGTGACCAGCGCCTCATGCTGCGGAAAGACGCCCATATCGCCCTCGGCGCCGGGAAGCTCGACGAAATCGGCTTCGCCTTCGAAGATCTTGGCGTCGGGGGTGATGATTTCGAGATGAAGCGTGGCCATGATCGGACCTTATTCCTTGTGAATCGAGGCGATGTTGCCCTTCATGTAAAAGTCGCCTTCACCCACCTCATCGTGTTTGCCGTCGAGGATTTCCCGGAAGCCCTGGACGGTTTCCTTGAGGGATACCTGGACGCCGGGCGTGCCGGTGAAGACTTCCGCCACGCTGAAGGGCTGGCTGAGGAAGCGCTGGATTTTGCGGGCGCGGGCGACGAGCAGCTTGTCGTCGGCCGAGAGTTCGTCCATGCCGAGAATGCTGATGATGTCCTGCAGATCCTTGTAGCGCTGGAGCACTTTCTGGACGCCGCGGGCGACCGCATAGTGTTCCTCGCCGACGATCTCGGGCGTGAGCGCCTTGGAGGTCGAGGCGAGGGGATCGACGGCCGGATAAATGCCGAGCTCCGCGATCGAGCGCTCGAGCACGATGGTCGAGTCGAGGTGCGCAAAGGTGTTCGCGGGCGCGGGATCGGTCAAATCGTCCGCCGGCACATAAACCGCCTGGAAGGAGGTAATCGAGCCGTTCTTGGTCGAGGTGATTCGTTCCTGGAGCTGGCCCATTTCCGCCGAAAGCGTGGGCTGGTAACCGACGGCGCTTGGGGTGCGGCCCAGCAGCGCGGAAACTTCCGAGCCCGCCTGGGAGAAGCGGAAAATGTTGTCGATGAAGAGCAGCACGTCCCGACTCTTTTCGTCGCGGAAATATTCGGCCATCGAGAGCGCGCTCAAGGCGACGCGCATACGGGCGC
>Ga0116229_10005436_pt1 | contig 20775 bp, 8 predicted proteins | sample S1TSphgellanicum_3_FD_87313 | JGI IMG/M metagenome (GOLD analysis project Ga0116229, IMG submission 87313) | Host-associated microbial communities from peat moss isolated from Minnesota, USA - S1T2_Fc - Sphagnum magellanicum MG | ecosystem: Host-associated > Plants > Peat moss > Unclassified...
AAGGGAAGAAAAGAAAAAAAAAAGAAAAAAAAAAAAAAGAAGGGAAAGAGAACTATGAGGTAGAAAGTTGGGGGGGGGTGGGGGGGGGGGGGGGGGGGGGGGGGGGGGGGGGGGGGGGGGGGGGGGGGGGGGGGGGGGGGGGAATACTCCATTGTCATCAACAACATTTGGTTAGTTTGCCTAAGAAAAAAAAATCTTAATTTTTTTTAATTTGAAAAAAAAACCATGACCATGAGGTGGATGTTAACATAATAATAGTAATATAGTTTAAAACATATTGAAAATAATGTCATATTATACCATAATTATGAAATACATTTATAGTGGAATTTACATTATATTATTCAACAAATGTTATATCATATACAATTAGAATATGTTTCATGATGTTTTGATTAATTAAAAGTATTAAAATTTTTTCGTTGATAAAAACTTGACAATAAAAAAAAACATGCATCCATAATTTTGATGGAAGTTCTATTTATTGAAAACATGTAAATTCAATTTTTTCATCCATCATTCATCCATAATGAAGATGAATGTATGCATTCATCCCTATGCTTGTTTCTAAGTTTACTTGGACAACTTCATCTTGTGGCTAAATTCTTGCGTTTCACTTGCATGTGCAAAGGGGAAAATGCATCTTACCATCCCAAGTTCCAACTTTAGGCTCCAAGCTTAGGTTTTAGGCTCATGTAATAGCTTTGCTTCATAGCACAAGTGATGGAAAAAAATTCACAACTATTACATCATTGGTTGGACAAAAACACACTTAGATAATTAGACTTCATAGTCCTTAAAATCAAATATTAGATAGCAATAACCAAAATGGAGATATAAAAATTCACCCCAATTTGAGTCTCTTGACTCTTGTAATGAGTTTTGTAACCATATGCAAAGTTTGTTCCCATTATGATTACACAATGGACATTACCAACCTTTAGGCTTTTGATTAAAGTTGTTCATCCATTCATTAAAACTATATATAAGATTTACGACCTTTATTTTCATACTTTGTTTCTCTCTCTTGTTCCATAAGATATTTTGTATGTTGATATTTGGCAAGATGTACTTTGTAGGTAGACCAAGAATCACTTTTATCTATTAGGTGCTTCCAAGCCTTATCCAATAAACACAAAGTTTAAAATAGTGCAATTTGATCTTGCCATGGAAAGATTTTCAAAATAGAAGGCCAAATGTTTTCCAACAACAAATCATTTGAAAATTGTCCCATTGCAACTTCATCACCTTAATAACATTTGGAAGCATTTTCAGCAAACACGTTTGTTTCTAACCTTTGAAGTTGCAAGTTCATAAAAAATTTTGCACATGTGATGGGTGGTAGGTTTGAGTGTAAGTCTCCATAGGCACACATAGGAAAATTAATTGTTAGATCAAAATTTCTAACAAAATGGAAATTGTAGGAACCCATGGCCAATGGGGAATACTTTTTGGGTTTTGTTAGTTCTGATTTAATAACTACCCTACGATGGCCTTAATGAACACCATCTTCAAATATTGAAAATCAATGGTCCCTATTACTTGTGGCCCTACTTGTTTACTTCCCTTTCTATTTGAATAAAGTAATGTACTTGTGGGCTTCAATTTTTAGGTACAATTCAATTTTTTTTTCCAAAAACAAGTTATGGCAATTCCTTAATTATGGTTTAATGGTTTTAAAACATAGTCATTTTCCCAGTTTGGACTTCAATAAGTAGGTTGAAAGTAGATTTGAATGAAAATCTTGATTTTGGGGTTCAAATCTACTTTCATCCCATTTGGCATCAACATTGCTACAAGTTGATAATATACAATGGTGCACCATATGCATATGTAGGCCTCCATAATTTTTATTTTGGTGTTCTATGCTATATGGACCTACTTGTACTCAATTTTTTAAAACTAGAAAAAACCATGTGTCTCATCAAGTAGAATGAAAGTATAATGAATTTTTGGTTTCATTTCCATTTTTTTTCATAAAATACAAATCATGTAAGCCCCCTTAACATGCATGCACTTGCATCTATGAATTTTTTTCATTAACACCAACTTTAACATTGATTTCATGAGACACTTCAAAACTATAGTGAAGTGGACTACTTTTTTTGTCTACTTGACCATGCTTGCACCCCATAACCTAAAGAGGTGCTATAGACATAACATTTATGCAACCTATAGTACCCTATTTTTAAGCCTTATAATGAACTTCTTAATTATTTTAAATACAAAAATGATTATAATCCAATTGTTCATGTATGAGTATTCTAAGCTATTATCAAAGCTAATGGTGAAATTATAGATGAAAAAATAACAAATTTGTTCAAATTTACATTGAGAAACATGAATGCATTAGACTAATGTAATAATTGTATGAAAGATCGTCCAAATTGTAGATTTGTGGATCTAAAACAAGCTTTTATAAACATTATTAGATATTACAAAATAGTGAACAAGTGTATCTACAACTCAAGAATCAGATGCAAAAGTCAATAAAACAAGTGTAGGTGTATTATGAAAGATTATTGAAACTAGCAAATAGTCTACAAATTCCTACAACTAACATTTTTTATATGACATTGTTTAAATCTGGACTACATTTTGATCTATGTATTATTATAGCAAGGATGAAAAAAGACACTCTACAATAGGACAAGGAATTTGTAGTTATATGTGAGAAGGTTATTTATGTACCTAAAACAAAAATTTCATTAAATCTATAACATAGACAACAAGAGTAGGGATTATGGTTGTGAGGAACCAAATCATTGTAAAGTTGAGTATGTACTTCACAAATTGTCATTGTACAAACCATAACATGGAGATGTGCGAAAGCAAAACAAAGGAGGAACCCATTGTAGATGTTGTTGAAATTAATGCACAGCTTGGTAAACTTGTATGACCATTAAATTATCCTTGTCATATATGTGGGATAGAGGGTCACAAATTGACAAATTGTTCAAAGTTTGGTAAAATGTAGACTATGTTTAAAGACAAAGGTGGAAAAATTACAGAAAACAAACCTATAGTTGAGGTAAAAATTATGAGTGTTTTAGTTAACATGGTTGATGTTAATGTGACCACTTGAAATAAGGCCATTAAATAACGGGTGTTCAAAATTGAGAACCAAAGAAAAAAAACTATAATGGATTAGGAAGCAAAGGAGAAGTTGAAGAAGTCTATGGTGAAAACCATACAACAAATGCTAATAGCCAATCCACCATTCGACATACCTTTTATTTTAACATGAAAAATGGATTACCAATTGGATAGGGATACTAAGTCTAATTGAACTTACAAAACCAACCAAATGACATGAAATATTATCAAGGCAAGCTATCGCATGAGCCTAGAGCCTAAACTTGGAGCCTGAAGTTGGAACTTGGGATAGTAAGATGCATTTTCCCCTTTGCACATGCAAGTAAAACACAATCATTTAGCCACAAGATGAATGTTGTACAAGTAATCTTAGAAACAAGCATAGGGATGAATGTAAACATTCATTTTCATCATGGATGAATGATGGATGAGTGAATTTTTCATTCATCTAATGTATGGATGAGAAAATTGAATTTACATGTATTCAATAAATAGAACTTCCATCAAAATTATGGATGCACATTTTATTTTATCATCAAGTTTTTATCAATGAAAAAATTCAAATACTTTTAATTGATTAAAGCTTTATGAAACATATTCTAATTGTATATGATATAACATTTGTTGAATGATATAATGTAAATTCCATTATAAATGTATTTCATAATTATGGTCTAATATGACATTATTTTCAATATGTTTTCAACTATATTACTATATTATGCTAACATCCACTTCATGGTCATCGTTTCCTTTTCAAAAAGTTAAAAAATAATAATTTAAGAATATATATATATATATCTAAGCAAACTAACCCAGTGTCACTGACAACAATGGAGTTTTTTCTCCCCCCTCTTTTGAAGGGTGTCACAACTTCCTTTAAACCTACTTATAATTATTATTAACGACAATGGGGTGATTATTTTTTTCTTTTGTTTTTAAAAGATGTGTTAGCGAGATTTTTCTCAACGCCCATTAATTTCCTACTTCCCAACTTTTTCAATTATAAAATTTGAAACAACAATAGGTACATTTGAAATCTAAAAATCTATGTACAATCTTACAAGATGCACTAGTTTTATTACAATTTCAAAAAAAAAAAATTGGCTAAGAAGATTCACTTCATTTTTCCAAATGAAAGAAAAAAAAATGATCTCAAAGTTTGAAAGTATGAAAAGTTGATGCAAATCTCCTTTCCTAAATTTTGAATAGGTACAAACTATTCAATGTTAACAAATATTCCAATTTGTAGTGAAAATACAAAATCTTATTAATAAATCAAAGTTTGTTTTGAAATTTAAAAAGTAAATATGGAAAGTAGAGATCTGATGTTTTTCATGTTCTACCATCCCTCTTTTATACTCTAAATTTGAACCTTGAAATCCTTTGTGCAAATTACCTAAACAATAACTAGTTGATAAAACTCCTTGTTCCAATCAATTAATAGAAACTAGCTAGTAAAATTGTAAGGAACAATCATAATTGTTGATAAAACTCCTTGTTCTAATCAATTAATAGAAACTAGCTAGTAAAATTGTAAGAGACAATCATAATTGCTGATAAAACTCCTTGTTCTAATCAATTAATAGAAACTAGTTAGTAAAATTGTAAGAAACAATCATAATTGTTGATAAAACTCCTTGTTCTAATCAACTAATAGAAACTAGCTAGTAAAATTGTTATAAACAATCAAAATTTTCAAAATCTACTAATTGTTTGCTAACTACCTATTTTGTCAACTATTTGTTTTGTAGACTATCAATTCAACATGTGTCATTGGTTAAGTTACTATCAGTTACACTATCAATATCGGTTCATCAAATACCGGTTAGAATACTTGTTCATAGAAAAATTTGGTTAACATGATGTCACAATTTTCTTCAAATTTAACTAATGTTGTTGATGATAATGGGTTTTGGATGCCTTAGTTATTCTTAAACTACCTAATGTCATTGATGATAATGAATTTTTGAAATAAAATAATATTCAGATTTATGTGCATTATATTTCCTCAAACAACTTAATATTGTACACATGACAGTGGGGTTTTTTTGAAATAATTATTTATTTTCAAGGTGCCCTAGTCTTTCACAAACTATATATAAAATGTCATTAACAACAATGAGGTTTTTTTTTAACACCCATCCCATGTTGACATTTTCTTAAATTTTGTACATTGTTAGTGAAAATGATTAAAAATATAATATAATATTTATTTTAGTCCCATCGTCATTTTTTCCCCTAATATCACAATTTCATTATCCATCATTATTTAATGGTATTTAGGTTTACAATATCAATACTTGGACAACAAATTGGGATGCATATAAATCAATTTGAATTTATTTTTCTTTTAATCATGGATGAATTTCATCCAATAAATTATTATTTAATCCAAATCATAAATGAAATTCATCCATGCAAAAAATCATTCATCCATGGACACATTCATCCATGTAGGTGGATTAAAATCACATTAAGTTCTAAATTCAAGCTTAAGGCTCCAAGCTCAAGCTCCAAGTTCAGGCTCCAAGTTCATGCACAAACAATTTTCAAATATTATCTACCTTTTTCAATAAACTCATATTTGTAGAGGAAATCTTTCAGGATATTAATAAACATATGTTGGAAACTAGTTATACATTGAACCTTGGACAATTATTCAAAATTGCACCAAACCTGAAGAAGTATCTATGGTAGAAATTGAAATCAAATAGACAATAGATCAATACCAAACCCATTATTGATAAGTTGACTACATTTGTAATACTTGATATTTGCATAACAATAATTGTTATAGACAATCACATGGTTGTTATCCAAGTCTAAATAAGGAAAACACTATTGATGATATGTACTCTTGGATGGTGGGTTAGGGGAAAATATCGTCACTCAATAACTGAAAACTAGATTAGGGTTGTTTAAACCTAAACTTGCACCTTATAATTATGGATGGCAAATCAAACCCCCACAAAACTAATAGGATTGATCAAAGATTTGAAGACATATGTGCATGGTGTACCATATATAGCCACATTCATAATCTTATAGAACATTGTTGTAGATTATAATTATTCGATGTTGTTGGGTAGACCATGGCTCATGGATGCCAAAATAGCACATGACTAGGGAAATAACATGATTAAAATATAGGGAAACGATATTGTTAAAACCATATTAATGACAAAACATTTGGGCACTAATTTGAAAAGACCAAAAGTTTTACTATGTTTTGATTATCAAAATGACATCACAAATGAAGAATATTTGATGTTTACAAGTGAACCTGAGTTGTTTTCTATTGGTACAATTAGTTTAATTTTAGAACCAATAAATTTAGTTGTAAGTCAACACAATTTAGATTGAAAATTACAAAATCTTCATATTTTGGTGTAATTTTAGACACCCAAATAAACCACAAAGTTGTTCCATAGATAGTAATCAACAAAGAACTTGAAGTAGCTCTTGAAGATGAGGTGTATCCTAAAACTTATTATTGTATTGAACTTGATACCTTGATACCATTAGTTCATCAAGTGCAATATTGATTGAATCTTAATTATGTTGTTATTTATTATTTGACAAACTTTTGGTTGTAGGATTTATTCAACTTGTGGAATTCAGCTAAATGCTATCAATGTCATCATACAAGATGAAATATTAAGCAATGTTGGAAGCCCACCCAAAGAGTTTAAAACACATGAACACAATTGGATTATTTAAACAATGTCAAAATTGTGGTCCATTAAAAGGGGATTTGGTGCACTCAATGTTGCCCATCGTGTCAAGGTGATATTTCATTTTAGGTTATTGATGTTTGTTTCATTTTTATTCTATTGAATTGGGAAAATCTAGGGATTATAATGTGATTGGGTCATCCTTCAATAACAATAATATTTTGCAAATTAACATTCATCATAAACATGTTTTCACTTAGGATAGTTCACAATTAGATGTGTCCTCTACAAAGGTTGTGTTTTCAAATTTAGACATGAATGGTTTGGGCAATTAGTTAAATGAATTATGTGAAGAACTAGTGCGAGTTGTTTCATTACATCAACATGCAACTTAGTCACCCATTATTGGTGCTTTGACCAACACCAATTCACAAGCATTTGGGTTTTCAATGCAAAAATTTGGTCATAGATCTTTTCAATTAAGCCTTTACATTTGTTTTTATCATAGGTTTAGGGTTCAAGGTTTATAGTTCCTTGATGTTTGTATACTTGATCTTGATTAATCCAAACATTTAATTCAAATTGTAATCTAGTGCACATCTCCATGTATGTGAAAATTTTAAAAGTGGTAATAATGGGTCTTCTACTTTAGAATTACAATAGACACACATGTTATTTGATGACAATGTTTTATGCATTTCAATTTTAATGTAGGACTTCTTAGGAGTAGATACTTCAATGAAACATAAAGGGGAAGCTAAAACAATAGATCCATATGGTGTGACACAAAAGAATCATATTTGGATATTGGAGTTTACATTAGTAATTTAAAATTGATTACCTTCCAACAAAGTTTGATATCAAAGTTTCATTATTTTTTATTAGTGGTTGCAGTAAAGGTCCTCTCATCTTTTGATTGATCAAATTTCTCTATTTTATAACATTATCAACATTTTCTAATCCTTATGATTTGTGTAGTTTTTCCACATGTGTTGCATTGTGTCTTGTCCTTAATTCTTTTTTCCTTTGGGTGAATTAAAAGCCTTTTGAATTTCTTTGAAACATGTGGAGCAAAAATATTTAAACCATGAACAATATTAGTTCGCATCATGACATTGGTTTCAGGTGACATTTTTTTCATTGTGGGCATTTCTTAAACCTTAGCTGCAATGGTTGCCTAGTGGTGGTCATCATGATTATGATGGCTCATACACCACCATAGTTTAATAAATAAAGTAGACCTTTTCAAACCTATGAGAGAGGGGGAATGGATATCTCGTATGCATGGTGCTTGGAAACTTTTTCTTTTTAATCATGTTATTGTAAGGTAGAAGACTTGGTGGGTGATAATTTAAGGGTTCAAGGAGATTGTGTCCATGCTCTTGTCACTATGTTTGCACTTTTGTTTATGGTGTCCAAGGAGAAATTGAAGCCTTTCTCTTGGCACATCCAAAGCATCGTAAAAAATAGATCAAATTTTAAAAAGTTATTGCCCCCCAAAGTAGAGGGGGTAGAAAGTTGAAATGGAAAACAACTGAACAGTTGGAAGACTATAATCAGACTACCAAACGCCCGAACATTTCATTGCCTTTGGAGTTGAAAGACAATTTGTAAAGCTTAAGTTGATGCTTTCATATCACTTTAGATTGTTTGAATTGAATAAGAGTTGAGAAAGTCATGAACTTTGAAAAATAATTTGTAGACATTAAGTTGAAGCTCCCATATTGTTTTAGATTGTTCAAATTGACCATGATATGAGAAAGTTGTGAGTTTTGGAAGTAGGGTAGTTATGCTCATCACCAAACACAAACTAGTTATCAAAGATTTTTCACTATTTTTTTCATTCATTAACTAAATTGATGAATTTTTGTGTCATTGGACATGCAAACTAAAAGGAAACAAATGTTATTTGAGTGTCAAAAATAAATGAGCAAAGAAGAAAACACAGAAAAAGATGAATTATAATTTGCTTCAAAAAAATTGAAAAAATAGCTCTAGACCTCTCTCTAATTCCAACCCTATATCTCCTTCCATTTTAGTCCATCAAATAGCTTTAAACCCCTCTTTAGTTCCAACCCCATATCTCTTTCAATCTCCTTTGAATTTAGTCCGTCAAATAGCTTTAGACCCCTCTCAAGTTCCAACCCCATATCTCTTTCAATTTCAATTTGTTTTGAGTGATTTAAAACCTAATGAGTGCGCCAACTAAGGTTTTACAAAACTTCTTTGTTTTTTAAAGGAAATAATGTATTGATTAAAAAATTTAAGCTCAAATTCCTAATCTATTTTAATTCACCTCACCAAACATCCCATATCTTCCCCTTCCTTTATTGAAATGAGCATGTTTGTGAAGTTGGAAGCGTTAGTTAGTTAGGAGAGTACATGTTCTTTCCTTCTTGACTACCTTAGGAGGAGGAGGCTAAGACAAAAAAATAAAATGCATTTGTAATTTGAAAAACTTAATTTTCTTCTTCTTTTCTTTTGCTTTGCAGTTCAAAGATGTTCCATAAACATTGATTTCAAGTTAGCAATCCCATAAGGAAGATATGAATAAGTAGTGTTCATTATATGGTAGCGATCGGTGATAGGTGATTCTATACTGCATCAATTCGTTTTGCTGTATAGCCTTTTGCTGGGCTCCGACACACGTATCGCCATATCCAGCAGCTTACCGACTAGTGTTCACCAGCAGCCCTTCTTGCACCAGTCTCCGCCGGCAGATTTCGGAAACAGACAGCATACCTGGAGGAGTGGAACGGGATCGAGAATCGGTTTGGGAAACCTGAGGCAATGAAGAGGGTGTGGTTTCGGACCGTTGCGATCAGTTGTTGGGTCCGGAGTGTCCAGGGTCAGGCCGACTCTCTCACCACTCTCAACTCCAACGTGAGCTTTCTGGAGAGCGGGTTAACAACGCTTGCAGTTTTGTCAGCGGGGATCACCGTTCTAGCCAGGGCAGATTTGGCGTACGAGAGCATGCTCAGGGACTGGCAATACACAGTCATTGACACCGGTACTGCCCAGATTCTTGGACCGGATATATTAATTGTGTCAAATCTTGAGTCCATAGGGTTGTCGCTTTTCACCACAAGGCTTTACCAGGGTGCGGGTATGGAGTGTGCTGTTGTAAAATGGAAATTAGTGGACCCAGACAACATCAATTGTAGGTGCATCCTTGTCACCTGTCCGGACTCATGTCTTGAACTGCTACAAAATGAATGGGGGGATCAGGTGGTCCTGTGCATCGAGAATCCTAGCAAAGCTATTTTGTTAAGCTCCAATTGCTGGATTCAGGATGTGCACTGGAACTTCGCGAAACCGGCACGAGAGAGGTATGTGTTTGTCCTCACCAAACTGCATCAATCGCATGACCTAGGAGGTTGTGACCCTTTTTTGTTCGTCACCGTCTTGACATCCAAACTCAGAAACCTCTGTTCTGAGTGTTTGAAACTTCTCTTTCTTTACAGGATATCAGAATCTGAGAGAGTGGCTAGGGCCCAATTTATGCCTCTGCAAGTGGCCATGGGTGTGAACTCACTTTTGAATATTTTAGACAATGGTAGGCCAGACATTGGTGCCCTACTCATCCCATTGTATAACCAAGATGAACTGGTGAAGATGATAAGGGAGGAGTTCATTTGCCAAGATGAATCATCACGAAACAGAGCACCGCGGGTGATCGGAGCCATGCTAGACACAAGATTGGAGCGCAGGGGAATTACAGAGGAATCCTTGTGGCAAACGAGCCGATGGAGATGCTTCTTACTCCATCTCATCGAAATTGCTGTCATGGTTTCCTTGACTGTCGTTTTCACCATCGATCCTTTCACGAGTAGCCTTGCTGCCCGAAGAGTTGTATCCGGTTTCGTTGCATCGGAATCCGGAGGCGCTCCCTACGCTGGGCACTTTGTGGATCAATTGAGATTCTTCCAACCATTGGACCCGACGAGTCTCAAGTACACATACGTTGTTCGCTGCCCTCCAATTGCGGGGAGAGGATACCTCTTCGCCATCGCCTTGAATTTGCTTGTCTGGATTCTGTTGGTAGGCTTCTGGTTCGGTAGGGTGGGCGGGGGGATTCCTGCCGTTCTGTACCAATCCGGGCTGTACCGAAAGAAGCCTGGAATCTTGTTCTGGGCTCTGGGTGGGCTTATACAAGCACTGGCACTCACAGCTGAGACCCTGACATACTCCTCTGCATTGCTCTCGCCCAGAGCAAAGTTTTGGAGGGTTGTGGTGTACATGTTCCCACGAGTAGAAGCATGCACAACGTTGTTGGTTGTGGCAGGAAACATATTCCCACCTCTTTTGCAAGCAAGGAAGGAGGTGCAACTGTTGTGCAGTGTCAGCACATTGTGGCTGAGCGCGGTTATCACGTGGGTAGTCAGTGTGTATCGTTCCGGAAGACACATCCACAACTCTCTTCCTCCGGATACATTTGAGACGTGCTATTATGCAGCTGCATTCTTCAAATTGGCTGTCATTACGGCTGGGAGTGGCACTTGGCACTGATGGAGGTAATGCCATTTTCTCTACCTGGTTTGGCATCACAGTTTTGTTCACTGACCTAGAAAATTGAGTGAGTGCAAGTCATGCCCAACTTAGGGTATACTCTAAATATTGGCTTTCTTAAGGAGCAACTAGCTACCCCTAGAATGCTGGTTTAGCTTCAAAACTCTGCCTTTTGTTAGTAAAAAGGTAGGAGTTGGAATACTTTGATGGGTGCATGATCATTTTGCTGTTGATTGAACTTTTCATGTTGACCTAAGTAGTTTGCTTTGTGTACTTATCAGCTCCATTCTGCAGCCTGAACTTCAGCCTTGCCAATCACATTAGAAAAATTGAGTTCAACTTATTTACAGCTCTTCTAGACTGTGGAGCTGATGTGATAGTCTAACATGTGAGCAGGTTAGAATATAATCCTTTGATATGGTCTTCCATTGCCTGTACCCTAGGGTAAGTTATGGAACCCATGAGAGTGCCTTTTTGCAGCATGTTTCCTTGATCTTATTGCAATACTGATGAGGGCTCTGATGTTGCAGGATTGATCATTGCTCAAAGTGTAAATGCTGAAGCAGATTTAGGTACTCATTCAATTGGATGGGTTTGGTGTATTAGTCCAAATTCTAGTGCATCCTGAGAAGAATTCTAATGGGATTGTGCAGCTATGGCTTCTAAGAAGGAATCAGATACTATGACTATGGCATACAATGTGAAAAAACCTCACAAAAGAGCTCTGGTGTATATTATTCACTAACAATCATGTAGATATGCTTTGAGTACCAGGGTAGGGAGACTTCTAGTTTTTGTATAGGGGCCCATAAATATATACAGTACCGCAATAGAAGCTATTAAAAAGTCTCATTCTGCATTAAAAACCAATTGTTAGTGTTCTCACAGAAGCAATCTACAGTAGACTAAACCTTAGCATCAGCAAGGAAAACAAGATGATGCTCTACCAAAATCAGATTGGCTTGAATTTTGATTCTATATGCCTATCAAGCTCAGTGTGACTCATAGCAGTGTTTTAGGTTTGATAGAACTGTGTCAATGTGTGCCTTCATCCCTTCTCAAGGGTCCATGCTCTGCTAGCTTGATCAAATTGGCTCCCTTCTCAAACCCTTCTTGAGCTGCTCCCTATGTTATTGTGTTCCCAAATATCCATGACTCGTGGGAAACCAAAACAGTATTTGGACTCCCACGAGCATGATTAGAGAGTGACATGGGTCAGCAATGGGAACATGGAAAGCACCATCAACAAGTTTCATAATGATAAAAGGAAGACCAAGTTATTGATGGAGGAATTTGATAAACAAGAAGCTTCAAAGATGTGCGAAGAATTCATGTGAAGATAATAATGGGGAGCTGATAAACCAAGAAAAGGAAAGTTTGCTCATTGGGTGAAGGAAATAATCCCTACAGAAGCCTTGTGAATGAGAGTGGTTGTTGTGGTGTTTTGTAATGGTAATTTAAGCATATTTACAGATTCAATGTCTAAAACTGACAGGAGGTTTGATGGGAATAGATGCAAATCAGAGGTGGTCTAAGTGAAGCAGATATAGGGTCCAAAAGGTGCAGTCATCCACTCTGACAATTCAAAGAATTTGAGGGTTTTTGGGAATCATGTTCAGGGGCAGGTTATCTATGAGCAGGGATGTCTACTTTTGGGTAAACTATTATATAAACATGACTGTCCCCAGTTTCCTGTGCATTTCTGGAAGCAGAGGCAAAACTCAGTCATGACATTCAGCAGTGCACTTGAGCCTCAGAGAATCTTACAGTTTCATAGCATCCTCATTCACACTGTGACAAGCTTGTAGGGTTTAAACTTCATTTCCATTTCCCTTTTAGCTCATCCTTGTACAAGGAAAATCTAAGCCTAAGTACACAAAGACGTAAACAGTCAGCTAGGCAGTACAATTCTCCCAGCAGTGGAATGCCTTACCCTAGTCCCAAAGCTGCTTTAAAAGGGATTTCAATTGACCTTGTAAGCCAGCCCCAAGCATTCAAAGAAGTAGTGAAACAAATTGGCCTATCTCTCTTCATAAACAACGCTGGTCCCACAAAAGCCCAAAACAAACCCGCATGATAATGACATGAACTCACAGGGAAGTCATCTTAGGACATTACATGCTTAATTTGAAATTCATCCCTCCTCTTATGTTCCAATATAAATTAGGCAGCCAACATGATTCACCTTGCATCTTTAACAGCAACATGATGGTTAATGCTCAACTCAGAACGACTCCCAGCAGTACTACAAATCGATCGCCAACATCCTGAGGTTGAGGTATTCATCTGAAAAGTTACTTGGTCAAAGAATGATTGCAGTTCACTAGTGTAGCATACAAAACCTGTGTATAATCTGTCTTTGCCTTCTCCACATGTCCTACAACAGAGCCTCCGTTTGATCATGCTTTAGTCTGAATTCATCCGAACATCTACAAACATAGACATGCACCCACCTGGCACAAAGATAGAATTATAAGATTGCAGTTTCTACACAACGAATCACCAAGGAATTGATGATGCTAATTTCAATCCAGAAACCTCCATCTGACAGCTTGAAGTATACTGAAGCATGGGTGACCTCTTTCTGAAGACCTATGGTTTCTTGAAGATAGGCAACAAGAAATCCTCAGTTCTAACAAGCAAGAAACAAAACAAAGATGATTGGGTCAGCATGCCAGCAACAATGATAAAGCACAGGCATAGGATATTGCTCAGGTACCATTCTTTCCTTCACATCTGAGGGAGGGAGTAAACTTGAAGGTTTGTTAGGAACTTGGTAGTGATTCCCAAAAAAAATGTGGTGTTAGCTTCTCCACATGACACAAGATACAAGTCATTCTACTATATATTGTCTGCTCTTCAATATAAGTTGCCCAAATAGCACTTTGAAAAACAAGAAGTGTAAAGTATTAGTCCTAAAGATCTCAATTGCTTGGAGTGACCTATTTGTCACATGCTGACAAAATGATTCTAGGGACTAACTTTGTCCTATTCAAATTGAGTTATGTTGAATGTCTTCCATCTGGAAAGAAAGGTGTTTACTTGTCTATCTGAGTCATCTTTGAATTGCTGCTTAATCCTGCATTGGAAACAATGGATGCAGAAGTACCTTGAAAAGGCTGCTGGTTTGGAGGCAACATCACCAGATAGTACAGTCTTCAGAGCGGTGGAAGGAAATGAGCCATCATTTTTACCACATACTTCTCATGGCACCCCAGAAAGGCAGTTGTAAGTCACTTGCCAGTGTTCAAAAAACACTGTTATCGTAGATAGAACAACCAATAAAATAGAGTTCAATAAAAAAAATTCAGAGTTCATATTTCAAATATTAGCACTCTACTTAGTTATGAATTGGATCCAAGTGAGAACATGCCTTCATTGGTTTGACAGCAAGCCTTTCACAATCAAATACCTTGGAGAGTAGATATCCTTTGAGGTGCAAGAGACAAGAACCATATCCTTCACATAGCTATGGTATGGACGTATGAGGATCCCTTTTAAGCCCCAGTTTGACTTTCTTGGCTTCACATCCGTTCCCACAATGGTTATATGTAGCAAAGAGAAATAAAGATACTTGGAAAGCATTCTGAATGCTTAAAGTGTCGGCATTTGCTTCAAGAATCTCAACATCCATGAACTCATCATTACTAGATTTATCACAAATCTAGTAATTTTCCATGGGAGTTTCAAAGAAAAAAACTGACCACAAACCCATGAGAAAATGCATTGTATGAGTTGTTTGCAGTGGTATCACGAATTTGTGTCAAAAATATGCAATCTATCAATGGATATCCATTTCCATATTCATCAAAACTTCTTGGATACATATGTTCACATGCATCCATGAAGAAATGTGATAAATTATATTGCAGTCCCATTTGGAATTGTACCAAAAATGCATGGTTCTGATTGTTGTTTTTCCAAGTTTATTTTCCTTGAAGCTCCTCAAACAGTCTATAATAGATTCCTAAGAAAATGTATTTTACAAATTGTTTGCAATAATATCACTGATGCAGGAAAAAAAAAGTGTGCATTCTCCATGTATATCCATATCAATTTTTGTGGAAAAATCTTGGATGTGTTCAAACATCCCAGAAAAATGTCTGGCAAATAACACTACAATTCCATTACAAATTTATTGGAAGACCGTGGTTGTCGTTCTTCCATGACCGAATTCATTTGAATCAAAAATTCTAAAAATTCCTATCCCAGATCCATGAGAAGTTCTATGGTAAAAAAATATTGCAAATCATATTCTAAATATATTGAAAATACATGGGTGTTATTGTTGCAAATGCAATTCAATTTTTTGATGCAGATTTCGAAAAACCTCCAAAAAAAATAAAATCCAGTAAAAAGCATTGTTAAATGTCATTGCAAAATGATTCAAAATTTGTGGGGAAATTTTCCATCATAAACCCGTGTTAGAAAACTCATTTTTAATCTTGTAAGATGTAGTAGTGTATATAGTAATGACCTAGTGGACAACTTGTTGCTCATCCTTAGCTTGCTTCTCGAGAGCTTCATCAACTTATATTGCCATTTGCATGTGGCATTAGGGAGAATTGTCACATAAACAAAGTTAACTTGTACTTTTTATGATGACATTGAGACCCACAGCCACCATATGAGAAATCCATGACAACAGAAACCATCACTTTTCTACCTTGTTGAAGTGCTCATACTACCTAATGCCAAGGCCAAACACTGCAAATGTTAACTGGGTCAAAAATGGTTTTTTGTCCTATAACAAACAACAAAAAACAACACTCTTCAAAAAAGATTGAAATGATTTGAAAAACAATGCTCAGTACCAAAAATAACCTGCTGTTTTTTCACATCATGAATTTTGCTATATCACAATCAAATGAAGGATCTATATCGCAACTCCCTCGATGAACCACTTGTACAATCCAGCTGCATTGCCAGTTGATTCACCATCTCGGTAGCTGACAATGCACCATGTAAAAGCAACAAAAATTACACACTTATAAATGCACATGTATAAGGAGCTTTAGTGCACACAAACATCCAACAGATGCTCTGACCTAACAGGTAAATAGCCACGATAGAATAACACAACATAATTGAGACATAATTCAAGTAGTGCCTGTGATAAACCCCCAGCTGCTATTCATTCATACATACAGTTTAGCTATAAAAATTGCTCCATAGAACACCATCTAGAATCCCTATATATATATATAAAGCACAAATCACATTTGGCGTTAAATGTAAGTTAAGTTAGTGTTAAGAAGTACAAGGTTCGTCGCCAATTCACATGAACATTGTTACACATTAACATCAAAACCTAGTGTCATCTAATGCATTACTAGGTGTTATCTTGATGTTAAGTTTGGCTGGTGGTAGCCTATTATTAATTCTTTATGAATTTTACATTTTGGATTAAAAAGTTAGTGTTTCATAACACCTTTGAAAAGGGTCCTTTAATTCACTATTTGGTATTCTCTCCCCACAATGTTCCTTGCGAGAATTTATTGATTACACGTTTCTAATGGTAAGGGTCAATTCTAAAATTTTAACAACTTTTGATCAACTAATTTTTTCACATACTAATTAGATGCCCATACATGTCCTATGAGTAAGGGATTAAAGGAGTTAATCTTTTAGCCTTAAGATTCTTAAGCTTGATTGAACCTAGGTTGTGAAATATAGGTTGAGATTATGATATCCTATGGCAATGCAAGGAGTAAAGGTCAATTCTAAAATTTTAACAACTTTTGATCAACTAATTTTTTCACATACTAATTAGATGCCCATACATGTCCTATGAGAAAAGAAAAGAAAATATGAATGAATTGACAATGACAAAAGCCAAGATTTTTTTTTTCCTATGTTATATTTGATAAATAAATGTTTTTAAAAAAAACTTTTGAAAGGTAGGTTCCCTTGCTCTAAATTTAAGGGTCAAAAAACAAAATTGGTAGTAATTGTCAATTACGCCATTATGGATATGAATAAGCATTCCCTACTTTAAAACCCAAGTTGGATTGGGTAATATCACCCTACTTTGACTGAACATACGAGAATTTCTTGATTAACACATGATTCTATATGTAAATCATGATTGTTAAAAGGAAATAATTTCTAACTTTTTAAAATAAAAACCCTAACACTATGTCAATGTGTGGATGCACCATCAATGCTACCTAGCACCAATTTAGAGTGATGACTATATAAATACCATAGGTGACATTTTGTTAATGACTGGTTAGGTGCTAGGAGTCCTAACACTAGAGACCTTAACACTAAATGTAAAGGCAGCTTAATCCATGCAACTTGCCAGACCGAATTGAACCTTGGAAAATAGGCTCAAAGCCAAGGACCTAAAAACTAAAAACATAGAACTCAGCTGCCCAAAAATTTGGGCCACCTTTGTGACCAGATTATACCTTTCACACCTCATGCCAATCATCAAATTATGAATCGAAAGGAAGACATCTTAGGTTTTTGGGTTCTCTCCAAATATTAATATGCATTTACAAAATCCCCGCAGATTAACCTACCACTGATAACATATCCATCTAATGAATGGTTGTTTACGGAATTCAACATTAAGAAATGAATGCAAGTATTTGAATTAGAAGACTTATAATAATCTGCCAGTTACCCTGGAAGCAACAAAACCCTTCACAAATACAATCCACAATCTCCATCTTTTTAATTATAGGGGAGGCATGCTTCAAATTTGTGCAACAAAAGAGTTATCTTCACTAATTTCAAGCAATATTTCAAAGGTTACAAATGCTCCTAGATGAAGCATTTGTATATAGAGGTAATCCTTGGTGTCATCAATGTACTCACATAGCTTCAAGCAAGATACAAATTGAATATAAATTAGAACATTGTAACCAACAATGCAAGAAAACCAAGTCATTTTCCATTTTAATTGTTGCAGGACCAACAATTCTGACTGTTTACATTGTTTTCATGTTGAATCATGAAAACACTTTAGATGCAATAATGCATTAGACCCTTCCATGAACCAAATTTCAAATTGTTTGTTGAAGATAGTTTCATTTTTGCATAACTCCAAAACTAATGCAGAAGTGGTTCTACACAAACCCACAAACTACATGTGGTTGTAATGAGTAAACCTTATGCCAAAAAAGGGTTAAAGCACTTGATTGTCATCAGTTTATTCAACATTGCATCAATCTGCATGAAGTAGGCCTACACATTGTCCATCCATTAGTTTTATCCAAGAAAAAGTTTATGAAAAAAGGATAGTTAGTGCATGTAAAGGTGGGAACAAATCATTGATCGGGTGTAAACAATTGACAAAAGAATTTATATTTGTATGCTATAAACAACAATAATCCCTAGTCTAAAAGCATAGAAATCTCAAGTCCATTAACTCAGATTTAGTTTGGAGTATTGGAGCATAATGGAAAGGTATAATTGAGGCATTCCATCAAGGTGTTTCTTCTTGAGGACAATATGGAGTGCCAAAGAACATAAAGTGGAAGAAAACAAAGACCCAAGGTATATGGTAGTGGAGTGCGATACAAAGAAATGTTGTTGAACATATTAGTTCACCAAACACAATGTCACAAAGACAAGAAAATTATGAACATGCACTAAAAAATTTAGACAACAAAAAAACTAAAAAAATGTCATTTAAGATAGACACACCTTGAGAAAAGAAATGCATCCATGAATTTCATATCATTGGATTTAATGAAAACAAGTCCATGAATTTCATATCATTGGATTTGGTGGGAATTTAAATCTCTATAGTTTATGGATAAATATAGAGTTTTGTGGACAATGGATTTCATTTTCCAACCATTGAAATCCAAAATATTGTTTTTTTGAATCCTGCTCGACATTTGCTCCCCACAAAACACCATTGAATTTGCACTTTGAAACTCATGTTCACATTGTGTTTTCAACCTCAACCACCACCTGCCTAAACTCCTATTAGAACCAAGTTCTTTAATGAACCATAGTGGAAACATACCTGGAGGAAAGCCAACTTCATCTAGCATTAGCAATGGACACATACTTGGTTGTGTTGATAATCAAGCATTGTGGTAGTGACCTTTCTTTGAACAAAGAGTCTATACATCTTCATCCACCCCATGTTGGGTTTGCTTTTGAGCTGCCAAAAGCAAGAATCGATTTTAAGGTGAAGTAAACATTGAAACTAGTCCTTGAAAAAATATAACCTATGGTGTTTCTAGTGAAATTATTCTACTGTCATGTGCACTCTCTCTTTTCCAACAGACAAGTTGTAAGAAAATTAATGGTGATGACCCACTTGTAGCTTGCAAATGCCTAAGAATTGTTGTTGGAGCAGTGAACTTGGAAAGACCTCCAAACTACAATGCAACACTAAATTTATCAAAATTAGCTCAACATTAGAGGTCAGTGACATGGTTCAACTACTACAAATAGTTAACATTGATATCTCATGACATCAATTAGATACCCAAACTTCAATAAAAGGAAAATACCAACTTTTAAAGAATATTCCTACAATACATTAAGGACCACATTTGACATCTTGCAAAACACAAAAAGAACAATGCAGGATGGTCTAAAAAACAAACACTTGGTGCTAAATAGGTATTAGTATTAGGAGCCAAACTTGGGGAATGATCTTTGTCATGGACATCAATGTTGTTGCCACAATAGGTTATTCACAAGGTGCCTTCAAGTGAACCAAATTTTCACTTCCCTTACCTTCAAATGGAATTATTCCTTCGCATGGATTTGTTTAGAGCTTGACTAATTCAAGATAAATTAGTTTGTTGAGTGACATATTGTGACAACATCTAGTTTTGGACATACAAGGCACAACCCAATTATCGTCTTTGGTCTTGGATGGGCATGGTGCAGTGTTGTAGCCATGTAGTTCAGAACAATATGACAATCTCGTGTCAGGGCTGGAAAAACATTCTATAGGTAGGAAATACAATTTCCCTCTGGATTATATTTCCCCTATTCAATTCTAATCAGTTCATAATTGTGGTGTTAGTATAAAGTTTTGTAATTGTCACACGACATGAAGTGTTCAAAATGGACAAAATAACAATGAATAATTACCCTCCAATAACCATGAAATCACTAAATAAGATAAGTCTTTGTCTACATGTGGAGTGGATTGGTAGTTTTCAGTAATTGCCATAGATGTAAAGTAGCTTATCCCAACTCGGAAAGTGTCTAACGACAACTTTTTGAGGAAGAAACTATCTAGTTCTTATAGCCACAATGTCAACTATGGACATAGATTCACCTACACAAAATCAATTGTCCAACTATTTGTAAAGTGTTCCAGTTCTTCCTATGACTAGGTGTCTTGTTTTTTGACACTTTTGGTAGTGTGCTTATACTTAAAGAAAACAAAACCCAAAGTAAGGGGGAAAAAAATGTGAAAAAAAAAACCTTAGATCTTTTAAGGAGCATCCCTATGCAAGCTTGGGCTATTCAATAGCACTAACCTATCCATAGTAAGATCGTTACGATA
>Ga0116229_10005447_pt1 | contig 20748 bp, 13 predicted proteins | sample S1TSphgellanicum_3_FD_87313 | JGI IMG/M metagenome (GOLD analysis project Ga0116229, IMG submission 87313) | Host-associated microbial communities from peat moss isolated from Minnesota, USA - S1T2_Fc - Sphagnum magellanicum MG | ecosystem: Host-associated > Plants > Peat moss > Unclassified...
AATTTATAGATCAACCAGTGTAATTTGGTAAACATTCGCGGGTAAAGAATGTTATGACAAGGTGCTAAATGAAGAATTTTAAAGAATTTTAATGTGCAAAATGAAGAATGTCATAACTATGTTGAAAATGTCATTTATGTAATTTTATTTCTTGTAGGTGAGCATAGGAATGCTTGTGCGCTTCTAATTTGCATTGAATGTTGATGTTTTGATATGTGTTGACATTTCAATACAATGGTACTATATGTATGCAAGGATTTATTTGTTAAATTAGTCTTCACACAAATGGGGACCTTACATTACATGTAATTTATGTATCTTTTCTAGTTTCACATAAGATGGGTATTTGAAATGCTTGTTTGAAATGTACTAAATGTATGTTTGAACATGTGTGTTTTTGGTTTTCACATAAGATGTATAGCTATAACTTTTTGTTGGTTATATAAAGGAATTAGGAATCAGGTAGTTGTGTGATACTAGAATATTGACCATTTTGAAGCAAAGTTAGAAATTTAAATTTGTTTCCAAAGGCTGTCCATGTGTTTCTTTTTGTGTTATCATTTTCCCTTAGTGACATTGAAAAGAGCTATTTTAATGAACATGTAAGCATTATTGCTTATAAAATTTGCACAGAAGATTTCTCTTGTGCTATATACTAATATTTGTTAATTCTAATCCATAAAACTAGTTTTTTGTCTTTTGCATAGAATATTTGTGAAGATTATCCTAAATGAACATGTATTATAATGGTCTTTTCTATAACATGAAACATGGGTTTAATATGTCATAATTTTAAGGTGTATGATCACAAGCAATGGCTTTTGCATTGTATAATTTTACTTCATAGGTCAAAACTTGAGTTGAAATCTTGAAGTCACTGATTTAAGTTGTTATGTGGTAGTTTCTATTAGTGAGACACGTCTTGGATGTTATGCATTGTTAGAAAAACATATGTGAAAACATGATCAAAATTATTTTTGGGGAGAAAGATATGGAAGAGGTGGGAATCTGACCTCATCTCTAGTTGTAACAAATGCCTAATGGATCTTACATTAAGCCACCTACACCCTATGTTCTGACAAATGATGAGAAAAAGGTTTTTTTTGCAAACTATAAAAAATCTAAAGACTCCAACAAATTATGCAAGAGCCTTACATAATAGGGTTCAAAAGGATGGGAAGCTAAGAGGACTTAAATCATATGATTACCATATCATGATGCAACAAGTTTTACTTCTTTGCATTCGTACATTGATGAAAGAAAAGGTTCAGATGCCACTTATTAGCTTAAGCTAAGTGTTTAAAAAGTTCTACTCAAAAGTGATTGATCCTAACACTATGCCAATTTGAAGGGCAGAAGCTACAGAGGCTATGTGAATTATTGAAAAGGTTTTCCCACCCGCTGCTTTGATGTCATGACACACCTAGTAATACACCTAGTAGAATAACTAGATTTATGTGGCCTAGTCCACGCAAGATGGATGTACCCCATGGAAAGGTACATGAAGGCCTTGAAATGATATGTTAGGAATATGGCACATCTACAAGATAGTATGGCAATTGGGTATAACATTGAAGAAGCTCTAGGATTCCATACATAATACATCCAATAGGTCAAGTCTACAAGAAGGAAGGTGTGGGATGACAAGGAGGAGCCTACCATGCATGATGAAATTCTTGAAGGAAATGGGTGCCCTCACAAAATGAGTGCAAACTTGAAGACTTGGGCACACACAATTGTGGTCCACAATGCAATAACAACAAAACCATGGCGCAAGTAAGTTCATGTTTTTCTAGCCTAGATTTGGCAAAGTGTTTAATATATTTAAATTGTGATTTGTACAACTTACAAATGTTGTGGTGATTTCAAAATATTATTATTTAGTTTCATTAAATCAAATATAGTGGGGACAACATAATGTTTTGAATGTGATTGATTAGGGTTTTGGACATGATGTTGATGTATATATTGCCATCAATTAATAAGAACACAATAGTCATTCCTTTATTCACCAAACTTCTTGTAAGTTGTTTTTTCTAGCCTAGATTTGCCAGAATTTTACCGTACTCAAATTCAGATCTATACAACAACTCCTTACAAATTGTGGTGATTTTAGGATATTGCTACTTAGTTTCATTAGGTCAAATATAATGGGGACAACATAATGTTTTGAATGTGACTAATTAAGGTTTTGGGCATGATCTTGATGCATATACTACCATGAATAATTAGGTCTACAATAATCACTCATTTACTCACCAAACCTCCCAATAAGTTGCTAGTTTTTCTAGCCTAATTTGGCAAAATTTTAATGTACTTAAATTGTGAGATGTATAACTTCTTACAAATGTTGTGGTGATTTCAAGATATTCTTAACTAGTTTCATTAAATCAAATACAGTGGGGAGAACACAATGTTTTGAATGTGAATAGTTAGGGTTTTGTGCATGATGTTGATGCATATATTGTCATGAATTAATGTGTCCACCTTAGTCATTCATTTATTCACCAAACTTACTGTGCAGGAAGTATTATATGGTTCAACAACAAAGGAGAATTGAAAGGGAAAAGTTTGCATGGACTACACAAAGACGACACAAGAAAAGACTGGTTTACCTAAAGAACATGGCAGAACTACCTCCATTTGAGCTATGGTTATTTAATGTTGTTGTAAATGCCATGGCAGTAGGTGAGGATGTTGTAGAAGACATGGTGTCAATTAGTATCGGGCCTTTAGATCTAGCCACATCCTATCGATCTATGTGTGCATTTGGGAACCATCTTTGGGTGGTAAGTGTAGAAGCACATCTCTCCACTTTAGATTCAAGTGTTGCAACAACATTTGAACAAGAGTGTCGTTATAGATCTAATGATTGGAACCCTATCATGGCATCAATTGAATATGTTGGGTGGATTGAAGAAATATTGGAATTGGACTATGGGTGGTTTTAAATAGTTGTGTTCCTTTATAATGGGGTTGTGGCAAATTACGAAAGAACAACAACTACAGTAAAAGGAGATGAATATGGATTCACAATAGTGAACTTTGAGCGACTAATCCCATTTTTAGCTCAATCATTTACATTTCTAATGCATATTAAACAAGTGTTTTTTGTAGAAGATGCAAGGTCACCAAGAAATTGGAAGGTTGTTTTACGCCACGAGCCAAAAGGGTGAAAATCAAAGTTTGCTAGAGAGACTAATCATGAGCTTACATTGAACATTTGATTTGGGTAATAATTTTGATCATGTAGGGCTAAGGCTCATAAATCCTACAAAGGCAATGGCTACCCCTAGCCTTTCAAATCAAATGGATGAGATGGTACGTGAATTGATCACCCCAACACAGATTTTGGTTGAAGAGATGGCAATTTCTTCAAAATTTGACAATGAAAAAAGGGATGATGAGCTCTAGCAATTAGACCTTGAAGGTGAGTCATTTTAAAATGGCAGTTAGTAATAGTCCATTTTTCACAACATTTCCATAGTTGGTTTAACATCTTATGTAGTGTATATAGATAGGATGTGATACAATTTGGTAAGCAATGCCCTTGTAAATCTAATTATTTCTAAGCTATGAGATTTTGACATTGGATGTGAATAGGTGATGGATGATCATGTTTCATCCATGTGTTGGTTTGGACAAAGGCTTGGAGATGAGGCTTTTTAAGGGACATGTGTAATTTGTTTTTAAAACAACAAGTACTCCCCTTGGCTTTGGTCCTTTTCTTGTAACACCAAATTTCAATTTGTGCCTTAAACTTGCAACCTAAAATTAAGATTTCATAGCTTATTGTTCAGATTTTACAAGTTACTATGGTTGTACCATACCCCCTTTTTTCACAATTGGAAAATTAGTTTCCGGTTGCAATAATTTAATTATTAATTAGTTAGAGTAATATTGTGTATGTGTTTGGCCAAGGACTTGTAGGGCTTGAAGTAGCAGCACTAATAATATGCAACATGCCTAATATTCTTTGAACAAATGCTCTTAAGGAATAGACCTTATGTTGGTGTATTAACTACTTGACAAATCTTGTAACTTACAACCATGATGGCTTACATAATTTGGAGGATCATTACAAAAATTGTAGAACTCAAGGGGTTGAAAAATAATTTTGGGTTTTGTAGTAATTTAAGGTTCAATGATCATAACATTAAATATGATCTAGGTTTGAGCTTCAAGGTGTGGGGTTTCAATTCCTCCAAGTGATAATCTATTTGAAGATTACATAATCCTACTCAAATTAATGATTCCATAACTTAGAGGTTGAAGTTAAAGAGGGCCTCATGCGGTGGAATTTAATTTTTTAATTAACCATTTGTTAATGCATGTTAGTTATACCATTTTGTTGCATAGCTAGCCAAGTAGAAGCTAGGTGATGGGCCATGGTGGTTATTTTTCAATATCAACTCTATAAATTATATGCATACCTTTTAATTAATGTACACCATTTGTGTGCATCACATGCTTCCAAGGATGTGTTCATGGTTTGAAGAATGTTGTGCAAAAAAATGTGTGTGTATTATCCTTGCTTCTTCTAAGGTGTGTCAACATTGTCTAGAGGTCTTTGTTTTAGGAAATGTTGGATTAATTGTTGCGTCTTTCATGATTGTAATATTGTGTGTTTGGTAATAAAGGAATTTAATACAAAGAATAAGTGCAAATTGAACCCTTTAAACTAATTTCTTATGGGTTGCAAAAATATGAGAAATGAAACTTGAGAACCAACTACAACATCATGTTGCACAATGCATATAATCTCTTCTAAAAAAATCACATCAAACTAGGAAGCAATTAAATTTGGTAGACCATCTAGCATTATGTTGCATATAAATTGTAGATTTTGAAAACCAACATGACAATGAAATTTGGAAGCCATCACATTTGGTAGACCATCTAAAAGGATATGAAAATAACAAGCCCAATTTAGTTCTTTTAAGGGCTAAACTAGAATCTAAAACTAACTAATAATTGATGTTATAGTAGGTCAATTTTTTAAAAAGCTTGATTACAACCTAGTTACATTTCAAAATTTGAACTTACATGGTGTACATGTATGGTACATAATTTCAATAATCAAATTGTAATTCAACTTCAACACACATTAACCAAGTAAAACAAAAATTTGTTATCAAAATATATGCATAAAAGTTCACATGTCTAACTTGACTACACATATATGGTTTAATTAACCTAAATTGTCAATTTTTTGTCCTATTTGATTAAATGCCCCATTTGATAGGATAGTCAAAAAAGTCACCCCAGTCAATGTGACCAGTCAAAAAGGTAAGCTTAGTCAACATGACTAATCAAATATGACATGGCTCATCAACTACCCATACTTCTAGTCAAGTTGTACCTTTGGATTAGTCAAGATGAACAACTTAGTCAAGTTGAACCTCTTGATAAACCATGATTTGTTGTTAACTCTCTATGGACAAGGAACTTTGAAGCTATGATGCATGAAGAAATATATTTTGTATGACAAAAATGTTTTTTCAACCGATATGCATTTTTGAATTAACAGAATAATATGTTTACTATCTTTGAATATAACATTTGGGGAAAAAACAACTACTGTGAAAATGCATAGGTTAATTGAAGTAAAGGATACTATTGGTTTCAAAACAAGCATCACATTTTGAGATATTTGACAAAAGTGATATCCCAAATTTTTCATTTTGTTTCTTCTATAATAAAAAAGGATTTGAAATAATGAAGTGTCATGTATAAGGAATAATAAAACATTGGATGAAAGACATAAAATGAAAAAAGAACATGGAAGGATGAGCCATCTTAAAAAATGACAATGAATGTAAACATAATTTATAATGATAGACATGCATCCAAACTTCACAAAAAAATTAAATTTAAAAAAAATTATCTTTAAAAATTCTTGCATTGAATCTAGAACACTTGACCTCAAGCTACCCTTTGTAATCAATTGTTGTAAAAGATTGTCAAATTGAATGGGAAAACCATTTTAAACCAATATAAAACTCCATTGGAAAAAAATTGATAATGGGAGAAAATCAAATATGCATTTTGTAACAATTTAGATTGTTGAAAAGTTGGAAGAACACTGTTAGAGAGTCAAGAAACATTCCACAAGCTTAATCAGGAGAACTATGGAGACCATTGGCAAAGTCGTTTTAGTCCTAGTATGGGAGCCTCCAAATTAAAAATTTAAAGAGTTAAAATAAGAAGGATGAAATAACAGAACCTATAGAACACTTTCAAGATGTGTATCAAGAAGTGAAGTATTACATAGAAAGAAGAAGAACTTGTTTTTATCAGCAAAAACCGGGTTGAATATCTAGGTGATTTATTGGAGACTCTATAATCAAGATTTAAAATGTAGGGAGAGGTAGCTAGTACATATAAATACCATCATTCAAAACTACTCTCTTGATTTTTTTCAATAGAAGATCTATATTTCAATATTAAATCTATATCGATTGACATCATGTTTGAATATTTGTGCAAAAATTGAAAATGAGTTCATGGAGCATATCAGAGAATTCAAGAATCTAGCGAATTAGAACACCTCCTGCTAATAGAATGACCTTGTTGGTTCAAGCACAAGACAAGGAGGAATTAGAGGAGTATTTAATTTCGCCTCAAAGTTCAGATTACAATGAAGATGGTAGACTAAAAAGTAATAAGGAGGATCAAATTCACATTTGAAGATTCTACAAAATGGGAAATCGAATATCATAGAGGGTTAAGAGGAACAATTTATTGAAAACATTTATCTGATCTTAGTAAAAAATGCAAAAGAAAAATTATTATAACATGGGATAGAAAATAGAGCTAATGGAATTCCTTAAAGTCAACTAGGAATCACATGCTCTAATCGATAGCACTTTTCTCGAGGATGAAACACTAATCATTACAGAAAGTGATATTATAAAATCCATGGACAAACTAACAATGTATTAAAGTTGTGTAGTGGAAGATAAATGAAAATATGAAATGCACTCAACATTAGACTCTTTTGGTATTAAACTTTTTTGGTAATCCATTAACAACAATGGAATAGTTATCCATTATTATAGATAACTTCATAGTACCTTTGAATTTGTTGCAAAAGAAAGTTATATTTGAAGTTTTTAAAAATTTCATTGTTTTGAACAAAACTTGTAAGAGTGTTTGAAATATATTCTTTTTGACACCTTGTTGATTTGTCTCCAAATTATATTATTTGCAAATGTATATTAATAGAACAATTGTTTGATCAAAAAATCGAAACCTACTGAAAGCTTTTAGAAAATACTTACAAGTATGTAGTTCTTTAAGAGAGAGGCCAAAAACATAAGATGCATAAGAGAAAGGAAAATTTCAAGAACTCAAGCAAAATGACTCAAATCACAACTGTTCTAAAAAGAAAAAGAGAATGAAAACTAGTTATTCCATTCAGTATAAATGCAATATAATCAAAGGCAAAAAGAATCCAAAAACATCCTAAACACTAGCTTCTCTTGTTTCATCATCAATGAATATTTCAACACCGGCATGGTAATGGGTCCTAGGCTCTAGAGATGGGGGGGATGGAACATAAATCCACCAATGCAAATGCAAAAGCCTCAGCATATGAAGGCAAGATAAAGCTTTGATGGGGACTTTGAAGGAAATCAGGATGAACGAATAATGGCACATTCCATCTTCTTGATCCAGTGGATTCTTTGTAGACAAAAACCAAAACATTAAAAAGACGTAAAAACATTAAAATAATTAAGATGCATAAGTAAAAGGATGCGGCCAAACTTACTCACAATCAAGGTTAATTCTAGTTTTTTTTTTATGGGAGAAATCGTCATCAAGATTGAAGATAGGGCAAACAATAGTCTTGCCTAAGTTTGCATCCAAAAGTGGCTTCAACACTTTGTCAAAGATCTTTGAATCATTCTCAAGTGCAAGGATAGGCCTCCCTAGTGTCCAACAAGCACAAATATTATTCCCTATAAGAAACATTAATATAGAAGTTAGAAACAGATCAAATTGTAGAATAAACTTGGAATTAGAGACAATTAGAAAGGGAAGAATGCAAGTACCTATCCCATAATTAAGGTCCATAACTGCAAAGTTTGGTGGCGAGCAAACATCGATGAGAGCTTGTAATGTGATCACATGAAACTCCTTCACCGCAGTGAAAGCCCATTCAGTTTGGGATTAGGTCATTGAGGTTGCATTAGTGTAGTTGTACAAGACATCTTCAGCTTCAAGATTAATACCCCTCTTGATCAACTCGGCAAAAGGGGCAAAAAATTGAAACCTTGAGGAAAACACGGCACATGGAGTTGGATCACTCATGAAAAAGGTGACACAACTTATAAGAGTCTACAAGAAAAAAACAAAATTCAAGTCAATCTTAAATTTAAAAGAATGTAGAGTGCAAAGACATATGGATAAAGTAAGTTCAATGGTATTTGAAAAGATGGATCCTCATTATTTATTTATGGACTAGAGTTCATAACAATCCATTTCATGTGAACCTTCAATTGGTAGCTTTTAATGAAGGAACAAATCTCCTTCAACATACACATGTCATCTACATGCACGATAATGACAACCCTTCTATCAGACAAAAATCTATCAACAAAAACCACAACAAACTTGATGAAATTATCCACATGTTTGTTCCATTGAGGAATGAGGGAAAGTGGTTCAAAGACATGCATGATAAGAAGATTAGATGGTACTTCTACTAGAACAAGGTTGACTTTGTTTTGAGAATACACATGAAAAATACAAGCATTTACAAACTTTTGGTACAAGAATTCATTTCAGCACAAAAAGTTTGTGACATCTACTCCTAGAAAAAAAAACATTTGGTCCAACCATTCTTGTGATGAAAGTTGAAATAAGTATTAAGCCAAGTTGAAAAGTCAAAGAATCAAAGCCAAAAACAATTTCATGACTTGCTAACACATAATTTAGGAATGTGATATTCACTTAAACAAAGGGAGATTACAAAATGTAAGTGTTGTTGAGAAGGATTCTAGATATTTATGTTAATTTACATATTCTTGTTTTGAATTTTAATACTTTAAAAAGCCTAAACATTGAAAGCACAACTTGGAAAAAGAAATCATGTCCAAATTGAATAATATTTTATATTGAAAATACATTGATAATTGCTATGAGATATTGGGTTTGCATATCCTAATGAAATATGTTTCCTAGATGTTATATGTTTTTTACTATTTTGATTAACTTCCATGCCGTAACTTGGAAGGAGAATATGTATTAAGGATTTGGTTCCAATGATGAGCTACAAATATAAATATGGAAGTGAGTACACACATGTATTAATGTTGTGAAGGTATTTGGTTTGGAAGGTAAAAATTGGATTCGGGTTTAGGTTTTTATGACTTAAACTTGAGTTAACACCTTTTTGTTAAAACTAACACAAGAACCAAACCTTGGAAATGGCCTTTTGTTAGATCTAAAACTAAAATTAAAACCTTGAAAAAACAAATTCTTGAAAATAAAATAAAGATCTTTAGGTAGGAAAATTGTTTTTTGAATTAATAAATAGGCTGAATTTTATAATGAAGTATTCATTTTAATTAGTTGTTGAATTTTGTACTTACATAAACCTTGTCTTAATTTGTTGTAAAATTTTGTAGCCATGCAATATTTAACATTTGGGAGTGTGTTGTACATGGAATTGAACCCAATTTTTTAACTAGACCCAAATGTTCTTGAATTTGAAAATGTGTGTTAAAGCTAAAATCAAAGGATTTAAAAATTGGAGGAACTTGGTTTGTTTTGAAAAGATGAATTACACAACATGGGTACATACAACTTCATACAAGGGTTTGAGATATGTGAAATTTGTGTTGAATACAAAATTAGTGAATGTCAATTCTAAATTGATTTCAACTTTTATGAAGTACTTTGAATCTATGTTTAATGTACAAAGTACATGCATAATGCCAAAATGTGTCTTTCATGACTAAAACATTTTACAACTATGTTTTGGTTCTAGTCATGTAGTTATATTATGTTAATTGTTTAATTTGCAACCATGATGTGACTACAATGCAATTACATGACTACATGTTAATAACTATTTATGAATTAACAACTTTTTGATTATGCACCTTTTTTATCCAATTTAGAGGAGAAAAATTGTTTTATTTTTATTTGAAAACTTTTATAACCTTGAAAATCATTATCAATGCAAATGTAATACCTTGTAAACTTTGTCCATATTATACATGTTAATGTTTTTTTTAATAACATGTCTAAATTTTACATTTTGATGATACAATATTCATTAAAATTCAATACTTAGTTTTAGATAATTTTAATATTTCAAATTTTTTTAATAGAAATTTAAGCATTTCAAAAAATTATATTATTAGTTTCCAAAAGGTTGCCAATATATAGCAAAAAAATTAGTCATGAAATTTGGTGCAACTTTTTTTAAAGATTAAAACTTCTAACATGAAGTGATTTTGGAGGTTTCTTGATGTAGAGGCATGAAAAATAATAAAAATTTCCAAATTTTTATGATTGGTTTTAAGTGTGTAGCCATGATTATAAAAGGTTGATTAAAACTTTTTTACTTCATATTTAGTTTATAACCATATTTAACTAAATCTATTTAGGGTGTTACAATGGGCGAAGTTCTTGCAAAGTTCTTCAAAGAAATGGGGTTCAATTCCCCCATATTAAACTACTTGATTTCAAATGTTTGAATATATTTTTCTTTACACAACTAACATGTAAAATTTGTTACAAATAACTTGTATGCATATTTGGAGATTACCATGAATTTGAAAACAAACAAATACATAATCAATAATGAACAATTTTTTTTAATGGATGGATAATTGTCTTTATTAGGGATTTTTAAAAATATCCGAATACATATCATTTAGTTAATTTTTGAAAAATAATATGCTTTATTCATATCCTTTGGACCAATCTAAAATATTATCACTAACCAACATTGGTAAAAACTTGTTTGCAAGCTTGACCAAAATAATAGCATGCACAATGCAAAGTTAAACATAAACAAGGGCTTTGGTGAATGTAAAACACTACCAATAATTTTTGTAATGTATACACTAATGGAAAAACTATTGTTTGCAACCAACTTTTATAAATAAAAAGTGCCATTTGCAATTCAAAAATGTGGTTTGTAATTATTTTTTAATTACAAACAACATATTTTAAGTGCAAAATTTGATTATAAACAATAGTTTTCTTCTAGTGATATTAGGGTCCTTCACTAACCTAAAAATTGACTAATTTAAAATCTAAATTATTTGTCACTTTTGTGAAGATCTACCAAGTTTGTGAAATATTTTATAGATATTTGTCCATATTTGCCGACAAGTTAGGTAGATTGTTTGAAAATTTGGCAATCATATTATAAGGCAAATTCGCTCATAACTCCCTACAAACCTTGTAGAAGATCATCAAAATGTATGAAAATGATCAAAAATCTTTTCTAATTTTATCTCAATTTATTACATAATAGAAGGTTTGTAAGTTATTAGATTATGTTTTTAAAAAATTCATCTTAGTATGGTGGAAATCATATTTGATATGATTTTAAAAAAACAGATTAAGGGTTGTTGATGATTTCTTTTTATGATTATTTATTTATTCATATAATGCTTCCCAAATAAAATCTTGCCATAGAAACAAATAAAATAACCCTAAAAACTTAATACACCTAGCTTTGTTCAATTTATTGGATTGCCCAATAAGCTATTATTTACTACAAAAATTGAGAAGAATAAAAGAGCCATAGGCTTAAGGGTGTTTCTTTTGAAAAGCAACTAGTTTCATACCAAAGCAATATATAGCCATTAAAGGTTTAAATGCTAATCAATTGAAAAAAATGAATAAATCTTATGTATGTTTCTTGGGAGAAATTAATGTTTCACAAATAATTTTTAAAAATGCATTTTCAACCATGAGTACCTCTACTTATCATCACATTTTTCTAGGTTTACATGAAAGCACCACTCTTAACAAAATATATGTTTCATGTAGACAAAACAATACTTTGATAAATACTCGAAACAAATAAATTAATGTAAAAATTAAAAAAACAAAAAGCTGTAGTAATAATTGGAGCTTTTCAAAAAGGAGTGTTCTGACTTCAATATGGTTATACCCGTTCATTTCCAAGACCTTGAACCAAGTATCAAAAAATTAAATCTATTATTGATATATTATATCTAATAGTGTGTGCTCGAGAATTTATTTATTATTTTCTAGATTTTTTTGTTTTCAAAATATTAGGTAAGATATTTTCGATTTAATAAGCCCACCTTTTATTCAGGTTTATCATTTTTCAATACTTATTGTATAAATATATCATATAAATGGGTAACTTTGTGATATAATGAACCACTACAAGTGTAACCACTACTGAAAAACATGCAAATCGATTTTCACTTAGAGTTCAAATTTAGAATTACTCACATAACTATCATATTATTATGTAACATACATTTTTGGATGACAAATAAAAATTTGAATAATTTTCATTAAGGTGTGAAGGTTGAAAAGGACTAATTTAGCACTATAACCATTCATGACTATCTTGAATTATGTGTAAAATGTTTTAAAAATTGAGCCAATTTTTTTGAAAAATATATATTTATATGCAAATCCATGCACTATTATATTATATATGGTTTGGAATTATCCTTTTAATTTTTATGATTTTTAATGCACATTTTGTTGAATCTATGCATTTTGGTAATATTTTAATTCAAAAAATAAGTTTTATGGGTCTGAAATAATTTTCTCATATAGTTGATGAGTATTGATACTTATCTGAATTAAACTATGTGGTTTAAAATTCATGTTCTAGTGAATAATATGGCCAAATTTTGATATATTATCATGAGAAAGGATTTAAAGTATGGATGAGAAAGGTTGGTAGAAAATGATGAAAAAGGAGGATGCATAGGGGTAGAACTAGTGAACCCTAAAACACGCACTAAACCCTAGAATGTTTCATAATGAAAGAAACAAAGTTGTGAATTGATTCATTGATGAGCTATGATTGTAGAGGAGATTTTCAAACATCTTTGGTAGTAATGGGCGGGAGGCAAAGTGGTGTTGAAGAATACCCTAATTATGGAGGATTTGAGAAGACAAAGGTTTACACGCAGGGAGGTCAATAGAATTACTACTACTATTTAGGCCACAATGAAGTGCATTATAACTTCACTAGAAGATGAAAAGGATGATTATGATAATGAGATATTTAGACCCCTCCTCAAAGCTTGCTAGAAAAAAATTTCGTCAAACTTGAAGATTGTATGTTTCAAAATCACAACAAAAGGTGGTCAAAAACCTTACTAGATTATCATGAAACAATTGTAAAACAATTTCTTGATTTGCAATGTGTTCCGTTTTGTGTTTCACCAAAGTCTAAAAGGACGTCAGCTACCTACATAGTATGCCACTTTTACACATTGCCTGGTGTTAGATGTTCTAGGGCATCATTTGAACCACTTGTTAGTAGACATGATTACTCTACAAAAGTCCAATTACATGCATAGATAGCTAGCAAGGTATGAACTCCATCCTCTGAAATGATTTTTCTTGAACCTATTATCACTTTAAGGTTTCTTAGTGATGTTGCACTCAAGCTAGATCGATTTTAGTTTATAATGTTCAAGAGTTTTAGATTTTTGTAAAAGGCCACCCAAATTAATCATGAGCAGCTCGAGCCAAAGAAACCCAAACTTGAGTGCAGAAAACACTAATGGCCAAGAGTATGTTGAGTCGAAGGACATTAAAGTCAAGTACCACTTTTGGTATGAGTAGAAGAGGAAAGCAAATACAAGCAAACTTGTGAAGCAATGTAGGATGCAAAAAGCTGTTGGCATCGCAGAAAAACAAGCATGTTGTGCATATGAGGTTAATCCCGTAGAGAATGTAGTTAAGTTGAAATCTTTGAACACTTACAAAAACCATATGCAAAAAGTCGTGTTGTGGAGGTGTCTAGGAAAATAGCCATGTTTGCTTTTGATAAGATGAAACAATTCGAACTCAATGTCCAACAAGTTATCATTGAAAAATTCCTTGTTCATCCACTAATGCAAATCATGCTTCCTGATTACCTAACCAATTTACAATGTTTGAAGGCACATGAAGAAGTGGTGTCCAATTTGAAATCGAGGATCACATATCATCTAATTGGTTAGCAAAAGGCACAAGTTGTGGCTACCAAAGATATTTTTGTATGTTGGCATTAGGTCAGTCAATAAACAACTAGAAGGGGGTTTTGCAAAGGTGTTGGGTGTAGATATGTAGAATATATAGAAGGCGATGGATCGGTGGATTCAACTATATACAACAAAGGATGCATCTTGGATTACTTCTAGATGAGCAAAACATTGAGATTCTTTACTTCAATTTGTGAGAGATCTAATGGTGCACTGGTGGAGAGTAAAAACCACTGTTTCCCTTATTGTAAAAGATGTCATAAGATGATGCATTGATGTGAAGTTGGATGAAACACATCCAACCCATTTTCTCCAAGTCTCATAGGTGCGAATGCTTACATGTTTAAGAACTCGTAAAGGGGTGCGATCACAATCAAAGGAGCCAAAAACCATGTCAAACATTCATGAAAACTGCAAATTAAAACAAAGACATCTATGTGGTGCCATTAAAAAATTATAACAATTATTAAAAGTTGTGTTAAATGAATAATATGAATGTTGAAAATTTCAAATTGAAAAGTAGTTTATTCTAATTTTAAGTTTTTCTATGTGTTTAAGACTCTTGAAGTTGACCACCTACTTTGTCAGATAATAATCAATTTTCACAAAGCCCCTTAAATTAAAAACTATAAACTTGTTCATCTTGAAATTTTTTGAGGTGATACTAGACTACCAACTACAATAAAAAAAGGATTCAATATCCATTAAATATATAAATAAAAATTTATAGAAATTCAAAATGTGTTTCAAGCTCAAAAGTCCTTTGTCACATGTAAATGAGGTTTAATGCATATGGTGTATGAAGCAAAGTTGTAACTTGCAATATTAAAAACTTAACTATAAAATATCAAACAAAATTTCAAACAATTTTACTATTTTTAAAATGCATCATAAAAGAATGTGCACTTTTGAAAAAAAATTTCTATGAGTAAATAATATGTCAACTAATTTGAGGCCTAGGTAAGTTTAACTTGCAAAACATTCCATACAAAAATTCCATCTAAGCTTCATGTAGTGATCAGTCAAATCCATTTAGGTTCTATTTGAATATCCTACAAGGAATTGAAGAGTTTTCATCTAAGAAAATAATGATTATGTGACCAATTTATGTCGTCTTTTCATCCAAAATTCAAAAACCTAAAATTTGGCATTTCATTGTAACTTGAGATCCAATGGTTGAAATACCTAGAGGTAAAATCCCCCCCCCACATTGTTGTCTATCACATGTGATTAAATGCAAAGCTTGCACAAGTGACTGTGGCAAGTATTGAATTGACATTATGCCTTTGCATCAAAACTTGATAAAATGATTGTGTGCCTTAGAGCTTGTGAAAACAACTAAGTGTGCATTAGAGCTTGCTAGGGTGACCATGTGCATTATAGAACTTGCCAAAATGTACATCGGAACTTGCTAATCAAGGTGATTGTGTGTAATCAAATGTGTGTGAAAGTGTTTGTATGGACTTAATAATTTATTTTCCTTCACGTTGGCGTTTTGATGTTTATCACAACCAAGTGTGCATTTAAGCTTTAAACTCAGATTAAAAAAGTTTCAATGTTAACTTTTCAATGTTTATATAACTTAGAACATATAGTCAAAGTGTGTCATGGATGTTTTGTTCTCTTTGTATGTTCTTGTGGTCTTGGCATTTTTGCAAGTTCGGTTCAATTGTGATATTTGTTTCCATCATCAATAACACTATCTTCATGTGTGACCAAGAGCCAACAAGGAACTATCTTCATGTGTGACCAACAGCCAATAAGGAACAAGCTAGTGGCCAACATCCAACAAGGAGCAAGCTAGTGAATAAAGTTGTGCAACAAAGAAAGAATGAACAAGCTGATGAACAACATTGCAACAACCATCGATCCTTACTTGGAACAACTGGTCCAACATCAAGCTTGATCCATACACCATCTTTGCTCAACAAGGATCACAATCTATTGTAACAAACCCAACTGTTGCACCATCAAGCAAATGCATCTAGAACTAGTGCTTTAAAACTAGAACTCTTATAAGCTTATGAACATGTTTTTCCTTGCATTTGTCTTTGGTTGTGCTTGATGTAATAGAAGTGTTTAAAAGATTATTGGACTAGGTTACAAAAATCGATGGTTTTTTCATAGTAGATCTAATACCATAGATCGGTCTATGGCCTTTGCACAATGAATGTGAAACCAATCTATGGCTACCTGTTGTGTAGTCAAAACATTGCATGGACTACGGTTGCCGAATTCAAAAATATTTCTTTTGGTGGCAAAGGCACCATAGATCGGTCTCACAACTGACTTCCATGTTGCTACAACTTTAAGTTATTTGATCATGTCCGTTTAGATGCCATGGAAGCAAAACCTAAAGGAGATCTAATGCTGCACACATCATCTAGTGTCATTGATATGTTGTTTTGATAACCTGGATCGCTCAAAGAGCTAAGTTTTCAAACCTGATTGTTGTATGGCAAATCAAGAGGCCATTAGAATGGGGAGAAACACTATGTATGTTTAAATTTTCTAGCTCAGAAAAAAAGTGTAATTTGTGCAAAATTATCATTGAACATTCCACTCAATTTTATATGAAAAAGTTGTCAAATTCATGGCTTGGCCCAAAAGTCTTTTGTATATCATTCAATTTTTTTTCAAACAAGTGTTTTCTTGTTGTTTAATGCAGGTTGGAGGATAGTAGATTATATGGGAGGATTTAACTAAAGTCCAATCTATACTCACTTGCATCAATTGGTAGAGTCATGAGGATGAGCTAAACCTTGTTCAAAAGTAGTGTTGAAGTGTGTATAACTTCAATAATTTAGTAATTCATGTTGGTTTGCATTGCATGTTTTTATTAGAGTTACTAAGAACTTTGAATTGTGATAATGTTAATTTAAATTAATTGCTTTACATGGTGTTTTTAGGTTTGGATTTGATACATGGGCGAATTCTCACCAAATCTACCAATTAATATTATTTTGCACCACATTTGGCCACAACTTCTTGAAGTTGAAACCTGGGTTCACAATCGCCCTGCCCTTGATGTGTTTTGGTTTCATTCTTTGCAATGGATTTGTCCATTTGTGTCAAAAAATAAAACCAGAAAAACCAGAGTTCACAACAGGGATGTCCAAACAGCTAAGATGGAAGAATTTAGAAACTAGAAATGTACCGACTATTACGCCTCGTGTAATTTTGCTTAATTTGGTTACAGGTTTGAGCATTTTATGCTATCCTATTTGGCCCTAACTACTGTGTTTTCTTTCCAAACATCAGATCTGACATTCAAGGGGGAAGTGGACAAATACTTGTGTAAGAATTTGGTGTTGCAAAAACCAAACACACCAGCCCCAAATTCTGATTACGTCTTTTACACGGCCACACTGTAAAATTTGAAAGGAGTTAGAATTTAGAGCCTGATGGTTGCTTTATAAAAACTCAAGTGGAATGTACATTGGTGAAAATCATCAACCCAGTACCTAGTTATTGTAGTGGGAGGAGATGACAGGCATCCATCACTTAATCTAATGAGTCTAACCTCTCTCTTTAATTTCTGTAATTTTTTTCTTTGTTTCACGACATTGTTTCCACTATTTATGGAAAGTCGTCTAATGGCTCTCCAAAATGGGCTAGTTTCTTTGTTACTCCTGCAAAATTGGTGGCCCAATAAGGACAATTCTTCTTCACAAAAGCTGAGCTCTTCAGAAGAGTTTGCCAGCGGTCTTTTCCTCTGATGAAAACAACGGCGTTCGGTCACGGCGACCCAATTGGAGTGCAATCTTTTGGTGGTACAACTTTCCGTCCTCTCTCTGGCAAACCGGTATCCTCATCGTGCTTTGGATATCTTGCTCCATCTTTGCATAGTAACCTGCGCAGTTCCTGTAGAGCTCAAATATCATTCCACTTTGCCCACCGTTGGAAAAGCTACTCACCAACACCGCTACTATACTGCAGGCTGCCGCCACTCCCGCCAACTGAATCCCACGCCAGCATCCCAGCAAGCTCAGCAGAGCTGCGACCACTGCAAAATACTGGAGCCGATATTGCTAGCCTTTTGTTAGGAGTCTCCTTGCTTCTGGCCGCCCGCACGTATTTTGCTATGTCCGATGTCTGCAGCTTATCTGCTGTTCGCTGGAGGTCCTTCGTGATGGCATCGGTCCAGCCATTCGTGTTGTGGGCTGGGATTTCCGTCTCGGTGAGGTCAGCAACAGGGCCAAGTACCGAGGGTACCACAACCTTGGGGAATTTCTCGAGGCCGTTGGGCTTCAAGGGGAGAGGAAACCCGACGTCAAGAGCCTGCAGCCTAGCCATTACCTCTTCCATGGACAGGTGCGCATCCTTGCGTACGCCTGGATCGATCAACAAAGTGGTCTCGATGTCTCTAGCCAGCAGCTGCGACGGCTGATACTTGCTGGCCAAGAACATAAATCCAGCGGCACCGCCGTTGAGAAGGAAGGCTGCCACAGACATGCTGAAGGAGGTACTTCCGACCCCGGTGTTCATGGCGGCCAGCATGGCCGCTGCGATGGTGGTCATGTTGACAGTCATGTGGCAGAGCTTGTTCCAGTTATCTCATTGGACACCGATGATGGCATGCATCTCGCTACGATCTTCGGCCGCTAAGGCAATGTTTTGCAACTGAGCCAGTAGCCTAGAGTCCTCCACCCCATTTCTATCAGTCCAGCCTTTAGTATTGCACTGGGATGGAGATGTGGGGGAGCCGGGGCCTGCTGGATTGACTCAGATCCAGTCTTGGTCGACGGAGTTGAACATGGTGTGCCTGGGTGTTGCGAGTGCACAAGGCCTTAGCGACCTGTAATTACACCTGCTACGCTTTGATCCACGTCCAGACTTCCGAGAGATCCGAATTGGCACTTATATCAAACCCTGGGAACTACCATTATGGGTAGTAGTAGGAGTAACACAATGGCTAGAGCTGTAAGCATCACCGACTGTAAATTGGTTTCCAGAAATGAATTGAGAGCCTAAATTACTGGCAGTAGAGAGGGCATTGCAGGCAGCCATAATGTTTGTTATGGAAGAATCTAAGCCTCTCAACCAGAGAGCAGCAAGTGAGGTAAAATTCTAAAGAAAGGTTAGAAAATTATCTAAATTGCTGGATGAGGAACTAATTTGTTGCTGGAGAAGTGTTAGGATTGTAGCCTGCTGCAAGTGGTGGTGTTGAGGTAGAGTAAGCAAAGAGAGCAGTGAGAGGGGAAGTATGGACTTTGGAGAGATGGGAGTTTGAGAATGAGGAACGACATGGGCGGGGGGGGGTAGGAAGGCCTTTGATAAATAGCAAGAGCTGGAAATAGTCAAATGGGAAAACCATATTCCCTCAAAACAAGGGTTAACGTGGATGAAGGAGAGTCAAAAGCGAGTAGGGAATAACAGGGGTGGCCCATGCCATTGTTTGACTTGTAATCTACATGTGCAATGCCCGCTGGAGTGAATTAGCAGCCACCAATGCACCAGTTGAGGATGAGCCTGTTCAACCCGTTTTGCGGATAACATCCTTCTTGCCCGTCGAGATTTTTTTTTTCAGCTCCTCTCTGCCCCGAAATTCTCTACCTCCCCCCCTCCTACCTACCACCTACCAACCCCACCCCCCCTCCTACCTCCACCCTCCTACCTACCACCTACCAACCCCACCCCCCCTCACTCCATCACCAGAGCTCCAGAGACCTCGAGCGGCTGTGGAGCGGGAGCTAGAGCGGCTGGAGCTGGACCGGCTGGAGTTGGAGCGAGACCCACGCGCCCACGAAAAGGTAAGATGCTTACGTTTTTGTTTTGTTTGTTTTGTTTGTTTTGTTTGTTTTGTTTGAAGAAGGCTTGAGAAGTCTTCTTTTTTTTTTGCAGCAGAAGAAAAAGAAGGCGACGGCTATCGTTGCCTTCTTCTTCTTCCTCTTTTTTTTGCTGCACTGCAGCTTAGCTGCAGCTCAGCAAAGAAGAAGGCCTTCTTCTTCTTCTTTTTTGCAACAGAAGAAGACCTTCTTCTTCTTCTTTCTCTTTCTTTGCTGCATTGCAGCTCAGCTGCAGCGCAGCAGAAGAAGAAGGCCTTCTTCTTCTTTCTCTTTCTTTGCTGCACCTCTTGTGTGTCTCCTTGCTGTGGTGGCGCGGTGTTGAACCCTCTAGTGCATCGTCTAGGGTTTTTCACGACTTTTTTTTGGGGTGCCCCCCTGTCTTTCAGTGCCTTAGCCGCGCCTTTGTGTGCGTGTATACAGCTACTCAGCAGCCGTTCGCGTCTTTTTTTTCTAGCTTTGAGGATCGGTAAGTCTCTCGTTTTTCCTCCTGTTGTGTGTTCTCTAGGGTGGTGGGGTTTCGCTACAGCAGGGTTCTATTTCATGGCTTGTACGATGCTACCAATTTGATGCCTTACGGTGGTGACGGACGAAGTCCAGCTTATCCTTCTGGAAGCGGGGAAGAGAGCCGGGCGTGGCTAGGTCAGTAGTCAGTAGTGGGATTTAGCTGTTATGCATCCACAGAGAGAGAGAGAGAGAGAGAGAGAGAGAGAGAGAGAGAGAGAGAGAGAGAGAGAGAGGGCGGG
>Ga0116229_10005448_pt1 | contig 20743 bp, 15 predicted proteins | sample S1TSphgellanicum_3_FD_87313 | JGI IMG/M metagenome (GOLD analysis project Ga0116229, IMG submission 87313) | Host-associated microbial communities from peat moss isolated from Minnesota, USA - S1T2_Fc - Sphagnum magellanicum MG | ecosystem: Host-associated > Plants > Peat moss > Unclassified...
CAGCGCCGGCTCCTGCAGCTTGGCGCGAAACCGCGTCGGTTGCAGCAGTTCGACGACGCGCAGCTTCGGCGTCGGAAACAACACCTGGAACGTCTCGATGTGGGCGTCCCACCCGTATTGCCGGTACTGGCCGAGAATCCACTCGGCATTGTCCTTGTCGTAGGGCGAGCCGACATGATGGGGGTGAGCGCTCAGACGCTGCATGCTGGCGCGCATGCGCTCGGGGTCCGGTATGGCCTGAAAACGCTTCTCGAGCGCGAGTTCCATCGCCGCACTCGCCGCCGAAAAACCGAGCGGCGGTGCGCCCGGACGGTCCGCCGGATCGACGGGTGCGCCCGCTGTCGCCACCCAGGCCACGCCGCAGCCGAGCATGAGCGCGCCGAGCCGATGCCTCGAGCCGATCCACGTCCCCATGCAAACTCTCCCGCAAAAGATCGCTACTATGCAGCGTGCCGCGACTGCCCAGCAACCCGCCCCGAGGTCACCGTTCCGCCCCGTTCCGACAGCCCGAGGAGTTCCATGCCGAACGCAGCCAACCCGAGACCCACGCCTTCCGCCGATGACGTCGATGCCGTTGCCGCCGTGGACGAGGACCCGCCGCTGCGCATCGAGGGTTTCCACGGAACGCCGGCGCACATCGACCAGCAGTGGTTCGAGGAGGTGTACCGCGGCCGCGGCGACACGCTGCGCCAGCTTACGCTGCGCGCCGTGGTCATGGGCATGCTGCTCGGCGGCGTGTTGTCGGTGACGAACCTCTACATCGGTCTGAAGGCCGGATGGAGCTTCGGGGTCACGATCACCGCCTGTATCCTGTCCTACGGGCTCTGGTCGGCGTTCTTGAAGAGCGGCCTTGCGAAAACGCCGATGACGATTCTCGAGAACAACTGCATGCAGTCGGCGGCGAGTTCCGCCGGGTACTCGACGGGATCGACGCTGGTGTCCTCGTTCTCGGCGTATTTCATGATCAACGGCCATCCGCTCGCCTTCGGCTTCACGCTGGTCTGGGTGTTTCTGATCGCGACCCTCGGCGTGACCATGGCGATCCCGATGAAGCGCCAGATGATCAACGTCGAACAGCTGCGTTTTCCGACGGGCATCGCGAGCGCGGAAACGCTGCGCGCCTTGTACGGCAAGGGTGTTCAGGCCGCGCGAACCGCGCGCGCCTTGGGCTGGGCGGCGGTGGCGGCCGCGATGAGTCAATTCTGGAGCGACGGACTGCATCTGATCAGCACGCGCCTCGAGCCGTTCAGCCTGGCGTCGCTCGTGACGCGCTTCGACCAGAGCGCCTTCGGCAAGCTCTGGATGAGCCGCACGGTCATGTTCACCTGGGATCCGGTGTTCATCGCCGCCGGCACGATCATGGGGCTGCGCAGCGCCGCGAGCATGTTCTTGGGCGGCACGCTGTGCTGGGCCGTGTACGTGCCGGCGCTGCAATCCGCCGGCGTGATTCACGGCACGAGCTACCGCGATCTCGTGCAATGGACGCTGTGGGGCGGCGTCTCCTGCATGGTGGTGTCGGGGCTCCTCGGAGTGGCATTGCAATGGCGTCTGGCCGCCGACGCGCTCGCGGGACTGCGCACCTGGGGGGCGCGCACGATGACGCGCCCGACGGCGGCGCGCGCGCTCGAGGCGCCGATGGCCTGGTTCGTGATCGGACAATGCGTCGCGCTGCTGGGCCTCGCCGTGCTGGCGAAGCGCACGTTCGACATGCCGGTCTGGCAGTGTGTGCTCGCCGTGCTGTTGTCTTTCTTGCTGGCGCTCGTGGCCTGCCGGGTCACCGGTGAAACCGATACGACGCCCCAGGGCGCCCTCGCCAAAGTGACTCAACTCACCTTCGGCGCGGTCAATCCTGGCAACGTCACCGTGAATCTCATGAGCGCGAACATCTCGGCGGGCGCCGTGATCGGCGCGGCCGATCTGCTCACCGACTTGAAGAGCGGATATCTGCTCGGTGCCAATCCGCGCAAGCAGTTCCTCGCGCAATTTTGCGGCATCTTCACCGGCACGCTCGTCGCAGTCAGCGCCTATCGCGTGCTCGTGCCGACCGCCGACGTGCTGGGCTCCGATCAGTTCCCGGCGCCGGCCGCGCAAAGCTGGCGGGTCGTCGCCCTGGCCCTGAGTCATGGCCTCGAGGCGCTCGCGCCCGTGCAGGTCTGGTCGATCGCGATCGGCGGGCTGCTCGGCCTCGTGTTCACGCTCTGGCCGCGGCTGTTTCCCCGCCATGCCGCCTGGGTCCCCTCCCCGGCCGGCTTCGGCATTGCCTGGACCTTCCACTGGTACTACGGATTCTTGTTCTTGATCGGCGGGCTTCTCGGCTGGTTCGCCGAGCGCAAGAATCGGGCGTGGAGCGATCTTTACTCCATTCCGATCGCCTCCGGCGTCATCGCCGGCGGCTCGGTCATGGGGGTTGTGTTGATCGCGTGGGAGAACGTCCCGATCGTCTGGCGGCAACTGCACGGCGGCGGTTGAGCCGCGCGCCGGCGGCCGGTACGGCCACCCCGGACGGCGCTAACGCGGCTCGACGAGCACGGCGGTCCCGTAACAGAGCACCTCGGCCGCGCCGACCATGGGGCCCGTGTCGTAGCGGATGCCGATCACGGCATTGGCGCCTAACTTGCGCGCATGCGCCAACATGAGTTGAAAGGATTCCTCGCGCGCCGCTTCGCACAGATCGGCGAAGATCGTGACGCGGCCGCCGAGCAGCGTGCTGAGACCCCCCAAGATGCTCATCGGCAGCGAGCGCGTGCGCACGGTGATGCCGCGCACGACTCCGAAGGTCTTGACGAGGTGCAGTCCCGGTAAATCGAACGTCGTCGTGGTGTGCATGCCCTTATCGCCTCGATGATGGTCGTCGTGCATACAGGCCGAACAGCAGGATACCGATATAACACAGGGCTGGAACGACGAGGGCGATCTGCAGATCGCCCTCGTCGGCGGCGCGACCCGTGATCGGGGGAATCACCGCGCCACCGACGATGGCCATGCAAATGAGGCCCGATCCCTCGGCGGCACGGACACCGAGACCTTCCGAGGCCAGCGAGAAGATCGTCGGAAACATCAGCGAATTGCACAGGCCGACGGCGAGCAAGGCCCAGCCGGACGGCGCGCCGAGGCCGGTCGCCGCGACCCCGAGCAGTGCCACCGCGCCCGCCGCGGCGCAGGCGAGCACCGTCGCCGGTGCGAAGAGCCGCAGAATGTACGTCGCCACGAAGCGCCCGATCATCGCACCGCCCCAGTAGTAGGGTACGTGTTCGCCGGCCTGCAGGGCGGCGAGCCCGAGGACCTGAGGCTGCATCAGAAAGCTCACGAGCAAGGAGCCGATCGAGACCTCGGCGCCGACATACAGGAAGATGCAGGCCGCACCGAATGCGAACCGCGGCCGTCGCAGCAGCGTGAAGGCATCTGACAGATGGCCAGACACCGCAGGGGCTTCGGCCAGGCGCCGGCGGTTGCGCCAAAAGACGCACGCCACGACCACGAGGACCGAGGCGAGACCGAGATATGTCCGTTCGATCACGTGGGTCTCGACGCGCCGGAACGCCTCGAGCGCAGTCCCAGTCAAACCGCCGACGTCGACCTGCGTGATCGAGCGCAGGATCAGCGTCGAGCCGACGAACGGAAAGATCGTCGTTCCGAGGGAATTGAACGCCTGCGCGAAGGTCAGGCGGCTCGATACGGTCGCCGCGTCCCCCAACATCGAAATCAGCGGGTTCGCCACCACTTGGACGATCGTGACGCCGGCCGCGAGCACGAACAACGCCAGCAGAAACATCGCGAAGTTGCCGGATCCCGAGGCCGGCACGAACAACAGGCAGCCCACGGTCATGATACTCAAGCCGAGCACGGCGCTGCGCATGTAGCCGCTGCGCTCGACGACGAGCGCACCCGGCAGCGAGACGACGAAATACGCGGCGAAGAAGGCCGATTGGACCAGCATCGCCTCGGCGTACGAGAGCGTAAACAGTCCCTTGAACTTCGGTATGATGACGTCGTTGAGGCTGGTGATGCCGCCGAAGATGAAAAACAGCGCGAACACGAACACGCGCAGAGCCGGATCGACAGCCGAGCCCGTTCTCGTGATAGCCAACCCCCCGCCCTCGTTCTAAACTTGGATGCCGCGGGGCGCGATAATACCAACAGGAACCGACTGATGCAGCGCATGGTGAGCTTTAAGAACATCTCGATCGACCCGGCGCTCAAGGACTTCATCGAGAAGGAGGCGATGCCCGGCACCGGCATCGTCGCGGCCGACTTCTGGCCGGCGTTCGCGGATCTGATCGGCCGGCTCGCGCCGGAGAATGCCCGCCTGCTGCGCCGCCGCGACGAATTACAGGCACGCATCGACGCCTGGCACCAGCGCACGCCCGGGGCGAGTTTCGATCCCGCCGCCTACCGCGCATTCCTGCGCGAGATCGGCTACCTGCTGCCGGAAGGAGCGCCCTTCGAGGCGGCAACCGCCAATGTCGATGCGGAAATCGCCGAGCTCGCCGGACCCCAGCTCGTGGTGCCGGTCAACAACGCGCGCTATGCGCTCAATGCCGCAAACGCACGCTGGGGCAGCCTCTACGACGCGCTCTACGGCACCGACGTGATTGCCGAGGACGGCGGCGCAACGCGCGCCGGCGCCTACAATCCCGTGCGCGGTGCGCGCGTGATCGCGTATGTCAGACGCCTGCTCGACGAGTGGTTTCCGCTTATTGGGGGTTCCCATTCCGCGGCGACGGCTTATCGCGTCGCGGCCGCCGGTCTCGAGGTGGATCTCAAGGGCGCAGAGCGCACGGTGCTCGCAAATCCGTCGGCCTTCGTGGGCTTCCAGGGCGAACCCGGCGCACCGTCGGTCGTGCTGCTGGTCCACCACGGCCTGCACGTCGAAATCCACATCGACCGCGGAACCAAGATCGGCCGAGACGATGCCGCGGGAGTCAGCGATGTCGTGATCGAATCGGCGCTGTCGACGATTCAGGATTTCGAGGATTCGGTCGCGGCCGTCGACGTCGAGGAAAAACTCGTCGTCTACCGCAACTGGCTCGGGCTCATGAACGGCCGCCTCACGGCGAACGTCGCCAAGGACGGCCGGCAATTCCGGCGCGAGCTCAACGCCGATCACGAGTATCGGACGGCCTCGGGCGCGACCCTGCGGCTGCCCGGCCGCAGCCTCCTGCTGGCCCGCAACGTCGGGCATCACATGCTCTTCGACGGAGTCACCTTGGACGGCGCGCCGACGCCCGAGACCCTCGTCGATGCGGTCGTGACGGCTCTGATCGGGCTGCACGACCTCAAGGGCACGGCGAGCCTGCGCAACTCGCGACGCGGCTCGATCTACATCGTCAAGCCGAAGCTGCATGGGCCCGAGGAAGTCGCCTTCGCCGGCCGACTGTTCAGCGAGGTCGAAGATCTGCTCGGGCTTGCGCGCCATACGCTCAAGATCGGCATCATGGACGAGGAGCGCCGCACGAGCGTGAACCTCGCCGAGTGCATTCGCGCGGTACGCGAGCGCGTGGTCTTCATCAACACGGGGTTCCTCGACCGCACCGGCGATGAGATCCACACCTCGATGGAAGCGGCGGCCGTGCCGCGCAAAGCCGACCTGAAGAAAGCCGTGTGGCTCGACGCCTACGAGCGCCAGAACGTGGACATCGGCCTTGCCTGTGGCCTGCGCGGACGCGCCCAGATCGGCAAGGGCATGTGGGCAATGCCGGATCTCATGGCCGAGATGGTCGCCGCGAAGATCGCTCACCCGCGCGCCGGCGCGAACACGGCCTGGGTCCCCTCCCCCACGGCCGCGACGCTGCACGCGCTGCATTATCACGCCGTCGACGTGGCAGCCGTGCAGACACAGCTCGCCACACGCGCACGTGCCTCGCTCGAAGCCCTCTTGACGCCACCGCTCGCGGCGGACACCACCTGGAGCGCGACGGACATCGAGGAGGAGCTCAACAACAACGCGCAGAGCATCTTAGGTTACGTGGTGCGCTGGATCGACTTCGGCATCGGGTGCTCCAAGGTGCCGGATTACTACAATGTCGCGTTGATGGAGGATCGGGCGACGCTGCGGATTTCGAGCCAACATGTCGCGAACTGGTTGCATCACGGCGTCGTCACCCGCGCTCAGGTGGAAGACGCCCTGCATCGCATGGCGCTCGTCGTCGACCGCCAGAACGCCGGCGACCCGGCGTACCGGCCGCTCGCCGCGGACCCCGCCAACAACGTCGCGTTCCAGGCCGCCTGCGACCTCGTCTTCGCGGGTCGCGAACAGCCGAACGGTTACACCGAAGCCATCTTGACGCGCCGGCGGCGGCAGCGCAAAGCTGTCTGAGCCGCGGCGGCGGGTCCGCGCTCGAGCACTGCCCCGCGGCTCAGACGGCTATCGCGCCGGGCCGCCCGTCCCCGCGGCGCCGCCCTTTGAGCGGGATGTCGTAGGTGATCGTCGCACCGAAGGCCTCCGGCGCCTGTGGGTCGCGGCGCACCTTGTCGAACACCAACAAGCGCGTGCCGAGTTCGAAACTCTCCTGCACATCATGGGTCACCATGAAAATGGTCATCTTGTGCTGGTTCCACAGGTCGAGGATCAAGGTGTGCATGTCGGCCGTGATGCCGGGGTCGAGCGCGCCGAACGGCTCATCGAGGAGCAGGATCTTCGGCTCGCAGATCACCGACTGAGCAATCGACAAGCGCTGCTGCATGCCGCCGGACAGCTCCCGCGGGTACTTCTTCGCCGCCCCCCGAAGGCCGACGGCCTCGAGCAGCGCGTGCGCCTTGTCGAGCACGCGCCGGCGCCGCGCACCGAACAGGCGCGCGAGCAGCGGCGCGGCGCCGAGCTCCGGACCCAACATCAGATTGTCGAGCACGGTCAAGTGCGGAAACAGCGAATAGCGCTGAAACACGATGCCGCGGTCGGGCCCGGGCTCCGCCGGCAGCGGCTCGCCGTCGATCAGAAAGTCGCCCTTGCTCGGCGCTTCGACGCCGAGCAGCATCCGCAGGAACGTCGTCTTACCGCAGCCGGACGCGCCGACGATGGTCACGAACTCGTGATCGCCGACATGCAGGTTCACATTCTCGAGCACGATCTGTGCACCGAAGGTTTTCCAAAGCCGCTTGACGGTCACCTGGGTCATGAATCCCTCACACGCCTGAGTTCGCCCAGCCGAAGGCTTTCGAGCGCAGCGTGCGCAGCAGCCAATCCATCGTGAAGGCCAGCACCGTGATCCACACCACGTAGGGCAGGATCACGTCCATCGCGAGATAGCGGCGCACGAGAAAGATCCGGTAGCCCAGGCCCTCGGTCGAGGCAATGGCCTCCGCGGCGATCAAGTACAACCAGGCCGCCCCCAGGGTCATGCGCATCGCGTCGATGAGCCGCGGCCACATCTGCGGCAGCACCACGCGCAGTACGATCTGCCAGGTCGAGGCGCCGAGCGTCTGTGCCTTGATGAGCTGCTCGGCCGGCAGTTCCGCCGTGCGCAACGCGAGATCACGCACGATGATCGGCGTGATGCCGATGATGATCAGCGTGATCTTGGCGGCTTCGCCGAGGCCGACCACGATGAACAGGATCGGCAGGATGGCGAGCGGCGGGATCAGCGACAGCGCCGCGACGAAGGGCGCGAGGCCCGCCCGCAGATACGGCACCACGCCGAGCGCGAGTCCCAACACGAGCCCCACGGCGGCGCTGATGCCGAGCGCGAACAACAGCCGCTCGAGGCTCGCGACCGTGTCGGTCCAGAGCAGGTAATCGCCGCTGCGCTCGTCCTCCTCGAAAATATATTCATGCATCGTCGTCGCGATCGTCGCGGGCGACGGCAGCAGCTTGTCGCCGGGATTCGCGGCGAGCCGTGCATGCGAATAGGTGAGGTACAGCGCGACGATCAAGAGGAACGGCAACGCGGCGAGCAGCACGCCGCCCGCCCGGTTCGGATGCTGATTGAGCAGTCGGCGCACGCTTAGGATCCCTCTACAGCTTGCCGTCGAGAGCGAGCTGAGTGTAGGTGGGATCGATGCGCATCTTCACGTTCTTCGCATCACCGAGCAGCTTGCCGCCGGGAAACTGGATGCCGACCGCATCGACGCTGGTCGCTCCCTGGCCCAGGATGCCGTGGTCGAACGAGAAATGACGCACGAGGTCCATGGTCTTCATCAGCGTGTCCGACGTGATGAAGGCGAGCGTGTCGGCCGGCGTCTTGAACAGGTGCGTGGTCGCGAGCTGGCTCTGGTATCCCTTCAAGTCCGTGCCCGAGGCCTTGGCCATCGAGGTTTGCGCCGCGAGCGCGGCGGCATCGTTCTTGAACATCAGGGCCAGGGTCTCGTACCAGGCGCCGATCAGCGCCTTGCCGAGCTTCGGGTTGGCGTTCAAGGTGGCCGTGTTGACGACCATGAAATCCAGGATCTCGCCCGGGATCTTGCTCGAGTCGAACACGAGCTGGGCCGACGGGTCCGCGAGCACGGTCGCGAGCTGCGGCTTCCAGGTGACGACCGCCGTGGTGGCCGGCGCGCTGAACGCGGCGACGATGTCGGCATCCGAGGTGTTGATGACCTTCAAGTCCCGTTCCCGCAGGCCCACGGTGCCCAAACCGCGCACGAGCAGGTAATGCGATACCGACAGTTCGACGAGATTGACCTTCTGGCCCTTGATGTCGGCGAGCGTCTTGCCCTTGCCCTTGAGCACCACGCCGTCGTTGCCGTTCGAGAAGTCCCCGACGATCAGGGCGGTCGAGTCGACGCCGCCGGCGGCGGGGATCGTGAGCATGTCCATGTTGGTCATGAGGCAGGCATCGAAGGTGCCGGCCGTGTACTGATTGATCGATTCGACGTAATCGTTGACCTGCGTGAGCTTGATCTTGATGCCGTACTTGTCCGCCCACTTTTTCAGGATGCCGCTGCGGTCGGCGTAGTCCCAGGGCATCCAACCGACATAGATGGTCCAGGCGACGTTGAACGAGGTGCGCTCCGCGGCCACCGCGGGCGGCCCCGCCGTCGCGCACAGCAGCACGGCGAGCGTGAGCGCTGCGAACAGCGGATTGCGCGCCGCGAGACGTCGGTTCTTCTCTTGCATCATCGGCAAACTCTCCCTGCAGTGGTCGATATCGTCGGGCTTCGCGAGGCGCGCGGCGTCACGCCACGGCGTCGAGATCATCGGGTCGTAACACGACGAGGGTCTGCGCCACCTGCACCGCACGGCCTTCCGTGCACCGCAACTGCGTGACGACCCCGTCGACCGGCGCGGTGACCGGCATTTCCATCTTCATCGATTCGACGAGAACCAGTGTCTCACCGGCCTTCACGGCCCCGCCGACCACGGCCGATAGCTTCCAAACGCTGCCCGACACGGGGCTCACGATCGCGACGCAGCCGGGCTGCAGCGCCTCCTCCGACGGCTCGTCTTCGGTGGCCGGCAGCAGGGTGGCATAGCCGATCTGCCCGGTTTCCTCCCAGCGGCGCCGCTCGGCCTCGAACGCGGCCTGCTGACGCTGCTTATGCGCCGCGATGCTGTCGGCATGCTCTTCGAGAAAACGCCGATAATCCTGTACGCGGAACGTCTCCTCGCGGATCGACAGCGACACGCGGCCGTTGAGGAAATCGGCGCGGAACGCGAGCAGCTCCTCGCCCGAAACCGGATAGAAGCGGATCTGATCGAAGAAGCGCAGCAGCCAGGGCCGGTCGCGTTCGAACTCGCGCGTGACGTGATAGGTATTCCACATCTGCGCCGTCCGCCCGACGAACTGATAGCCGCCGGGCCCTTCCATGCCGTAAACGCACAGGTATGCACCGCCGATGCCGACCGCGTTCTCGGGTGTCCAGGTGCGCGCCGGGTTGTACTTCGTCGTCACCAAGCGGTGGCGCGGATCGATCGGCGTTGCCACCGGCGCCCCGAGATACACGTCACCCAACCCCAAGACCAGGTAGCTCGCCTCGAAGACGATCCGCTTGACGTCCTCGATGCTGTCCAAGCCGTTGATGCGTCGAATGAACTCGATATTGCTCGGACACCAGGGCGCCTCCGCGCGCACCGACTGCATGTATTTCGCGATCGCGAGCTGAGTCGCGGCATCGTCCCAGGACAGCGGCAGGTGCACGATGCGCGTGCGCAGTGCCATAGCATCGATCGACCCGAGTTCCCGATCCGCGGTCTCGAGCAGCTCGATCAGGCGTTCGAGCGGCAGTAGGCGCGGGTCGAAATGCACCTGCAGCGACCGGATCCCGGGCGTCAGATCCACGATGCCCGGCAGCCGTGCGGCTTCGAGCGCCGTCATCAGCGCATGCACGCGCAGACGAAGTTCGAGGTCCAGCACGAGCGGACCGTATTCGACCAGCACGTTGCAGTCACCGGCGCGCCGGACCACGACGGCCGGGCGTGACGCCGTCGCCTCATGAGCGGCGATGACCGCGGGGTCGGCGCGCAGCGCGCGAAAGCGCACGCGATCCTGGGGCCGCAACTGACCGAGCTTCCAGAGTTCGCCACTCACCACGGTGGCGGGACAGACGAAGCCGCCCAGCGAGGGTCCGTCGGGTCCCAGGATCACGGGCATGTCGCCCGTGAAATCGACGGCTCCGATCGCGTAGGCATTGTCGTGAATGTTCGACGGATGCAGGCCCGCCTCGCCGCCGTCGCTGCGCGCCCACTGGGGCTTGGGTCCGATCAGACGCACGCCGGTCCGGTTCGAGTTGTAGTGCACCTCCCAGGTGGCGGCGAAGAACGCCTCGATGTCCGCGTCGGTGAAAAAATCGGGCGCCGCATGCGGGCCGTGCCACACGCCGAGTTCCCACTCGTGGCCGATGACGGGCAACTCCTCGGCCGCCAGGGGCTGTGGCGGCGCAAGCCCGTCCGCGGCGCCGATGTGCAGCACGTCGCCCGCGAGCAGCGCCCGCCCACCGTGTCCGCCGAACTTGCCGAGCGTGAACGTCGCGCGACTGCCGAGATAGCGAGGCACGTCGAGACCCCCGCGAATCGCGAGATACGCGCGGCAGCCCGCGCCCTTGAGCGTCCCGACGCGCAGCGTCTGCCCGGCCCGCACCGCGACGGCCGCGAACCCGTCGATCGGCACGCCGTCGAGATCGGCCTGCATGGGCGCCCCACCCAAGCACACGAGGGCATCGGCGTTGAATTTGACGGTCGGCCCCGACACCGTGATTTCGAGCGCCGCGGCGGAGTCGGGGTTGCCGACGGCGCGATTGGCGAGCTTGAACGAGCGATCGTCCATGGGACCCGACGGCGGCACGCCGACGCTCCAGTAGCCAAGGCGCCCGGGCAGGTCCTGGACCGTGGTCTGCGTCCCCGCGGCGATGATCTCGATCGAGTTCGGGCGATACTCGAAGCCGTCGAGCGCGCGCGTGGTCATGCCGCCGGCCGCGAACAGAGGTGCCGCGACGAGCTGGCGCAGGTAGCGCAGGTTGGTCTCGATGCCGGCGAGCGAGGTGACGCTCAACGCGGCCTCAAGCTTCGCGAGCGCATCCGCGCGGTCGGTGCCGACCGTGATGAGCTTCGCGAGCAGCGGATCGTAGAACGGGGTCACGAGCGTTCCATCCTCGACCCAGGTATCGACGCGCGCATCGGTCGGAAAGCGCACTTCCGTCAGCACGCCGCTCGAGGGCAGGTACTGGCGCGCCGGATCCTCGGCATAGAGCCGCACTTGAATCGATGCGCCGCGCGGCGTCGGTGCGCGCAGCGCGAAGCGCTCGCCGGCTGCCAGACGAATCATCCACTCGACGAGGTCGATGCCGGTCACCGCTTCGGTCACGCCGTGTTCGACCTGTAGGCGCGTGTTGACCTCGAGAAAGTAGAACTGCTGCGTGGTCACGTCGAACACGTATTCGACCGTCCCGGCGGAACGATAGGCGACCGCGCAACCTAAGCGAATCGCCGATTCGAACAACTGCCGCCGCAGTTCGTCCGACAGTCCGGGCGCGGGCGTCTCCTCGATGATCTTCTGATTCCGGCGCTGCGCGGAGCAGTCCCGTTCGCCCAAGGCGATCACCTGGCCCGCGCCGTCGCCGAAGATCTGTACCTCGATGTGGCGGGCGCGCTCGATGTACTTTTCCAGAAAGAGGCCGCCGCGGCTGAAGTTCTTGCGGGCGAGGCGCTCGACGGCGAGAAAGGCGTCGGCGAGCGCGCCCGCGTCGCGCACGAGTTTCATGCCGATGCCGCCGCCGCCGGCCGTGCTCTTGAGCATCACGGGATAGCCGATGCGCGTCGCCTCGCGCTCTGCCGCGGCCAAATCCTCGAGCAGTGCGCTACCCGGCAACAGCGGCACGGCGTTGCGCAGCGCGAGCTCGCGCGCGCGATGTTTCAGGCCAAACTCGCGCATCTGAGACGGGGTGGGACCAATGAACGCGAGGCCGGCCGCTTCGGTCGCCGCCGCGAAATCCGCATTTTCGCTCAAGAAGCCATACCCCGGGTGGATCGCTTGCGCGCCACACGCCGCGGCTGCCGCGAGGATCTTGTCCTGGTTGAGATAGTTCTGTGAGGCGGGCCCCTCCCCCAGGGCCACGGACTCAGGCGCGGCGCGCACGTGCGCGGCATGCCGATCCGCCTCGGAGTACACCGCGACCGCGCCGATGTCCATTGTCGCGAGCGTCTTCGCGATCCGGCAGGCGATTTCGCCCCGGTTCGCGATCAGCACCTTACGAAACATCCGCGTCCCAGATCACGACCTCGAGCGGCGTCGGATTGTAGGCATTACAGGGATTGTTGAGCTGCGGACAGTTCGATATCAGCACGATGATGGGTCGATGCGCGCGCATCTCGACGTATTGACCCGGCCCGCTCATGCCGTCCGCGAACTGCAGACCGCCGTCCGGCGTTACCGGCACGTTCATGAAAAAATTGATGTTGTGGGCGATGTCGCGTTTCGCTATGCCGAACTCCTCGTGTTCGGCGACCGCGAGCAGCCAGCTGTCGCGGCAGGAATGCATGGTGCGTTTCTCGAGCGCATAGCGCACCGTGTTCGATTCCGAGGCACAGGCCCCGCCCAGCGTGTCGTGCCGTCCGACCGTGTCGGCGACGATCTCGCACAGCACGTTGCCCGAGGTCGCGAGCAGGCGCGAGCCGTAGCTCAAGTACACGTTACCCTGCTCGCGAATCGTGTCGACCGCACTGTAGCGATCGGCCGGATCGAGCGCATCGAAAAACAGCGTGTCGGCCGCCTGATTGCCCTCCAGGTCGACGATCCTGACGGTCTGGCCGGTCTCCACGCGCTTGATCCAATACCGGCCGGCCGGCACGACTTCGCGAAAGCTCGCGCGGGCGGGGTCAAGAGTACTCGCCTGGCTGCGCATACCTCAGCCGCTCCTCGCGACGCCGCAGCCGCAAGTTCGGTAGAGCCGGGTGTTCTCGAAGCCGCGCTGATTTTCAGGGCGGAAGTTGCGGCAAAAGTCATCGGCACCGACCGGTTCGGCCTCCGCGATCTGCACTCGCACGGGCTTTCGCGGATAGTCGGCCGCCGGATTCAAAGGATGCGGGCAGGTGTGCAGCAGCACGAGCGTATCCATCTCGAAGCGCAAATCGACGTGGGCACCCGCAACGGAATGCCCCGCCGCAAACTGCATCGAGCCGTCGTCCGTGATCGCGACCTTGCTGAACCAATTGACGTTGGCCGCGAGATCGCGGCGACCGAGCCCGTACTTGCCGGCTTCGACGAGAAAGGCATCGTGGCCGTTCTGAGTCCAGTCGTTGCGCGCCTCCTGGTAACTGCGCTCGCCCCAACGCCGCCGCACCAGCGCGGCGTTGGCGTTGCCGCAGACCGTATCGTGCCAACCGACCGAATCCTCGACGATCGAACAGAAGATCCGCCCCATGTCGGAATACAGGCAATGACCGCGCGTGAGCTTGAACGTGTGCTGACACTTCAAGGTATCCGGCGCGTTGTAGCGCTCGAGCGGATTGTACGGGTTGTAGAACAGCATGCCGACGTTGGCACCGCCGGCCTCATCGACGAGGCGCAAACGGACACCGGCACGCAGGTTCAGCGACCAGTGCTTGCCGCCCTCGATGAGCGTCTCGTAGAGGGTGTGATCGCGGGTCAGATTCATGACGGACTCCTTCGGCAGATCCCCACTGTAGCCGAAGTCCGGGGAGTCTCGTCAGGGATCTCCCGAGCTTGCATTCCGCCGTGTATCCTCGTGCCCAGCGATCAAGATATGAACCAGGCCGGAAATTTTGTCAACGCAGGCGACGCTGCGCACCAGGAATGCACAGGGCGCCGCCGTGATGCCCCAGGACAACGCACAGGAACGCCGCCTCACCATGATTGCCCCCACTAGCCTGTCGATTGCAGCGCTGCTCGGCGCCTACCGCCGCCGCCAATTCACCGTGCGAGAACTGATCGAGGCGGTCTACCAGCGTGCCGAGGGCGTCGATGCGCATCGCGTGTGGATCACGCGGCTCACGCACGACGAGCTCATGCGCTACGTCGCGGCCCTCGAGGGACGCTCGCCCGAGGACCTGCCGCTCTATGGGATTCCGTTCGCGATCAAGGACAATATCGATCTGGCCGGCGTGCCCACGACGGCGGGGTGTCCCGATTTCGCGTACACGCCGACCCGGTCGGCGACCGTCGTCGAACGGCTCATCGGCTCAGGAGCGATCCCCCTCGGCAAGACCAACATGGATCAGTTCGCGACCGGCCTCGTCGGCACGCGCTCCCCGTTCGGCGCCTGTCGCAACAGCGTCGATGTGAACTATATTTCGGGCGGCTCGAGCTCGGGCTCCGCCGTCGCCGTGGCCTTGAACCTCGTGAGTTTTGCACTCGGCACGGATACCGCGGGTTCGGGCCGCGTGCCGGCCGCGTTCAACGGACTGATCGGCTTGAAGCCGGCGCTCGGACGCGTGAGCACGCGCGGCGTGGTGCCGGCCTGCCGCTCTCTCGACTGCGTCTCGATTTTCACGACGACGGCCGACGATGCGGCGCGCGTGCTCGACGCTGCGGCGGGCTTCGATGCCGAGGATCCCTATTCGCGCAAGCTCGGGACTCAGCCGAGCGCGGGCTTACGGTTCGGTGTCCCGCTGCCGGGGCAGCTCCAGTTCTTCGGCGACGGCGAGTACGAGCGCCTTTACAAGGCGGCGATCGGCCGACTCGAGTCGCTCGGGGGTCGCGCCGTCGAGCTCGACTTCTCTGCCTTCCTCGATGCCGCGCGGCTGCTGTACGAGGGCCCCTGGGTCGCCGAGCGCTACGCCGCCGTCGGCGACTTCTTGGAGTCGCATCCCGAGTCGGTCCATCCGGTCACCCGGCGCATCATCGAGGGCGGAAAGACCCCGCCCGCCGTCGACGCGTTCCGCGCGCAGTACCGGCTTGCGGAGTTGAAACGGCGCAGCGAGGCGGCCTGGGCCGAGGTCGACGTTCTCATGACGCCGACGGCCGGCACGATTTATACCATCGCCGCGCTCGAGGCCGATCCGGTCACGCTCAACTCGAACTTGGGCTACTACACGAACTACCTGAATCTGCTCGATCTGTCGGGTGTCGCGGTGCCGGCGGGCCGGCGCGCCGACGGACTTCCGTTCGGCGTCACGCTCGTCGGTCCCGCGGCTGCGGAACGGGCCTTGCTCGCGCTCGCGGGCCGATTCGAGGATGGCGCTGCCCCGGCCGCCACCGCGTCCCCGAGCGCAACGTCCACCAGCGCGGGGATCGCGAGCGCGCCGGCTGCACCGATCGCCACGCGCGTACCCCCCGGCTATGTCGCGATCGCCGTCTGCGGCGCGCACATGTCGGGCTTGCCGCTCAATCACCAGCTCACCGACCGCGGCGGGCTGCTCATCGCGGCGATCCCGACCGCCCCCCAGTACCGTCTGATCGCCCTGCCGGGTGGGCCTCCGTTTCGGCCCGGACTGTTGCGGGTCGGCGGCGAGGGCGCTGCCATCGATGTCGAGGTCTGGGCCTTGCCGACCGAACACGTCGGCTCCTTCGTCGCCGGCATTCCGGCACCGCTCGGGATCGGCCGCTGTGAACTCGCCGACGGCAGCTCCGTGTCGGGATTCATCTGCGAGGGGTATGCCGAAGACGGTGCGACCGACATCACGGCCTTTGGCGGTTGGCGCGCCTACCTCAAGAGCCGCGCGTGACGGCGCGCGGCGCCGGCGCGGGTCCGGGTACGGGTCCGCGAGCCAGCGGCTTCGGCATCACCGACCTGCCGCGAATCGTGCGCGGCCGCGGCAGCTATCTCTATGACGTCGACGGCAAGCGCTACGTCGATGGCTCGGGCGGCCCCGCCGTGTTCAGCGTCGGCCACGCCCATCCGGACATCAATGCGGCGATCCTGCGCCAGCTCGAGAACATCGCCTACGGCTATCGATACTTGTTCACGAGTTCGGCCCTGGAGTCACTCACCGCCCTGCTCCTCGCGCTGTGCGGCCCCGGCTACCGCCACGTCGTCTACTCCGGCAGCGGCTCGGAGGCCAACGAAGCCGCGCTCAAGATCGCCCTGCAACACTTTTATTGCCGTGGCTTGCCCCAGAAGCGACGGTTCATTGCGCGCGAACGGTCGTGGCATGGCAATACCTTGGGCGCCTTGTCGGTCTCGGGCTTCGCCGAGCGACGCCGGGCATTCGAGGGCAGCCTCTTGGACGTCGCGTTCGTCTCCGCCGCGAACGCCTATCGGCCACCGGAGGGCATCGGCGCCGACGGCCTCGCCGCACACTTCGCCGCCGAACTCGACGCCAAGATCCGCGAGCTCGGCCCCGACACGGTCGCCGCCTTCGTGTTTGAACCCATCGTGGGCGCGGCGGGCGGGGTCGTACCGGCACCCCCCGGGTATGTGCGCGCCATCGAGGCCGTGTGCCGCCGCCACGACGTGCTGCTGATCGCCGACGAGGTCATGTGCGGCTCCGGGCGCAGCGGCCGGTTCCGCACGCTCGAACACGACGGGGTGTGCGCCGATCTCATGACGATCGCCAAGGGACTCGCCGGTGGCTACATCCCCCTCGCCGCCACGCTGTGCACGCCGGCGGTCGCGGCGCCGATCTTCAGCGAAGCCGGCGCCTTTCAGACCGGGCACACCTTCAGCGGCCATACGGCCGCCTGCGCCGCGGGACTCGCGGTCCAGGAACTCATCGAGCGCGAGCAACTCATCGAGCGCGTGCGCGTCCGGGGCGAGAGTTTCCAGTCAGAGATGCGCGCCGCCCTCGCCCGCTACGACGAGGTCGGCGACGTGCGCGGCCGCGGCTATTTCATCGGCATCGAACTCATCGCCGAGCGGCAGAGCCGGCGGCCGTTTCCGCGGCAACGCGGTTTGAGTGCAGAGGTCGGACGGCGCGGGTTCGAGGACGGCCTCATCTGCTATCCCTGCGCCGGCAACGTCGACGGCACCCACGGTGACACGATCATCATCGCGCCCCCCTACAATGCGAGCGACGCGGAGCTCGAGGAGATCCTGACCAAGCTCACGCGTGCGGTGGGTGCCGCGCTCGAGCGGCGCTGAACCCACGCGCAGGAACCTCGCATCGAGTCGTGTCTACTCCCAGACCCAGTGTTCCGGCGCGGGAGTCGTCGGGTCGTACGTAAGGATTTCGCCGTTGCGCAGCGAGACGCCCGTCAGTGCCAGAATGAAGGCCCAATGACCGACCAGCAGCGTCGTGGCGCGGTCGTCGCGGGCCGCCACGCTTGCGCGAAACGCATTGGCACGTGCAATCGTCTCCTCCTCGGATTCCACGCCGTCGTGCCACCAGTGCTGTGGAAGGCGCGAGAAATCATGGTGCGGAAACCGGGCCGCAAGAACGCTCGGAGGACTGCCGATATCACAGGCAAACGCCGCTCGCTCACGGATTTCAGGCAGGATCTCGACGGGCGCTGCGCTGCGTGCTCGCACGGGCTCCGCGGTCTGCAAGGCACGCGTGTACGGCGAGACGATGATGCGGGTCAAGGGCAGCTCTGCGAGCGTCCGTGCGGCGGCGTCCGCCTGTTGCCAGCCTAAGGGCGTGAGCTCCGGATCTTCGATGCCGGGATCCACGCGGGTCGCAGAGAAGTGCAGGTTGAAATAGCTTTGGCCGTGACGCAGCAGGTACATTCACAGCATCCGTGTGAGAAACACGCTGTTCGGATCGAGCACGTAGTCGGCGAAGGGATCACAGTCGACGAAGCCGTGCCGGCGATACAGGGCCCGCGCGGCGGTGAAGTAATCCCAGGATCCCGTTTCCAGGCTCAGGCGCGTCATGCCGCTCGAGCGCGCCTGTGCGATCAGATGCTCGAGCATGGCACCGCCCGCCCCTTTGCCGCGCAGCGCAGCGACGGTATGCATCGATTTGACCTCGCCATGGTCGGCCGTGAGCCGCTTGAGGGCACCGACACCATACAGGACGTCTTCTACCCATATCGTCCACACGCGAATCTCGGGAGAATGTAGCCCGACCAGGTCGAGCGCATGGGCACTGCCGCGCGCCGTTGCCGCGCGCGCGGTCGTCGCGTGGTGCTCGAGCAGCGCGACGATACGGGCATCGGCGAGATCGGCGGGAAGGATACGGAACCTCGAGGCGGCGGCGCGTCTGGCGGCCGCCACCTCGAGCGTTTGCACGAAGACATCGCGCTGGGCATGGGACCCTCCCGCGTGAATCAGGTGGGGACGCACCGCGTCGAGCAGCCGCACCGTCTCCGCATACCGTTGCTCCGAATACGCGAGCAGTGCCCGTGCCACGGGCACGCCGACCCTCCTCGTCACCGAGCCGTTGTCCGTGGCCCGTTCGGCCGTGACGGTGAGCGTCTCGAGCAGCCGTGCGGCGAGATCGAAGCGGCGGGCGCCCGCGAATGCCATCATGGCGTGCAGGTCGTTGAAGGCGTACCAGGCGGCATCGATGCGCGGCGCCCAGGCGTCTGCCAACGCGTGCCAGCGGTCGCCCACGTCGACGCCGTGCAGCGCAAGGCGCCAGAGCAGCGAGGTTGCGTCCAGGAGTTCCATGACCGCGTCCGATGCCGGCCGGCGAATGTGGGCATCGTAGACTTCGAGCACACGGCTCCATTGCTGCTGCGCGCAGAGATACAGTGCGCGATGCCACCAGAGATGCACGGCGAGGTTGCTGCCGACCCAGGCACTCGCATGAGAGTCCAACCAGTGTTCGCCGGCGTCGATGCGCCCAGTCATTTCATGGACGTGCGCGACGGCGTGAATGGCCCAGGCATCGCCGGGCTCGGCCTGCACGGCTCGCGCGCCGACGGCGAGCGCCCCGTCGTAATCGCCCATCTCCTCGAGGCCAAACGCCTGCATGCCCCGATAATGGCCGGCGACCGGGGAGTCGGGTGCGAGCCTCGCCAGGCGACGTTCGACCCGATCGCGCAGCTCGCGCGATTGACCTAAGAAGAAATCCGCCTGGTGCGCGGCGTACATCGCGACCGCATCGGCGGGATGATCGATCAAGATCTCCTCCCACCCGAGACAAGCCGCCGCGAACTCCCCGCGAGCCCAGGCCTCCGCCGCCGCGAGGTGGCGCCGGAACCGTTCTGAATCATCGCTGCTGCGGCGGCGAGCCGTCGCCAGCCGCTCGAGCGCGGCCGCCACTTGCGGGCGCTCCGTACTCAAGCCCGCGATCAGCGCGTGCAATACGTAGGCCATGCCAAGACCCGGGTCCGCCGCGAGCGCGCGATCGAGATCGGCGAGCGGATCACCCTGGAACAGCAGCGCATTGCGAAGCGCCGCATCGTAATGCTCGACGCTGGCCGGCGCCACGGCACCGAGCGGCAGTCCAAATCGATCGAAGGAAGTCACGCGGTCAGCAACTGTTCGAGGAAGCCCCCGATTTGGCGCTCACGATCGATCAGGTGAATTTCCAATATCCAATGCCGAACCGCCCCGTTCACGTCGCGCTCCCGCAGCGACTGCTCATTGCCGTGGCGTATGGAGAAGCGCTTCTTCTTGCCTTTCTCGGATTCGTGAGGGAAATGCCCCACCAGATGTCCCGCCGTCGGAGCGCCAAATTCCCAACCCGCGGACTCGGCGAAATCGACGACATAGTCATACAACGCTCCCGCGGTCATGTCGGGGTGCTGATTGAAGAATTCCCGGCCCTTCTGAAATCCCGTCCACAAATCCGCCACCAACCGATGTTTGACGGGATCGGAGCCGACCACGTAGGACCTGCCGAAATCCGCTTCCCACCCCTCGAACACGGGGCCGAAATCCAAATACAGGAGATCATCGTCTGTGATGCGGCGATCCGGCGCGTCGTCGTAATACCCCAAGAGCGCATTGGGGCCGGAGCGGACGATGCGTCGGTGCCAGTGCCGACGGAGTCCAAATCGTGTCTTGGCAAGCGCGTGAATGCCGTTGGAGAGCTCGCTTTCCAGGATCCCCGGTTGAATCATGCCGCTGCTGACCACCGCGTCGAAGAGTGCTTCCGCGGTCCCTTGCGCCTTCAACAATGACTGCGCGACTGAATCCATTGCTGTCTCTCCCGAAGCTGACTGGGTGGTCGTGGTGATGGGGGTTGGTTGGCTATATTAACGGGCAGCATGCTCGGGTGCGCTCTTCTTACGATGAGTCGTCATGGAACACAAATCTCTTACGGCTTCTTCGCGACGACTTTGCCGTTTTCCCAGACATCAATCGGCGTGCCATGCATACGAGCCGTCTTCCTTGCATCCTTCGCCGCGAGTCGCAGGGCACGCCCCACGCCGGCCGCAAAAGTCGCAGGCTTCAAAGTCCCAGGCTTCTTGGATCGGATCGTCGATTTCACGGGGCGTGCTCCAGAGCGTGGGCGGCGTTATACGCAAGGTGCCTCGAGGGAGGCCTAATAGAGTAGCAACGGCAATGTACGGATCATTGCTTATTC
>Ga0116229_10005452_pt1 | contig 20736 bp, 19 predicted proteins | sample S1TSphgellanicum_3_FD_87313 | JGI IMG/M metagenome (GOLD analysis project Ga0116229, IMG submission 87313) | Host-associated microbial communities from peat moss isolated from Minnesota, USA - S1T2_Fc - Sphagnum magellanicum MG | ecosystem: Host-associated > Plants > Peat moss > Unclassified...
GGCCGACGGTGACGGGCCGAGGGCGACGGGCCGGCTACGCCGGTCGAGTCCCTGCGCGCGCGGTGATCACCGACTTGATGCCGCCCCGCACATTGAAGTCGCCGACGACCTGCATCCAGACCGGCGCGACGCGGCCCGCGACGTCGTCGAGGATCCGGTTGACGGCGCGCTCGTAGAAGATGCCGTCGTTGCGGAAGCTCCACAGATACAGCTTGAGGCTCTTGAGCTCGACGCAGAGCGCGTCCGGGCGATACGTCACGAGGATCGTCCCGAAATCCGGCGCGCCCCCCTGGAGCAGGGCGAGCTCGCGTGCATCACTCTCGATCCCGCCCAGGGGACAGAGCGACGTGAACTCGGGGCACGTCATGTGGATCTCGTAGTCGCGCCCGGGATACGGGTTCGGAAATGTCTCGAGCAGCTCGGGAGAGGGCATCCGGCAAGTTAGCGCGGCGCTCCGCGAATTCTCACTCGCGCGCCGACGCGCCAGGTGGCCGGACGCCTGGCGCATCGATCCCGCATCGCCGCGCGCGAGTCGCGCGCGAGTCGTGCGAGAGTCGCGCGCGAGTCGCGCGCGCCGCGGCCTAGTCCTTCCGGAGGCGCCGCGACATCTCGTCGAGCAGCCGGCGCTCCTCGACCGTCAGGCTCGCCATCCCGTGGCGGTGAATCTTGTCCAGCACCACGTCCATCGCCTCGCTCGGACGCACGGCCGGCACGGGACGCGGCGCCGGCGCCGTCGACGGGCGCTTCATCACGGTCGCCTTGTTGCTGCGCGCGACGATCTCGTCGATGTCCTGCCGCTCGCGCGGACGCGGCGCGCTCCGCGGGACGGCGCGCGGCGGGTCGTCGGAGATGTCCGGCGCATGCGAGACGCGCTGCCGGAGCCGCTGCAGGCTTCCCGACGCGCCGACCTGCAGGTACAGCCAGCCGGCGACGAAGCCGCCGAGCGAGGCGAAGTGCGCCGTCCCCGTCCCGTCCTGCACGATGCCAAGCACGAGACTCGTGACCGCGAGTCCGGCGACCAGCCACTTCACCTTGATCGGCACGGCGAAGAAGAGATAGACCTCGTCGTCGGGCCAGCGCACCGCGTACGCGAGCATCAACCCGTAGATCGCCGCCGTCGCGCCGATCAGCGGCACGTCGCGCGCGAACATCAGGTGCGCCAGCCACCCGCCGAGGCCGCAAATCAGGTAGTAGCGGACGAACGGCCCCGGGCCCCAGATCCGCTCCAGCCGCGACCCGAAGCCGACGAGCGTGATCACCGTGAAGAGCAGCGCCCAGATCCCCTCGTGCACGAAGAGGTGCGTGAGGATCGTCCACCCGCGCGAGCTCAGGTCCCCGACCTCGAAGCCCAGGGCGCGGGTCATGTCGGCCGGGCCGACGACCGTCAGCTGCAGGAAGTAGATCAGGACGTTGATCCCGATCAACCACCGCACGGCGGGCGTCACCCGTGGCGCGTCGGACTCGTCTGACAGCGAATAGGCCATGCGTGCGACTCGGCGGCGGGGGCCGCAAGGGGTGCTTCACCACTAAGACACAGCCGGTGCGCCACGGTTCCGACCGCGACCGCACCACCATCCGGGCTTCGACGATCGCCGCTCGGCTCGGTCACCCCGCGCGTGCGCCCGACGCCGGCGACGACGACAGCGCCAGCGCGACGATCCGCTCGCAGAGCGCCGGAAACGACAGACCGGCCGCCGCCGCACCCTGCGGGATCAGGCTCAGTTCGGTCATCCCGGGCAGTGTGTTCACTTCCAGACAATAACTCTCCATCGACGCCGTCAGCCGGAAATCGACGCGCGCGTAGCCACGCAACTTCAGGGCCCGAAACGCCAGCAGCGCCTGCCGCTGGAGCGACGCTGCGACGACCGCGTCGAGCCTGGCCGGAAATTCCTCGCGCGCCATTCCCGACGTGTATTTGCATTCGTAATCGTAGATCTCGTGCACCGGAAAGATCTCGCCGACCGGCAACGCGACGTCGCCGAGCACGCCGACCGTCAGCTCCCGCCCCGGCACGAAGCGCTCGATCATCACCTCGTCATCATACTGCATCGCGTCGGCGATTGCCGCTGCCAGCGCCGATCGCTCGCGCACCAGACTCAGGCCGACGGTCGAGCCCTGCTTCGATGGCTTGACGATCACCGGCCACCCCAGCGCCCGCTCGACCGCGTCGGCCGTCGCCGGCGCCATCAGCCAGTCCGCCGTCGACACACCGGCCGCCCGGAAGAGCGTCTTCGAGAGATCCTTGTCCATCGCCAGCGCGCTCCCGAGGTGCCCGCTGCCGGTGTAGGGGATCCCCGCCAGATCGAGGACCGCCTGAATCGTCCCATCCTCGCCGCGCCCGCCATGCAGCGCGAGGAAGACGACGTCCGCGTCGCGGACCGCCGGCAGGTCGGTGAGTCCCGCGACGATGCCGCCGCCGGCGACCTCGCCGCCCGCCGCCAGCCGCCGCAGCTCCTCGAGCGAGGGCGGCTCCCGGCGCACACCGGCTGCGCGAAGCGCCGCTTCCGCATCGCGGTCCAGGACGCCGGTCGCCGGATCGACGGCCGTCACCCGATGGCCACCCGCCCGCAACGCGTCCGCGATCCGGAACCCGGAGGCGAGCGACACGTCGCGTTCCGCCGACGCGCCGCCGAGAAAGAGCGCGATCTCCATCGACGCCGCCGGCTAGCCGCGGGCCATGAGGAAATGCAGCAGGTCGGAGCGCGTGACGATCCCCTCGATCCCGTCGACGCCGCGGACGAGGACCGCCGGGCTGTTGCGCGACAGCAGCTTGGCGACCGAGTCCGCCGCCGTCGCCGACGGCACCTCGGGAAACGGCGGATCCATCACGTCACCGACGACGCCGTCGAGCACCGCCGGCTCCGAGAGACCGCGCCCCGTCAGCGCCCACTCGCTCACCGAGCCGACGTTGTGCGTCCCGTCCATCACCGGCACCTGCGCGACGTCATGCAGCTGCATCAGCCTGAGCGCCTGACGGACTGCGGTGTATGGCGCGACGCTGACGACCGACGGCACGCCGTCGCCGTTCTTCCGGTCGAGCAGATGCGCCAGCGTCGTGCGGTCGGGCTCCAGCATCTGGTTCTCGCGCATCCATTCATCATTGTAGAGCTTGGACAGATAGCGCTCGCCGGTGTCACAGAGAAACGTCACGACCATCGCGTCCGGATCATCGACATCGCGCGCCACCTGCAGCGCCACATGCGCGATCAGTCCGGCCGAACCGCCGACGAAGAGCCCTTCCTCGCGCGTCAGCCGCCGGGCCATCGCGAAGCTGTCCCGATCGCTGACCGTGTGGTAGGCGTCGATCACATCGAAGTCGATCGTCCCCGGCACCTTGTCCTGACCGATCCCTTCGACCTTGTACGGCGCGCTCTCGGCCGGCCGCGACGTGTGCTGCCGATGCTGGCGCCAGGCGTCCGCCAGCAGCGAGCCGGTCGGGTCGCCGGCGATGATGCGGATCGCCGGATTCCGCTCCTTGAGATACCGCCCGACACCGGTCAGCGTCCCGCCGGTGCCGGCGGCAGCGACGAAGTGCGTGATCCGTCCGCCGGTCTGCTCCCAGAGCTCGGGCCCGGTCGTATCGTAATGCGCCTGCGGGTTCGCGGCGTTGTAGAACTGGTTGGCCAGGATCGCATTCGGCGTCTCGGCCGCGATGCGCCGCGCCATCACCACGTAGTTGTCGGGATGGTCGGGGGGTACCGCCGTCGGCGTCACGATCACCTCGGCGCCGAACGCCTTGAGCAGCCGGACCTTCTCCTGCGACATCTTGTCCGGCATCGTGAAGATGCAGCGATAGCCCTTGATCGCGGCCGCGATCGCCAGCCCGACGCCCGTGTTGCCGCTCGTCCCCTCGACGATCGTGCCGCCCGGCTTGAGCGAGCCGTCGCGTTCGGCCTGCTCGATGATCGGCAGCCCGATCCGGTCCTTCACCGAGCCGCCCGGATTGAAGAACTCCGCCTTGCCATAGAGCGGCGTGCGGATCCCGCGCGCGACGCGATTGAGCCGGATGAGCGGCGTCCAGCCGATCGTGTCGAGTACCGAGCCGTACGGCGTCCGGTTGCGGTCGACGGGCACGTCGTGCCCCGGCGCGGGCGATGGCGGCACGGCGCTACGACCGGGGGTGCAGGACGCTGTCGCCGGCGGGCGGCGCCGCCTGCGGATGCCGGAAGTAGACCGGAAACTTGATCGTCACCGCGACCGGCCGGCCGCGACGCGATGCCGGCGCAAACCGCAGCTGCCGCGAGCCGGCGAGCGCGGCCGAATCGAGCGCCGGCACCGCGGCCGAATCGGCGGCGGGGATCGTCGTCGACTCGAGCACCGTCGTCGACTCGGGGTGCACGACGCCGATCGAATCGATGAAGATCCGCAGCAGCACGTTCCCCTGCACGCGTCGCGCATAGAGGGCCGCCGGATAACGGAACGGCAACTCGCGATTCTGCATCACCGGCAGCTTGTCGGGGATGTCACCGCGGCTCTCCGCGAGCGCCTGGACGGCCTTTTGTGCATCATCCTTCGTGACACAGGCGGTGGTCCAGAGAGAGCCGGCCAGCAGCGCCCCGGCTGCCAGCCACACCCGGGGCGGCGCGGAGGCGGTCATATGCGCAAAACAATCTAGCGGCCGGCCGTGGCCGACGCGATAAATTCCGCGCGTGACTGCCGCGTCCCTCGTCATCGTCAACGCCCGCGTGCGCACCGGGCACCGCACCCGCCCCCAGGCGGAGGCGCTGGCCGTGCGTGATGGCCGCCTCGCGGCCGTCGGGTCGGCGGCCGAGGCGATGAAGCTGGTGGCACCGACGACGCGCGTCGTCGACGCGCGCGGTCGCACGGTCCGCCCGGTCGATGCCGACGACGACGGCGACGACGCGGCCGGCGACGAGGAAGGCGCGGCGCCGACCGCCGTCGCGACGCTGACGCTCAACCACCCGGCCGACTTCGTCGTCGAGGACGGCGACGGCACCGTCGTCCTCCGCGTGATCAACGGCATCATCGAGACCGACGCGCTCTCATAGCGGACCGAGGCCGCCCCGCAGCAGCGGCCGGCGGCGTCAGCGAATGAATCGGGCCTCGTGGTGCGTGTACACCAGTCGCGACAGATCGGCGATCAGGTGCTGCGCGACGCGTTCGTCCTCGATCCCGCGCGTCAGGACGACGAGCAGATACGGCGCGCTCCGGGCCGGGTAGACGATCGCGGCGTCGTGCAGGATCCCCGTGATCTGCCCGGTCTTGTGCGCGACGCGCGTCCCCGGCGGCAGGCCCGCGGGAATCTCGGTATTGAACTCCTGACCGAGCAGCACGTCGCGCATCGCCGCACAACTCGCGGGCGACGCGGCCCGGTCGTGCTGCACGGCATCGAGCAGTGTCGCCAGGTCGCGGGCTGTCACCGTGTTGTTGAGCCCGCGGGCGAATGCCGGGCCGTCCTCGACGCCGCGCAGCACGCGCATCGTCGGCGCGCCCAGTGCGCGGTCGGTGCTGTCGACCCGCGCCGCGCCGACGAGGGCGATCAGCGTGTTGGTCGCCAGGTTGCTCGACCGCTGGATCATCAGCGTGAGCAGCGTCCGGACGGGCACGTCGCTCCCGACGCGCGCATAGAGACTGCTGTCGGAATCGTCCTTCGGGTCGGTCGCGAAGGTCGAGCCGTCGGCGATGCTCGTAAACGCGTTGCGGACCGGCACCGCGCGGTCGAGCGCGAGCCGCCCGGCGTCGACATCGCGAAAGAGGCGGATCATCACCGCGAGCTTCATCGTGCTCGCCGCATGGAAGCTGCTGTCGGCAGCGATCGCCAGCGTGTCGCCGCGGGCACCGCGGTAATAGACCGCGACGTCGGCGCCGGGCACCAGGGCGATGCGCGCCCGGACGGCGACCGCGAGCGCCGCCAGCGACGAATCACGCGACCTCGCGCGGGCGACCGACGAGCCGACCGACGAGCCGACCGATGACCCCACTGGCGATCCGACGGGCGACAGGGAGGCGGAGACCGCCAGCAGCAGCACGACGAGTCGCATCGCGGGCGAATATAGACAGCGCGTGCCCACGTCGCTAACGTCGGCGCCATGCTCTCCGTGCGCACCCTGGCGATCGCGCTCGCCCGATCGCTCGCCATCTCCCGTGCCCGATCACTCGCCCGGTCCCTCGCCCGGTCACTCGCCCGGTCACTCGCCCGGTCACTCGCCCGGTCACTTGCCGTTTCGCTCGCGCTCGGCGCCGCCGTCGCGCCAGCCGCCCGCGCGCAGACGGTCACGATCGAGCATCTCCTCGACGCGCCGTTCCCGTCGTCGCTCGCCACGGCGCCGACCGGTGCGGTGGCGTGGGCGCTCGACAGCGCGGGCGCCCGCAACATCTGGGTCGCGCTGCCGCCGGCCTACGAGTCGAGGCGCCTCACGACGTACCTCGCCGACGACGGTCAGGAGTTGAGCGCCGTGCAGTGGACGCCCGACGGCCGCATCGTCTACGTCCGCGGCGGTGACCCCAACGCCAAGGGCGAGATCCCAAACCCGGCCCTCCTCCCGCAGGGCACGTCGCAGGAGGTCTGGACCGTCGGTCTCGACGGCGCCGCCCCGCGCGAACTCGGCGACGGCGCGGCTCCCCGCGTCTCGCCCGCGCGCAGCGGCCCGTCGGCCGGACGCGTGGCATTCGTCCGCAAGGGCGAGATCTGGTGGGCACCGCTCGACGGCGGCGCCGCCGAGCAGCTGATGCACACGCGCGGCACCGCGTCGACGGTCCGCTGGTCACCGGACGGCAGTCGTCTCGCGTTCGTCGACGATCGCGGCGACCATGGGTTCATCGGCGTCTACGATCTCGCGGCCCGGTCGATCCGCTACCTCGCGCCGAGCGTCGACACGGATCATGATCCCGCGTGGTCGCCGGACGGACGATCGGTCGCCTTCGCGCGTTCGCCGGCGCTCACCCGGGTCCCCGTCTTCGGCGCCCACCGCGCCGGCCGACCGTGGTCGATCTGGGTCGCCGACGCCGTCACCGGGGCGGGGCGCGCGATCTGGTCGGCCGATTCGGGGACGGGCAGTGTCTTCCGTGCGTTCGATGATCCGGAGGAGGTCGGCACGGACGATCTCTTCTGGGGCCGCGGCGACCAGCTCCTCTTCCCATGGGAGCGCGACGGGTGGCTCGAGATCTATCGCGTCGCCGCGCGCGGCGGCCCGGCGGTCCAGCTCACGCAGGGGCCGTTCGAGATCGGACAGGCGTCGCTCACGCCCGATCGCGCGACCCTGCTCGTCTCCGACAACCAGGGCGATGCCGAGCGGCGCCACATCTGGCGGCTCGCCGTCGACGCACGCCCGGGGACGGCAGCGCCGATCACGACCGGCGATGGCATCGAATGGTCACCGCTGGCCGCGAGCCAGGACGGCTCGGTCATCGCCGTCCTCCGCTCCAACGCACGCACCCCGGCTCGGCCAGCGCTCGTCACCGGCGCGACGGCAGCCGAATCGCCGACCAGACCTCCGACCACAACGCGCGATCTCGCGACTCGGCCGTCGACGTTCCCCGCGGCGCAGCTCGTCGTTCCCGAGGCCGTGACGTTTGCCGCCGCCGATGGACTCGTGATCCACGGGCAGCTCTTCCTGCCGCCGACGTCCGCGACCGCGTCCGAGCGGAATGGGCGCCGGCCGGCGATCGTCTTCTTTCACGGCGGGTCGCAGCGACAGATGCTGCTCGGGTTCCACTACATGGCGTACTACCACAACGCCTACGCGATGAATCAGTACCTCGCGAGCCTGGGTTACATCGTCCTCGCCGTCAACTATCGAAGCGGTATCGGCTACGGGATGCCGTTCCGCGAGGCGGAGCACTTCGGCGCGACCGGGGCGAGCGAGTACAACGACGTCCTCGGCGCCGGTCGCTACCTGCGTTCGCGTGCGGACGTCGACCCCGCACGGATCGGCGCCTGGGGCGGCTCGTATGGCGGCTATCTCACCGCACTCGCGCTCGCCCGTGCCTCGGATCTCTTCGCCGCGGGCGTCGATCTGCACGGCGTCCACGACTGGAACCTCGAGTTCGACGCCCTCGTCCCCGGCTGGGATATCGCCCGCGACCAGGAGGCGCGGCGCCTCGCCTTCCGCTCGTCGCCGATGGCCGACCTCGCCACGTGGCGCTCCCCCGTGCTGCTGATCCAGGGCGACGATGACCGCAACGTCGCGTTCGCCCAGACCGTGCAGCTGACCGAGGATCTGCGGAATCGCGGCGTGCAGGTCGAGACGCTCGTCTTCCCCGACGAGATCCACGACTTCCTCCGCCACGCCGACTGGCTCACCGCCTACCACGCCGCGGCCGACTTCTTCGGCCGCACGCTCCGGCCGTAACGGGCGGGGCCGCCAGCGCTGTTGCGCTCCCGGTGCCCGGCCCCCATCGTGGAGGTGGCACGATTTCCGGGAGCATCGATGCGCTGTGCGCTCGTCGAACCCGATGTCGATCCCGCTGTTTCGTCGACCGCGCTGCTGCTCGCGGCCAGCGCGTGGGGGCTGCTCGTCCTGTCGATCTCCGCCGGCGTCGCGACGGGTCGCGCACGCGCCACGCGGCCCGACCCGTCAGCGGGCGAGCACGCCCGCTTCGTTCTCCCGCCCCTGCCGGCCCGCGTCTCGGGCGAAGACGGCCTCGCCCGCTGGTTTGGCGGCGCGATCGCCGCGCCCAGGCCCGGCGGCTCGGCGCCGCCGACCGGCCGCGCCGGCCGGCGCGGCCGGTCGGCCGCCGTCGCGGAGCGATTGCCGCCCGATCACCCCGCCGGCACGGGCGGCACCGTCTACGCCGAATCGGAAGTCGATCGCCCGGTGATCCGCGATCCGTCGAGCGCGGCGCCCGAGTATCCGGCGTTCCTTCAGGCCGAGCATGTCGAGGGCTTCGTGATCGCGGAGTTCGTCGTCGACACGACCGGCGTCCCCGACGTCCATTCACTGCACATCGTGATGTCGAGCCACCCGGCGTTCGAGCAGTCGCTCCGCGAGGCGCTGCCCCACATGCGCTTTCTCCCCGCGGCGCTCGACGGGCACGCGGTCCGTCAACGCGTCCGACAGGAGTTCGACTTCGAGTTCCAGCCCGGGCTCGCCCCGCCGCTCAGCACGAGCTGACGCGTTACGCTGACACGCCGCGCTGACGCCGCGCTGACGCCCGTCGTCGACGGACGGCCGGCGGCGGTGCCTACCCGGCCGGCGGCGCGGCGACCAGGGCAGCCAGCGCCTCGACCGCATGCAGCGGGGCGCGATGATCGGCCGGGAGCCGATGCCGATCACCGACGTACTCGGGCGTGTTGTACGAGACCCAGACGGCACCGCTCGCGTCCTCGGCGATCAGCAGCTTGAGCGGCAGATCGATCGCCGCGCTCGGCGACGCCAGCATCATCGGAGTGCCGGCCGTCGCACTCCCGAAGATCACCAGCTTCGTCGGCCGCATCGCGAGCCCCGCGCGCGCGGCGTCGCCGCTGTGATCGATGACCGCGAGGACCACCGCGCCACGCTCGACGATCGCCCGCGACAGCGTCGCGAGCGTCTCGTCGACGGAGCGGGTGCTGCGCACGCTTGCCATGCCGGCGACACTCCGAGGTTCCGTCACGCGATCAATCGGATTTCGCGGCGTCGACGAGCGCGGCGAGCGTCGTCAGCGCCTCGATCGGGGTGAGGCCGTTCGGATCGATCGATCGGAGCCGCTCGAGCACCGGATGCGATTGCGCGAAGAGCGCGAGTTGCGCGCCCGGCGCCTCGACGGCCGAGGGTGGATGCGCCGATGACCGCGCGCGCGTCCGACCGAGCTGCTCCCCCTCGAGCTGACGCAGGACCTCGCGCGCCCGCGCCAGCACGGCATCCGGCAGCCCCGCGAGGCGCCCGACCTCGATGCCGTAGGAGCGGTCCGCGCCGCCCGGCACCATCCGGTGGAGGAAGAGGACGGTGTCGCCGACCTCGCGCACGGCCACGGCATAGTTCCGCACCGCGGAGAGCTCATCGGCGAGTTGCGTCAGCTCGTGATAATGCGTCGCGAAGATCGTGCGGCACCCGACTCGCGTGTGCAGATGCTCGCTCACCGCCCACGCGATCGAGACCCCGTCATACGTCGACGTCCCGCGCCCGATCTCGTCGAGCAGCACGAGGCTTCGCGCCGTCGCCGTGTGCAGGATTGCGCTCGTCTCCGACATCTCGACCATGAACGTCGACTGGCCGCGCACGAGGTTGTCGCTCGCACCGACGCGCGTGAAGAGCCGGTCGGCGATGCCGATCGTCGCCCGCGTCGCCGGCACGAAACTCCCCGCCTGCGCCATCAGCACGATCAGCCCGATCTGCCGCAGGATCGTCGACTTCCCGGCCATGTTCGGACCGGTGAGAATGATCACCCGCTCCCGCTCGTCCAGCCGCACGTCGTTGGGGATGAACTGCTCGCGCGGCATCATCCGCTCGACCACCGGATGCCGTCCGCCAATGATCTCGAGCCCGGCCCCGTCGTCGAGCACCGGCCGCACATAGCGCTCGCGCTCGGCGACATCGGCCAGCGCCGCCGCCACATCGAGCGCGGCGAGCGTCGCCGCCACGGCCTGCAGGCGCCGCACCGCCCCGCCAGCCGCCGCGCGCAACGCCTCGAAGAGCGTCCGCTCGCGCGCTTCGATCCGCTCGGCGGCGGTCAGCACGCGCTCCTCGAACGCCTTGAGCGCCGGCGTGACATACCGCTCCGCGCCGGTCAGCGTCTGCCGCCGCTGGTAGTCGTCCGGGACCGCGTCACGATTGGCGTTCGTGATCTCGATGAAATAGCCGAAGACGCGGTTGTAGCCGACCTTGAGCGACGCGATCCCGGTGCGCGCCCGCTCGGCGGCCTGGATCTCGGCGATCCCCTCCCGACCGCCATCGCGCAGCGCTCGCAACTCCTCCAGCGTCGCATCGACCCCCGCGGCGATCGTCGGCTCGTCCCCGATGACGGCCGGCGGCCGGTCGACGAGCATGCGCACGATCGGCTCGCCGATGTCGGCGCACGCGTCCCACGCCGACATCAGCGCCGCGCACGCGGTCCCCGCGAGCCGCCCGACGGCCGCCGCCACGGCGGGGAGCCGCGCGATCGAGTCGCCGAGCGCGCGGAGCTCGCGTGGCGTGGCGCGCGCCGACGCCGCCTTGCCGGCGAGCCGCTCGATGTCGCGCACCCCGTCGAGCGCCGAGCGAAGCGCCTCACGGGCCAGCGCATCGGCGGCGAGCGCCGCGACGCGGTCGAGCCGGCCGTCGATCGCCGACCGGTCGGTGAGCGGGGCGAGGAGCCAGTGGCGGAGGAGCCGCGCGCCCATCGGCGTCGCGGTGCGATCGAGCACGTCGAGGAGCGTCCCCGCGGTCTCGCCACCGCGGAGCGATTCGACGAGCTCGAGGTTGCGCCGCGTCATCTCGTCGAGCGGCATCACGCCGACGCCCCGCTCGACGACCGGGCGCGCCAGATGCGGGAGACCGCCGGGCTGCAACTCGCGGACGTAGCGAAGCAGGGCGCCGGCCGCGCCGACGGCGGCGGCGTCCGCCTCGTCGATGCCGAACCCGTCGACCGACCGCACGGCGAACTGCCGCGCGAGATCCTCGCGCGCATGGGCGGCGTCGAACTCCCACGCCTCGCGGTCGGTGACGAGCACGCCGTCGGTCGGGACGCCGGGCGGCAGTGGCATCCGAGCCCCGCGCGAGACGAGGAGCTCGCGCGGCGCGAACCGCGCGACGACCGCGCCGGCATCGCGCTCGCTGCAGCGCGCGAGGCGAAACTCCCCGGTCGACACGTCGACGGCGGCGATCCCGATCACGCGCTCGCCCGCTCGGCCCGGCGCCGGGGCGAGGGCGTGGATCGCGCAGAGGAAGTTGTTGCGGGCGCCGTCGAGAAGATCGTCGGCGAACGTCGCGCCGGGAGTGATCGTCTCGACGACCGCGCGCCGCACCGGCCCCTTGGCCTGCCGCGGATCCTCCATCTGCTCGCAGATCGCCACCCGGAATCCCTGCCGCACGAGCCGCCGCAGGTATTCCGGCATCGCCTTGACCGGCACACCGGCAAGCGGCACCGCGGCCGCGCCGCCGTTGTTGCGACTCGTCAGCGTGAGGCCGAGCGCCCGCGCGCCCGTCTCGGCATCCTCGTGGAACATTTCGTAGAAGTCGCCCATGCGGAAGAAGAGGATCGCGTCCTGATGGCGCGCCTTGATCTCCCGATACTGCTGCATGAGCGGCGTCTCCGACTCGCGCGTCGTCACGGCGCTATTCGACCTGGACGACCGCGCCGAGCGCGGGGCCGATGGTGCGCTCCACCGTCGACCCATCGGCGCTGGCGACGACGACGGCGATCGGCCCATCGTACGGCGCGCGGGCGACGACCCTGAGGTCCGCGCCCGGCACGAGCCCGAGCTCGCCCAGGTAGCGGAGCCGTGCCGGATCCTCGACGCTGACGCGGACGACACGCGCGGCGGCGCCGACGGGAAGCTCGGCGAGCGATGGGTAGGTGCGCTCATCGACCTCGCCATCGCGCGTCGGGATCGGTGCGCCGTGCGGATCGACGCGCGGCTCGCCCATCGCCGCCGCCATCCGGTCGACGAGCGCATCGCTGGCCGCGTGTTCGAGGCGGTCGGCCTCGACGTGGACGAGATCCCACGGGTAATCGAGCACGCGGGCGAGATAGGTCTCGATCACGCGATGCCGGCGGAGCGTGCGGAGGGCGACGCGCTGTCCTTCGCCGGAGAGCCGGACGCCGCGATACGGCTCGTGGGCGAGGAGGCCCTGACCGGCAAGCCGGCGGACCATCCCCGTGACCGAGGCCGGTGCGATCGCCAGGCGGTGCGCGATATCGGTCGTCGCCGCCGACCCACTGGCGCGCTCGAGATCGTAAATCGTCTTGAGGTAGTCCTCGACGGACGCCGTGTAGGTCGGCGTCGCATGGGGGGTGGTCTGCGGCGACTCCGCGTGCCTTGTCTCCTCGTGCTTCGTCTCCTCGTGCTTCGTCTCCTCGCGCGGCGGCGTCACGGCGCGGGCGTCGATGGGGCGAGCATGAGGACGATGAGCCAGCCGTTGAGCCCCGCGATCAGCGCCGCAGCGGTCCATCCGAGCGCGCGGAGCCAGCGCGGGTTGACGAAGTCGCCCATGATCGCGCGGGTCGACGTGAACTGCACGAGTGGCACCACGGCAAACGAGAGCTGCAAGCTGAGGATCACCTGGCTGAAGACCAGCAGTCTGGCCGTGCCCGACTCGCCGTAGAGGATCGCGACGATCGCGGCGGGCACGACGGCGAGTCCGCGCGTGAGCAGCCGGCGGAGCCACGGCCGCAGGCGAATGTTGACGAACCCCTCCATCACGATCTGCCCGGCAAGCGTCCCCGTCAGCGTCGAGTTCTGCCCCGAGGCGAGCAGCGCGAGGGCAAAGACGACGCTCGCCCCCCCGACCCCGAGGAGGGGCGTCAGCAGCTTGTAGGCGTCCTGGATCTCCGCCACGTCCCGGTGTCCCGAGTTGTAGAACGTCGCCGCCGCGACGATCAGGATCGCCGCGTTGACGAAGAGCGCGATCGTCAGGGCGATCGTCGAATCCAGCACCGCGAACCCCATCGCCTCCCGCTTCCCCGAGGCGGTCTCCTCGTACTTGCGGGTCTGCACGATCGAGGAGTGCAGATAGAGGTTGTGCGGCATCACCGTCGCGCCGAGGATCGAAATGGCGATGTACAGCATCATCGGATCGCGCACGATCGCCGTCGTCGGGACGAAGCCGCGCGCGACCGCGCCCAGGTCCGGGTGGGAGATGACGAGCTCGAAGAGAAACGCCAGCGCGATCGAGGCGATGAGGACGATCACCAGGATCTCGAGCCGCCGATAGCCGTGCTCCTGCAGATAGAGCACGATCAGGACGTCGAGTGAGGTGATGACGACGCCGACCGCCACGGGAATGTGGAAGAGGAGGTTGAGCGCGATCGCCGACCCGATCACCTCGGCCAGGTCACACGCGGCGATCGCGAGCTCCGCGCCGACCCAGAGCAGCATCCCGGTCCGGCGCGAGTAGTGGTCTCGGCACGACTGCGCGAGGTCGCGGCCGGTCGCGATGCCGAGTCGGGCCGCCAGCGCCTGGAGCAGCACGGCGAGGAGGTTCGAGACCAGGATGACGCTGAGCAACGCGTAGCCGAACCGCGACCCGCCGGCGAGGTCGGTCGCCCAGTTCCCCGGGTCCATGTAGCCGACGGCGACGAGGTAGCCCGGCCCGGCAAACGCAAACGCCTTTCGCCACCATCCGCCGTGCACCGGCACGCTGCGGTAGGAATCGGCGAGCGCCGGGGTCGGCCGTGACCGTCGTTCGTTGCGCGGTCGTGTCGACCCCCGCCGCGTGCCGCGGCCCGCGGGACCCGCGCCGACGCCGGCGGTGGTCGCCATCGCTGCCGAGTCGGCCCCCTCATCGGATCCCCTGCCGGCCTCTACTATATCATCCCGACGTCGGGGGGTCACGGGCGCAGTGCGACGAAGGCGGAAAGCGGCGGCATGGACATCGGACTCCGAGGCTACCCGATTTAGCAGCTGAAGTCAACTGTATTGAGGCGCGACTAAATCGCCGCGCGACTGCGGAGTGACGCGCGCGTGACCCGTATGACTGCCCGGAGAGCCGCGCGGCACCTAGGTTCGCCAGTCGTGGCCACTGCTCGTCGATCCGCGGAGGTGCCGGACGCCGACGACGCACCCGTCTCGGGGGCGGCGTGGACGGTGCTGGCGATCCTCACGCTGATCAACCTGCTCAACTACCTCGATCGCTTCGTCGTCCCGGCCGTACTCGAAAGCATCAAGCGCTCCGAACTGCAGCCCACCGACGCCGAGCTCGGCTTTCTCGCGACCGGGTTTCTGCTCGTGTACATGTGCGCGGCGCCGGTCGCCGGCATGCTGGGCGACGGACGCTACCGGACGCGGATCGTCGCCGTCGGCGTCGCCCTCTGGAGCCTCGCCACCGCAGCCGGCGGGCTCGCGCACAGCTACCCGGCACTGCTCGGCGCCCGCGCCGCCGTCGGCATCGGCGAGGCCGCCTACGGCGCGATCGCGCCGGCGATGCTCGCCGACGCCTTCCCCCACCGCCTGCGGGCGCGCGTCTTCTCGATCTTCTACCTCGCCATCCCCGTCGGCTCCGCCCTCGGCTTCGTCCTCGGCGGCGCGATCGACCGCCGCTTCGGGTGGCGACCCGCGTTCTTCGTCGCCGGCCTCCCCGGATTGCTCCTCGCGCTCCTCGCCCTTCGCATGCGCGACGTGCGCCGCACGGCGAGCCCCGAGGCACGTCCACGCGCGGCGACCGTGCGACCTGCGCTGACTCGCGCCTGGCACGGTCTCCGATCTGCCTACGCGCCCTTCGTGCGCGACCGGCCGTATCTCCGCACCGTCCTCGGCTACTGCGCCTACACGTTCGCGCTCGGCGGGATCTCGTTCTGGATGCCGACGTTCATGGAACGGGAACGCGGTTTCGCGCCAGGGACGGCAAGCATCCGGCTCGGCTACGTCCTCGTGGGGACGGGCCTCGTCGGCACGCTGATCGGGGGATGGTCGGCCGACGCGCTCGTGCACCGCATCCGACAGGCGAACCTCTGGCTCTCCGGCCTGACGACGCTCGCGGCCGCACCACTCGCCTGGCTTGCGCTGACGACGCCGGACCATACGCGATTCTGGATCTGCATCGCGCTGACCGAACTCCTGATCTTCGCATCGACAGGACCGATCAACGTCGCCATCGTCGCCGACGCGCCGCCGACCGCCCGTGCCGCGGCGATGGCCCTCTCGATCTTCGCGATCCATGCCCTGGGCGACGTGCCATCACCACCGCTGATCGGCTGGATCTCGGACCGCAGTACGTTGGCTCGCGCGGTCCTGATCATCCCGGTCGCGATCCTCGCCGCCGGCGTGATCTGGTGCTACGCCGCCTGGCGGCGTGCGCTCACGACGCCGGCTCCGCCTCGACGACCCACCCCGTGATCTGCTTCGCCGCCAGCGCGGCCGCCTCGGTGACCGCCTCGGCGCGCGTCGGATAACGGCCAACGCGGACGCGGAACGGCGCCGCGACCCCCCAGACGCGCACGTCGTAGCCCCGCGCCTTGAGCTTCGCGGCGAGATCGTCCGCCTGCGACTGCCGATTGTACGCCGCCACCTGCACCGTGAATGCCGCGCGGGCAGTGCCATGCGACGCCGGGGCACGAGGCGTCGATGACGGAGACGTGGTCGCGGACGCCGGCGGCGTCGCGGACGCGGTCGTCCGCGGCGCGGTCGTCGGCACGGTGGTCGCCGAGACCCGGGGCGGGGACCGGTCGACGGTCGTCGCCGACGTCGCGGTCGCTGGCGCCGGTGCGGCAGGAGCCGTCGTCACGACACTCCCTGGTGGACTCGTTGGGGCCGTCTGCGAACCCGGCGTGAACGCCGAGCCCGCCGGCGGCGACCCAAACGCGGCTGCGGCCGCCGCCCGAGCAGAATCCGGTTTCATCCCCGCGGGGGTCGTATCTACTACTGCCGTAGTAGGTGGAGCGGCTGCTCCTACTGCTGTCGTAGTAGATGGGGCTTGCGCCGGTGGCATCGAGTTATCCACCGACGTCGCGGCGGGCGATGGCGTCGTGGCAACGGGTGCCGCGGGCGCGGACTGCACCGGCGGCGGCACGACGGCGACGGCGGGACACGGACGTCCGGCGTAGTCGAGCTGGTTTCGGAGTTCGACATCGCCGGGCGCGGAGGCCGACCGGGCGGCGGCGATCGCCTGGCAGGCGTGGGGTTGGTCGCCGAGTTCGATATAGGCGCGGGCAACGGAGAGGTTGGCGCGTGGGGTCGTCGCCTCGGGCGGCCGGTCGTGCGTCAGACGGGCGAGGTGGGTCCGCGCCTCGGCGCGATCGCCGCGCGCGAGTTCGAGCTGGGCGAGGCGAAGGAGCGCGTCACTCGCGCGCGGCGACAGCGAGTACTCGACCGTGAGTCGACGGTAGTCGCGTTCGGCATCGAGTGCCGTCGGCGCGAGTGAGGCGCGCACGTAGAGCGCCTCGGCGTAGTCCTCGGTCCCGGATGGGAGCGCCGTCAGCAGCGAGTCGACGAGCGCGCGGCCCCCCGCCGCGCGCCCGGCATCGACCATCTGCTCCGCGCGCTGCAGCACCGAGTCGACCGCCGGCGCTGCGGTCGCCACCTGCGCGTCGGTCCGTGACGCCGCCAGCAGCGTCGCGACCAGCGTCAGGGCCGCGCCCGCGACGCGTCTCGCGACGCGTCTCGCGACGCGTCCCGCGATGAGTCGGGGCGCCATCATGCGGCGCGCCGGGCCGGCGTGGCGAGCGTGCACAGCGTCAGAATCAGGCCGGTCAGGATCTGCTCATCGGACGACACGCGCGTCTCCTTGAGGGCGGCGTCGGTCGCCACCAGGGCGTCGAGCGCATCGTCGAGCGCCTCGGAGCGCCACGTCGGTGCCGCCCGCACCCACGCCGACACCGCTTCGCCCCATGCGCGCATCGGAAACGCACCCGTCTCCTTCAGCAGGCCGAACAGCTCGCCATTGAGGCGCCCGGGGGCCATCCCCTGTTCGAGACACGCGACGGCGTACGCGAGCCCGAGAGTCTGGACGCCGAGGGCCATCACGATCGACACGGCCGTCGTTTTCGGTTGGCCGAGCACGTGCGACAGAATGGCGAGCGCGCCCGGCGCGTCGCCATCGGCGATCCGGTCGAGGAGGGTGCCCAGCGTCTCGTCGCGCGTGACGCCGACTATCGCCTCGACGGCAGCCTCATCGATCGATGCCGGGGCCGTCACGTCGCTCGCGGACCCGGCGACATAACTCGCGAGCTTCTCCAGTTCGGCCGCGAGTTGCGCCGAATCGGGACCGACGGCGTCCACGAGCAGCGTCGACGCCGCTGGCGTGATCGTCGCGCGCAGCGACGCCGCCCGCGCCGCGATCCACTCGGTCAGCGCCGCATCGGCCAGCGGTGCGAACTCCACGGTCGTCGCCTGATCCTGCAGGGCGCGATCGGCCTTCCCGCCGGCGACCGCCGCGAGCAGCAGGATCGTGTCGGACGCCGGGTGCGCGAGATAGTGGTCGAGGGCCGCTCGCGGATCCTTCTTCAGCGCGCCCACGTCGCGGATCACGACGGCGCGCCGGTCGGCGAGCATCGGCGGGGTCGACAGGAGCGCGGCGAGATCGGGCGCGTCGACGTCGCCGCCACGCCGCTCCTCGAGGTTGAAGTCCCGGAGCGCGGGCTCGACGGCGGCGGCGATCAGCCGGCCGAGCGTCTCCTCCTTTCGGAAGTCGTCGTCGCCGTAGAGGTAGTAGACCGCATCGAGCGCGCGGTCGCGGATCGCGACCTCCAGAGACCGCTTCTTCGGCACCGGCATCTGCCAATAGTATGTCCGCAACAGAGCGCCCGCGACGGAATTCACTCCGCGAGCGACTGCCCGCACCCCGCCCGCACCGCGCACCCGCGGCACTTGCCCGCGTTTTCGTGCGTCCGATCGACGCCGTCGGCGCCACGCGCCGCGCGCACCAGCGACGCCAGCGTGAGGCACCGGCCCTCCAGCTCGGGCGTCAGCGGCACCCTGAACTCCGCCTCGCGATAGCGCACGCGCCCATGGCCGGCGAACGCACCGGGGTCCGAGGCGCGTACGAGGAGCAGATAGGCACCGACCTGGACGCGATCGGACTCGTACAGAAAGCGGGCCGAGCGGAGCGGCTTCACTTCGATCGGCACGAGCCCCGCCGGCTCCCTGACGAGATAGTCCGGCCGGCCCCGGAGCCCCGACACCGGGTCGACGAGCATCGGGCCCGGCGCGCGATGATCCGCCACGGTCACGTCACTCGAGACGACCGTCGCCCCGGACGACAGGCCGCTGCCGGCCGCGAGCGCGCGCGCAGCAACCCAAAGCCCGGCGCTGACGACCGCGAGCAGCGCCACCGTCCATCCCCACGGGCCCGGCGGACGGAGCGCACCGAGCGCACTCAATCCCGCCATGGTCGTCACCGCGCGACCAGCACGGACCGCAGCCCCACCACGGCGAGCGCGACGAGCACGATGAGCAGCAGCGCCGTCGTCACCGTCGCCAGGCGCCGGACGAGATGCGCGGCCGCGACGCGCCGTCCATGGGCCTCGTGCGCGGCGACCCCTTCGGACCGACGACGATCGCTCTCGGGGGCCTGCTCGACGCGGGCGACGCGTTCCAGCCAGTACGCGCGGCCGCAGTACTCGTAGGCGGCGAGCTCGCTCGCCGAAACCCACGCGATCGCGTCGCCCGACGCGTCAGTCGTTCAGCGGTCCGGTGCGCCGTCCGTCAGACTGACGGCGGAGACACGCACCGGCGTCTCGGCCGCAAACGCCTCGGCCGGCCAGGGCGGGAAGATGCGTTCGACGGTCGCCATCACCGTTGGCTGCACCACAAACGGCGCGAGCGAGACCGGCGGCGTCGCGAGCGCGACGACCGGCGAGAGGGCGAGTTCGGCGCGGACCGACGCGGGCGTCCCGAAGATCGCGACGGCGAGGTATCCCGCGGCGACGACCCCCGCGGCGGCCGACGCAAATCCCGACAGCCCGACCGGCACCGACCACGCCGCGTCGCGGCCGTCGACGCCACCGACCCCTCGCTCGGAGAGATACCCGGACTCGCGGAGCCTCGCCTGCAAGCGCGCCGAAAACTCCGGCGACGGCTCGATCGTCGGCAGGTTGCGGAAGAGGATCAGCGCCCGACGGACCGCCGTGTCATGCGCCGCACAGGCGCCGCACTCCGCGAGGTGCGACCGCACCGCATCCACCGTCGCGTCGTCGAGCGCGTCGTCGATATAGGCCGCGTGCCGATCCCGGAAAGCGCCGCAATGCATGTGGCGAAAAATACCCGGGACACCTGCCCTGGTTCCCGTTGGCCCCCGCGACCTCGACCCCCCGCCACTCCTCGCCCCGGAATCCGGGGCGACCGCCGCTTACCGCAGCGCCGGCGCGATAATGTCGGCGAACGACGTCCGGGCGCGGTTCAGCCGGGACTTCACCGTCCCGAGGTTGCACGAGGTGATCTCGGCGATCTCCTCGTACGACTTCCCCTCGAGCTCACGCAGCACGAAGACCTGCCGGTGGTGCTCCGGGAGCCGCGCGACCGAGGCCTCGACCAGCGACCGCAGGTGCCGCTTGCGATAGAGATCGTCCGGCCGCGACGCCGGGTCCTCGAACTGGAGTGGCCGCTCCTCGTCTTCCCAGTTCCGCTTGATCGCCTGGAAGAGCACCAGGGGGTTCCGCGACCGGTTGCGCAACTCGTTCTTCGCGAGGTTCGACGCGATCGTGTACGCCCAGGTCGAGAACTTCTTGGTGCGATCGAAGCGGGCCAGGTGGCGATAGACCCGGATGAAGACCTCCTGCACCAGGTCTTCCGCCTTCTCCCGGTCCCCGATCGTCCGGTACACGAAGTTGAGCAGCCGCGCCTGATAGCGCTCGACGAGCTCCTGGAAGGCCCGCTCGTCCCCGTCCAGGAAGACGCCGACGACCGCGGCGTCGTCCAGCTCGCGCAACCGCGCCCGGGTCCCGTCGGTTCGCACGCTCGCCGACCGCGTGCCCACCTGCCTCAGCGCCACTTCGGCCATGCTCCACTCCCGCTTGAACGGGTCTGTGATCCCACCGGTCCTTCGGAAAAGCACGGCCCGTGCCGAGGATCAGCGACGGGTCTCCGTGGACCAAGTGTATGACTGACAACACCTTCGGATCTCAGACGTGGAGTGGGCTATACCGGACGTTCTCCGCTGTGTCTACAGGGGTAGACAGTGGGGTGACCTCGAAACCACCTAGAAACCACCTAGAAACCACCTA
>Ga0116229_10005455_pt1 | contig 20732 bp, 16 predicted proteins | sample S1TSphgellanicum_3_FD_87313 | JGI IMG/M metagenome (GOLD analysis project Ga0116229, IMG submission 87313) | Host-associated microbial communities from peat moss isolated from Minnesota, USA - S1T2_Fc - Sphagnum magellanicum MG | ecosystem: Host-associated > Plants > Peat moss > Unclassified...
AGCTTCATGAAAAAAATACTATTATTATCATGCCCTAACCTTAATTGCTAGAAACTTATGAAAAACATCCTCCACCCTATCCACACCTTACTAGTGAATTTAGCCAGTCTAAACCAAGGATAGGACCAACCCTACCTTATCTTAATCCGACTAGTCTACCATTCATTTTACACTGCTTAAGTCGCCCACCCCTTATATCTAACTAGGATAAAAACACATAAACACTTTATCCTACTCCCTTGGACCCAAGGTTACCATCCTAGATTCGACCTCATTGAACATAGGTTGATAGGGGAAGTGGAATGCATCCTAGCCATAAATCACACCAAACATATTGGCAAACAATATTTGGTGAAATGGAAAGGATGTCATCCCAAGGAATCACAATGGATGAAGTTGGGCCACTTGGATCATTTTCCCAAAACGGTGGATGAGTTAGAATGATCAAGGGGACATGAAATAGGAAAAAAAAAGCATAAGGAAAGGCCCAAAGCCTCCCATGAAGTTGTTGATGAGGGCATCAGCTTTAAAAATGGGGGTGAAAGTTGAAATTCCAAAGGTTTCTTGGGAAACATAGTTAGTAAATAGGACATACATTAGAATTTAACCAAAAAAAAAACTTTGTTTACATTCAAAGGTCCCAAATGTATAAAGGGTTAGTTCATGGAAGAAATGAGAGGAAGGTTAAAGTGAGATAATGGCAACCAATGGAAATGGACCTAAGGAATTGAATTCAAAAAAAAATTCCAAAAAGGCTTGATTAAATATGATTGGGGTAATGATGCACACACATTAAATGACATGTTCCCAAACTAAGAAATAAGCTTGTGAGGGTGAAGTTTCTAGTGTGTAATGTTTGTTCCAAAAGGGTAAAAAATTTGGGTTGAAGAAACCCAACCTAACACTATTTATTGGCTCCTTTGGTAACCAAATTCCAATGTGATGGTTGAGGTTATCAAAAGAACAAGTTTAAACACAAGACCTTCCCCATAAGCGATTATGGGAAGCCTAAGTGAGGAGGGGGTATGACACCCAAAAGGAGTGACACCAAATGGGTGCAAAGTCGTCACAAGAGTTCATGCAAATGGACACAAAAGATGTATAAAGTTCCTCATATGATTAAAGAAAACATACTGAACACAAATAAACCTAAAGTTGGAAGGAGTCACTTCAAAAGAAGACTTGGGTGAAAGGTGATGAAAGAAGATTTTCCATGACAAGGCAACATGTCAAAACATCTATGAAGATGTAAATCTTTTGAAGGGGGGTGAATGACATGCCTTTTTGTTTGGGTTAAACCAACCTCGTGCCAATAACAACTTGGTGGGGCACCAAGGTGGTGTGGGAGGTTTAGGCCAAGCGATGATTGTGGAGTTCAACTCCCCATGTCATCAAACACCATTCAAACAATAAGGGCTCAAGGGAACCGATGCAAGAAAACCGAAGCTTATCTGAGCCAAGGAGATGTCTAGGGGTTGTTTCCAAGAATGTGACACATGAATGCTGCCTCACTAAAACCCTCAACGTATCATGGAAGGTTGTCCAGGGGCAACATTCGGTGTCATGCCATTAAAACCCTGGGACAATTGGAGATTGTCATATGATAGGATGGAGTGTCATTGTCTTAAAGCTTTTAACGATAACCAAGTGGGTTGGAGTAGTGCGAGATGCACACGACATTTTTTGCAAGCTCTCAAGGAGGAGGGGTACACCGATAAGCTGGTGGTGAATCTTTTTGGAAGCTAGATCTCGGAAGCGACAAGAGAGACTTGGAGATTCTACAAGGTGCTGTTGTGGAACACACGGTGCAACAGCTCAGAGCAGCCCCTTGAGTGCTCAGCTCAGCCCCTTTTTACACTAGAGCCTGAAAGCCCATGACTTGAGTGCAGAGCTTCAAACCCTAATTGTGAAGCTGATGATGCCAGGGAGCTTGGGCTCTATTCTTTTGCTTTCCAGCTTTGTTTGTTTGTTGCAAAGCCTGGTCACACTAGGGCCAGTGCAGAGCGTCGAACCCTAATTTGTGAAGCTGCTTATGGTAGGGAGCTTGGGCTCTTTTGTTTTTGCTTTCCAGCTTTGTTTCTTTGATAAAACCCGGGGTACACTAAGGCTAGTTTAGAACTTCAAATCCTAATTGCGACGCTACTGATGCCAGGAAGCTTTGGCTCTTATGTTTTTGCTTTCCAGCTTTGTTTTGTTTGCTACAAAGCCTAGGGGACACTAGGACTAGTTTAGAGCTTCAAACCCTAATTTGTGAAGCTGATGATGGTCAAGAGCTTTGGCTCTTTTCTTTTTGCTTTCCAGCTTTGTTTGTTTGTTGCAAAGCATAGGGGGGGCTAGTTCAGAGTTCCAAACTGTAATTTCTAAAACTAATGATGGTAGGGAGCTTTGGTTCTTTTCTTTTAGCTTTCCAGCTCTATTTGTTTATTACAAAGCTTGGTGTACACTAGGGCAAGTACAGAGCTTCAAACCCTAATTTCTGAAGCTGATGATGGTAGGGAGCTTTGGCTCTATGTAAATTTTCTTTCCAGTTTTGTTTGTGCAAGTAGGAAAGCATCATCATCATCATCATCATCAAATCTCAGGATCAAAGGTTTGAATGCCATCCTTTGCAAGATCATTTCAGTACAAAGTTGTTTGCAATTGTGGTGAAAGTCACCAAACTGTCCTTTTTCCTTGTGTGTTTCACTGGCAAACTGATCTAGGCACCATTTTATAAGAAAGTAAAAAAAAAAACATTAATCGTCTAGCAAAGATCCCAGCAGCTGTAGTGACAACAGAGAGGTATACATACTCAGGCTTCCTACTTGAGGGTTTAGGTTAATGATGAATGCCACGGTTTTCGACGCTAAAGCATGGGAATGGAACAAGGACTCGCTGACGATCATGGAGATGCAGGCGGTTGAACTCTAGGCACTTTGTACATGCTATAACCTCAAGCTTGCCAAGACTAGCAAGGCAGCCACTACAGCAACCATCGTCAACCATCTCATGGTCCCTAGGGCCGATGTGGTAACGAAACAGGATGTGCAAAATGCTATTGAGGTCATTATGGAGTAGGTTGCGGAAAACATTCTGGCTCCAACAATGGAAGCTAAGATTGTGATCGTTACTGGCCAAATCGAAATGCTGCAAAATAAAGTAGATGAGTTGGCTAAGAGCTTTGATACCATGCAAGACAGTGGGGAGAAATGGAAGGAGGTCGTGGGCAGGAAGGTTGACAAGGTTGCTAACAAGGTGGACCGGGCAATGGATGCTGACCTGGTCAAGGCTAAGGAGGCAAACATCTGGGTCACCGGGTTGACCATGAGCAAGGGGGAAACCTCAAAACAACTTATGGAGTTGGTGTCGACGGGGCTACTCGACAAGTTGAAGGTTGCTGATTATGTGCAGGTGCAGAAGGTGCACTGGCAGATGTTGTCGGGGCGACTGGATAAGGCCACTAACAAGGCACTGGCAATCATCATCACGCTGGCATCAGTACACGACAAGTTCACGGTGTTGCACGCTCGCAAAGGTTTGCAGGGCACTCAGCTTGGGCTCGACGAGGACCTCACTCCCGCTCAGCAGGCCCAGAAATGAGCTGCTTGGGCCACCTTCAAGGAAGCCAAAGAGGCTGGCGAATGGGTCTACTGGCGTGGGGCCGATCTCTACATCAACCACAAAGTCGTAAACTCTCCTACTGCATAGAGGGGTGGGGGTCAGAGACACTTGCGCGTGTGCCTGTGGAACATCCATGGGGCCGCTATCACAAAGCTAAAAACACATGAACATCTGCTTGACCTATTTCAACATGTTGACATTGTTGCTTTGATAAAAACACATCACTTCCCAGGCGATACATTCCCGGTCTTACCGGGGTTTTACTGTTTTGATGTTGCCAGGCCTATGACTCCATAGGGTGTCATTCGAAAGCACAGTGGAGGCATTGCAGTACTAGTAAGGGAAACATGGGCAAATAGTACTGTTGTTTGGAAGATTGCAAGGGATGGGACTAGGATTTGGCTGCGCTTGGGCAATGCTTTCCAAAGGCCTTTGTTCTTGTGCATAGTATATGCTGCTCCACAAGGCTCGCCATATGCAGACAACAGCCTGTTTGAACACATATGCTAAGAGGTTGGAGAAGCCATGAGCTTAAGCGGTGTGCTTCTTGCTGGGGATTTCAATGCAAGGACAGGCACAAACATTAACTTCATTGATTGCAGTCAACTAGTAGATGTGCTACTGGTGCCACAAGCCATTGAAGACACCCTACCCAACGATATGCTAGAGCGCCATAACCGCAACACTGTCACGGCTGGCTGGCATCGTGAGTTCCTGGAACTCTGCAAAACTACTGGGTTGTTCATCCTCAATGGCCGCACACCAGGAGACATATCAGGGGAGTACACATGCCTATCAATAAAGGTTTTAGCATTGTGGACTATTTTTTTACGACAGTTGACCAATTAGAGGGTGTTAAGCGCTTAGAAATTAACTACGATGAAAAGTACTTAGGTCACAAAGATGCGCACTCTGATCATAAACCATTGGTACTTATAATCACACAACAGTGGCAACCCCCTCCTGTTCAGCAAAAGGCAATCAAACACCTACCACATTTCAAATATGACACTGCCAAAGCAAGCGAGTTTAGCAGGAGTGTACAACATAACATCGGTGTCTGGGCAAGCCCAAATGTACTTGATGCATCTAACGTACAAACAACAGTCAATTTGTTACAACAATGCATCACACAATCTGCAAAAGAAGTGTTTGGAAATAGATAAGTGGCCTTAGGAAAAGCAATAAAGCACAGCCACAAACCTTGGTTTGACACAGAATGTCACCAGACCAAAAGCCAGTTTGCTAAATTGTCACATGCGCACCCAGATAGGCAGGTCAGACTTACGCAAATGAAATAGTTCTACAAAAGGAAAAAACCTGCTTATGATGTGTTCAAGGCTAAACAACTATGTGGTTTAGCGAAGGCGGATCTTGCAACATTCTGGAAGCGGTACCGCAAGCGTGCTAAGGGTGTCAATGGCATCACCAGCGAAGCACTCAAGGATTGCTTCCAGCAACTGCTCCACCCTCCGGCGGCATCAGCCACAGCAGGAGCTGTGACAAGTGCCGCTATTCAAGCCCAAGTGGTCTCCTTTCCACCCAATGGTATTGATTGCGAATAATTGAATGTTGACATCACACTAGTTGAAGTACAGCAAACGTTCAAAAAGCTAAAACGACACAAAGGTGTAGGTATTGATGGCATCAAACCTGAGTTCCTTTTGGATGCGGCTGCTACCCTGCAACAACCACTATTGATTGCTTTTAACAAAATTCTACGCGAGGGCTATTGTGAATCACTCTCTATTGGGGTCATACATACACTGTACAAAGGGGGTGACTGTAGTCAGTTTGACAATTACAAGGGGATCACAGTAGGACCAGTCTTAGCCAAGGTGTTTGCAATGATTCTTGAGTCCTACATCAGTCAATGGGCGAAGACCAATGATTTACGTGCAAAAGGACATGCTAGTTTCAGAAAGGACTTTAGGACAACAGATAACTTGTTTATTCTTCGCACTTTGACCGAACAAGCCAGATTTTAGAAAAAGAAGTTATACACTTGTTTTGTGGACTTCAAAAAAGCCTTTGATACAGTACCAAGGGACCTGTTGTGGCAGGTGCTGGAGGGACTTGGCATTAGTGGGCGGATATTAAAGTGCTTGCGCTTCATGTACCGTCAAGACTAGGCCTACCTGCACCATCCAGAGGAGGGGCTCACGCCCACTTTCTTTTGTCGCATCAGAGTGAAGCAAGGATGCCCCCTCAACCCGCTCTTGTTTGGCCTCTTCATAGATGGCCTAGAAAAACGGCTGAATGCTTTGGAGGGTGACACACCACCAATGTTGGGACAGCTAGCTGTTCGCTTGTTTTTGTATACAGACGACTTAGCTTTCATGTCACACACTCCTGTTGGATTGTAGAAACAACTGGATGTCTTGCAAGCTTTTTGCTATGAGCGTCAATTGACTTTGAATGTCAAGAAAACCAAGGTTGTTGTGTTTGAAGCACACAAGTCTGTGTGTCAGGCTTTTCAATATGAGGGAAAAACTATAGAGCAACTAAACTCTTTCAAGTATCTAGGTGTTGAGCTGCACGACACAAAAGGTATGCAAGCGACAATACAGTGGTTAGCAATGTCAGGGAAAAAGGCAGTTTTTGCATTGTGGCGCAGATGCGCAGAGTTGTGCATCTTTGACCCATCATTACAATGCCAGCTATTTGATGCACTAGTCAAACCGGTGCTTAGCTATGGGTGTGAAGTATGGTCAGACCACATGGCACGCGAATAGTTAAAGGTGGTTCATCGGGCTTTTCTGAAGTCATCGCTGGGGGTCAGCACCATGACATCCAATTACGTCGTGTTGGCAAAGTTTGGCAGGTTTCCCCTAGAAATATTTTGGTGGCAATAGACCATGCGCTTTCTCTCACGTGTCAGTTCTGAGGTAGACTCAGATCACATGCTCAGGCTAGCTTATGATGTATAGCTGTAGTTGCTTGTAGCCAAGTGAAAAATCTTACTCGGGAACCAGAGTGCTGTGGGTAGAAAGAGCCAATTGCTTGCTTGTTGGCTAGCACAAGTAGATGAACGACTGTCGACATACAATTTGTGCATCAATAGCGATCAGCTGCCACCATGTGCTCGCTTCAAGTAGTTGGCTAAAAGGCAATACATTGTACACCATCAAGTGGCTGTAGTTGACTCTAGCAGGGTGAGAACCTATATGGGGTTGAATAGTTCAGCACAATATGGGTACAAAGAATACCTCTCCAGGGTAGACAATGCACAGCTTAGGAGAAGCTTGGCACATTTTTGTTGTGCGAATCACAAGTTGCAGATTGAGCTAGGAAGGCAAGTCAAGCCAGTGAAGGTGCCGGTGCAACAATGTTACTACAAATTATGCAACTTGGGTGTGGTTGAGGATGAGGACCATTTCTTGTTGGTTTGCCCTGCCTATCAAAGTGTTCAAGAGAGGTTTAGAGGTTCATTGCCACTAACTGCCATCACGCCTTTGGCTGAACTGCTGAGCTGTCAGCAACAAGGCATCCTTGCTAGATTCTTAGTGCAATGTCAGATGGTTAGATCTGAATTGCTTCATCAGACTTAACGTCAATTGGGTTCTGGCCCAAGCGCTGTTTGGCCCACTTAATGACGTTAAATTGTAAGTAAGTAAGTAAGTAAGGTTGCCTCTAGTGTTGTCTTGATTTAACTCTCCCTGGCAATGCAACCCCAAGTGTTGGCCCCTGAGAAAAATTAGGAAAATGAGAAGGCATTTGGGGACGACTCCAAATTAGACTAAGTCCTAGCTTCATTAGTGAATCTAAGCCTTTACTCAAATCTGCTCTGGAAAGCTGAAGCCTAGAACTAACCCATTGTGTTGTGAGATGTGCGGATAATTAGGAGTTAAGGAGGCGAGCAATGCAAAAAAATTGACAAAACACATGAAATGCAAAGATGAGCACAAAAAGGTGTCACACCCTTAAAGTCTGCTATCTCTGGGTTTACCCTACACTGAATACCTTTCTCCTTTGAAAGTGGTTTTTTTCTTGGGAGGGGGAGGAAGGGGAGGAAAATCCAGAAGTTCAAAATTCTTAAGTTCATAAACAACCTGCTCAATGCTCATCCCATCTTGTGGCTGGGTACCACAATCAACTTTGAATTACCCACAAGATAGCTTTCTGGAACATGACCTCAAGTGTAAAGACATCAGGTATTAATTGCAGCCAACTTGGGTCATCATCACCTGTGCTTAAGTTCAAAGTCTCCAGAAACAGATGTGTGCAGTACAGGAGAATGTGGTTTTTTGTCACACAAAAAAATCATGCATGAGTCATGACACATGTGTGAGGCAAACTTTGTGATTTGAGTCATTACAATTGATGATTGTGAGGTGGTCAAGAGATAGGTACAAAAGTGCCGAAGATGCAAAGTAGGTAAGTATAATAAACTGGAGATCACCCACCCACAATGGGATTCAATTAAGTTATATGAAGTTTCATAAAACAGAGATCACCAATTTAGGATTGGGTTTTGTGAAGTTTTCTTTTTGAAACAGGAGATCACTAACTTAGGATTGGGTTTTGTGAAGTGTTTTATAAAACAGGAGATCATCAACTTCAGATCAGGTTTTGTGAAGCAATTAACAAACAGCAGATCACCAAGTTAGGATTGGGTTTTGCATAGGATTTAGTTATAAACAGGAGATTATCAACTAACATAGGATTGGGTGTTTTGTAAAGTATTAATTAAACAGGAGATCACCAAGCTTGGTTTAGGGTTGGGTGTTTTTTTCACATAAGCTAGCTGATCAAAAAATAGCAAAGAAAAACCAGAGTGTGTTTTTTTCACAATGATGGCAAAAACAAAATGTGGTTTGTTTTCCTGTGACTTGCTGAAGTTGATTGATTGAGAGAATAATAGGTTAAAGAGAAAGTTAATACATTCTCCATCAGAAAAGGTGGTACACAAGATTGTTGTAAAAAGCCTAATTTATGGTCTGTAAAACCCAATTTCTCGCCTCAGTATTATTATAATCCCAGAAATTATACTCAGTTTGATTCAAAGGAAGATACAGTAATCATGGATTACTACTAATCTCTTGCAGCTCTCTAATTGGGTCTCCAGGACTCAGCCAATTCATGCTTCTGTCTCTTTCTCTTTCTCTCTTTCTCTCTCTCCCTTTGTCTGTGTGTTTCTTTGTCTCTCTCTCTCTCCAATGTAGCTCCAAATGCAGAGTTTGATATTGGGGGGGGGAGGGGTTGCAGAGAAAGTTGTTGATAGATTTTTTTCTCTTTCATCTAACCTGATGATCATCAATCACATTGCTGTTAGTCTGTTGGTAGCTCCTTTCATTTCTTCTCGTCCTGCTTTGATGGTGGCTGATCCTGATTTCCCCGAGCGTTTGTAGTCTCTGATCTGCAGATACAACAATCATAATGTGTCCCAGCCACATTCCATTCCAACAGAGAAACAAAACTGTTGTAAGTATTTGGTGATCAAGCACCTAGCTATGTACTTAGTACTTCCTAATAGAAATTCTGTGGACTTCTTTTTCTTTTCTTTTCTGGTTTTGGGTTTGGGGTTTTCTTCAGCATGCATGGGTCTTTTAGGAAATCAATCAAACTCTCACACACACACTCTCTCTCTCTATGCACACACTCTCCAATGAAATCCTTGAGCTTTTGTAGAAAAAAAATGAAAAAAGGCCCATTTGTGGACTGGGATGATGGACAAGATTGTGGGTCTTACCAATTTTGCATAGTATTTTTGAGCATGAGTTCTGACTTGTGTCGAGCTTCGAGTTCCTACAAACTTGGCTATGGCAGAAAAATCTGTCCCAAATCTGCAGAATAAACTCATACAACAATGGATTGATCACACACAGCCCCACACATCTACACAAGTCTTTTTCAAAAATTTTGGGTTCTTATCAAGGAATTGGGATTTGAGAGGAGGAATGAGCTTGATGTCCTAAGTAGGAATGTGGAGCTTCAAAGCAGCAGATTTGTAGCATGCATTGAGAGAGAGGGTTTTGGAAAACAGAAGAAGAAGAAGCATACACACGTACGTCTTTAAAGCTTTCTTGAATCTTTGGCGTTCTTCATTGGTCCAGTATCGACTTTCTGAAACCTGGATTGGAGGTGTGGAACAAAGGAGTCAGTCAAGAGGAAGGGGTCAATAGATTTTTTTCTTGGCAAAAATCTGAAGTTTCAGAGGCAAAAAAGTTGCCGTGAAAAAGGGTCTGCTGACCTTGCTATCTGGAGAGGTTGTTTCACGATGTTCTTGTGCTTTCAACACAAGTATCTGCAACAGAGAAAAAAGAGAAAAAAACCCCACCGGCCATCACCCACCAACACAACACAAAGATCTTTGGTCTTGAGTGCAATTTTTTCCCAGCAAAAATGCAATGCAGCAGCCATAGCTTTACTACATACAAACCGCTTGAATGAATCAAATCCCAATCTGAGCTGAATTCTAACACATTCCAGTTCTTTTGTTTTTTGGGTGTTTTTTTTCTTTTGCTTCTTCTTCAGGGTATGTGTACAGTGTGAGCATTCGTGTTCAACTTCCTCACAACTTCACATGAATCATGATCATCGCATGAGTTGGATGGTTGGTTCCTTCTTGCAGTTTGATCGATGATTCCCTGAGGCTTAAGTTGTAGAAATTTAGTAACCTTCTGCTTGGCTTGTTCCAGTTCTTTCTCAAGATGCTCCAGTTGCTGCAAGCCCAGTGTGTCCATGTTTTGCAGATAGTGCTCTGGCATCACACTCTTGGTGGCAGCCGACCGTGCAGCAGCAGATGTGATGGGTGTCAGTATCATCCCACATTTCTCCATGATGTCAATCTAGAATTTTTTGCAACTGGTGACAATCTGACACACACTGTAACTACTGAATTCTTTTCACCTCAGACTGCGACAACCGAACTGTGGCAAAAGATCTGGATCAATTGCAAAACACCAGTTTACAGCAGCAAGAGCACAAAGGGCAAGTTGGAAGCAACCCAACTCATGCATGAGCTTGCTGCATGGCTGCACACATTACAATAAAAAACTGTTCTTGACTCTTTTCTGGATCATTGGACTTCCAAGAAGAAGAAAAAAACTCAGTTAAGAATTGAAAACAAAAATGGGTTCTAAGACTACCTACACTAAGTTAGTACCCAACAGAAAGATCTGCCAGATCAAAACTCTGAAGAAGGAAAAATCGGAACTTTGGAGATAAAAACACAGTACTTAGCTGCTACCAATTGGATACTGTCAAGTCCATGGAAAGTGCAAACACAGAGACGGATAGGTTAGGAGGGAAGCAAAACACCTGACTGTTGGTGAATTGGGTGGTGAGAGAAAGAGAGCTAGAGGCAGAGAGAAACATGTGACAGCCTTTTGGTTGTATGGAGAAGGAGAAGGAGGGTGGATAGAGGGGGGAGGAGAGGAGGGGGATAAGAAACACTGAGGGAGAAAGAGGGGCTGGAAGGCAGAGAAGGCACGAGAAAGAGGGGGCTTCCAGAAGGCAGCAACAACTACCCACAGACTCTTATATGCCATGCTAAATGCAACAGCAGTCATAACTGCTTCTGCTCCCCCCACCCCCTCTCCTGCTTTCTCCCTCTCTCTTCTTCTTCTTCTTCTTCTTCTTCTTCTTCCCCTAATTCCCATTCTTCAACTGCCATTGCCTCCTCCTCCTCCTCCATCTATGGCTTCAATTCACAGATCTATGTTAGTGGGTAGTTAAGTGCAATATGGTTGTTGGTGTTCAGCTGCCCAGGACATTTTGTCTGTTGTCATCAGCAGCATTACCTGCCAAACAGTTGCACTGGGGAAAAACTTCATCCAGGCAGTGAAGTTCAGTGGAAGCCTGGGGCACAGAGGTAGTAGTAAGTAGCTAGTAGTGGTTTTTGCATTTGCAACTTGGGGGATGGTTGGGGGTTCAAATCCCACTAGCTGTATGTGGATATATATCTGCTCAACCAAAGATTAGAGCAAACATCTGGGGATCAGCTGCTTTGCCATAGAAACTAGGGGAGCTCTTGTTGGTTTGGCTTCGTTGTTTCTTCTCTTTCGATGCAATGGATTTGTTCGTGTTTGATTCCATCACTTGAAAAAGGAAAAGAAGAGCAAAGACTTTCTAAACCGGTTACTTATTGCACAATCGTAGAACTACTTAATCATTTTGATCATGTTTTTCGATATCATGGCTTATGAGGACTCCAATTTGCAATCAAGTTTTTGAAAGAGAGCTTTTGAGCTCTAGTGTGAAAATTAAATTATCTTTGGCCTTCCATCCTTGAACAAATGGATGAAAAGAATGTCATGTCAATCAAGTCTTTGAGAAACTTTCTCCATCCTTAAATGTCTACAAGACCTTCTCCTTCAACAAATTGCAACAGTTCAAACAAGCACGTAACAAGAAGCATGGAACTATTCAGCTTGAAAATATTATCCCAATTAGAACTCTCAATTTTAGCCTATGGAGAAACATTGGTTTCATCATCTAGTTTTTGTACAAACACACCTCAATATTGTTTTTGACCTTGAATGTGTGTGAGAAGCAAACTCATGATGCCCACTAGATGTGAAGCATGACCTTGAATGTGTGTGAGAAGCAAACTCATGATGCCTACTAGATGTGAAACATGACCTTGAATGTGTGTGAGAAGCAAACTCATGATGCCTACTAGATGTGAAGCATGACCTTGAATGTGTGTGAGAAGCAAACTCATGATGCCTACTAGATGTGAAACATGACCTAAAATATTGTTAATCATTTGTTGATTCTTTTCCTAAATCTTTCTTGAAGTAATTTTTTTGGAAAATGTTTCTAACTCTTGAAACTAGTGATGTTTTAGCTCACATTTGGAATCGGACTAATATACTTGTCAACACAATCCCAATAGTTGATCCTCTTGTCAAAATTGCACCTCAAAAGAAAGAGCAAAGCATTTTGCTACGTCTTTTATGGCCAATTCCTATGTCACAAATCAAATAGTTTATATCTTTCAATATTATTCCTCCATAAGGTGAAACCAATATTCCAAAATCAAACATTCATGATTAGGGAATTTGTTGAAAGTTTTGTCTTGCAGTCATTTTACCCATCTAATTATATGCAATCAAGTACTCCAAGTTGCATAGAGATTACACAACCAAAGTAAGATTTAAAATTTTATTAATTTTATGATGTATTGTTAATCTACAATTAAAAAAATGATCAAGTTTCAATTTTGGTTGTTCCATGTATCACATTGCATCATTAACAACATTTTTTTGGGGTGAAAAATTTCACCCAAAAATGCAACGTTTTTAAAAAAGCTAATATTTTGTTGTAATACTCCCATTTTTTTGAATTTTGGTTGATTTTTTTAATTGAAAATTTTCACCGCATTTGGATTTTAATTTGTAAAGTTTTTTAAACTAGTTTTTTTACTATTTAAAGTATTCACTTCCATCATTGAACAATTGTCAATAACCAAACATTTATCCATATATTCATCATTTCTTGTTGTTGGTTAACGATTTTCATGGATGTGTCAAGTGGACGTCTAAAATACCTCTTTGAAGTTCAAAAATGATTAAGTAATAAAGCAAAATAGAAGAAAATGAGCATGTCTAGAAAGAAAAATGCTTTAAGAAATGCATTACACTACCTCCCCAACTTAAACGCCATAATTTTTTTATTTATTACTTGTTTTGAGTGATCTAAAAGATATGGGTGCACCAACGTGAGCTTCGCAATCCCACTTTGAACTCCAAAAGCAAACAAAGAATGTCCAACAATCTTAAGCTCCAAATGTTTATCCTACCAAACCAAACACCTACCAAGTTCCAAATTCAACTTATTTTTCAAACCTTGTATCATACTCAATTTTTGTCCATTTTGAACAATTTTCATTGTTATGGGTGTGTACAACACGAACGGGTTTAAGACCGAAACTATGTATGATTACTACATAGCTATGAAGTCTATGTTTTTGGTTGTAAAATTATCCTCCCACCATTCTATTGGCTATGCAAGCCTCACCTTCTCCTACCATGATCTACACACAAACTACACCAAAACTATTCAAGACCAAAAGCCTTTTCAAAATCAAAATTTCAATTCTCACAAATTTTGTATTCATACTATAACTTTGTACAAATGAAGGTGTTTCTCAAGGTCACAAACATCTCCTTATATACTAACCAAAATGAAACTAATCAAGAAACTTCCTAAAACTTATCCACCACAAGGTTCCCCAAATAATCAAAAGGAAACAAAATCACATGGTTCCCCATGTGATTTCACAATTAATCACAAGAAAACAACATCACATGATGCACATAACATAAGTCAATGCACCATGACCAAATGATGGAATCCTACACCCAACTTACCCCATTAAACAATTACTTAAGTAATTGTGTGATCAAATTACACATCAAGTTACAAGTGCACCAAGAGGAAGTCCACAATACCTTTTTGAACTCCAAAGGCAATTGGGTTTTATCCATGGATTTTAAACTTTTTCAAAATTGAAGGGTAGAAGACATCGACCTATCTACCTTAAAACTTCTTGAAACCACAAGGTTTAAAAAAAATTCCACCATTTAATGTTACATCCTCTTGGGATGTTAACCAATGATGCAACATCAACAAATTGAAAAAAAAAATCGCTAATTATGAATATGGATCAAATGACTATATAATATACTTATAAACCTTACTTTTGGTCTTCAATTAATCAAAAACCTTAAATTTTAAAATTGGAAAATTTGCATGATTTCTTAAAATGACATAAGACAATGAATTTACAAACTCAATATGTAATGATTATTTTTTTTAATAAAAAAATCATTTCCTTTATGTTATGTGTGTGTTAGATTTGACCCAAAGTCGAATTAGAGACATTATTAATTGAAATTATATATTTTTTTTAATTTTGTTAGATAATAGATATGTTGGATGCCCTTACAAAAACCTTTTATGACAAACATAAAATCGTAAAATTTTACAATATGTGATTCAACAAATCATGATATTTTTAAAACATAGATTCTTTTAAGTGATTGTTACATATTGTTTACATAACCAAAGTAATGATCATCAAAGTTATGAAATACTTATTTACATGTCACCCATTAAATTTGAAATGTATTCATTGCATAAAAAGTCTTCCAAAACAAAATCCTAATAAAACCAACTTAAAAGTTTGTTCAAGATCAACATTTCTCTTGCTTTAATTAAACATGATTTAATGAAATAATGTCAATAATTTTGATTGTGAATTGTGAATTGAATGTGAATTAAATTCAATTAATATGTTTTTAAGGGTTTCAACTTGATTGGAGTCTTGATTATTTAATTTCCATGACACCATGACACCAACTTTTTTTTTTTCCATTATTTGAAAGTTGTTAGGTTGGTTGTAGTCAACAAGGCATAATGTATGATATGACTAGTTGATCCATTTTGGAGATGAACAAATTGGCTAATGAAGTTTTATGCAGTCATGTAATTGATTTTCATAGTTAATCTAAGAGGAAGCTTTTGGTGGGTTTAAATTTTTCTCTTATAATTTTTTTGGCCACTCAAACACATGCAAATTACATTGTTTGGCAATCAATATATGCCCTAAATAGCACATTGAAATTTGAGCTACACAAAAAAAATTTGCATCTAAAAAACAATCGCAATTACCCAATGTCAAGTTGTAAAAATGTATTTTAATATTAGTTCAAGCAATGTTGAAAGAGCTAAATTCAAATCTTTAAAAAAATATTCCCATGTATAATAACAATGTTCCAACTTCCTAAGACCTGCACTCACAAGTTACAAATTACAACTCACCCCAAACCCCAACAACAAGTACAATACTCCATCTCCAAACTTTAAAGTTATAATTTACATAGTGTAACATGCTCTTGTGTATTACTTTGGCTTTTACACATGTCTAAAATCAAATTGTACAAACCTATTCATTGCAAGCTTGAAGCATTGCTTGGGGGTTTTAACCCCAATTTCAAAAAAAACTTTGCCCATGTGTAATAACAATGTTTTACACCCATGACCCAACCCAACCCCCAAATTCCAATCACAACAAGTACTTGAAACTCTAACTTTTGAAAAAACAAGTAAAAAAGTTGCACAAGTGCATACTACACATTGAAAATTATAACTTTGAAACATTCACAATTTCACAAAAAAATCCCAAAAGCAAGTTGCAAAAACACCTTACTATACATTCCATTAATTACATTCCAAAATTCATTAGCACACCTACATGCCATGGAGCTCATAAGATACGTTTGAAACTCGAATAAAATGACCAACTTGTGTGTTAATTAACAAAGAAAAAAGAGGACATAAACCTTCGTTTCTTAAGTTGAAATAGGGAACACAAAGAAAATTATCCCATCAAAAAAAGAACTTATGCAAAGAATAATTTAGCTTGCATCTAGAGTCCAAAATCCATTAATTATAAACCATATGCCTTTGACAACTAAGACAATATCATGCCTTTGTGTTCTTCCATGAAATGATGGCCTCTTCAAAAGGGAAGTTTTCAATTGTGTAATATAATTGTGCATAAAATAAAGTGCATCAATCCAAATGGGTAATCAAATGGCTCGTAAACATATTTTTCATGATTTTTAATGTTGAAAAACAACATTCATCTTTCATATATTTGAAAAATCATGTTCACACATACGATTTCAACCAACTTTATGAATTGGGGTTGGCAAAAGAACCAATCTTCACCCACAATTGCATGACAAGATTGACAAATTATGAACTTATAATAGAAATTTGATGTTTGCAACCACCATCATCTTAAATAATGAACATTGCAAATCCAAAAAATAGCCATATTCAAGAAGAACTTTCACCTAGACCATAGAAATTAATGTGGATTGCACCTAAAGCTAACATCCATTTATAGTCCAAGAATTTGCTTTATAACTTATGAACTAAAAACTTGGTGGAAAGTCTTCACAACATGTTTTCAAATGAGGCAACACTAAGTGGAAGTATGGTTTTAACATTGACCTCACATTGTTATTACAAGACAAAGTTGATTGACATAATACTTAGCACCTAAATTAATAGCCGGATAGTAAACTTCCTCATTATTTAGGTGCTCTATACATTAGGTCATTGGTAAATTGTTATTGGTGAATGTCACAAGGGCATTTATCTTTTTAAAAGTTGAGTCATTGAATTTAATATAGGGATAATTGTAGAAATGATAGAGCTCTAAATGAACATATCATGAAATTGGGTAAACTTGATTAATGTATGCACACAATCCAAAAGTGGTAGGATGGCATGTAACCACATAATCAATTCCAAGTCAAAGAGGTTCAAGCTCTCATTAACAGGGTTGTTTTCTGTAACATCAACATACATCTTTGCAATCAAAGGTTGATATGGTTCCATAACACATTTGTAGGAGACAACATGCTAATCCACCTTGCTTTCATGCATTTCAACAATCTTTGGAATAAAATTCAACACAAGTCTTTTTTTTCCATGAAGACATCACACAACCTTTGAATTCAATATACTTATTAAGTGCTTAATAAAAAAGATGTACAAATCTTGAATAAGGGCCTTTAAAAGAACTACCAAACTCAACTCTAAAAGGACCAACACAACCAAATTGGTTTAATGAGCAAATCAATGTATTCTAGTTTTAAATGGAACCATATTTTTCTTCATATAAGTGTCACTTCAACTTTCAAACTTTGAAATACATTTCTATGATTACATCCTTTTGTGACAAACTTCCTTCCTAAATTGTTAACATTTGCATTTGCATACATGACTTTAGTGTTGAACATCAATTGAAACACATTATTAGTTGTCCCCTATAAACCAACTTTCTCCACACAAACCAAAAGTGGGGTTCCTTTCCAACCTTAAACATTGTACAAATGTTAATATATATAGGATTTCAAGGCTAAGAACACACCTTACAAAAGCACAATAGTCTATTATACAAACTCCAACATTCATGAACTTCAAGCATCCTATTACTTCTATCATGCCTCCACCATGAGTCAACCCCCAAGTTGCACCATTTGTGAATTCCATCTTGCAACACAAGCTCCTAGAATAAATGCAACCCCCAAAAATCACAATAACAATTTTAATAAACAACCTCAACCATGAAAGCACCACCCCTTCAAGCACAAGCAAAATTTATAACCCCCATCAAATCCTCTTAGCAATAAATATTCATGGTTGCAATTCAAAGATTAATAAGTTGAATGGTGACATAATGTAATGAAATAATTGTGTTGGTGATTGCTTAATGTGAAGGAGTGTTGGGGGAGGCAAAACCCTAGAAGAAAAATGGATATTAATGACTTGTTTAACACAACTATTTTTTATTTAATCCAATTATTTTTTGTCACATGTAGCTAAAATATAATTGTATCAGACAATTGTAATTACATTTGACAAGTCACTAATAACCATTTTTCTTCTAGTGAAATTTTTTGTGTGATACAATTTGCTTTGACAATGGAGATTGTGACAAGAAAGTTGATGTTGCTATTTTCTTATTCAACACCTTAAATTTGGGTGAAATTTTTAATTTAAAAAGAAAAGAAAAGTGTGCAAGTTGCATGGTCAAATCCCAAGTCACATATTGGTGATTTTTAACCATAGAAAAAATTGCATAACATTCAAATTACCTTCTAATTGTTCACCCCCAAAAAAATTTCTTTGTATTACATGAAAATTAGTTGTTGATTATAAAAATCACAAGAAAAAACAAAGTTCCAAATGTGCAAACCTTTGATCCAAGATTGAAAAATAAAAATAAAAATAATGATGTAACAATTGCAACAACAAAACAAGAATAAACAAACTTACAAAATGCATGATTTTAACGTCAAATCTAAGCTTACATATCAACAATCAATAACAATGACATTGGGGAAAATGTGTATATATATATGAATGTGTTTTTTACCTATTTTTGGGGAACATGTTCAATCAAACTTCCTCACACAATACAATAGGTATTCTCTTGACAATTATTAAATATTTTTGAAAAGTTATTGATAATTAATGTGAGGAAAGCTCAAGAGTGAAAACATTCTCAAAATAAGGGGCTAGGTGGTAGTTGAATCAAGCCTTACATTTTGGGAATGTTCCTCACATATGAGCATGAAAACCCATCATAAAACACAAGGTGAACATTTATACAAACCTAAGGATCACAAGGTGTAGGATTGGGAGGATTACACCTACTCGTTAAAAAGTAAGGGTAGGAAGGGTTTTACACCTACTTGGATGGGATCTTATGGCTACAAGTGCTTTTCAAATACATTTAAAAGTGTTAAGTAAAGTCCAAAAACGAGAAACCTTCACAAAATAAGGATTAAACCCTAGGATGAAGGTTTAATCAAATCCAACTCCCCCCTTTTGAGAACATCCTTCACCATTGGACTTTTACATGTTGTAAAGCACAAGACAAAAGTTATTATGAACTTAAAACATAAGCATATCAAGGTGTAAGAGGCTTAGTAAGAAGGCAAGGGTTCTTACATTGACTCCTTGAAAAGGAGTCAATATATAACCTTGCTTTATCTTACACCTATAAAGAGTCAATGTATACCTTATAGGTCCTTACACCTATAAGTAAGCATAAAATTTTCCTCCCACTATTATTAAAGAGTATGCATAATATCTCTCCTCTTTTCTAAGAAGGATATAGGATAAGGCTCCAAACATTCTTAAGAATTTTTTCCAAGTGCTTAAAGACCTTGCTCAAAATGTTTTCGATTAAATTGTGAAAATATGCATGATTTGAAATTCCAATTTCACACTTAAATTGTGATAAATTGTGAGAGTGCCCATGTGTAGCAATGATCTTCTTTTGACAAATAAAAATAAAATAAAAATAAAAACCAAAAAATTAGGAAAATTTTGAATACATATGTTTTTAAAGTTTAATTTTGATTAATTTTGCTAATGTTTTGCAAAAGAAATTACCAAATTTTTTATATCAATGTTTTAAAAGAATAAAATGAAAACCCTAGTGTGCATTGTGTACCTATGGAGGATTCCAAATTTCAATTACACAACTTTTTAATTCTTTTTACCCCCAACTCCCCTTGTTATTATTTATTTGAGTTTTGCGCCACTACTACACACTAGCAAAATGAAATTTCTTTTTTATAAAAATTAGGTTCCATTGAAATGAAAATATTGAGTAACATTCCATGCAATTAAAATAAAATTTAATAACAAAATATTTATTATGTTTATATTTTAAAACATTAAAATAAATTTTTATTTAAATTAATAGTTAATTTTAAATTAAAATAATTTTAATTAATTAATTTTAAAACATCAATAATTAAATATATAATAATTTTAATTTGAAAAAAACCTGATGTGCATTGTGCACTATGTAGGTAGGCCAAGGACTCCAAATTCCAGTTACACAACTTTTTAACTCTTTTTACCCCTAACCCCCCTTGTTAATCCTTAATTACCATGGTGGTAAATAATGTGCACAAAGATTTAGGGTTTAAAGAGACTTGCTTGGGCGCCTTTGTCTTTCGTTCCTCTTCCGTTGTTGTGTCCGGAGTGCAGAGGACTTCCGTTGTTGTGTCCGGAGCGCAGAGGAAGCAAAAGCGAAGAAGAAGAAGAAGAAGAAGAAGAAGAAGCAAAGAAGAAGCAGTCTGTCAATCTGTTTGAAGGTTTTTTTTTTTTGGTTGTGAATTAGGCGGTTTGAGAAATGGAGATGGCTGCTCTAATGAGTAATTCGTCTCCAATAGTAGTTCGTGCTTCTTGTTACAATGCTGCTGCGAATGAAGGTCGTCTTAGACTACTTGGTAGAGATTGTGGAGCGCAGATTCCAGCAGGAAGCGTGTTATCCGGGAATCATGAGGCGATGAATGCGTCAGTTGGACTCAGGATCGCAAAGCGAGCTTGTGGAAGATTCATCGGCTCTAGGAATTATTCTTTTTTGGAGTATGGAGCAGCTTATCGGAGCGGTAGTTTGTCTCGGAGATTCAAGCAGGCTGCTGCTGTTGCCACAATTGTCTGCCGCAGTGTTCCCGCGCAAGTTTCAGTGCCTGATGGTATGTTCGTGTTTTTTTTTTTTTTTTTTTCCATTTTGTTGTTTCTGCTGTTTTTTACATGGGGTTTGTCCATAAATTACAAATCTCTCTGAGCAATTTTTTGAG
>Ga0116229_10005456_pt1 | contig 20729 bp, 16 predicted proteins | sample S1TSphgellanicum_3_FD_87313 | JGI IMG/M metagenome (GOLD analysis project Ga0116229, IMG submission 87313) | Host-associated microbial communities from peat moss isolated from Minnesota, USA - S1T2_Fc - Sphagnum magellanicum MG | ecosystem: Host-associated > Plants > Peat moss > Unclassified...
CATAGTACATTTTAATTATGAAATTTAATACAAATAATTCATAAATATGTTGTATCAACATATAATAATTTTACTCTCAAAACCATTTAGTGTTAAATAGTTTTTTTAAAAATAAAATACATTTAAATATGGTATATTAAATACATACACGTTAATTTTTATGTTATAATATGATTTAGATTTTCTAATTATAAAATATAAATTATATATATATATATATATAATATTAAAAATAAATATTTTCATATCTTACATATAAGCAATCTTATATGATAAAAATATTGGATCAAAAAAATTATATATAATATGTATACATAATTATATATGTTATGTATTATATATGTGTGTGTGTGTGTGTGTGTTCAAAAATATGGGATTTTGATTTTGTTTTGTTGTAAACATCTTTTAGCATTTTATTAAATAAAGTCAGAAAATACAATTTGATTTATTTTTCAGAATTAGAATAAAATTTCATTTAAATATTATATAATTTGTATTTAAGACAGATAATATGTGTACATAAATCAATAGTAAATCATATCATTAATTGATATAATAGATACATTGAAATAATTTTAATTAATTTTTAATATTAAAAATTATGTTGATTATATTATTGTAAATAATATGTTAATTAATAATTTAAAAAACTAGTAGAATAATTTATAATTAATTAATTAAAATTAATTATTTGATATAATCGGAAAATAAAGGAGAGTATGTTACAAAATTTTATTTTAATTACACACACACACACACAAATAAATAAATATATATATATGAATATGTTGACTAATTATAAATTAATTTATATTATAAAATATTTTCAAAATTACAAATTATTACATAATATATATTAATTTATATATTTTATTACATTATGTTAATGAAATATATTTATATGTATAGTAAAAAATGTAATCACCTAAATAAGTTTTTTTTTGCATTATATTGTAATATATAATATACTCTAAATTTATTTATTTATTTATATTAAATATATTTCAACACATATGATTAAAGTTGGATTTCCATATTTTATTTCTTTAAAATATCTTTACATTGTAATAAATGAAGGCCCAAAATAATATATGGTAATTAAATTCAAAATTTTATGTAACATAAATTACTAAATTAATTATAAATTGGTTTAAATCACCATCTAATATGTTGTATTGTAACTAATTGATGTAATAAAAGGTTATGATAAATAGTCTTACATATTATAAATTAATTATATCAAATAATGAATATTATAAAAATTTGTATGACATTGAAATTATCATCTTAATAGTACCAAAAATATTTTAGTAAATTATTTTGACTACAAATGAAATGTGTATTTGAAGTTTCATTGAAGGTGAAATGAAATTAAGGCATGGTAAATTTGGTTCATTTTTATAACCCCATAGTGATTTAGGTTAGTGAATTTGAACTCATTATGTAATAATGTTCGGACTACATCCACTAATGGAAAATATCTCTATGGGAAATGGCTTTTTTTCAAAGTTCAAGTCAAGGGATGGAATCTAGAAAAGTAAGATGTTTGACTTTAAAATTGGAAGCAAAAAGTCTACAAAACAATTGCTTTTAAGCTTCCTTTAATTTCAAGAACTTTCAAAGTTTCAAATTTTCATGTTACCATGTGTGTATGTTCTTCAATTGATTTCAAGACTTATGAACAATAGTTAAATTATTTTGCAAGTATTTTTATTATGTTTTTTGTCAAAGGGGGCAATTGATGTTCTACTTTCATTATTTATGATTTAGCATGATACTAAATTAGATAACACCATATATAAAAGAAAGTTGATACATGAATGGAGTTCATTTCATCTCAAAGAATGTGAGTGGTACTTCGATTATCCCAAGGACAACATTCTTGCATTCAATGTTATAATTACAGAAAAAAAAGACTTTGGATTCATGGAAAAGTTTAAAGTTTGAGGTTGTGGAGGGGAAGAATAATATCTAAGATCTTGGAAAGAAAAAAAAGGTAAGAATAAGAATCAAATATCCTTGCAAGGGGTTTCAAAAGTTGAAGTTACATGAGTTTTTGAAGGAGTTAAAGGAATGTAGGTAGATGTTGATTTCCAACTTTGATTTTTAGCATTGCTTGTTGATGTGCAAATTTAGTTAGGATTCATGCTTAAGTGAGATGGTGTAAATGATTTTCAACAAAATGACATTTTTAAGGAGTCCACAATCCATAGGGCACCTTTTGGAGTTCATCATTAGAGCTTCCCAATTAACTCCTTTTGTCATTTTCCATGCTAGTCACCCCACTTAGTAATAGTCTAAGAAAATTAAGGGCATGCATGACATGACTCTTAATGTGTCATGGCCATCCATTATCTCTAGAAGGATTTTTATTAGTACTTGGCCTTTAGAAATGGAAGACGTCTTAGGTTTTGTGAGGAAGGTGAATTCACACTTTATTTTTTATCTCTTCATTCTCATTGTAAGATTGTCAAATTAATTGATCATTTATTTGCTTATAGGTTTCTAAATAGGAAATGATAGATCTCCTCATTGGGGACATTTTGGGAAATGTCCTAGTTCCCCTTATTTATGTTCCCCCTTCCATCATTAATCCTTGGAACAAGAAAGTGGACAACTATGTGGAATTGATTTTTATTTTTGCTAACAAGTTCTTGTTCTAAAAATGAGTTGTCCTTCTTTTCCATCTTAATGACTTGAAGATGTTCAAAGAGATATAATCCTTCTTAAAAAACTATAGGTTCATTATCAGAATGAAGTGGGTTGTTGTCAATATTTTTCCATTTTCAAGTAACGAGGATAACAACACAATGATCTTTATCAAATAAACCTTCAACTTTTAATTTCCTAGTTCTTGTTGTGAACCATGTCCTAAACAAATCTCGCAAACGTACACAAGCTAAACAAACCTTTTTGTTAGATTGTTGAACTTGCATGAAGATTCCCCACTCCAAGTTTTTAAGCAAAAATCTTCCTTCAAAATTTATCATTGGCTAGGGCATTAGGGTGTGCAAGGAACATGTGCTTTACAATTGGATGAACAATACCTTTGTGACCTTATCCAAAATTATAACACATTTTAAAGATGCAAAGGAAATGCATTCACTCATATTATAGGCATTTCTTAAAGCTTGTTTTGCATCAAACTTTCTTTGTCATGTGGACCTCAATTATTCTGCAAATGATGAACCTTGAAGAACATTAATTGTGGTCTAGATTTCCACAAAATATATTCTAATTTCACAACAATTTTTGTGTTATGGCCCTAAAGTTGGATGGAAAACTTTATTAATTCCAACTTTAATTTTATTGGCCACAATTTTTTTGTCAATTTGCAACCTTACAACTTTGGTTATATTGTTGCAAGTTATCATTGCTAAATGCCCTTCACATATTTAATTGAAATGAACTAAAAACATCGAAATTTTTTCTATCACCTTGATTTATCACCTTGAAATTTGAGTTAGGGCTCAAAGTGGGGAGACTTGAATCTTTCTTATTAGGTTTGTATGTAAGAGATGACATTCATAGTGATGGATTTTTTTAAAAAAAATTTGTAGAATGCATAGTGACCATGCCATTCTCAATATTTGGCTTGAATACTATATATTGGGTATTTGACATGATAATTTGGTTTTAGGATTGATATTTAATAAAAATACATCATTATTTTTTGTAATGCATTTAAATTCATGGACTTGATATTAAATGTTATCACAATAGTTAATAATCTTTTATGGTTCAACAACATATGATGGTCATCATGCAAGTTAATTTTTTATTTTTATTTTTTTTTATGTTACATCATCATTTTTGGGTCTATGTCTTCCAATTTGCACCTTGTCAAAAAATGAACATTGGAATCCCTTATGAATATGATTCAATAACCTTAATCATGATCCTTCAATTTGCATCATGAAGAACAAGTGCTTGGATTGTAGTTTAAAAAAGGGATAACACATGAACTAAATATATTAATAGATTGCAAGTTAATCAAAGATTTAAAATATATATATATATATAAAACCAATTGATTCAATTTTTCCATGCAAGGTGCTTGAAATACAGGGGTTTACATCATCTTGTTTAATTATTATAATGACTTTTGTACATCAATATTCTTTTTTTTTTCCCAAAAAAATCACAATTTGTGTTAATATATGATATATATGTATATACACCATTGATTTGATATTGTTTGGTAATGTTGATGAGAATTTGGTAGTATTTGATGATTTCCAAATCATAACTTTCAATGCATTTTAGTTGTCTTTGTATTCGATGATATTATTCTTTAACAAATAACAAAGTCTAATTCACGTGCATTCAAGGAACTTGATGCATTGTGTCCTTATACATGTTTCGCATCAACCACATGTTTGTCATTGTTGAATTGAGTTTGGTTTAATTAATATTTTCCTTCTTTTCAACTATTTGACAACATTTGCATCACAACACCGTGGACCTTTCACACATGCAAATTCTTTTTTGGGCTCCTATTACCTCTAGCCACATCACTTTTATTAAAACATTGTGGCACAGTGAAGAACTTTGCATAGTTTGTTTGGGGACATATGGGGACGTATTGCTCCAATAGCTACCTACTCATCATCATATTGTGATACGCTCACCCTTTGTTTCAAATCATCATTTATCCCCTTATGATCATAGCCAAAGTTTTGCACTTCCACCCATAAATGGATTTTCAGATTTATAGAATGTTCATGCTTCAACTTCAAATGCTTTAGGTCTTATATATAGTTTCAAAGCTTCATTTGTTATGTATAGATAATCTAAAAACATTATTTAACATTATGCCAAACCACACTATCATTCTTTTCTCTATCAATGAAGATGTTGATGAGTTTCAAGCCATAACTTGTGAAACGCACAAATTTACAACATTCAAAAGTACTTGAATGCTATATACATAACAACACAAAGGATAGGCACAAAAAGAACAAGCAATGGAAAATGTGTCAAATATCTTGTAGATAGAAGTTGATTATAACATAATTTTGCACAACATTCATCGTTACAATTGAAATGATGAATCGACATTGGGAAAGCACTTCATATTGACATGTCCCTTGCTCTATCTTGGTCATCCCCTTAACAATAGTTGGAAAGATGTATCAAAATGAAGTGTTTTCAAAGACTTGTTCACTTCCCTTATGTCTACACATGAGTCATTATAAATTGATCTCAAGACTATGGGGGGAAAAAAAAACACAAAATATGATTTTTAAAATTACAAGCTCTTTATTTATATCATCCCTTGGTTCATGTGGTCAAAAATTAAAACAATTACAAAATTTCTAAACAGTTAAACCAATTACAAAAATATGTTGTTAGTTTAAACAATCTAAATTGTGTAAAACAACATTTCTTTAGGGGTTGTGACAAATCAAAACAATTCCATTCCATTAGATTATCAATAAATTTCAATAGTTGTTAATGAAACAAAAAATCAACATAAGATGACACGTGTTCAATTTTTAACATGAAACTTATGTGTCATTGAAAATTAGCTAAAAAGTAGCCCACCAAGCAATCATCGATAATTAATTTGTTGACCATTGTAGCAATGCAATGGAAAATAATTGTTAGAACATGAGTTGTATTAATGTTTGTCAATTGAGTTGCTACGATGACTACCATGTGAACACTACCACAAGGAAGGTAGATGATGTGGTAGAATATTTGAATATATCAAATAATGTTTTGCAAAATCTATCATAGAATATCGTTTTGACATGGATGGAATATATTTAAAATATTTTCATTTGCTCATGCTCACATGCTCATGAAATAACATTCTTGCATCCCAACTAACTTGATCATCTTTCGAAAGCCAAAATCAAAATTCAGGTAAAAATCACCATTTCAAATATTTGTCATCCATTATGAGAAATCATGTCCATAGAAACCTCAATGCCCTTCAGGAAGGTGTCCATCCGCAACAATTAATTTGCAACTATTCATGCGATTGTAAACTTTATCCAAGAAACTTCACAAATTTTACAACTATCCTAAAATGAATGTTTTCAACCATACCAATGAGTAGTTAAATATTTGCATAACATTAATAAATTCAATTTTTTAAATAATGTAATATACTTAATGAAAAATATGAAAGATATGAAGGATGTGGGCGCGAGGGAAAAGGCGCCGTTCCGCGCAGCGGAAAGCATCTATGAACGGTTCTGGAGTGGAATGGGCACACGGAATGACGAACCCCGGGACCTGGCGACCACCCTGCGTCGGTAACACACACAACGCCGCACCGGGCGAACAAGGGGCAAGGAGAGAGAGAAGAGCAACAACAACGCGCTCCGCGCGCGTCTTAATTTTCTTCCTTGCCAAGTTTCTCTCTACTCCTTTATCTTTCCTCCATCTCCCTCTTCTGAATTTTTTGGGCATTTTTGTACATAAGGTTTTTTTTTTTTTTTCAAGTGCCTCTTTTTCTAGGGTTTCTTCTTCTTTCTTTGGTGTCGGTAGTGGTTCTGTGTCGGTTTCACTCGTCGCTGCTTTGTTCTTGCATCTTGTCTTTACCCTCTCTTCTGCTTGTTTTTGATTTGTGTGTATACTTGGATGCTTTCGGTTTTCAGTGATTTTTTTTCTCTTCAAGTTCTCACTGGTTAGGGTTAAGGTTTTGGGTTACGGCGCATTTTTTCGCGAGTAGGAGGAGGAAGGGGAGCGTATGATGGTAGTGGTGGGACTGGTGGCGGCTGAACTTCGTATGTAGGGTTTGGGTGCCGTCTCTCTGTCTTGCACCTGTTTGTGCATCAAACTAGGGGTTTTGCAGGGCGAGCGGCAAGAACTCTGGATTGTGTGCAAGTAAGGGCAAGAAGAGAGCGATAGAAAGAAGAGACGGGGGTTCGAGGGGCATGGCTCAGATGATGCAAGGAGGAGATGCGCAGTTGGCGTTGGCAGCAGCGGGGCCTAATTCCATGAACGGGAAGCTAGAAGAGCCCGACCATTCCAGTGCCAACTGGTATTTTTCCAGGGAGGAGATCGAGAAGAACTCGCCGTCGAGAAAGGATGGGATTGACTTAAAAAAAGAAACCTATTTTCGCAAGTCATATTGCACCTTCTTGCAAGATCTGGGCATGCGCCTTAAAGTGTAAGTGTTTCCACATCTATTGTCCATCTCTTTTTATCCCCTGGAAGAATTTGCCGTCATTCCACAGCGCAATACCCTAGTACTTTGTGCATGGTTGTTGCATCCTCTTTGAACTAAAGGCCTCAGCCGTTGAATACATGGTTCTCCTGGTGAATGCACTTCTGCATTTGTCATAATAAGGCCAAACACCTTACAAGTACCTTTTTGTGTGGGTTTTCTGCTCCCTGTTCTCTACACGACCTTAAGAGCTTGTGGGTGACAGCCACTAATAGTCCATGGTGGCAGCTAGTTGCTTCATCAACTAGTTCTTGCACCCTTAGATGTTGTTATGTTCTATATGTTTGGCACAGAACCAAGTGCCCAATTTTGATCAAATTTAGCTGCTTTGTTTTGCCAGACCTCATGCGAGTCTTTATGTCCTGAGATATTGGACATCCTCCTCATTGTTGCAACTTGTAGAGGGGTTGAAGTCATTCACATCTGCATGATTGCCAGGTTTTTGTGTCCTTGATGTTGCACTGTCTATATTCTCCTGCTCTCATGGGCCAGCTCAGTTTTTCATGTCATGCTTGGAGGGTTCACCATGTTGAACAGAGCCCTATGGCTGTCTCTCCAATTTTGAATCATATCAAAATAAAAGGTCCTTGTTGTTATGATGTGCTGGTTTGCAACAGCTCCCTTGAGTTGTCAAGTTTGCAATACCCTAACCAGCAACATCCTGATCTAGTGAGGGGCCTCATATCCTTATGAAGGTTTCTTGTTGGTGGTAATTGCCATCACTGAATAGTCTTTTAGGGTTTATTTGCCCAATTTTCTGACTGTCATTTGCTCTAAGATATTCTCAGATTTTCATTTCAGTTGGATGAGGATTATATTGAATTGTAGTTGACACTCAGGTATGCAATTGGATGCATTAGAGAAGATGTATGGCAAATTGCTAAGGTGAGTACTGGTATGAAATGGGTGCAGCCCACAGGTGACAATTGCAACGGCTATCTTATTCTGTCATCGCTTCTTTCTGCGACAGTCACATCACAGGAATGACCGCTATGTAAGTTTCTCTTGTGACCCAGACATGGTTGGTGTCTCTAGATATAGCTTGAGAACTGTACATAGGATCCTAGAGATGCTGGAGATCACAACTCATCCTGGGTTGCATGATGGTCAAAGCTGGAGTTGTCCTTTGTTCCTCAGCCAAGAGTTGTGGTAGAACCAAGTATGTGAGCATGAATGTCTGCTGAGAAAGGTGTTCAGGAGTGAATTGTATCTGCAGAAAATAGGGAGAGTATTTGACAATTGGATGCTCAATGGTATGTTATTGCAGATGGTTGCAACCATATGCATGTTCATAGCCGGGAAAGTGGAGGAGACTCCACGATCACTCCGTGATGTCATCTTGGTGTCCTATGAGAATCGTTTCAAGAAAGATCCAGCTGCTGTGCATCGAATCAAGCAAAAAGTAATTTACCAATGCACTGACCTGCCCTTCTGTCAACTGTCAACTGTTTCTAAAGCTTCAACTAACTTCTACCATGGCCACTGTGGTCCTTGAAGGCTTTTGGACATAATTGCCAAAGCATGAGGCATGAATATCATGTTGTGTTGAAGATGACCAATTTGCTATGTCATTTCTGTTACCAGGGTCTACAGTTCCTTTGGGTATGACAACCATTTTGATGTGTGTTGATGTTCAGGAAGTGTATGAGGCAGAAAAGGAGAAGGTGCTACTGGGAGAAAGGCTGGTGCTAACTACATTGGGCTTTGATCTCAACATTCATCATCCCTACAAGCCACTGGTAGCAGCCATTAAAAAGTTTCAAGTGGCTGCAAATACACTTGCACAAGTTGCATGGAATTTTGTGAATGATGGGTAAGCTTGTGTTCTCGGGCAGCTTCTGATCTGGCAGCTGCTTCTTGTATCTCAGCAAGCAGTGTCTGCCTGAGCTATACCAGTTGTCATTTGCTTCATGTGTCTGCCATAAAACATAAAGCAAGTGACGGCAGTGTCAGCTGCTTTAGCTGCCCCATGGCTTTTTTGCATATATATCTGAGGTGCATACATGGGTGTGAGGCAATATAAATGTTCTTTGCAAAAGCAAAGAAAGGCCTAACCTTGGTCTGAGGAAGTGTTGTATCTCCTCTGTCTGTCTCATCCCTTCCACTGTTGGAGTGAGACATTGGAGGAACTGTGCAGGCTGCGCACATCACTCTGCCTGCAATTTAAGCCCCATCACATTGCTGCTGGAGCAATTTTTTTGGCAGCCAAGTTCCTCAAGGTTAAGCTGCCCTCTGATGGTGACAAAGTATGGTGGCAAGAGTTTGGAGTTACACCCCGCCAGCTTGAAGGTCAGTTTTTGTTTCCTTCATCCTAGTCCTTTATTAATGTTGACTCTTCATGAGGCCTAGCTGAGGTACTATTAATAGGAGAGATGCATGTGTAAATTAGTTCTATTTCCACGTTGAGGAAGTCTTCTCTCCATGGCCAGGCTGATGTTTGAAGAGTGGTACTAGGCAATCATGTGCATCACCCATCCAATTTTAGAATGCTGGGTGGAGAAAGCTTAAAATATCACAATCTTTGAATGGAGTGCTGTTTTGTTTGGAGCAAGGATGGGCTTTGTTTCTGTAGTATCTATAGCTTTGCTTTCCTTTTCTGGTAGTAAAATTACAGACGAAACATGTTCTGAGTTTTGATGTCTTCTGCTGATGACTGGTTGTCTTTAGCAAGAAAGGGTTTTGTTTCCACAATGTCTAGATTCATGTTGTCTCCTAGTATCAAAATTATAGAACATATGTGTTCTGAGTTTTGGTGTCTTCTGTTTTATGACTGGTTTTGGGTTAAGGTTGTGTAGATTTCTTTGATGTTTGTTGCATACATAATTGGCTCACTTGTCATGGTCTTTGCTAATGTCACCCTTAGATATATCCATACCCTTAGGTGCATTTGGTTAGCCATGCTGACAGGACAAACATAGGAGGTCCTTCCTTTGTAGAAAGCATATTGGCCCACTTTAGGCCTTGAACTGCTGCTGTATTCCACTGATGTAAGATTTGTGGCATCATTTGTTTTATGTATGCTCTATTGGGACCTGCTGTGTCTAAATATGGTTTGTTGGGTTGCAGAAGTTAGCAACCAAATGCTGGAATTGTATGAACAAAACAAGTCAGGCACTGGTTCCCGGTTGAGTGATCCTACTTCCAGTGCTGGACTGAACAATCAACTCAGAGGACTTGCACCAGCTCGAGCAACGACGGATGTACCTCCAGCTAATGGGCACTGCCCTCTGCCAGCCACTGTGAAGACGCAGTCAGAAGAGGTTAAGGCAATAAGCACATTTGTAGATGTCCAGGCAGCACAAGGAGAGTTCACTGAGGCCCAATCATCACTAGAAGAGGGTGAGGACATGGCTGAAAGCAAAGTAGACCTTGTAGAAATGAAATCAACTGAGGTTACAGTGCAAACACTAGTATCAGTTATAAAAGTGGAACCAGGTGAGAGAAGAACTACAGAGGCCAAAATGGAGTCTGTAGATGATTCGAAGCCAGCTTGGGGGAGCCTGGAAGAAGTTAATACTGATAAAGTAAAGGCTGCTATGGAAAAGCGACGAAGATCCCGAGGTGGAACAATCAATGCTCATCCCACATTTGATAAGGTGGAACCCAGTAATGAGGAGGTACAGAGTACAGACATTGAATGTGCTGCCAACTCTCACCATCACCAATGCTTGAACTATACCCAATCTTTATTTACTTTGATTCCTGCTGTGACCCTTCAGTTTTTCTGTGTGATGTTACTAGAAACCTGAAACAAAGAAACGCACAACCATGGTTTAAATGTGGTTGTCATGTATGACCACTGAGACCTCATAACACTATTGACTTGTAGATAGTTAAGGACTCTCATGTGATCTTCTTGTGAGAAAACCAAGGTGGACAATTCTCAGGATAACTTGGATGATTGACATCTTATGGATATGTTGCAGGAGCTCTTGGAGAGAGAACTTGAGAGTGGAGTGGAAGCCGCAGTTCATGCAGTAAAGGCAACAACAAATCCTGGAAGGCCAGAACCAAAGGGGGATATTCTGAATCATAAAGTCAAACCTGAGTCGGGAGATGCTAATGAGGGTGTAGAAGAAGGAGAAATGGCTGTGTATGACACTCGGAAAAAAATAGATATGCGAGGGACACATTTGAGGGTGAGCACCAGAGGTCAGCATGATTCAGGGGATGTGAAGAGAGAAGGTTTTGAAGAAGGGCAGATGGTGTCTGTCACTGAGAGAGCAGAAGACAGTGTGGTAGCAGGCTATAGTTTTGAACACAAGTATGAGACTTCTGTGAGTGAGGTGGATAAAGTCAGGAAAGGTGGTTACAACACTTATGAGAGGGTTGAGTTCCAGAGTAGTGGATATACATCAGTAGTACCTAAGCATCATCATCAGATTACACCTGAGGTCAGCAACAAGGCTGAACATCAGCAGAGTGATCATGCAGGAAGGAGAGAGCAGACAGTGAAGGTTGTTCATAGAGTTGAACATGAGACAGCAGATGTGAAGAGGAAACGAGCAGATGCAGGGGAGGCTGCCGCTGCAACTAAAAGGACAAGGGGAGTGACTGGTGTTGAAGGCCATTCAAGTGATAGAAAGGTCAAGTCCCAGGGGCATGGTGAGAGGCCTTACATAGAGGCAGTAACAACTAAGGGATCTTCAGGCCCAGTGGAGGATGGTGAACTCCCTTCAAGCAACCAAGGTACCATATCAATATTTGAAGTATATCTGAGTTTTCCCTGTCAATGCAGTAGAATGGTACAGCCTTCGAGCAGTTGACCTCACATATAGGAAGCTACAGTTGTCACAATTATCTTTATGGAAAGTATGTTGCTATAACCTAAAGTTGGATCTTGAATCTTTGGATAAGTTCAAACTGGATAAGATCATTTCCTTTGGCAAAGGGTGAATGAGTTGCTGTTTAGAATGTGATTTTAGCTAGAGTTGGAGACTATCTTGAGGTGTAGCAGAATGATGGACACTGGTGAGATGCTTGAGATCTTAAGTTTTCCCTGTAATTTCAAGGACACTCATTACATTCTGCTGGAAATTTTTTTTCAGATCTGGGGATCCTGTTTTCACCTGCCAGATTAGAGAAAAGGGCACATGCTTCTTTAGTTGGCCGTGAGCGGGTAACAAGCTCTCCAGGAAATCAGAGGGGGCACTATCAGAGCACAGGGGATCAAAATAGGGAGGGACATCGTGATTCACGACATGCTGCGCATGCCCGTGACCAGTTACACCACCACCATGCATCTTCTAACTCAGCTCATCGTCACTCCCAACAACAGAGGCCTGATGTTGATAGTGATCGTCGATCCTATGCACATAGGGAGCAGGTTGACCCTGATCACAGAAAAGGTCGCCATGAACATGGGAATTGAGGAGAATCTTACCCTACAACCTCTGAAGTTTATGTACTTCCTGGGCATCAGAGTTACCTGAATTCTGGGTGTGAACAGGGGAAGTGCAGGCTCTCAAGAATTAGTTGTGCTGCAAGCTATGACTGATGCAGATGGAGTTGGTAGTCAGAAGACTGACAATTAGATGGAGAATGTTCTGCACTGGTGTGTGCTTATCATTTTCTGTGGACACCTTCTACATGTAGATATGCAGATCTAGACTCAGGAGGCAGGTCTGGTTCTTGCACCTAAGTTGGGATGCCGTTTCTGGAAAAGGTGGAATTTGGTTTACTTATTTGTAGCTAAGACAAATCCAATATGAGCGTTTGTTAGTTAGTTCTAGGTTTTATGAAGCCTTTGCCTCTCTCAATTGTAGCGAGAGCAAGTGTAAAATTCCAGTGGATGCATTGTTGGAGACCAGCTGTGTACTCTGTGACAAGTGGTAGGTTTTCCAACTTAGTGAATTTGAGAAATGCTTTCTGATCTCATGGAATGAGTGACTTCGGAATAAACTCTCCTTATGAGGTGAAGCCAGTGTTTTCCAGGGACATTTCACCACCTTGGTCTCATTTGAAACAATCCAACAAGAAAGCTGCTGCACCAGGAGAGTTCGTTCAGTCAAGATTTAACACTGGTTGACTTCCCATGGGAAATTACCAGCTATTTATGTGAGTACAATGCCCATATTTCTTGTACTTTTGCTCTGAGCATTGGACACTTCTCCTGACTGATGGTAATCGTATTCTCCCTTTTGATCCACTAATTCTCATATTAGATTGGTCATGCAGCATGGGTGCCAATTCTGTAGTAGGTATCAACAGATCTTGCTGATCCTTTAAGGTATGTTTTATGTCCTAGAAGACTTAATAGTGGTTACCATTAGGGAATGGGCAGGGTTTGGCTGATTCCAGTTGCTAGGGAGCCTATGGCCAACATAGAAACTGGTATTGACTCAACCTTGCCCACTTTCAAGTTTTAAGATTGGCAATTGTTCTTCTCATTCAATTCATTTATCCTAACTAAATCACCAACAAGAGGTAGTGGCCACCAAATGTGGTAGATGTCCATTATGACCTTTCTGTATTCAAATCTGTTTTGCTTAAATCTAACCTTGACCAATTGTTTTGTTGGGGTTAAGATTGAGCATGTAATGAGCAAATGGAGTGATCGGGTTTAGAGTCTTGCATATGGTGGTTTTATTAACATGGTTGGACCTGATGAAAATGTGTAGATGGTCTTTTTTTCATGAACCTTTTGAACCTAGCTTTTGATAATTCAATGACAATTTTGGAATTCATGTTCATTGAATGTTGTGATAATCAATTCATCATAGTTCTATTGTTTCATGAAGTTTCCAAAAAAAAGGAGTATGGAAATTTTGACATTATTTAACGAAAATAAAAAGGCAAATGATTTATTTTTTATTCTAAAAAATTAGATCATTTTGTAAAAAAGAAAATAAAAGAAAAATGATGAAAAAGAAAAAGCAAATTGATTCTGCAAAGATCAAGTATAGATGTTTGTTGCTACATTAAATGTGAATGATCATACCATCTATGATTGGATAATCAATTTGTGTGTAACTCAACACATGATTTTATTGCATAATTTCAAAAGATTGAATATTTGCATTTAGGAATTTTGGTGTTGTAATTTTAGTCATTTCAATGTAATCCATGCCACCATTTATAAATAATATTGTACAAAGGAAAGTGATGACTCCTCTCAAAACTAGACCATGATGAATCTTGTGAGTGTGAATTGTTAGTAACTCATCCATACACCATCTTGGTCACAATTTTTGTTTGTGGACATCGATTTGACCTTGAACTCAACTTTGTGAATTCACCTTAGTCCCATTCTAAAGTTCTTACACTCTTTTGTCTTATAAGACATAAGGAATGCATCTTGAGTTTGCATTTTGTTATAATTAACTAGTGTCCTACTTTTAGAATGAGGCACCAAGGTACGACTGTTGTTTGCCAAGGAATCATATTATTCTTGCATGACATTCTTTCACTTATTTACATTTCGATTTGTCAATGATTTTTCCATATTTTGGGGCTCTTCAACAAAAACTATGGTGGCACATTCCACTTCTTTGGTGATAATCCACCAATCACAAGGCCACTCCTTTCATTTGGTTTGAGGTCTCCCTTTTTATGTATCTTATTATGATTCATTTAATTGATCATGATGTGATGGGACAAATTTTTCCTCCAAAGAAAATATTGATGTGGAATCAACCTTTAAGTTTATATTAAAGCCTCATTAAATTGTTTAACATTATTAACCTCAAATTTTTGGCCTTCAACTTCCTCATTTACAAAAATACTTTCTACTTCCGTTGAATGAAATGTATCATTAATACTTTCTACCTGACTTGTTCCTTCAAGGAACACAATGTCTTGATTCTTAATAGTTTTTAAAAATTCTATAGACATCAACTGACATGGCTTGATCTTTCATAATTAAAAACACACAAGCTATGAATATGGACTTTAATTTATTCCAATTTTCATCTCAAATATGTGCATAGGCTTTGTAACCAAATATTTTCAAATGAGACACATCAAGAATTTTATTGGTCTATATATGTTTCTTAAGTCTTTGAGTCAATGTATTTGGTGGGATATTGATTCTTGATGTACACTCCTATGTTCACTTTCACCCAAAATGCATACTCAAGTCCTTGTCCAAGAATCATGCTCCAATCACACTCCACAATTGTATTGGTTCATTATGTAACACCATTTTGTTGTGAAGAATATGGATTAGTTGTTTGTTGTTGGATTCCACATTTAGCCAAGAATGCATTTAACTTCTTAGATGTAAACTCTCCTCCATTGTCCAATCACAAGATTTTGATGTTTTCCCTTCTTACAAGTTTGACTACTTTCACACAAATCCAAATATTTCCTACTCTTTGAACAACTTCAAATTCACAATTCCTTAATAATTCATTTCCATCCAATGATGTGAAAAGAAAAATGTTTTGAAGTTTAAAGTTTATGGAATTGTGCTTATGTGAGTGTTTGACATGTGTAGATTTCAATTAAATTTTCACACAAATTCAAAACTCATTGTGCATACTCTACATGATCATATCCCCATTTTAAAGTTCAAGTTTGATTCATAAGATCATGTGTAGAAATAGAAGGTAAGATCAAGGGGAGGCAAAATACATATAGAAGTTGTTACATAATGATATGATGTTAGAATTTAAAACTTTCTTTTAGTCGTTGATCAAGGAATGGTTTTCAAATCAAAGGTTGATGGATGGATGTGTTGGAAGCTTTGAGTTCAACAATGGGGTGATGGAGGCTCAAAACATGGCTAGCATTGTTTAACGGCCATAATTGCTCCTACTATCAATTCACCATGTTGAAAAACAATTGTCAACTCAAGTTTTGTTTTTTGTTTTTCTAACATTTCCAAACAAGATTGCAAGCATTCAAGAAGCCAAAAAGCAACACTTTAATCTTTAGTCATAACTTTTTTTGTGTATGATGGAATCATTTGAGAGAGAATCACTGGCTCTTCTAATTTCTATAATGAATTATGTGATAATGTTAATGTATATTGTTTCTAACTTAAACTCAAAGTCTACCCTACCACAATGTGAAGTTTATTTAAAACCAGCCAACACCATTTGAATGACCAACCAACACAATGTGATGTATAAAGTCCTACAATATGTATAGGCATGAACAATGACTACCATAAAATGAATTATGACTACTTGTTGTGCTTAGATAATTATTCAAACCTTTATGACTAATTTTCAATATGCTTGTAATGAAACACAATATTGATATCCACCAATGATTCAATTCATTAACTTGTCATTGAATATGCCAAAATACCCAAGCTTCTTCACCCTCTACACTGTGCATTGTGTTGATTCACAACACATGGTTTTGGGGATAATTTGGGTTGTGAAATCATAGATCATTGATGGGGAATTCGAGGAAACATGGTAACAAACAATTTTCAACACATACATCAAGGATTTGAACATGCCTAAATGTTTTTCATCTTCTATTGTTTTCTTTAGTTGAAATTTTTTGTCGCAACCCTAGCTTTGGGCTTGCAACCAAGGCAAAAGGGGTTGCAAGGTTGCGGGTCAAGAGGAAGCTTAGGAATCAAGGCAAAGAGGTTGCAAGGGTGCGGGCCAAAAAGAAACTTGGGAGTCACATCACGCACTCTCGGGAATGTTAGAAAGTGTGAGGGAGTATGAGGGAGTGAACCCTCACACTCCCAAGGCAACTCCCACTTTGGGAGATGGAGTCTCGATGGACTCCCGAAATTTCAGAGAACGATTTGAGGGGTCAAAAATCAATAGTTTGTTGCATTTTTTATATCATTGGAAAACTCTTGGAACGTACATATCTAAAATGGGCTCGCATAGCTCAATTGAACATTTGAAACACAAGTTATGGCCAAAAGAAGGGCCGAGAGTCAAACTGGCAGTTTGACCCCCGACCAGAAAAAGTCAGGAATCGACCCGATTTACTTGGCTACATGGGGAATGCGACATACCATTGAAAAGCTCTTGACGAAAGCTACAACTTTGCTTTAGATCACATCACGATCTGAGGTCTGCTCACAAAGTTATGGGGCTCCAAATTCGCGGGAGTCCTATTTGGCGCGATTTCGGGACTCCCAATTGGGAGTCCCGAGAAAGAAAAGCCATTTGGATGTGGGCTCCGTGGCCAGCCACAAAGTATACTATAAGGGGGAAGGTGGTGGTTCCCCCAAGTCCAAGCCCTGGTGAATTTAATGTGTCCATGTTGCTTGTGGCTCGTCCTAGCACCAAAGGTGCTCCAACTATGCACTAACCACTTTGTCTGGGTTGTGTGCAGGCCCGTGTGAGTGAGTGAAGCTTGTCAACTCTTCCTAGTCCCATCCCAAAGCTCCAACACGCCCTTCTACCTTTCAAAGTGTTGTGAGCTAAGGAACGTGCCCCGACTCCTCCTTCTTTCGTTGTTTTTTACTTGGACTCACATTTGAGTCCTTCAAGGAATTGGGGGTGCGTTATTTTTGATCAATCTAATGGTCTTGTTGGGGTTATGGGCTTTGGAGTTTGATATATTTATTTATCGAAGTAAGGTCACTAATGTCTAATTGCTTAGAACATTTGCATGGTTGACTTGAACCTTGTTTGGGATATTGCAATGAATACACCTTCAAATGGTAATTTGTGGCATGGAAATTGTATTTGATATTAGCTTATAATGTCCATTTACCAATCACACATGGAACACCCCTTCAAAGATAGAACATGTTATGAGCAAATGGAATGATGTTAAGAATTAATAATGGCTTCAAGGACACATTTAATTTATTATGTTTTCACCTTGTCAATAAGAGCCTCATATCCATTGTACAATGGGTAGTTGCAAGCTAAGATGATTCACTTTGTGTTAGAATGCAATTTTTTACATAATGTAGTCAATGCAACACATTGACATGCCATAAAATTGTCAACATGCCAAATTTGCGATCATATTCAAATTTTCAACTTGAATAAGAAGACATTTTTTGAAAAAAATTACAAACAAATCAATTGAATGTAATGTAATAGACTTTTGAAATTCATCTTTATGGATTAATTTAGTAATTACGCTTCTATATAATGCATGTTTATTCACAACATCTTGTTAGAACTTGGTACAAGTAAAGAAAAAAAACATAAAAACATAAAATTTGTTAGAAAAAACTTAATAAAAAGGGATATTTAAATGACATGAAATGGGCTATTTTTACATGGACTTTGTTAGTTCACTAACCATTGTGTAATCCTCACTTGACCAATGATACCACAATAGATTATCATTTTAACATTTCTAAATGGAACTTTGTGGAATGTTGTATATGCAAAAAATTAATCACCTTAGCTTGCAACCACATGGCATAAAAATTGGTTAAAATATATGTTTTTTTTTCAACAATTAAATATGCAATTATATCCAAGCCTTCTTGAAAAAAATAATGAGTGGATTGCATCACTTTCTCCCTTTTAGAGTTAAAAACATTTCTAAGTGGTCACCAAAAATATATATATATGTGTGTGACAAGTAGACAAAAATCAAGAATCAAACATTGAAACACAATAAAATTGAAAAGTAAACTTGATCATGTTCAAAATGTACATAAAGAAAGTTGAATTATTTTATTGTTCCTATCATTGTCAAGATATATTGCATGAACCAAGAATATTTTCATAAAAAATAATTCAAACTTGATTTAGAATACTTCACAACGACCCATAGGAATTGTTGAATGATTAAGCTCACATTCTTGATTTGCCCATCTTATGATGGGATTTGAATCAAAATATTTGAAATGGTAAGAGCTACAAATACACCATAAATGCAGTTAGTAATGAATTTATCTTCAAGTAAGCATAACAATGCGAACAAATTGAGGTAAAATGCACTCCCTAGGGCACGTTTCTTAGCATAAAGGTCCAAAGTAGGTCATAAATTAGCACATGCTAGTATGGAATATGCACCATTATGTAAGAAGAGTCAAGAGATGGCTAATATATAATTGTTTTATTTATTTTTCCATTTGTTTATCAATTTTGTGACCCATATGGTTGAGCCTTACCTTGTTGAATAGGTATTTTTGATCTTCAATGTTTAAGATCTCGTCCTTAACAACTCCAATTTGTAAATGACCAAAGCATTGTATATAGGTTCAATGTCACAAAGACATTTAGTAACTCTCCCATGTGATTAACTAATGACCTTTTCCATTTTAAATCAAAGTTGTAGACAATGGGTCCTTGGAGATTCCTTGCATATTGATGTCTCAGGAGCTTCACAAATAAGTAACTCTCAATCAAATTATTCTCAATAGTTTTGCATGTCTATGAAAAGCAAGAGAAATTCCTAGCTTACATGAAATTAGAAATGTCGATCCCATTTCTACCTTTTTTCTTTTTTTCTTCAAATGGATTTGCCTTTAAAAATGGTCATATCATATTGGGAATAAAGTTAGATGCCAGGTTGAAGAACATGCATTAATCACTAATAAGTAATAAGATTATCTGGGTTTAGTTTGATTGATGAGTCCAACAAGATTCTTTTTTGCTTTATTAATTGAGTGTTAAGTTGTGGATGCCCAATGTGGTCGAAAAGCCTCAAAGTGGAAGCTTGATATATAGACTACCACAACAATTTCACACCATAGAGACAAATGTAGACACATTGAAAAACCTTATGTGAAAAGAAATTGTTGGATTTTGTTATGTAGACAACTTTGGCCTAGTGGCATACAAAGCACAATTTTTTCCACCGTCGGTATATTAGCAAGGCATATTCTTGTCATTTCAACTAGCCAAATTGAGACCAAAAGGGATCCTCATTGCAATTTATAGATGTCATCTTCAAACTGATCAAATAGACAAATTAATATATATAGCCATTTGATCAATGCATTTGGTGCTCAAGACCGTTTGATGTTTAAATCTTACTTGCAGCTGAATTTTTCTTAAGTAATGGATTCATTTCTAAAGACATCTAGAAAATGCCATTTTGAAGTCAACTTTGACTATTGTAACTATGTGTGCAACCTCTTTTAGTAACCTTCCTTGGATTTGGGAATATCAAAGAGGAAGGGGGTGCGAATAACTGCTTATTTTTCGAAGTGTTTAACACTTTTCTTTGTTAATACTTCCATTTTTCCACATGGGAGTCTTCCAACAAAATTCTACTTCTATTCTTCAACACATTTAATTGTGGTTATTATAGCTTCATTTTTAGTCAATAAAAAAAGATGGTGTCACCTTTGATGAATTAACTTCAACATCATTGGATAATTACATAGGTAGCCTTTCTTCAAGGGGCAATTACATCAACATGTGTTACATGGGTAGAATTCCACTTAGCACCCGTCTTTCAATTATTTTTCCTATGGATGTTGGTTGGTTCTTCCTTTTTAAGGGAACCTTTGGTCGTGATTGTAACATTAAATTTTTTTGGGGTAGGTTTTGTAGGTTTGTGTTTGAGCTTCATTCTTCAAAATTTTAAACCTTGAAGTTTCAATTTCATCCCTTTTTTTTTGAAATTTAAGAACTTGTGAGCTTTGGTTTGAAAACCAGGTTCAATTCCATATAAACATACACACTCCCCAACATTGGGGATTTTA
>Ga0116229_10005458_pt1 | contig 20725 bp, 17 predicted proteins | sample S1TSphgellanicum_3_FD_87313 | JGI IMG/M metagenome (GOLD analysis project Ga0116229, IMG submission 87313) | Host-associated microbial communities from peat moss isolated from Minnesota, USA - S1T2_Fc - Sphagnum magellanicum MG | ecosystem: Host-associated > Plants > Peat moss > Unclassified...
CAGCACATGCGGGTCCTCGGTCCGGCAATATTCGTCAACCCAGATGCCGTTCTCCACCCGAAGCCCGGCCGCCGCCGCCAGCTCCGTGTGCGGCACCAGCCCGACGCCTGCCACCACCACATCCGCCGGCAAAACCGCGCCGTCCGCGAGCATCACGCCGCCCACCCGCGCCGGATCATCGTCCCGCGCCGTCAGCGCGGTCACCCCCTGCCCGGTGTGGATCACCACCCCGGCATCGCGATGCGCCTTTTCGTAAAATGCGGAAATCTCGGCGCCGGCCACGCGCGCCAGCACCCGCGGCGCCGCCTCGATCAGCGTCACCGCCAATCCCGCCTTCACCGCGACCGCCGCCACCTCCAGCCCGATATAGCCGCCGCCGACGATCACCATGCGCCGCCCGGCCGCCAGCGCGCCGCGCAACGCGCGCGCATCCGCGATGCCGCGCAGCGTGAACACGCCGGCGAGGTCCGCGCCCGGACACGTCAATGTTCGCGCCTGCCCGCCGGTCGCCAGCACCAGCCACTGATATGGCAGCGTGTCGCCATCGCGCAGCGTCACCGTCCGCCCCGCCCGGTCGATCGCCGTCACCCAGTCATTGCTGCGAAACACGACGCCGAACGTTTCGTATGATGCTGACGGCCGCAGCAGCAGACTGTCCTCGTCCACGCCGCCCGCCAGGAACGCCTTAGACAGCGGCGGCCGGTGATACGGCAGATACGCCTCGCCCCCGACCAGCGTGACCGGCCCGCCATACCCGGTCTGATGCAGCTTTGCCGCGAGTTCGCCGCCCGCCGTGCCGGCGCCGACGATCACTACCCCTGGCTCCATGACCCAACCCCAAGAAGAAGACAGGCCAGGGGCTCTGCCCCTGGACCCCGTCACGCTCAGCGTGCATTCGCACGACGGGGACAAGTCCCCAGACCCCATTCTCTTAGGCTTACGGCACGCGATGGGCCAAGCGTCGAACATTGCAGGGTGGGCTTCAGCCCATCTTCTTTGGGCCATCTTCTTTGGGCCAGCGAAAACTAGGCTGTCGGCGCGCTCCGGGCCAAGCCGTCGAACAAATCGAGCATCCGCTCGCGCCACCCATGCACCGGGTCTTCAGCCGCCAGCACCTCGTGCTGGCTCACCAGGCGGGCCCACTGAAAACCACCGAACACCGCGTAATCGGCATAGGTCGGCTCCTCGCCGCCCAGGAACGGCTGCGACCCCACCACCTCCCGCACCGGCGCCAGCACCGCGCGCGCCTCGCCCAGGCGGGTCTCCCGCTGCGCGGCCGCCTCTTCCAGGCTCACGCCCAGCCGCCGCTCCCGCGTCTCGCGGAAATACGCCGCCGCCTCCGGCCGCACCTGAGTCAGCAACTCCGGCGCTACCAGCGGCAACAGTGCCGGATGCAACACCTTGTCCGCCCACGCCGCCACGAAGCGCGCATGCGCCTCCCCGGTTTCCCCGCCGAACAGGCTCGGCGCGTTGGGATACGCCGCCTCCAGATGCTGTGCGATCGCCCAGCTATCGCTGATCACGTCCTCGTCATCCACCAGCACCGGCACCGTGCTGGTGCCCGCCGGCAACGTGTCGCGCTGCTGAAAATGCCAAGGCACCATCTCCGCATCCAAACCCTTGTGGGCCAACGACATGCGGATCCGCCAGCAATACGGGCTGAACCGCACCGCCTCATCCGCCCCTGCGAGTTCGAAAAGTTCGATCATGCCAAATCCTTTGGTGGTTCAATGCGGAACATGCTGTCACGTTCCGCCAAAGCGCCTATGTTGGTCGCGTGAACGTCCTGGCGCCCCAACCTGGCCGCATGGCCATCGAGATCGTGCACGACCTCGTGTGCCCGTGGTGCTACCTGGGGGTGCGGCGGCTCGTGCGCACGCTGGCCCGCCGCCCGGACCTCGCGGTCGAGCTGACCTGGCGCCCGTTCCTGCTGAACCCGGACATGCCGCGCGCCGGCATGCCCCGCGGCGACTACGTGATGCGCAAATTCGGCGGCGAGGAACGCGCCCGCCGCCTGTACGGGTCCATCACCGATATCGGTCAGTCGGAGGGCGCGCGCTTCCGGTTCGACCGCATCCGCCGCATCCCCTCCAGCGTGGACGCGCACCGCCTGGTCCGCTGGTCAGCCCGCTTCGGCCGCGCCGCCGAAACGGTGGAGGCGATCTTCGCCGCACACTTCACCGACGGCCGCGATATCGGCGACCTGTCGGTGCTCGCCGACATCGCCGCCAGTTGCGGCCTGCGCGCCGGCGCCGCGCACGCGTTCCTGACCAGCGACTGCGACACCGACGCGGTGCACGCCGACAATCTGCGCGCGCATCGTCTGGGCATCAACGGCGTGCCATGCTTCGTCATCGCCGGCCGCCACGCCATTGCCGGCGCGCAGGAACCCGAAGTGATCGAACGCCTGCTCGATGTCGCGGCCGTTGAGGCGCAATTTCTTGGGACAGCGGAACGGAAGTAAGGAAGTCTTCTTTTTTGAAAAAAAGAAGCAAAAAACTTTTATCCTGGTAGGGCGGAAGAGCGGAGCGAGATCCGCCTCGCCCCTCCCCGCACCCGCCCCTACTCCGCGTAACTCGTGCCGATCTCCAAATCCCCTGAAACCGCAACCAGCCCGAACGCCGACGCATTCGTCAGATGCACCTCCACCGCCTGCACCTCGAAACTGGTCGGCGCCTTCACCGCCGGCGTATGGGCGCTTTTCACCTGCCGATTCAGATACACGATCACCGAGCCGTCACTGCTTTTATAAAGCACCGTGTTCGCCTTCGGCTTGCCGGAATATTTCAGCGTCGTGCCGCCAAACGCGTTCAGATCGATCACCAGCGACGTGAAGCTCGCGCCCCCCGCCAGGCTCACCGCCCCCGCTGTCGTCCTGGTGAACTTCGCATTCGACGCCAAGCTCTTCGCGCTGATCGACAGCACCTGCCCCAGGATCGAATTGGTCAGCACGGCGTTGCCCGACGTCACCAGCGTGCTCGCGGACGCCGCCACCTGCGTCCCCGCGAGCCCCTTCGACGCGGCGGTTGCAACCACTGCCCCGGATGTCACCACCAGCGACGTATCGTCCGGCAACAACGTCGTTTTCTTGTAGCTCTTCAGCTTCGTCGTCTTGCTATACGCCGGCGGCGCGCTGCCGGACGCCGTAATCTCGTCCTTCAACGTCAGCGGCGACCCGCCGATCACCACGCTGCCCTTCACGATCACCGCCTTGCTCACCGCAACCGGCGTCGCCCGCGCCCCATCCGCCAACACCGCCGCACGCGCGTCACCCCCCATCACGGCCGCCATCGCAACCGCCGCCGCAACCAACCCATGAACACGAATCATATTCGATCCTCCTACGCGTTATCTACGCGGCGTCATTGCGGTAACCGTAGGGTGGGCCTCTGCCCACCAATTTCGCGCCGCGCGAACCGTGCCAGATTTCTCGCACCGCACTCTGGCGGCGATCACGCCGGTCCGCAAGCCGCCACATAAGCACGCGCGCGTAACCGCCGCGGCATAGGGGTTGGCACAGCAACACGCAACGGATGCCCCGCGCGTCATCGCGAGCGCTTGCGAAGCAATCCAGAAAAACGCGCGAAATCTGGCATATTCCGCTGGATTGCTTCGCAAGGCCTCGCCATGACGCGGAGAGTCGAAGGTCAACTTGGGTTAGTATTGAATCTCATACCGATAATAAAAAAATAATTGTACCGCGAGCACATAAAAAGCGTCACCCGCGCAATTCCGCGTCGCCTTCGTGCCCGCCTTTGTGACCTTCGTGTTGGTCGTGGTTAAATCTTTACTGCGCCGCCACGGCTGTTGCGGTCCCAAACGTCACGCTGCACGGCCGCCAAAAAAGCCCCCGCCTGATCCTCGCCCTAAATCAACCCCTCCACCAACTCCCGCAAATCCGCCTGCGGCCGCGCGCCATAATGCGAAATCACCTCGGCCGCGGCCATGCTCCCCAGCCGCCCGCACACCTCCAAATCAGCCCCTTTCGTATACGCCGCCAAAAAGCCCGCCGCATACGCGTCGCCGGCGCCCGTGCTGTCCACCAGCACCGCCGGCACCGCGCGCACCCGCACGGTTTCGTCGCCACGCACGATCACGCTGCCCGCCTCGCTCTGCGTCAGCGCCGCAACCTTCACATCCGCCCGCGCCGCATCCACCGCAAACCGGAAATCATTCACCTCATACAGCGCGCACACCTCCGCCTCATTGGCGAACAAGATATCCACGTCCTGTAACAATCCGCGAAACGCGTCCCGATGCCGGTTCACGCAGAACGCATCCGAAAGACTCAGCGCCACCTCGCGCCCCGCTGCCCGCGCCGCCCGCGCCGCGGCGCGAAACGCCGCCTGCGCCGCCGGCGGATCGAACAAATATCCCTCCAGATACGTCACCGTGGCCTGCGCCACCAACGCCTCGTCAACATCCGGCTCCCCGAACGAAACGCACGCGCCCAGAAACGTGTTCATCGTCCGTTGCCCATCCGGCGTCACCAGGATCAAGCATCGCGCCGTCGGCGCCCCTTCGGCCAGCGGTGCGGTGGGGAAATGCACGCCCGCCGCGGTAATATCGTGGCGAAAAACCGCGCCCAACTGGTCCGCCGCCACCTTGCCGAAAAACGCCACGCGACTCCCCAACGCCGCCGCCACCGCGCATGTATTCGCTGCCGACCCGCCGCTGGTCTCCGCCCCCGGCGGCATCAAAGCATAGAGCGCCTCCGCCCGGTCCGCATCGATCAGCGTCATGCTGCCGGGCGGCATGTCGTGTTTGCTCAGAAACGACGCCTCGGCCGGGGCCACGACGTCAACAATTGCGTTGCCTATGCCGAGAATGTCGAACATTAAAAATCTCCGTAAAAAGAACCGGGTGGGGCGTGCCGCCCCCCCCCAGACCCCCCGTCACTCTTACGCTCGGATCAACGCCGGTGGTTCGCCGGCGCGAACACGGTCTGCCATCGCCACGAACGCGCGTTCGAGCGCGCACGCATACGCCTTCGCATCGAACAGCGTTGACGTCTCCCTTGCCGCGATCAGCCGGTCCCGCAGCGCCTCGCGGCGCCCGGCATCCCCAGCCAACGCCCGCGCCAAAGCCGCGTAATCCTCCAGCGACTCGCACGCCAATTCCGGGCACCCCGCCGCCCGCACCAAACTCGCCCCCACCCGCGACGCAAAACTTCGCCCCAGCCACGTCACCACCGGCACCCCGGCCCACAACGCATCGGCGGCTGTGGTATGCGCCCCATACGGGCCCGTATCGAGAAACACATCCGCGCACCCATGCCGCGCCAGATGCGCCTCCAGGCTCGCCGGCTTGGCAAATACCAGCCGATCCGCGAGGTCCCCCGCCGCCCGCCGCAACTGCGCGGCGACAAACCCGTTGCCCTCATACAGCCACAACACGCTGCCCGGCACATCCCGCAGCAGCCCGAGCCACACCGCAAATATCTCCGGCGAGATCTTGAACGCAGCGTTGAAGCAACAAAACACGATCCCCGTCTCCGGCAGGCCCTGCGCCGCCCGGTCGGTATCCGCCGCCGCCGCCGGCCGCCCGCGATCATCGGGATAATAACTTGCCGGCATCAGCGCCGGCGTCTCCGTCCAGTTGCCGTATTCCGCCGCCGGCAGCACCGTCTCGTCGGCGATCACGTAATCGATCCAATCGGCGCCCTGCGTCCCCGCATAGCCCAGGAAACTCACCTGCACCGGCGCCGGCCGCAGCACGAAAATCTCGCTCCGGCTGCGTTCCGTATATCCCTTCAAATCGACCAGCACGTCGATCTCGTCCGCCGCGATCCGCGCCGCCGCAGCCGCCGGCCCGTCCTGCTCGATCGACACGAAATGCTCGAACGCCGTCCGCATCCGCGCCCGCGTGGCCGACCCATCCTCGGGCGAATGATCATACGCGAACAGCTCGAACCGCGACCGGTCATGCGCCTCGATCACCCCGGCCAGCCGCAGGCTGGTCGCGTGCTGGTAGAAATCGCCCGACACATACCCCACGCGCAGCCGCCGCCCGGCGTCGCTCACACCGCGCGCCGCCGGCCGCGCCCTGCCGTCGCTCACCGCGCGCAACGCCCCAGCGAAACGTTCCGCCATCATCCGATGCAGGCCCGGATCATCCACCCCGGCCAGCAGGGCATATGTATCGGTCACGCACGGTTCCGGCCGCGCCATCCGCGCCGCCAGCGACCGCAACAGCGCGTCCCGCTGCGACCAGTCGCACATATGCATCAAGCCCAGCGCGATCTGCGACAGCGGCCGCGTCACATCCACGCCCGTGCGCGCCAGCCGCTCATACGTCGCGCGCGCTTCGGCAAACTTCCGCTGCGCGGCATATACATGGCCGAGCTCATCGAGCGCGCCCTGATGGTCCGGCACCCGGTTCAGCAATGCCACATACGCCGCTTCCGCCTCCGCGAGCCGCCCGGCATCGCGCGTCACCCGCGCATAGCCCAGCCGTGCCAGCACGTGCCGCGGCTCGGCCTTCACCAGCGCGCGGAACCGTGCAGCCGCCTGGTCGAAGCGCCCGTGCACGGCCTCCCACCGCGCCAGTTCGTACTCCAGCCCTGCCCCGCGGCCGCTGGCCGCGGCCTGTTGCAGCAACGGCGTCGCCTGCTCGGACCGTCCCATATCCAGCAGGAGGCTCGCCATTTCCAGCGCCGCCGCGCCGCCGCCGCCGGCCCGTTCGGCCTGTTGCAGCATGGCCATGGCACCGCGCGCGTCCGCCGCCTGCCGCCGCACGCGGCTCCACGCGATCAGCAGCCGCGCATCGGGCGCCGCCGGATTATACAGGGTGCGGCATATCGCATCGGCGCCCGCCAGGTCCCCCGCGGCGGCGCGGGCCCGGGCTGCATCGATCGTCGGGGTGTCGGTCATTGTCTGGCTCATAAGCGCGGCGTCCTTACGGGACGCACCGCCCGAACGCCAGCATCTTGCGCATGGCGCCACCCCATGCCCCCATGGCAGCCCACCGCCGGCACTGGACCCTGCCCTGTTCACCCCCGCCCTGCGCGCCATCGCCCAGCTCGACGACCCCGCCTTGCTCGGCGTGCTGCTGCAAACCGTGCTGTTGTCAGCGCTGTGTTTCGCGGGCCTCGCCGGCGGATCGGTGTGGTTCGTCCACCACTGGCTGGCGCACGGCACGCTCGGCTGGCTTGCCGGCGCGCTCAGCGGCCTGCTCGCCCTGGTCGCCGCACTCTGGCTATTCGTCCCGATCTCGCTCGTGATTGCCGGCTTTTTCCTCGAACCGATCTGCCGCGCCGTCGAGCGCCGCTGGTACCCCGACCTGCCGCGCGCGCACCCCGCGAGCCTGTGGGCCGGCCTGTGGGACGGCATCGCGCTCGGCCTGCGCGTGCTGGCGCTGAGCCTGCTGGCGCTGATTTTCTCCTTCACCGGCATCGGCGCCGTGGTCGGCTGGCTGGTCACCGCCTGGGCGATCGGCCGCGGCCTGTTCGTCGCCGTGGCGCTGCGCCGGATGGACCGCCGGGCCGCGTTGGCCGCCTATGCCGGCGTCCGCGTGCCCGTGTTCGTCCACGGCGCGCTGCTGACATTGGCCGGCACGGTGCCCCTGCTGAACCTGCTGGTGCCGATCCTGGGTCCGGCCGCCATGGTCCATCTGCTGGTGCTCGCGAGGGCGGAAAACCGGGCGACTCCCGTGGCCTGGCGATAATCCTTCGCGGTGGGCTGGCCTGCCCGCGCGGGACCGTGCTAGCCAAATCGAACCGCGCACGACTCCGGCGCCCGCCGCCAGCCTCGCTTCCGCAACGGGAAAACCCCGTGTTCAAATTCCTCAAAATGGACGAGGAGACCGCCATGGCCGACCTGACCCAGGCAGCCACCAACACCGCCCCGAAAACGGCGCCGCCGGATAACGGCCTCGATTTGCCGCCGTTCCGGCCGGCCGCCCACCCCGAACAACCCACGCCCGGCGCCTTCGGCCGCGCCGGCGCCCCGCTTGCGAAGGAACCTTTCATGGCCCGCTCCATCTTCGGTGCCGCACCGCCGACCACCACCACCGCGGCGCCGCCGCCGCCCACGATCAACCCGCCGATCCCGGCTGCGCCCACGCCGACGCCGGTGGCGCAGCGCGTGCCGCAGCAGGCGCTGAACCGCGTCGCGCGCGATGCGGTGGCTGAAAAGCGCACGCTGGTCGTTGGCCGCGGCATCAGCGTGCAGGGCTCGGTCACCGACGCCGAGCGCCTGGTGGTTGAAGGCCAGGTCGAGGCGTCGATGATCCACGCCGCCGAGCTGGCGGTGACGCATGGCGGCATTTTCCGCGGCGAAGTGGAGGTGGAGGACGCCGAGATCGCCGGCACGGTGGATGGGACATTGACCGTGAAGGGCAATCTGATCGTGCGCGCGACAGGTGTGCTGCTGGGCACGGCGCGGTGCCGGCGGCTGCAGGTTGAGGATGGCGGGCAGATTACGGGCCGCGTGGAGATGATTTCCGAGGCTAGGCCGCGGGCGCAGATCAGCGGCGAGCCGTAGAGAAGGAAGGCCAGGGGCGTCACGCGAAGCGTGCATTCGCACGACGCCCCTGTACCCCGTCACGCGCAAGCGTGCTTCGCACGACGGGGACAAGTCCCCAGACCCAATGACTGAACGCGGACACCAAGAGAGTGGGGGTCTGGGGCCTCAGGCCCCAGCGGGGGTCCAGGGGGCGGAGCCCCTTGGCCTTGCCTAAGGTTGCGCACACACCCATAACAGACCCACACGGTCCTGTTTGAGAGCAACCCCCCCCATGTTCATCGAAACCGAAGGCACCCCCAACCCCGCGACGCTCAAATTCCTGCCCGGCCAGACCGTCATCCCGCACGGCACCGCCGACTTCGCCGCCCCCGCCGCCGCCGAACGCAGCCCGCTCGCCCAATCGCTCTTCGCGCTGCCCGGCGTCGCCCGCGTGTTCCTCGGGTCTGACTTCATTACCGTCACGAAATCCGACGCAACCGGCTGGCCCTCGCTCAAGCCGCAGGTGCTCGGCGCCATCATGGAACATTTCGTCGCCGGCCGCCCGGTAACGCTGGCCGACGCCGACGAGGAAGCCGAGGACGTGTCCCCCGAGGACCGTGAAATCGTCGATCAGATCAAGGAACTTCTCGATACGCGCGTGCGCCCCGCGGTCGCCAGCGATGGCGGCGACATCGTCTTCAAGGGCTTTCGCGACGGCATCGTGCGCCTGCACATGCAAGGCGCCTGCAGCGGCTGCCCCTCCAGCGCCGCCACACTGAAACACGGCATCGAAAACATGCTACGCCATTACGTCCCCGAAGTGATCGGCGTAGAGCAAGTCGACGCCTGAAAATAACCTTGTAGCCCGGTAGGGCGGCAGAGCGAAGCGAGACCCGCCCCTTCAAGAGCAAAAACTTTCGCTCTGGTTGCAAAGTCTGTTGCGAGCGGTCCCTTGGCCAAACGACCTGACTGATCTGATCTGGCGAAGGACGTAAGATTTTAGCACGAAGGACACCAAGGTAGGCAAAGCCACGAAGGGCACGAAGCTCGCCACTATGGCTGGGCAGCCTGGCGGAGCCGGTGCCAACGGTTTTTGCAACGAGCAAAAGTTTTTTGCTTTTCAAAAAAGAAGAGCTTCCTTACTTGAACGCTTGCACCAGCCCCTCCGCCCCCCGCGCCAAAATCCCCACATCCACCCCCACGGCCGTAAAGCGCGTCCCAAGCTCGATACAACGCCGCGCAAACGCGGCATTCGCTGTCAATATCCCGCAAGGCTTGCCGCACGCCCGCACGGCCCGGATCGCCTCTTCCACCGCGCGCGTCACGTCCGGATGGTCGAGCTGCCCGATCAACCCCATGCTCGCCGCCAAATCGCCTGGCCCGATAAAGATCCCGTCCACGCCATCAATGTCGGCGATCGCCGGAATCTCGCGCAGCGCCTCGACCGTCTCCACCTGCACCAGCAAGCATATCTCCTCGTGCGCCCGCCGCCCGTAATCGCGCACGCGGCCGAATTGCGTCGCCCGCGTCAGCGCCGAGACGCCGCGCACGCCCTCCGGCGGATAGCGCACCGCGGCCACCGCCTGGCGCGCCTCGGCCGCGTTCTGCACGTATGGTATCAGCAAGCTCTGCGCGCCGATATCGAGATAACGCTTGATGAGGACTGTATCGTTGCTGGCCGGCCGGACCACCGGCGCCACCTTGTAGGCCGCCAGCGCCTGCAATTGCGCCAGCACGGTCGGCACATCGGCGGGGGAATGTTCCGTATCCAGCAGCAGCCAGTCGAACCCCGCGCCCGCAACCACCTCCACCCCGAACGCGCTCGCCAGCGTGCACCATAGTCCGATCTGTTGCGCGCCGGCCAGCAAAGCGCGTTTGAATGGGTTGACAGGAACATCCATGATGGGCGCTCAGGTAAAACTGACGCCGATTGCCCCGAGCGGCCCATAATCGGCATGGATCACGTCGCCACGGGCGACATCCACCGGGCGTGTGAACGACCCCCCAAGCACGATCTGGCCTTTTTCCAACTTGCTGCCCACCGCGTGCAGCTTGTTCACCAGCCACGCCACGCCCGCGGCCGGATGGCCCATGACCGCCGCCGACACGCCCGATTCCTCGATCACGCCGTTCTTCGACAATGTCGCCCCGACCCACCGAATATCGATATCCATCGGGCGGATCAGCCGCCCGCCCACCACAATGGCGCCGAATGCGGCATTATCGGCAATCGTATCGACAATCGTGCGCGGCACCTCGGTGCGATAATCGATGATCTCCAGCGCCGGCACCACGAACTCCACCGCGCGGATCACATCATAAATCCGCGCCCCCGGCCCCTCCAGATCCTGCCCCATGATGAACGCCAACTCGACTTCCAGCCGGGGTTTGAGAAACTGTTCGGCATCGATCCGGGCGCCGTCATTATAGACCGCGTCATCCAGAATCCGCCCATAATCCGGCTCGGTCATATGCGACGCCTGCTGCATGGCGCGCGAGGTGAGCCCGATCTTGTGGCCGACCACACGGGTGCCCTGCGCCACACGCGCCGCGGCCCAGATATCCTGCACGCGATACGCGTCTTCGATCGTCATACCGGGAAAAGCGCGGCTGAGTTGCGGCACGGCCCGCCGATCGCGCGCCGCCCGCAATATATCCGTGGCGCCGCGATGCAATTCCGCCTCAGTCAGCATATCGGCAATCCTCAGAGCGCGCCCGCGCGGGCCAGGCAAATCGCGCCCACGACCAGCACCGTGGACGTAATGGTAAACAGCGTAATATTCACCTCGAACGCCACGAACCGCCCGATCAGCGGCGGCCGCACCGGCAACACGCCATTCGGGTCATAATTCGTGCCGCCATAGAGATGCTTGCCAAACACCGCCGAAAAGAAGCCGACATAGGCGGACGCACCCAGCGCGGTCGCAAGCCAAAGATGCGCGATATGCGCATCGCCGGGCGCCCAGATCAGAAACAGGCTGATCAGCCCGAAGCAAACATAACTGACCACCTGCCACACAACATGGAACCGCGCATGCCCGATCCACAACGGATTCGTCGCATGCGTGGCATTCAAGTCGAAAATCGCCGGAATCAAGCTATAACCAAGCGTCGCGACAGTCAGCAAAATCTCTGCTGGCAAAAGTCCCATTGGATCCTCCCGTACGGTTTTATTTGGCTTAACCAACGTCGCCATTCGCAGGGTGGGCCTCAGCCCACCTCCTCCGCGCCGCGCGCTCCCCACAAGACATCCGAAACACGGCATAAGGAAGCAGGCTGCCGGCAGAAGAAGCAAAACCGCAGATCAACGCAGCTCAACATAGATGCCGCCGCTCTTCACAAGCTTGGTCGTGCCATTTCCATTTTTACGAATTAGGTCATCACATCCGAGCCCTATCTGCGTTCATCTGCGTTCATCTGCGGTGCCAAATCCTTTCTTCTTCGTCCCTGCCTCTTCGTGAACTTTGTGGCTTCGTGGCTCATCGCCACTGCGCACATTACGTCAGCCTGCAACACCTGTCCGGGCCCAGCCCGCCGCTAAAACTTATAAGCCAGATCAATCCCAATCGTCCGCGGCTGATTCGTCGCAATCCGATTGAACGTGGGCAAATTCGCCCCGAGCGAGTTCGTATCCGACAACTCCGCATGCACATTGCCCAGGTTCTTGACGAAGAAATATCCCGACCACCCGCCCGACACCAATCCCAGCCGCAAATTGGCCAAATTATAGCCCGGCAACCGGTTCAACGCATATGTAACGTCCTCGATCGGCCCGACATAATCCTCGCTGATCCGCCCCTGGAAATCATACGGCCCGAACGCATGCGCCTGATACACCGCCGATGCGCTCGCGGTATAGCGCGGCACATCGGGAATATCTTCGCCGGCGTTCGTCCCCGTCTCCAGCGACGCATGATCATATGTTGCATGCGTGTAGCCGAAACTGCCATTCAGGGTGAATTCCGGCGTCACCTTGGCATGCACTTCCACCTCGGCGCCATACACGCCGGCCGACTCGGCATTGGTGGTGTAGAAGAACCCGCACGCCAGCGGCACCTGCTGCTGGATATTGCGCCAGGCCTCGTAATAAATATCCGCGTTGAAGGTCAGCCGGTCATCCAGCAGGCGCGCCTTTTCGCCGATTTCATAACTCCACACCGTGTCCGGCCCATAGGTGAACGGCGCCTGCGTCTTGCCGAAACTCTCCAATTGCGGCAGGCAGGACGCGCCGCCGCTCACCGGCACCGGCTGGTTGCCGCCGCCCGGCCGGAACCCTTTCGCCACCGTCGCATAAATCATCAGCGGATCGGCCGGCGTATAGGCCAGGCTGATCATCGGCGTCACACCGGTCGCCGATTCCGTTGCGAAATCGCTCAGCGCACCACCGATGGCGATGCCGGTTTCAACCACGTCGATCGTGCTCTTATAGGAGTAGAACCGCAGCCCGCCGGTCAGTTTGAACTGATCGTTTATTTTCCAGGACGCGTTGCCGAACACCGCCTCCTGCTTCACGCTCTGCGGCTCGCCGGCATCATAGAAGTCCGACGTGCCGAATTCGGGGATCCACCCATTCTCAAACGATTCCTGCGCGAATTCCGAGCGGAAATAGCTGTAGAATCCACCGACGAGCCAGGTGAACGGCCCGGTGCCGTTGGAGGACAGCCGAAGCTCCTGGCTGAATTGGGACGTGGTGTCGGTCTCGGTCAGCGGTGACGCAATGAAGAACGGATTGGCCACCAGGTTCTGGAAATCTTCCGTCAGATCCTGCGTCTGTTTCTGCTCGCGCGCCCACTCGGATGTCGCGGACGTCACCTGGAACCAGTCGAAATCATATTTCGCCACCAGGCTCGCCAGCCGGAACGTGTCGATGAACGGCTCGGCGATATCGGCCGGCTCATAATGCGCCAGCGTCGGCGCCGCCTTGCCCGGCGGACTGTCGAACGTATCGCCGCCGCCCTGATGGATTTCCTGATAGAAAATGCTGGGCGTTAACGTGAACTGGTCGTTGACCTGAATGAGCACATCGGCGCGGATGCTTTGCTTATCTTCATCGTTGACGTTCTTATAGACTTTGGCGACCGGCGCCGCCAGCACATTGCCCCGAATTGTCCCGCCCGGATGGTCCGGGTTGCCAAGATCAGGCTCCAGCGGAAAATCGTTCAGCACAATCCGGTCGATCCAGCCGCTATCATGCTGTTCGGTGCCGACCACGCGCAGCGCCACTTTGTCCTGCACGATCGGAATATTGATCATGCCATTGAAGCCGCCATTCAGCCCGCCGCCCTGCGTGCCGGACCCGTTGGTTTCGAAACTGCCACCGATCGCATCCAGCTTCGGCTGCGCCGTCACCAATTTCACCGTGCCGCCCATCGATCCGGAGCCATACAGCGTGCCCTGCGGCCCGCGCAGCAACTCGATACGGCTCAGATCGTACAAATCCGGATCGATCACCACCTTGCCGTTATCCGCACCCGCCGGCGGCGTAATCGGCGTCTCATCGAGATAAAACCCAACCGTCGGCGCATTGCCGCCCGACGATGTCAGCCCGCGGAAATCCACTTCGTTCTGCCCTGGGCCCGACGAGCGAATGGCCGTGCCCGGCGTCTGCTGGATCACCGCGGTCAAATCGGTAATGCCGGCCGCCCGCAATTCCGCGCCGCTGATCGCGGTCATGCTGATCGCGGTCTTCTGGATGGTTGAATTTCGCTTTTCCGCCGTGACCGTGATCTGCTCCAGCCCCGGCGCAGGCGGCGCGGTCTGCGCCATCATCGCGTGCGTGCTTAGGCCGAGCAGCAAGGCCGCCCGGTAGGAGAGTGTGTATGTCCTTCGCGTCAGCATCGTTCAGGTCCCCCAGAAAGCAAGAAAGGCCTTCTTTTTTGAAAAAAAGAAGCAAAAAACTTTTGCTCTTGCGCCCGTGGCACCGGACGACTCATTGATTGACCTAGCGCGTACCTCAACAGAAAAAAGTTTTTTGCTTCTTTTTTTAAGAAAATAAGATTCTTTCTTCCTTAAAAAGTCTCAAAATACTCCCGATGTTCCCAATCAGTAACATACGCATTGAACCGCCCAATCTCATGCCGCTTCATCGCCACGAAATGGCTCACCACCTCATCGCCCAGCGTCTTGCGATACAATGCCGAACCGTCCAGCGCGTCGATCGCTTCCGCCAGGCTCGTCGGCATCAGTTCCTTCGTCGCCTGCGTATAGGGATCATCCAGCGGCGCTCCCGGATCGGCTTTCGTATCGATACCGTCCAGCCCGGCAAAAATCTGGCTCGCCATATATAAATATGGGTTGGCGGCCGGCTCGCCGGAGCGGTTTTCGATATGCGTCGCGCTATCGCCGGGTCCACCGATCAGCCGCAGCATCGCCGCCTTGTTGTCGTGCGACCACACGGCCCGCTTCGGCGCCAGCGGATTGGCATTGAGCCGTTTGTAGCCGTTGATGGTGGGGTTGCTGAAGGCCGTTCCGGCACGAACATGCGTGAGCAAACCACCAACAAAATGCAGGCCCGTCTCGGACAGCAGCGCATCCGCGGCGGTGAACGCGTTGCTGCCGTCCGCGAGCCCCAGCGACTGGTGCAAATGCCAGCCGCTGGAAAACACGTTCGGCAATCCGGGCTTGGTCATAAAACTGGCCACCAGCCCTTGCCGGCGCGCCACCTGTTTAACCGCCGTGCGCAGCATGATCATCGCATCGGCCGCCGCCAGACCTTCCAGCGGATCCAGCGTCACTTCCAGCTGCCCCGGACCCCACTCGATTTCCAGCGTCCGCAACGGCAGCCCGAACCCGATCAACGCCTCCCGAATAGGGTTGATCACCGGCAGCAAATCATCCAGCGCATATTCGGAAAGATGCTGAAATCCATGCCGCAGCGCCGTCACCGCGGGCGGCGCCGGCGGCTGCGTGCAATCGTCCAGGTTATTGCGTCCGTCTACCAACTTCAGCACATGGCATTCAACCTCAACGCCGCCGACAAACGTAAATCCACGCGCCGCCAGGGCATCCACCGCGGTCTGCATGATATAACGCGGATCAAACGGACAGCGCGCACCGTCCGACAGATACAGGTCGCACAACACCCACCCGGTGCGCGGCGCCCATGGAAGAACGCGGAAACTTGTCAGGTCGGGCACCGCCAGCATATCACCGGCGCCGCCCATGGTTTCCCGCCCGAAACCACCATCTTTCGCAAAGACGTTCTGAAAGATGTTGTTCGCCGAATCCATGGCGAACAGCGCGGTGGTGAACGGCACGCCGTTGCGCGCCGCTTGCGCGAAATGCCGTGCCTCGATCGGCCGCACCCGCGTCAACCCCTGGGTATCGACAAACACGATACGCACCACATCGATATCGGCGGACTTGATAAGCGCCAGCACATCCTGCAACGCATCCGCCCGCGCGCGCGTATCCAGCCCGGTGCGCGCAATGAAATTCGGCCGCCCCAGACTATCATCCGCCCGGCCGCGCCCTGGTTCCTGTGTGTCGTTCGGCATCAGCCTTGCTCCAAGCCCATCATAGGGTAAAACTATTATTATTCTGCGGCATGTCCGCGTCGAACAAATTGATCCGTTTGACCACGAAACGCCACAGCCCCTCCACACGCCGCACCACATACCCATTCCAGCCGGCGCGCTGCGAAACACGGCCGTCCAGATTGGTATGGATGAGAAACTGGCACAGCACGTGCGCGGTATCGGCGCCGGCGGTCAATGTTTCGATATTGCTGTAAAGATGCACCGTCCGTGTCGGCGGCGCCTGCGAAAACGCACGTCCCGTCGCCAGCCGCTCCACCCGCTCTTCCAGGCGCCGCCGGTCGTTCATTTCCCACGTCACGGTCTGCGCCGGGTCGCCGCCATCGACGTCCGTCGGCAGCCAGTAGACGCAATCATCCGTGAACAGATCAAGCCATTCCGGCAACCGCCCGGCATCCAGCAGCCGCGCCTCCAGGAACAGCAGCCGGCAAATCGCCGCATGATCCGCCGGCGCCGGCACACGACCTATGGGGATTTCACCCAGCGCCCGCCATTGCCGTACCGTTTCGGCCAGCGCGGCATAATGCCGCAAATCGAAATAATCCGGTGCGTCGGAGACAATCGTCCTGCGTGTGCCGAGAGTGCTCACGAGGCGTCACCCTGCTCCATGATCCGGCGCCAGGCATCATAATAGCACCGCAGATGCAGGTCCGACGAAATCGGCTCGCGCCACAGCCCATCGGCGTCCGGCCGGCCGACGCCGGTGCGCATGTGCCGGCTGATGTCGATCCATTCCAGCTCCGGCACATCCTCCATGCCGCGCTGGCAGGATTCGAACTGCGCCGTGTCATCCACCTCGCCGAACGACGGGAAATCCTCCTGCATGCGCATGCGCGTGGCATTGATTTCGGGCGGCGCCCCTTCCAGCGAGGTCGAGAACCACCGCACCACGGTGCGGTTCACCGCCTGCGGTTCCAGCAACTGGATCTGGTTGCCGATGATCAGCAAATTCGGGAAAATATTCAGGTTCATGCCGGAGCCGGTCGAATCATCCAGCATCCGCAAAGCCCGCTCCGCCCCGTACTGATCGACCAACGCTTTTTCCAGCACCTCGCGCCCTGGCTGCACATGCTGGCGCGCCCAGGCGGATTGCGCATGCATCGCCGGCCGCTGGTCCAGCATGGTGTGGCCGTTGCCCAGATCTTTCGACAGCAGCGGCGCCTCGTCGAAATTCTCGCTATAATATTGCATGTCCACGTCACCGTAACGTTCGGCGAACACGCGCAGCATGGACGTGTGCGAGAATGGCGGATGGTAGCCGTCGCCGGCATTGTCGTAGACGGTTTTCCAGTTCGCATGCGTCAGGAACTGCATTTCCCCATTGCGCACCACCACCGGCCGCCCGCCGTCGCGGTCCAGCCACTGGTCCAGCATCTGCCGCGCGCCGGCCAGATGCGCCACCAGCGGCGGCACAGCCTCGCTCATCGACGCGAAGATGAAGCCGCGATAGGACTCCACCCGCGGCGCCCTGAGCAAATTATTCGCATCGGTGCGAAACGCGTCGCCGTAGGCATGCTTCAGCGGAATGCCGATGCAGCGCCCGGCATTGTCATAGGTCCAGGCGTGATAGCCGCAGGTGAAGCGCCGCGCATTGCCGCGTGCCGTGCGGCACACCAGCGCCCCGCGATGCGTGCAGCGGTTCAGCAGAACGGCCAAGGTCCCATCGTCGAGCCGCGTGACAATCACCGGGCGGCGGCCGATGCTGCGCATCATGAAGTCGTTCGGCGCCGGCAGCTCGCTCTCGTGGCCGACATAAACCCAGGTGCGGCCGAACAGCGTGCGCATCTCCTGCGCGAACACCGCCGGGCTGACATACAGGTCCCGATGCACGAACCCCGGCCGGAACAGGTGCGCGAACCGGCCGCCATCCAGCGTCAGGACGTCCATATCCGTCATCGCGTCCGCCGCCCCACCCCTGGTTGCAAACGCGGTCTAGGCCCAAACCAAAGCGGCGTCTTTACCCGTCGCTGCGATCCCGGTTCGCAAATTTGCAAATCGCGCCTCCCGCTGCGCCGCGCCTACCCCGCCAACAGCGCCGCCTTGGCCGCAAAGGCCGCGCAGATGAACGCCAGAAACGCGCGAATTTTGGGCTGGTCCGCCACGTCGTGCCGGATCACCGCATACACCTCCACCTCCAGGCCGGTGCGCATGCCGTCATAGCGTTGCAAGACGGCACTGGTCCCGCCCAGCATATTCGGCAGCATCGCCAGCCCCATGCCTTCCTCGCACATGCGTAACAACGTCGTATACCCATCCGCCCGCGCCACCACATGCCCGGCCAGGTGCGCCAGCTCGTGCCAGCGCTCATCGGCCAACAGAAACTCGTGATCCAGCCCACCCAGATGCGCATACAGCGAAAGCAGATCATGCGGCCCGCTCCCCGCCCGCGCGAAATAATCGCGCGCGCCATATACGCCGAACCCCAGCACCGCCACCTTGCGCAACCCATCGCGACCCCGCAACGGCCGTGCCATGCGAAACGCCAGATCAACCCGCTCGCGATCCAGATCGACAAAATGCGATTCCGTCGTCAGCTCGATCTGAATGCCCGGATGCAGCCGCCGGAACGCAGCGAGGTCAGGCGCCAGCAGATTGGCGATGATGTCCAGCGTCGAGACGCGGATCGTGCCGCTATGCCGCGCCAGGTCCGACTGCGCCAGGAACTCGCTATAGGCCGCCTCCATGCGCAGCGCCGCGTTCAACAGCGCCTCATTGCCCGGCGCCAGCACCAGCCCGCCGGCGCCGCGCACGAACAATGCCGTGCCGGCATCCCGCTCCAGCGACTGAATGCGCCGGCGCAGCGTGGTGTGGTCCACCTGCAGCACCTGGCCGCCGGCCTCGTAGCTGCCGGTGCGGTGGAGCGCCAGGAACGCCTGAATTCTATCCCAACTCTGCATCAACACCCCAAAAAGAAGGCCAGGGGGCTCTTCCCCTGGACCCAAGCTGGGGCCGTCACGCGACTGCGTGCTTCGCCGTCACGCGAATGCGTGCTTCGCACGACGGCCCCAGACCCCCATCTTGTAAGGCACTTCTCTCTAGGGCAGACCGCGCCAATCCAAAACGGAACCATGCCTTGGCCCATGCCCGCCACCTGCTCGCGATCGAAGGCATGCACCCGCCGGAAATCACGCAGTTGCTGGACCTCGCCGAGGCCTATGCCCTGCTCAACCGCTCCGGCAAAACCCAGCGCGACGCCCTGCGCGGCAAAACCCTGATAAACCTGTTCTTCGAAGACAGCACCCGCACCCGCACCAGCTTCGAACTCGCCGGCAAACGCCTCGGCGCCGACGTCATCAACATGTCCGTCTCGGCAAGCTCGGTGAACAAGGGCGAAACCCTGCTCGACACCGCAACCACGCTGAACGCCATGAATTGCGACCTGCTCGTCGTCCGCCACGACCAGTCCGGCGCCCCCGCCCTGCTCGCCCAGAAAGTCGACGCCTGCGTCATCAATGCCGGCGACGGCACCCACGAACACCCAACCCAGGCGCTGCTCGACGCACTCACCATCCGCCGCCACAAAGGCAGCCTGGAACAGCTCACCATCGCCATCTGCGGTGACATCGCCCACAGCCGCGTCGCCCGCAGCAATATTCTGCTCCTGGCCACGCTCGGCGCCCGCGTGCGCCTGATCGGCCCGCCGACATTGATCCCGGCCGGCATCGAGGCGCTCGGCGTGCAGGTATTCCACAGCATGGAGCAAGGCCTGCCCGGCACCGACATCGTCATGATGCTGCGCCTGCAGAAGGAGCGCATGAGCCGCGGCCTGGTGCCCTCCGCCCGCGAATATTTCCGCCGCTACGGGCTGGACCATGCCCGCCTCGCACGCGCCAACCCCGGCGCGCTGGTCATGCACCCCGGCCCGATGAATCGCGGCGTCGAAATCGACAGCGCCGTCGCCGACGACCCCGCCATCAGCCTGATCCGCGAACAGGTCGAAATGGGCGTCGCGGTCCGCATGGCCGTGCTCGACACGCTGGCGCGGACACACACCCGCAATGTCTGACCTGTTCATCCACAACGCCCGGCTGCTGGACCCCGCGGCGGGGCTGGACGCGCCGGGCGCGCTGCTGGTGCTGGACGGGCGCATCGCCGACGCCGGCGACATCACCGCGCCGGAGGGCATCCCCACGCTGGACGGCGCCGGCGCCGTGCTGTGTCCGGGCCTGGTCGATCTGCGCGCGCGGCTTGGCGAACCCGGCTTTGAATATCGCGAAACCATTGCCAGCGCGGCGCTGGCGGCGGCGGCCGGCGGCATCACCACGCTGTGCGCGCTGCCGGACAGCGCGCCGGCGATCGACGATCCGGCCCTGGTGCATCTGCTGCGCGCCCGCGGCGAACAAACCCGCGCCCTGTCGCTGCACCCGTATGGCGCCCTGACCCGCGCCTGCCGCGGCGACGACATGGCCGAGCTTTTCCTGCTGCACGAAGCCGGCGCCGTGGCGTTCACCGACGGCGGGCGTGCCACCGCCAACGCGAACCTGCTGCGGCGCGCGCTCGCCTACGCCAAATCGTTTGGCGCCCGCATCGTGCAGTTTCCGCAGGAGCCGAGCCTGGCGGCCGGCGGTTGCGCGACGGAGGGCGAGCTGGCGACCCGGCTGGGGCTGCCCTCCATTCCGGCGGCGGCGGAATCGATCCAGGTGGCACGGGATATCGCGCTGGCGCAGCTCACCGGCGGGGCGCTGCATTTCTCCTGCGTCAGCACGGCGGCGTCGCTCGATCTGATCCGTGCCGCCAAGCGCGCCG
>Ga0116229_10005459_pt1 | contig 20724 bp, 20 predicted proteins | sample S1TSphgellanicum_3_FD_87313 | JGI IMG/M metagenome (GOLD analysis project Ga0116229, IMG submission 87313) | Host-associated microbial communities from peat moss isolated from Minnesota, USA - S1T2_Fc - Sphagnum magellanicum MG | ecosystem: Host-associated > Plants > Peat moss > Unclassified...
ATGTTTATTTTCTTAATATTTTTTATCAAAATGTTTTTATTATATGAATCCCTTTGATAGTCCTTTGCAAAATTGACTCTTTCTAACACAATAAATGTTCGTTTTCAAATGTTTTAAATCAAAACTTAAACCTAAAATTTTACAAATGGCTTTTTAGTTTGAATTCCATGACATTCATATGAATGAACAAGAAACATCTTGCCATGATTGCCATGGTTTTAAATGAAAAAAACATAAATGTTTCTTTAGTTTTGATTAGTTTTGTTTGTGATCCAACTCGTTTTTTGGTTCGATGGATTGTGATTGTGAATTACACCCTTGTGCACAACTAGCTACCTTATTCATCATTGGGATTAAATAATTAGGTCACACATTCAAATTTCATTACTTTCACACATTCAAATCTTATATGACCCCTTGTTTGAGCAATTACCAAGTTTCAATGGGGCAATTGTTTTTCAAAGGAAACTAAAATATTGCCAAGAAAAACATTGGGTCATATGACAACTACAATTTATCATAGATTTTTTCTTTTTTTAATTTGAAACTAATCATGAAATGTAGTGTTAAATGATTCAAATGAATTTCAGAATATTCATATTGAAATTTCATCTAATTTAATTTCTATTTTCTAATTGATTAACTTTTGACAATGAACAAGAGGTGTGTCAATGAAAGACAATTTTGCAAAGGAATCATTTGATTTTCATCTCACAAAATTGGTTTGATGGTAAAAAAATATAAATCCCTTAAGAACAAACTAGCCACACTCAAAAAAACACAATTCTAAAAAGCTAAAATTTGATCATCTTAGGAATTCAAATATGTTTGAAAATATCATTATTTCAACAGTCCTTTATCACCCTTGGGCTCCACATTGTTTTGCATTACCATGACAATGAAAATTTGATGGAAAAGAAACTCATTTTGTGGAAATATTGAATGTCATTGCATGCAACTTGACTTTGAATTTGGATTCAAATTCCTAAATTCAATTTGAGTTCATTGTATGGAATTCAAATTTAATTGAATTAAGATTAAATTTTGTCTTGAGTTGAATTCATCACTTTTTTTTTTCCTTTGGATTCAATAGGGTTGATATTCTCATTGAAATTTAAATTGAATTGAATTCCAATAATCCTTTATCACATGTAAATGGGGTATAATGAACATAATGTGTAAAACAAAATATCATATAATAATAATAAAGTAAACTTTCAAATAGTGAATATATTTTGGTTTGATTTTAAATCAACGTGATCATCTTTCATTAACAGTTGACAAATAGATCTAACATCATTTTCACACTTTTAAAATTTCATATTTATTCAACAATGATTAACACACAACATGTGATATATTAGGGCAACTATAAACATATTCAATAATAAGCTGAAAAAATATTCATTCAAATTGAACTTTTTTAAATGAAAAATTAGTTTTGGGAAAAAATATGCACAATTCTTAAATGAAGTAGAATCATGTTGGCTTTTTTAAAGTGAGTTTGGACCCAATGGATGGTTTTTCTCTTTTTTCTTCCAAGAAAAAATTCACAAAATTTCAACCTCAAAATATTATAAAAATATATATTTAAAATTGCCAAATTTTTAATGTTTTGGGGAGGGGGGACTTCACCATATTTTGAAACAATTTTTAGTTTTGGGGTAGTATTTCACCAATTAAAAAATGTTATTTCGACATTTTTTCATAAACCTTGTCACCAATGAATATTAAATATTTTTTAAGATGATCACCAATGATGATACATAAAAAAAATTAATCAAAAACCTAATGGGTTAAATATTTTTTATCATTTGCAAGAAATCAATTCTATGAGTTCCACTATATTTCTATTAATTTTGTGGTGTAATTTCCATTTAAAAAAAAAATCTAGCAAAAAAAGATATGAAAATAGAAATATATTTGTACATTATTAGCTACTTAACTAAAATTGGAGATAAAAAATTGAACCCCATTATTGGGTCCAAATTGGGTATAAGGAGTCACCTACCCTAAGGACTATGTCATTATTAAATCCTTAAGAGAAAAATATTTTGCAAAATATGCTTAAAATCATAACTTACACATCAACCCAAAAAGGATCCAAAATAAACCAAAAACCCAAATCCCAATTGGGACAATCAACTTAAACCCCACTATTGGGTGTCCATATTGTTTTGATTTTTATGGCCCAATTTTTTTTATATTATAATGTAAAGGTGTACATAAATGGTTTCTCATAAAAATGTCATTTTCAAATCATGTTGAGTTTTTAAAAAAACCTTTTAAATAACAAAAAAAATTGATTACAATGTTTTTTTAAAAATTTAATATTTCATATTTATTAAATTCATTTCAAAGTTTTTCAAAGCTTCCTATAATACATCAAGAATATTATTGTAAAAGTGCATCTCAAATTTTTAACATCAACTAAAGTAACCATTTATTACAACCAAAATTAAGCAATGATTACATCTTGGAGTGACTTTTACTAATAATAGGCTCACTCAATTTGGAGCCTATTACTAGTTGTTTAAAAATTGTAGCTTAGTTTACCTTGCTTGAAATGTATTTCAACCTCGCCTAAAAAAGGTGGTTAGGACCACAAGGTGCAAACACATTATAAGGATCCAATGATGCCTTTAATAAAGCCATTCATGGAAATTACTTTCATAACAGATGAAAACAAATTTCCTTTGCAATGGATTCAAAAACATCTCAAACATCACACATTTGTGTGCAATCATTACAATGGGCACATTTGTAGCAAATGAATATCCAATGGGTTGAATATGTACATGTAATGAAAGACAACTAGTTATTGAAGGATGAGGTAACCCAAGCGAAATTTTAAGGTAGTGAAAAAAATTGTTAACAACAAATGAAACATCATAAGGCAAGCCAAGTTGCTAGCTAGATTTCTAAGCATAAGCTTGAATAGTTTGATGATGATGATTCATTGGAGCTAGTTTAGGTCGGATTATTTTAGGTGCTATGAATTGTAAGTCATAGTTATAATCATCACTTGGACGATTCCAAATTGGAATATGTTTAGTCCATTCTCGAGTAAAAAAATGAAAAGGTGTCTTTTAGGACGATTTGTTTTTTTTAAAGTTTTTTTTTTTAAACACCTTATTCATGAGTATAACACTTTATTCATGAGTAAATTTTTAACATCTTTTCCAGCAATTTGCATCTAATTCCTCTTCAATTGAATTTTTAATTCAAACCAATTCAATCTTAATCCAATTATTAAATTCAATTCAATTCAAATTGCATTACATTGTCATTCAATATTTTCATTCAAATGGGACTTTATTTTCACAAAATAATTCATTTTTTTCAACAATTAATCGAATTAATCAATGGTCACCGGTAGTGCACCAATGTAGAACCCAAGTATATATATATATATATATATATATATACATATGCAGTTGAGGCTTTACTTAGAGGCTAAACTTTGTGGCTAAACTCTCACCTAAAGTGGGATTGAACTCAAAACCCTAAAAAGTTAAGTGCCCCAAAAAAAAAAACGGGCGGGGGGGAGAGGAGTGAAGAGACAGTTAGAAAGTGACGACCTAATTCGAAAGAGAGGAGTTAATACGTAGCCCTAAAAATGGCACAAAAGTCACACTTTTAGTTGCCAAACTAGGCTACTACTCTTGTTGCTGGCTGTCTGTCTGTCAACTTTGTCTTTTTGATTTGCCTTCACCGATGCGGTGCCAGGTGCATCTCAAATGAATTTCGTAACGTGCTGCTGGGATTGAACCGACTAGTTCTTAGATCGAACAAATTGATTTGTGCACTCTGAGCTGAATTCGTAATTTAATTTAATTTTTGGTTTTTATGATCTGTGTCGCAGGATCGTAATTCATCGTCTCGTGGAAATTACCCCACCCCTATCGACAAAGAAAGTGAAGAAAAAGGCGGTCGGTGTGAAGTTGATCGCATTATTGTGGAGGTGATGGTGATGGGAATTTCTCGAATTTTCCTTCGTCCTCGTGCATAATTTGGGCGGTTTCTAGGTTTTTTTTGTTTGGAGAAAGTACCAGTGTTGTAACTGTCGGAGGAGGAGAAGGAGGAGGAGGAGGAGGATGATATGATTCTTGGTCTGCTTGTTTGTTGTCCGTTTTGCAGAACTCACGTTTTGTAAAGGTGTCTCTGCTGGATTCGCAACCAGAGAATGAGCAGAAACTGTGACTCGTGAGCAAACACGTTGCGAGCACAACATAAAACATATTTGCAAGTGAAAGTGCCAGTTCGACCGACGCAGTAGTATATTCTGTGATCATCGGTGACGACGGATTTTCTCTTTTTTTGTTCGGGACGACGTTGCAGGAGACGGTGTGTGCGGCGGCCGCGGATTAGGATCGATTTGACAGTACACTTGCTGCATGCAAGTTTTTTCGACGGTGCTCAAAATGTTCGAGATGCAGCAGCGAAGACAATTGTCGAACTCAGTTTTGTAATTTTCGCTCGAACATCGTCCTTGAAGGGATTGCGAGATCTATAGCCGTGGCCCGTAACGTCGCGAGGCAGCATACCTACGTTGTCTGCATCTCATGTTGTCTGCATGTCGTGGATCTGTAAACGTTTCTTGAGAATTCGACCCCGGAAGAGTTGCTTGTTTCGAAAACTCCACAACACCGGCGATAGGTGAAATATGAAATGTGTAGATTGAACTTGTTATCGAAACTTACGCACCGGATCCCCTGCAAGTTACGACGGCGCGGAGGACATATAGATCTGCATCTCTTGGCCAATTTTGGCACAATCTTTCTTCTGAACAACGTATATGCATCGGCCGCTGTTACAATTGAAGTGGTGATCGGTTGCGTGCATTGCAGCACAGTAATACTATGTTTGACAGAAGTATTGCGTTAATGTCCAATATCATGGCACCAAACCAGAACGGAGAGACAACAAACAGCAACAATATCCTGCACTGCAAAAGATCAGTTCCAGGCAGGAAGAATCTCAGCGCAGCAGCATCAGGCAATGGATGCATCGACTTATGTAAACAAGAATTGGAATCCATTTGTGTGGAGCAAGCGCAGTCGATCAAGAGATCAACCTCCTGTGTCGATGCAGATCTGAAGCTACACTCCTCCAACGAATCGGCTTTACTGCACTCGCGCCCGTGGCGTATTACTCTACAGGTGATGCACCTGCAGAGGACTTCGCAAAATGCTGTGCTGCTTCAGCGGTTTCTGTTATAGCATGTTCTGTGTGTTCTGTCGTCTCTCATATCTCGCGGAGACGTCCTTGCAGCAGCAGGATCTACAGATCTAGTACTAGACTTTCTGTGTCACACAAGTGTTTTTTTGCTTCTGAGAGTGTTCATGGCCTGGCTTTGTCCAGTTTATTGATCTGGAGTACAAAGTTCCGCTGAAGGATCAGCAGTCAGAGTCATGGTGGAATTTCACAAACCTGCTGATGGATCGCAAATCCTGCATGACTCGGAGAAAGGACAGGTACAAGACTATCCTCAACGGGGTATCAGGAGTCGTCAGTCCTGGTGAAATGCTAGCGATGCTGGGGCCTTCAGGCAGTGGCAAAACAACATTGCTGAAGATTCTCAAGGGCGGGAAGCAGCTCAAAGCGAAGAAGCAGCTCCAAGGCAAGATCCTGTACAACAATAGACCCCACAGCAAGGCTATAAAAAGAATCACGGCATTCGTAGCACAGGACGATGTCTTGTTCCCTCACTTGACAGTCAAGGAGACGCTGTTTTATGCAGCTCTGCTTAGACTACCACGAAGCTATTCACAAGAACAGAAGGTACTGGGACTCATGAGCTGCTTGTACGTTGTAGTAACAAAACCCAGTATTGTTAGCACGTCACAATTCTTATAGTAAAGAATTGCGTTCTTTACAATGCAGATCAGGAACACTGGATTTACACAGCTCATTAATGATTGGGTTCAAATTCTTTAAGGAATACAGAAAATGTGTCACAACATTACCCTTTTCTACATTTCTTTATTAGTCCTATTTCACCATACACATGAACACAAAGTGAATGACATTGATCTTCACTAGTCCTATTTCACTGTACCCATGGAGACAAAGTGGATGATATTGATGGTATTGTGCAGGAAAGGCGTGTAGAAGCCATCATTGCAGAGCTTGGACTCGAGAAATGCCAGCATACAATGATTGGGAATACCTTCTTGCGTGGAGTATCTGGTGGAGAACGGAAAAGAGTGAGCATTGGCCATGAAATGCTAGTGGACCCCAGTCTTCTTTTACTTGATGAGCCCACTTCAGGTCTTGATTCAACAACAGCATCAAGGATCATTGTTACCTTGCAGGAGTTGGCGAGAGGAGGTAGAACCATAATCACAACAATTCATCAGCCCTCCAGTAGAATTTTCCAGATGTTTGACAAGCTCATTCTTCTTTCTGGAGGTCAGCTCTTATACTATGGTCGAGCAAATGCAGCCATGGCTTACTTCACCTCACTTGGGTTTGCTCCTTCCTTTGCAACAAATCCGGCTGACTTTCTGTTGGATCTTGCAAATGGTTAGTTTCCCTTGCTACCCATGTCCCTTGATTGCTTATGGGAATACTTTATATAGATACATAATGCGCACTGGGTGAAGATGGCCAGTACTTGGATCAGAGTTTGCATGTGGGGATCATGTTCAGTTTGCTTCAGGAATTCCTCTTGGGTTTGGTTTCTTTCCAGATCATTGTCTGCCATCCTAATATTGAACTTGTTTTGTGATCAAACTTAGGGGTGGCACCTGACTTGACGCCTGTGACTGAAGAGAGTTTAGCTGAAGTTGAAGGAGAAGAGGGGAGGACAAAGCAAACTCAAACTCAAGAGCCCTTGCGGGAGACACTTATTGAGGCTTATAAGGCTAATCTGGCCCAGAAGACCAGTTCAGAGCAAGCTGTTTTAACAGAAGGGGAAACACAAGGTTTGTGTAACTTTTTCCCAGCTTAATTTCGTGAGGGGAGTTGCACATGTATGCTATGTTCCAGCTTCCCAGTATTGTGTTCTGCTTCTGACAATGTTATATATAGTCCATGCTGCTTGACATTGAAGCTTCAGGTCTAGATCAGCAGTTTCTTGAAACTCATTGTAAAGATCAACCTCACCCTACTGATAGTACTTTTCCCTCCTTTGTTTACAACAGCATTATTGGATAAGAGGAAGTGGCCAACTACATGGCAAGAGCAATTTCGGGTACTGGCAGTGCGAGGGCTCAAGGAGCGCAGACATGAAGCATTTGCAGGTCTAAGGGTAGGTCAGGTGCTTGCCATCTCCATCATCTGTGGTCTGCTGTGGTGGCAAACTTCTACAGATCGAATCCAGGACCAGGTGGGTCTACTTTTCCGTGATATCATCGAATTGTTTATTTGAGCCAAGTCAGGAGATACGGTGGACAGTGGTCAGTACTAAAGAAAATCATTCCCTTCATGTGTTTTCTTAACTTTTCTGACACTCCTGTTGAACTCAGAATATGGGGTCTTAACTAGTCTTTGAAGAATTATGACATATACCCATCACTCAGACACTTTGATGAACTTATATGCATACCTATCATACTTCAAGTTAGGCATCATCATATGATATCATTCTACCATCTCACTTCTTATTTGGGGAAAGTATTTCATGCACACTGTGAAGAACCTGACTCCTGGCTGTTGTATAATGAATGGATGCATAGGTGGGCTTGCTATTCTTTATTTCAACATTTTGGGGATTTTTCCCTCTCTTTTCAGCCATCTTCACATTTCCTCAGGAACGAGCCATGTTGTTGAAGGAAAGGGGTTCAGGCATGTATCGCCTCAGTGCCTACTTCTTTGCCCGCATGGTGGGAGACTTGCCTTTGGAGCTTGCATTGCCAACAACATTTGTCACTATTGTGTACTGGATGGGAGGTCTAAAGCCCACTCCAGTTGGCTTCTTCCTCACACTTGCAGTGGTTCTCTACAATGTGCTTGTATCTCAGGTGATGCTAGCCAACTATAAAAAATTTCCTTTGTTCACAACTTTTAGTATTGTGGAAGCTCTTTTTCTGATCTAATGACATTCCATTTGCAACAGCAGGTTGATCGGATCTTGAAACACTATGAATTTTTAAGATCCAATCTTAAAAAGATCTTAATGAAAAGTTTGGAAAGGAGAATTTGAATCAGACTTTCAGATTTGATAAGCAATCAGAAGTCAGTCCTGTTACCTTTTGTTAGCTTCTTGTTCCAGCTCAGAGGTTCTACTGATTGAAATCTAGAGACTTAATGATGATAGGGTTCAGGTGGCTAACAGACCGCCTGCTGTATGGATTCAAACAAGTTAACAATTGTCACAGTACCACCAATTAGCCTCCATTCATAAGTCCAATTTTAGCTGTCAAGTTAGTTGTCCAGGACAACTTTGTTATGGGGTGATGCTCAGAGTAATGGTACTGAACAACTGGATCCTGGATGTCTGGTGCCACCAGGTTGTCCTCCTAACCATACAATGAGAGCCTTTTTATGGAGTGTGAGACTGTCAGAGTATAACTTATTTCTCTATCTTGTTCAACAATAGAAATATCTTCAGATGAAATGAATTCAGGGATTCTCTGCATGTAGAGTGCATGTGTCTCTGAGAGGTGACAATACCATTCACCCATTTCTAAACCCCTAAAAGTGTCCTTGTTTTTCCAGGGACTTGGCCTAGCATTGGGGGCAGCTTTGATGGACGTCAAGCAGGCAACCACAATGGCATCAGTCATCATGCTCACATTCTTGCTCGCCAGTGGCTACTATGTTCAGGTGACACCTGCTTGGATTGGCTGGTTGAAGTATGTATCTTTCAGCTACTATTGCTTTAAGCTCCAACTTGCATCCCAGTACAGCCAGAACCAAACATACCCATGTCCTACAGGCCGATGCCTGGTTAAGGATTATCCAGCAATACATGTTGTGGGTCTGGATCACATAGGTCTTGCAGCCATGGCTATGGCCATCATGCTCATTGCATACAGATTCCTTACATACATAGCACTCATGCGTATAAAAGGATACGAGAATTGATGAAGTGAAGATTCCATGGTGTTACTGACAATGAAAAACTCTGCACTCAGGCACCCTTTAGACCAATTGGAAATTCTTGGATTTTCTCCCCTTCAGAGATTCATGTCTACATTGGCACGGAAACAGATATGTCACTCTCTAGCCAAATGGATTGGATCTTCTCCCATTCACAGATCCATGATATCTGCCTCAGGTCCCATCTCCAAATTGTCTGTGTGTGTGTGTGTGTGTGTGTGTGTGTGTGTGTGTGATTATTTGTTGTAAGCATCCATGCAGGTCAGATCAGCACAGTTTTGTGGTTTTGTTATTTATTTTTCTATTTTTACATGGAGACCATCGCATCAAAAGGTTTTTCAAGAGACATACAAATTAGCAACTCCATCCATAGATAGTTATACTAAACATGGTTTTCATCTTCCCAGGATGAGCCATTTTGAACCAGAAGTTGTCACATGGGATTGTAGAGGTGGGAAACTGAAGAAAGAGGAAAGCAAGGATGTATGATGAAAAAGGGAATTTATTTATGGAGCAAGATTGTTGGTTTGATGAAACATGCGAAGAATAAAGAGCAAACTTTGTATCACAGAGGGACCTACTAGAGGCAATAGAGGCAACTTCATTGCCTCTACATCATCCAAGATGAGCAGAACAATTCAGCCTGCTAAGGAAATTTTGTCTCCAGCAAGTGAGCTTTTACCAATAGCAACAAACTTCAAACCCTTGAGGGTTGCAAGGGAACCTTTAGACTTTACACATTCAGAATGTATGATGATACAAAAACTGAGCTGCTACATTCTCCATTTACTGTCATCTTCTTCTACTCTTACTGATCATCTGAACACCTTTGTGGTAAGAAGAGGGCAGAACTCAGGGTTCAGCATTGGAGCACAACCCATCTAAAACAATACATCTTCATAAGAACTGAGAACTTATCCATACTAATGAATTGATAGATGGCTTTGATGATAAGGTGATGTTGATTCAGATTTGAAACCATAGCCCCGGGAAAAGACAAAACCCAACCTAAAGAACAAAGAAAGAAAAACAGAGACACTAAACTGAGGAGCAGTTAGAAGAACAGAGGCAGTCAGTCACAAACATTTTCACAGAACTTCAGCACCACAAGGCAATAGGATGTGCTACCATAGCATCTGCACTGACTTGATACACCGCTATCTGTCACCAATTTATCTTATAACAATTTACCAGTAGATAATTTGACATATTTTCATCAAATCTTTTCTATTGCAAAGTCCTAAGTTGGCTTTTTTTTAATCTCATTCCATGTTTTCTTAGATTATTTGAGAGAATCAAGTTTGAATGTTTGCAAATATATTTAATTTACTTTCTACTTGCAACATGTTTTCATAATCTCTTCTTATAATCTAATACCATGCTTTTAGTTATTGAGCCTCAAAATTTTGTTTTTATGTAATTGTAGAAATAAAAAGAGACTCTGAATTTTCCATAGAAGCTCGTCTCAATCTAAATCCTAAGAACAGAAAAAATATTCTCATTTTTAAATCTCTTTCCAATTGCAAAGTATCTAGTACCAACCAATATTTTAATGGCGAAAACCAATGTTGGGCAGTTCTCACTTTTTTTTTAGAACTGGTCAGTTCCAATTCTTACATTATGTTATGAGAACCTCATCGGTTTTCTATTTTTTTGGGGGGCCTGGTGAGACCCAACCAGGTTATCAAGATTTTTATTTTTTCCAAATTCACCCAGTTCTCAAATAGGGTGGTTCTTGCATATATAATAACAGTCTGTTCTCATTTTTTTGAAAATTAAAATTTAACTTAATAATTATTTAATTCGCTTTATTAATCAAAATAATTTTTTTAACTTAAAAAGTTACTTTAAAATACATGAAAATTTGAAAAAAAAATTAATCAAAATTTACAACTCCACAACTTTGTCCGTTTCAAAAGTTCCTTCAAACTTATCTAATTCTTTTTCTAAATTAAGATCACTCAATAAAATATGCCAAACTAGAAGGGGATTTACAACCTATCCTAAAATCATTGGGCCAATTTTTACTCACAAAAATCAATTTGTTCAAATTTTCTGATTGTAAATGACATCTCCTAAGACTAATAAGGATTCCAACTAATGAAATTTCTTTTTTTTAATTTCATTTTGAAATTCAACTATTCATAAGATTTGTCTAGCACAAAAACCAACTATACGAAACATGCTCTCATGTTTTTCTCACCGTTGTAGTGGACACTTGATGTTTTTAACATCCACTTGATAACGACTAAAAATTAGAAGCTCTCTATTGACCAATTCCATTGTTAGGTCACTTGTGTTGGTTGTCATTTCAAAGATATCCAAACTCATATCCTCTTCAACCCTTTGATCAATAACATCCCTTTCAAATTCAACCATCCGATCAATAACACCCCTTTCAGATTCAACCACTGGATGCAAATGATAATAACATTAAGAAGCATAAAAAATAAAGATTTTTTGTCATATTCATCAACAATTGCCTTACCTTGCTCACAATCAATAAGTGAGAACACAAAACAAAGAGTTTTAAACCAAAGGTTCAACATTTAAAAAAAGCATATTATGAGCCTTTCTTTCTTCATATTTTTTAAAAAAGAAAAGAATCCAAAACTTAAACAACTTCTTTCTTTATGTTGGAGGCCAAACATGACAACTCATAAACAACATTTCCATCTTCTTCCATTAAGTTGTCAAACGTTGTAGAATCAATTTCATCCTTGAATTTTAAACTCATGGATATGGAAAATTTTAATGCATCACTTAACAACCAATGACCCTTAAACTAGTTTAGAATACAAGTAGACACAACAAGGCCAAGAGAATAAAAAATAATGCAACAATTGTTCGATGTCAAGAGAGGTGGCACTTTTGCACTCACTCTCACAAAATTCTACCTACTTCAACATAATATAATTGTTTTTTTGAATTGCAAAGCCTCCTAAAAAAGGATAACTTTGTTGGCAAGTCTAAAATAGCGAAAGAAAATGTTAGATCATGCAAAATAACAATTTTAAAAAATCTGAAATTTTTGTTAAAATATGCAAAATAAAAATTGGAAAAAAATGTGCACACAAAAAAGTCTAAAAAAATAAATTTACCTTGTCTTCACTAGAGTATTCAATTTCCAAGGGGGAAGACCTCAATTCACACATGCATTTTCCCATTCTTACCTACCCTTTCCAAATTTTTTTATCAAGTTATGCATTTCTGCAAATTTCCTTGAACAAATTTGATTAACACATATCACAAGTCTTTGCAAACTTTTTCCTTTGTTGTAACATATTGGCAAGCTTTAGAAAATGCATGCCCAAAACAAAAGCCTTGAAAATTTTCCTCCAAACCCAACATATCACAACTTACAATTGATTTTAGGGCTATAGTCATAGTGTTCAAATTTGATTCCTTATCCTTGACATGAGCAATAATTTTTCTCCTCAATGCATAACTATCCAACAATTCTTCAATTTTTAACCAAAATTGTATGTCCAATAGTATCTATTGGTTCAAAAAAACCAAAGGTAATTTGTTTTGGCTACCAATCATCTCCTTAGAAATTAGTCACCAATGCTAAAATATCATGTCCAACTTTTGACATCCACATATCAAAGCTTGCAGTTGCAAAATGACATTTTACTATAGTTGGTAAAACATATAATTGTTTAGTTTTTTCCACTAATCTAGGCAATAATTCATTAAATTTTTATTTTTTAGAAGGAAAAACAATTCTTGGATGCAAATGCATACTAAATCTTTTCAACCAACTACTTTCTACAAATTGTAAAAAAAGATGGTTTTTGACAATTAAAAGACCCAAATCTTCCAAATTTTTCTTTTGTTGCACATCATCTTTTTTGAACTAAATATGGAGTTAAAAGAAATGTTTGGTTTTTTTTTGGAAGGTTGTCTTTCATCTTCCCTCAAAGGACAATTAACTTCTCTTCAAACTTTTTTAAAATATTAGAATGATCTAAATTGACATGTTTTTTCAATCGAGCTATACCATTAGTTGTGTTATATATGATTAGTCTTTTCCTAGCTTGAATTTTTGGATTTACATTCAATATTGGATTATTGTAATAAATAATACAATGCACAGTTTGAAGAATTATTACATTAATTTTTTTGTTATCATTCACACAATAAAATCCCAACACAATGCATTTATGTTATTTCTCTCCAAAATACTCTTTGTGCATGTAACTTCTTTAAATTATTTTCATTCATTTCTAGATTCCTACTTCCTTATGTTTGAAAATTTCCCATTTCGTTAAGTTTTGGCAAAAATGCATCTTCTATCCTTACTTCATTCATAAATACATCACATGTATTTTCATTTTCAAAAGGCTATTCCATTATTAATTATTAATTTGATTTGAAATTAAGAATTATTGCCTTGATGAGTAGTGAAAAAAAATTAAACAATTCTATGATCTTATCAAAAACTAAAACCTAACATTTACAAGCAATTATAAAATGCAATCTACTTTTTAAGAATTTACAAAAACAAAATACATATATTTCTAAACTTTTAAAAAACATTACAAGGATTATAAGGTGGAAAAAGTAAGGGGTTTTTGGGTGAAAAAAATTATAATTTATGTGTAAGTTTAAAAAATCCTGCAAAAAAAAAAAAATTTTTAAATGAATTTTAAAAGTGGTACATTATGAAAAAAAAACAACATAAATGAACTCCAAAAAAAACAAAATTAAACTCAAAAGAAATGGAAAAAATTGAAAAGAATTCACCTTGAATGCTTGAGTTGGTGTCGAAGCTTTAAGCTCTAACCTACACATGGCAAGGGGAGGTGAAATACCATACTAACCAAGCAAAACAAAGTAGCACCAACACAAGAAGAACATCAATGACAACATAAGAAGAACAATAAAGGTTGGGCTATCAGGTACCTGAAGTGCGAGAGGAACAACATCATTTGAAGAGCAACAATGCGAGAAGAGCAGCAATACAAGGGGAATGGCATTGCTAGAAGAACGACACTGCAAGAAAAACAATGCATAAAGAGGGGCAATGCGAAAAGAGCAACAATGTGAGAAGAGCAGTGCGAAAGGAATGGCAACACAAAAATAACAGCGATGCAAGAAGAGCAACACAAGAAGAGTGACAATGCAAAAAGAGTGGTAGTGCAAAAAAAAAAATGCAAGAAAATCAACACAACAAAGCAACAACAGTAGCAACAAAACCTGAGACAAGCAACAATAGAAACTTGAAAAAGCAACACAAATGGCATGGGCAACACAAGTAGCAAGCAACAATGACAACACAAAAAGGCAACATGAACAGCACAACATGAAAAAATAGTGCGAATAGTAACAAGAACACGAGAAGATAACATGAACAACAACAACAATGTGAAAAAGCAATGCGCATGACCAACAGGCACAAGAAGAGCATAACAAGAGCACTAGAAGACGCCAAAAAAACTCACTATGACGAAAAATGAAGCCTGAACTTCGTTATTATACATTTTCTTTATCCCTAACCAGGTCGAGAACCAGGTCAGGATTCCAGAACCGCCCAACACTGGTGGAAACCAATTACTTAGTAAGCATGAAGGTACTGTTCATTCTATTCCACCAAATAAGAATAAGTAGTCAATAGAGAAATCAGTAAATTCACCCTGTCTTTGGGCTTCCTTCCACCCCCTAACCCCTCTTTCAGTGATATCTGTAAAGTAAGGAAATTTTTAATAAAACTCAGTATGAAATGCTGAGAAAACTCACTATGAAATGCTGAACTCAGCATTTAATGCAAAAGGTTCCACAGGAATTATACTAGTTGTACAGGTAGGAGCAGCGAAAATATATGTAGCATCAGTGGAGGCGCTCAGGGAAAAAGGAAAAAGAAATAGGGTGAAACTCAGAAAACCGTCAAATTTGATGGTTTTCTGACTTTCACCCCCCTTGAATGCTAAGGTTTTTTCAGATTCCCACCCTGCTTATGACCAAACTCAGGGTACTGGTGCTGTCTTTTCCTGACTTTACAGATAACTCTAATGCCATCGATTAACCAACATTACTAAGTTTCTCTTACTAGACAAGTAGTACTGCACTTGTTAACCAAAACTATGGTTTGATCTAATAGAAACTGAAGTTTCAAGGAAAGGCCTTTTCTGTTCAGACTTAGTCCTGCTTGTCAATTGAACTCCCAAAGAAAACAACCGCCTTCTTGGCCTAGTGAAACTCAGTAACGACAACTGCAAGTTTTGTAAAACCTGAATAATGGAACCCATAATGAGGCAAACAAAACATGTTAATTCCTTCATGTTCTGGCTGACTAAAGTTGTCAAGAATGTCAATGTGTTTCAGCCCCATAAACTTTGAGATATCACTAAATCCGAGAATTGCAAGAGAATCCACTAAAAGTATAACTTACCTCAGAAAACAATGTAAGGTATACACCACACCACAAATAAGATCTAAACACACAATTTTAGTAAAATCAAGAATATCAGCACCTACTAAATATCTACATAAGCTTCTCACTAAGGATAACTAAGAAAACAAACTGGAACAGCATTCAACTTAATAAGATGATCCAAAAAATCCAACTAGCAAACTAGCAACCATCGGAATACCACTTGATTGGTTAAAGACCAACTGACCAAACATCAGGAACATGTTACATTTGGAATCTTAGCTGAGAAGATAAATCTTTAAGCTGTTAAGTATCTAAAATCTGTATAGACTCCATCAAGCTTATTGTGTGCTTACTTCTTCTCCTTCAACCAACTCATTTAAATCAAGAGCAGAACCAGTTAGCAGGCATGAATTTGCCCCTTAATATCATTTGTATGTCACCAGAAGCCCAATGATGGCACATCCACCTCAACCTTCATCAGAAAGCAAGGTATAAAGAGGAAGAGGAGGTTCGTGCTTTTAAAAAAATTGCTTCCCAAGCCAGACCATGGAGCTCCTAACTATCTGGAAATCAAAATAACTTATCCATGGGCCAAAAATAGATCTAGAAAGTCCTTTTCAACAAAGGTTTTAGCCTGAGGCTAAAAGTTGTAGCTCATAACTACCTGCACATCAAAATAACCTACCCATCAGCTAAACATAGGATTCATAGCCACCATTTGAAAGAGGCCCTATGGGCAGTTATAATCTTGGGAGTCAGTCATAAACTATAGTGCATCAACTTCAACAGGTCTGACAGTGACTAGATGTCATTGTTCCTCGCATTGCTGTCAGCTCCCTACAGTGGGGGTAGCTAAGAATATAACCCTGCCCCCAAATTGAGCAATCAATTATACAAAAATCTGTGTTCTAAGCTTCTGCCACATTTCCAGAAGCAAAGTGAAGACTTGAACATGATATCAGCTAGCACTCAAGAGATATAGGTAGTCAAAAGTCAATAGCATCCTCATTCATGCAACAAGCTTGTGTGGGTAAGCTTCATTTTATTTTAGCTTGCCCCTGTAAAAGCAAGTATTTCAGCCAAGGCACAGAGAGCCCTACCTAGTGGATGGTGGGGCCACCTGCACCCTGAACATATCCTTCAAGCACATGACAAGTGACTACTTGGCTGTATTACATCACTTTTGACACCAAAAACACACCAAAATGTGACATGCATGTAGATGATTAAAAAAACAGAACTCCACTCCAACAATCAACCACACAAGATGGGAGGCTGGTACTGTCGAGTGACAGTTGTACATATGCTGTCAGTACTCCCTAGAAAAGTCTATGCTTAATGTGCACCTGCTTAGCAACCATACCACAAACTAGCGATAGTACCATTATCAGTTTGGTGGAGAAAGAAACTGTCCCAGGTATGATGTCATTGATCATGTTCACAAATCTGGGCAGCAATTGGATCTGGCTTGCTTGCAGTATGCCAAGTGTGATTCTGGGTAAGAACCTAGTTAAGCTAGTAAATGTGGTGAACTACTGGACAACCTGCAACTCCCTCTCCAGATTGAGCCAAATGTTATTGATCAAAAGGAAACTCCACATTATCTTCACGGACTTTGAATGGCTGTGGGTGACTGCCAGTGCAATACAAGTTCCACATCTTGAAATACGCCCTCTCCAAGTTTTGTACCTGTTAAAACACTACCACATCACATATGTGTCCACTGACAGCACAATTGTACAGCCTTTCCACTGCCTCCAAATTTCTATAAAATGTGTGCATAGACCTCCATGATCAGCAAGCAGACAAAATGTCAAGGAGACTTAGGGTGTCAAAAGCTGGGATGTGTCATGCACATATACTGCAATGCTCTGAGAACCAGTTCTTGAAAAGACTTAGTGGACCAACTTTTGGAAGGAAGGATTACCCAGCGAGCTGTGTCAAACAATGGACAAGAAAGTCGGGCAGATCGCAGCTTTGAAGTTAGAGTCCTCAGCATTGTAGGATGTGTTGCCAACATCACTGCCCTCTCCTCATATTCTTGCATGCTGATCACAACCAAAGAAAACTCAATACCTAAGCCTCCCTTGATGGAATCATGTGCCAACATTCTATTTAAGAAGCTAGAATGGGCAAGCGGGCAATAGAATTAATCCTGCATTGGCCACATACCTGCTAACAACCATCTCGTCACCACAACCAGCAGCATGACACAGTGACATTGCTACACGTGTTGCCATCTTCTCAAGTGGCAGGGTCACCATGGGAAGCCCTGCCCACAGAACATCAGTTCCTGTTGTATGGGCATTGCAAAGAGGCCTGCAGCAAACAGACAAGGTCTCAGAAGTTACTTCCAATTGCCTCTCTCCACTACTAAGGTTGTTCAGAATGATTTTGATAATAGCAAAGCTACCAGATTGTAACACGCCAAAGCCAATAGCCACAACCCACTGACACCTGTAGCCTCTATTACAATGTCCAAAATCAAAAGCATGGACCAACAACAGGACATTGTGGTGAACATACGTATCAAGGAATAGGTCAGCCAGGGCACTGCGCCTGATATGCTCATTTTTAGCAGCCACATCTGTGAAAATGATCTGCTCAGGCCTCACACCTTGTGCTGCTGCAACTGCAACCAAAAACATGTGTGCTTTCAGACTAGGTGCATTCTTGTGCCAGTATGGACACATCTGAAAGACAAAAGACATGTGAGAGCCAAAACTGTACTCTTCTGACAAAAACAACATTGGAAAGATGCTCACATGCTCGTAGTCGATTTTCCCCAGCAGCAGGAAAACGTAGGAGCCAAAGTGCACTATTTGGGACTCGCTTCAGAATCCTACACCTGTTAAAATAAACAAATTTCAAGGACAATTATGAAATTATCTTTGTAAAGTATTGAGAACTTCACCATATTTATGATATACACTAACCTGAATAAACTGAGAGATGGTGCAACAATAACTGAACAATTTCAGATCCAACAACATATCAGCATACAAGAAAGAAGGAACCAAGACAGCAGAACCAACCCTTTGTAACAGAAAAGGCTAGGCAGTTCAACAAGGAAAGACTGATGTGAAGACAAACACGGAACACATATGTAACACTATTTTCTCAATCCAGATCTGTGTAGATCTAAAACGTTGTCTCTTCAAGAATACCCAATTACCAACTGTATGCATAGCAACAGTGGGTATACAAGGTCCATCAATTTGGCAATAAGTGGAAGTGTTTTGCATATTCAACACCTGACATACTGTAACATACAACCAAATCATATGCATATATAACGAGTAAATGTATGGTAGGGCCACATTCATGGACAAATACAGGAAAAAGAATAGGCAGCACTCAATGATAATAAGACCTCAGAAAACTAACCAGGCTGAGAAGATATCAGCATCCATTTTGTACAACTGATTGAAACAGGCAAACAAAAACTTGTCTTCTGGTAGTCCATAATCAGCGCGCTTCATGTTGCTTAAAGGATCCAAGACATCCTGGTTTCTCTGAAAGTAGCCCATGCAAATCACTTTAAATGATCATACAAGAATATACTGACAGTGAGACCTCAAATCAGAACTTCTGCAGGGCAATTGAGATTTTGATACTTTGGTTTTCTAGTACACCTCATGCACAACACATTTATCTATGCAAAAAACATGAGGGCTCCATTTCCAGGATAACAATCTGGAGACTTCCAATATGCTCATGTATAAATTAAAATATTAACCAGAGAAGCAATAGAGCCGTCTATCAAAAACATGCTTTTTCTCTAATCTGCACTTGCTTCTAGATGAAGTGAAAAGCCCTACAGAGCTCATGAACTGTCAGAGAATCTGGTCACCTCATGCCTGAAGTTCAAGCCACTGATGCTACCAACAACTACAGGTCACACGAGAAAGAACAAGATACCTTCAAGATAATCACCCACAAAAGTTGGATGTCAAATCTCACCTGCTTGTAGTCATTGACGAAGTAACAGTGTGGTAGATGAACAAGCTTCTCTGAGTATATGTGTGAATACTGAGTTGGGGACACAAGCTGCACACCTCACAAATAAACACTCAAGTCCTGCTCTGCTCTATCACATGGCAAAAGTAGAAATATGCAGAAGTGTATAGCTGCAGACCTCAGGTATAAAACACTAAACACCTTCATGGAAAAAGAAGAAATATGCAGAAGCCTAAAACTGGTGCAAAATTTACTTCTTCCAATTCTTGGAAACTCATCAGTCAACACACATAAGCAAAGCCTCTTCAATAAGAATGCACTCGAATCTTCAAGAGGGATCCCTCCCATTCATTTCCGCTTATGGTCCACATACAAAATTTTAAGGGCTGAAACATTGTGCTTCAATTACATTTGAAAACTGGAAGCCTGTCAACAACCTACAATAATAAACAATTCATGAATTCAAATGACATACCTCATCTGTCACCAAATAATCTATGTACTCTGCGCCAGTGGTACCAGGAAAACCCATATATGACACCTGGATGGGAACTGGTTGCATTGCAAAAATTTCATTTCTAGCTCCCTGCATACTTGAACCAAATGGAAGTGGTCAAAAAGAGTTCAAGCTTTACTGCCACAAAGATATCAAGGTAGACACTTAATGAGGAACTCATGCGAGGGTTTGAGAACACAAGGTCACCCTTAACAAGGAACTGATGGAAAAGAGTTAAATTGAATGAATATGCAAACAGAGTATCTTTCATAAGAATAGAGAAATTTCCATTCTCATGATGAAGAAGAAACGGCAAGGTTAACACTTCCTCAGGAAGCCACAGAAAGAACCAAACTAGGGAAGACAAAAACAAACAAAAAACAAAAAACACGTGCCAGTATGAACAAAAGTGCCAGTCTCACACCTGTTCAGGGAACATCAACAGTAGTCTGTATGATAGTGACTTAACTACCACAACTTCCCCACTGACTTCATCACCTCCCTACAGTGGGTGAAGGCCAGTGACAAGCACCAACCTACGAACTGCTGCAATTTACAGAAGCAACAGGAAGACTCAACCATACTACTGGCTAGCAACAGACCACAACAACAATGACCAGACAAAGAATTACAGAAAGGGAAAAGAAAAACTAATATCTTTCATAAGAATAGAGAAATCTCCATTCTCATGATGAAGAAGAAAACAGCAAGGTTAATGCTTCTTCAGGAAGCCACAGAAAGAACCAGCCAAGGGGAGATACAAAACAAAACACGAAAAACACACAGCGGTATGAACGAAAGTGCCAGTCTCACACCTGTTCAGGGACCATCAACAGTAGCA
>Ga0116229_10005462_pt1 | contig 20722 bp, 12 predicted proteins | sample S1TSphgellanicum_3_FD_87313 | JGI IMG/M metagenome (GOLD analysis project Ga0116229, IMG submission 87313) | Host-associated microbial communities from peat moss isolated from Minnesota, USA - S1T2_Fc - Sphagnum magellanicum MG | ecosystem: Host-associated > Plants > Peat moss > Unclassified...
CAACGAGGTTGGAAGCCTGGAAACAAAAGGAGCTGTGGCCGAGTGGCTGAAGGCGATGGTTTGCTAAACCGTTGTACGGCCTTAAAACCGTACCGAGGGTTCGAATCCCTCCGGCTCCGCTTTTTAGCGTTGATAATCAACGGGTTGCGAATATAACTTTTATCGACCTGAAAATATCTGAAGGATTTTTACGGCGATAATATTTCATGAACATTCGCACTGTCTTACAACCCCAAACGCGGTTGGGGCAAGAAATCGACGATCTCTTCGAGAGACAGCCCGTGTACGTTCGTATTACTTTTGTGTCAGCGTTCGTCGCTTTGCGTACCATTCTTCGACTGAGGGAGCGTCTCTTGGCGCAAATGGAAGCTGGAGCAAATTTGGGCTTCACGGTCGGCATTGATCTCGGGGGAACGAGCCGCGAGGTTTTGGATGAGCTTCTCCATTGGAATTGCAATGCCTTCGTATTCCACAACCCGATTTCTCGGGCTACGTTTCATCCCAAGATTTACCTGTTTGAGAGCGCTACGGAAGCGACCTTGTTTATCGGCTCCAACAACTTGACGGACGGTGGCTTCTACAGCAACTACGAAGCAACGACGCGTTTCGATTTTGATTTGCCAGTGGACGCGCTCGAATACGCCAGGGTTCGTGAACCACTTGCGGCGTTTCTCGAGCCCCATGGGCCAACCGTTCAAAGACTTGATGCAGGGTTGATTCAGACCTTGGTGGATAGAGGAGAATTACCGGCTGACGCAGAAATTCGCCGACGCAGACGGGAGCAACGTGGAGTGCGTCGCCGGCCCGGCGAAATTCCCGTAAATCCTTTTGCCCCCGCCGCAACGCCCTTTCCACCACTTCTGCCCGAAGAATTGAGAAGGAGGGAACCTGTTCGAGAACCAATAAATCAGGGCCAAGCCGCCCCGGAGATTATTCCCCCACAACCGGGTGCAGTAGCGCCTATTCCTCGTGTTTTAGTTTGGCGAAAAACTTTGCCTCAGACAGACGCACTGCAGGTGAACGAAGGAAGTAATCCTGTTGGCGGTGTTCGATTAACCCAAGCCCTTTTCGAGAATCCGCTGGGCCGCCGAATCGATCAAACAACTTATTTTAGGGAGATCTTCGATGATTATCCATGGGAGGCCGAGGGAAATCGACCCGATCAACAACATACTTTTGTGCCCATGAGGATAGTTATTCGAGATCGGGACTACGGCGTACGAAATTTTGAAATCAGCCACAAACCATCCGGCGAAGCGGGACAAGCAAACTATACGACCATTTTGAAATGGGGTCGTGAATTCGCCCCGACCGTGCGCCAGGAGAATTTGACCGGCACGGTGCTTTCAATCTACGAAACACCTGAAGGTCCCGCAGATTTTCTAATAGACATCACCAATGCCTGATCGAGTGGCCTCACTCTGCTTCGATCGCCCGCTCCGCGATCTCTCCAGAAGGGGTCCTGTGGCGTCGGTCCCGAAGTTTCAACCATGCGGCGTGAAGAGCCTCTTGATCGGATCGGCTTACTCCGATCTTTCCCAAGACGATAGAGTCTTGCATTCTCAAAAACTCTGAATTGCTTTTCGCGCTTCGGAATCTTCTGTCCGCCGCTTTAAGGTCCGCTTCGGTGGCCTTAATGATTGGCACAAGAACCCGCTCAATTTCCGATGGAACTAATTCCAAAACCCCTCCTCCATAGTGTCTGCCTTCCATTTCAGCGGTCAGGCAAGTTAGGCTATTTACAAAACTCAGGACCAATGCCTCTGGCTTTATTCCAAGCGGTTGAATCCGGTAGGCCGTATCAGTGGTGTAGGCGTCCGCACCGTTAAGCACCAAGCGAGGATAGTGGTGAGCTCGTTTTAGCATTGCGATGGGGGCGGAATAAACAGAAGGAACCTTGTACCAAGTTTTTCTCGTGCGGCACTTAAATCGCGTGTGAAGTTTCTGATTGAGCCCAATTTCCAGATAAGCCCGTACATTCTTTGGAAGATTTTTAATTTCTTCCTCTTCGAACCATAAAAAATTCGCGGGTAGTCCTATTTTTTTATTCGTCTCGTGGTCGCCGTCAGAATAAACAAGCCCTCGTACGTGATCGCTCCGCCCGAACATGGGATGAGCCCACGGCTGTAAAGAGTGTTCTCTAACGGTTGCATCGGGCACCAGGAAAAAACCGTTCGCTCCGGTAACAATCCCCACATCTACGGAAGCAACATCCACAAATCTCTTGATATCCTTGCATGCCCTAAGTTCGGAAAGAAGAGATCGCTCAGAAACAGAAAGGAAGACGGGCATCCACTTGCCCTCAATGGTGGCTCCATTAGTATAAGCAGCTCTCTGGAAGAGATCTTCGGGATCACAAGCTAGGACTTGGCGAGATTTTACCGGAATAATTGCGACACCCAACCCCTTTTCTGACACTGTCCGTTTTTTTTCAGCAAGCAGTAAAACGGTTCCTTGGAGCGTGTCCTCGAACCAAATCTCTTCGGGATCGAGAATAAGTATTTTGGAGCATTGTTCGGCCAGATAACGGCGAAGGGATTGTGCGTGCGGAATATGGAATATTTCCGATGGAATTACCATCGCAAGCCGCCCACCAGGTCGAAGCAACTTAATAGAAGCCAAAACAAAAGGAACCCATGCGTTAGTATGCTTAGTGAAGGGCAGCCTGAGTTGAGCGAATATCCTCTCCGCGAGGAGCTGCTGCTTGGTTGGTAAATACTGGTAACGAATGAAAGGAGGGTTGCCAACCACCGCATCGAATTGGTCTTCGCTCTGGCCATTAAATAAATACCAAAGTAGAAAATCACTGTTCTGGACAAGAACGGGAAGATGGGTACGGCAAGACGCTTTCTTAGCCTCAACTTTATTTAGCTCAAAAGCGGCTATTCTTTTAACGCTCTTGAGGCTCTCTTCGTCAATTGCTTGTAGGAAAACTCCATCGCCACAACTGGGCTCAAGTACGGATTTTGGATTTGATGCTTTGATCCATCGAATTAGAAATGAGGCAATAGCAGGCTCGGTATAAAAGCCCCCACGGAGTTTCTGTTCAGTTTCAAATTCAATAAAGTTCATTTTGTTTTTGGCTTGGTTCGTGTCCGTTTGGACTTTGAATCCGCACCTCTGCCCGTAGTTGTCGGAGGCGACACTCCATATTGCGCCGATTTTTCTGATACGACTGACGGCACAAAAAGTGACAATTGCCCCCGTTCGCGAATGTATTGTTCCGCTTGGCGCAAAAACCAATCTTTCAGTGTAAAACCGTCCTTTGTGAGTGCGGAGTACAAATCGTCCTTCTGAGCAGGATCAATCTCGAGTACAATTCTCCCAGATTCCCCACGCGCCATGTAATGTCATATAACATGGCCATGTGCTATTGCAAGGGTTTCATCGACAAATGGTCGAATTTTTTTGCGGGACAGGCAGTCAGGAATCTGTAGAAAATCTGAAAGATTTTTTGCAATTCCAGCCCTTTCCAGCCAATTGGCTCAGAAGACGCGGCTTGAAAGCCAACGACTTGTGCGCTGGAGTCGTTTGGAGCAAGCATCGCGGTGGATTCGAATCCCTCCGGCTCCGCTTCTCGGGGGCGTCGGCCGCTCGTATTTCTTCAGAAGAGCAACTGCTCGCGAAAGATGCATTAGAAATAATCCCATTTCCGTCATGGAAATTACTGGCGAATTGTCGTTGTATCGGCCAGTTACGAAAGTAAAGTCGGCTTCATGAGCGACCCTGCATTCTGGCACCGGATGCAGTTTGCCTTTACCATCACGTACCACTATTTGTTCCCGCAGTTGACGATGGGCCTGGCTTGGTTCCTTGTCTATTGGAAGTGGCAGGCGCTGCGCACCGGGGACGAGAAGTTCAATCAGGCCGTCCGGTTTTGGGCGCGCATCTTCGGCCTTAATTTCGCCGTCGGGGTGATCACCGGCATTCCGATGGAATTCCAGTTTGGCACCAACTGGGCGGGTTTTTCCCGCTATGCCGGGGGCGTGATCGGGCAGACGCTGTCGATGGAAGGCATGTTCGCGTTCTTCCTGGAGAGCGCCTTCATCGGCGCGCTTATTTTCGGCGAAAAGCGGCTGAGTCCGCGCGTACATTTTCTGGCGGCGTGCGGCGTGGCGCTCGGGAGCTGGGCCTCGGGATATTTCATCATCACCACGAACGCCTTCATGCAGCATCCGGTCGGGTACGAGATTGTCGGCACGGGCAAGGACCAGATGCTGGGCCTCGCGAGTGTCAGCGACTTCCTGCTCAATCCCTGGGCGTGGATCGAGTTCGCGCACAATCAATTCGCGGCGTTGGTGACCGGTTCCTTCGCGATCACGGCGCTGGGCGCATTCTATACGTTGCGCAACCAGTACCGCGAGCAGGCGAGCCTTTACCTGCGCAGCGGCACGATGGCCGGCCTTTTTGCCACGTGGCTTGTCGCGCTGCCGACCGGCGACTCGCAGGCGAAAATGGTCGCGTGGCATCAACCCGTCACGCTCGCCGCGATGGAGGCCCATTTCGTGGGCGGCGACATGGCGGGCATCGCCGTCATCGGCCAGCCCAACGTGGCCAGGCAACGGCTCGACAACGCGATCGAGCTCCCCGGCGCACTGAGCTTCCTCGCCAACGGCACTTTCCAGAGCTACGTGCACGGCCTCGACGAGTATGACAAGGACCGGTGGCCCGATAACATCGAGCTCCTCTACTACGCCTTTCATCTCATGGTCACGCTGGGATCGATCTTCATCCTGCTGATGTTCCTGGCCAACGTTCAGCGTTTCCGCGGCAAGCTGGAGACGAGCACCTGGCTGCTGTGGCCGCTGCTGCTGGCGTTTCCGTTTCCGTACATCGCCAACACGCTCGGCTGGATGACCGCCGAGCTCGGCCGCCAGCCGTGGCTCATCTATAATATTTTCCGCACCGAGCAGGGCTACAGCGAGGTCGTCAGCAACGGCGATGTCATCTTCACCCTGATCGGGTTTTGCGGGCTTTATCTCGCGATCGGCGTGATCTTCCTCTTCATGGTCGCGCGCGAGATCACCCACGGCCCGGTCCCGGAAGAGGCGCACACTAATCTGGAGGGCCGCCATGATTGAGGTCTGGTACGGCGTCGTCACGTTCATGATGCTCACCTATGTGGTGCTCGACGGGCGCAACTTCGGCGCGGGCATGCTGCACTTCTTCGTCGCGCGCACGCCGGAGGAACGGCGCCAGGTTGTTGCCGCCATCGGGCCGTTCTGGGTCTGGCACGAAGTGTGGATCGTCGGCTTCGGCGGCACGCTTTTCGTCGCGTTTCCCAAGCTCCTCGCCGCCTCGTTCTCCGGCTATTATCTCGCGCTTTTCCTCGTGCTCTGGTGCTTCGCGTTTCGCGGCGGCGCGCTGGAGGCCGGTGGCCATATCCCGGACAAAATGTGGCGGCAGTTCTGGGACGTCGTCTTCACCGTTTCCAATTACCTGCTCGCGATTTTGTTCGGCGCGGCACTGGGCAATCTTTCGCGCGGCGTGCCGGTCGAGGACACCGGCATGTTCAGCATGGCTTTCTTCACCAACTTCAGTCCCTTCGGCAATCCGCCCGGCCACGTGGGTCTGCTCGATTGGTACACCGTCTCGATGGGACTCGTCGTCCTCATCGTGCTCGGCGCGCACGGCGCCAGTTATCTGGCGATGCGCACCGTCGGCCCGGTGCACGATCGCTGCGTCCGGTGCCGGCGCGCGTTGTGGACCGCCACCCCTGCCGCCGTGGTGGTCATCGCGATCGAAACGTGGATCGTGCGTCCCGCGCTGCTCGGCGCATTCTTCGCGCAACCGCTCGCGTTGCTGTTCGCGCTCGTGGTGATGGCCGGCGCCGCGATGATCTTCACCGGCGTCCGCGCCGGCAATGACCGGCGCTGCTTCCTCGGTTCGGGCGCGGTCGTGATCGGCATGCTCGCGGCGGGCGCGGCGGCGATTTATCCGGTGATTCTCTTTTCGACGATCAACCCCAATAACTCACTCACCGCGCAGAACACCGCCGCGAGCCTGCACAGTCTCCAATTGGCTGCTCTCTGGTGGCCCGTCGCCGGCGTGCTCGCCTTCGGGTACCTCTGGTACATCGGACGCTATTTTTCGGGCAAGGTCGACGTCGAACGCAGCACCGCGGGACCTTACTGATCCGGTCCGCGCGCGGCTACGCCTTGTTGGCGAGGGCCATTTCGCGAAGCTCCCAGCGGCCCCGGACGCGGGGACCGTGCTTGGGGACGCGGCGGGCGGTATCGGTCGCCACTTCCTGAAAGATTTCCTGTTCGCGGATGCGACGCTCGGGGTTGAGTTGTGGAACACAACAAACGGCGGTGAGATGCCAGAATGAGATCATAATTTGTGTACTTACATTATGTAGACGACAAGGATTAAAGCGAGGTCACAAATACTCGGCAACTTTTTTAAATGGTTAGGAAAGTTGCTTTTTGTAGATACGTAAACATCTACATAATTTCGTCAACTCAACTCCTCCAACAACTTGTGATGGCAATCCGGGCAGATGCCGTGGGTGAAGTGGCTGCCGGTTTGCTCACCTATGTAAGTTTCGACCATTTGCCAATAATTCTTGTCATTTCGAATCTTACGGCAATAAGAACAAATGGGGATCATGTCTTTGAGCTGCCGGATTTCGGTGGCGAAGCGGAGAATGCGCTCGGCAACGCGCAGGCGCATGCGGATGGTGGGGCGGTCGAGCGGCTTGGTGAGGAAGTCGTCGATGCCGGCGGCGGCGGCGAGATCGTAGTTCTCCGGTCCGGTCTCCTGCGAGGTCAACAGGATGAAGTAGGTGTAGGGGGTCTTGGCGCGGGCGCGGATTTTTTTGCAGAGGGCGAGGCCGTCGACACCGGGCATGAACCAGTCGCTGACGACGACTCGGACGGGGTCGCGGTCGAAGGCGGCCCAGGCTTCCTCGCCGTTGGCGGCGGCGACGACTTCGTGGCCCATGTTTTCCAGCGCGCGCTGCAGGATTTTGGCGGCGACGGGATCGTCTTCGGCGATGAGGATTTTCATATTAACGATGGCTTGCGCAGGGTATGGGCGACACCAGGGAGACTCATGATTTCAGGGCCTCGCTTTTCGTGGTGTAGGCAGTGAGGGCTTCGCTCAGACGTTGCAACTCGGTTTCGGCGGTCGCCATCAATTCGTCGGCGCCTTCGAGCTGGCCGTCACGGGCGTTTCTTTCGAGTAGAGCGCAGACTTCGCGCAGGGTGGTGGCGCCCAGGCTGCCGCAACTGCCCTTGAGGGTGTGCGCGGCCATGGCGAGCTGGGGCGCATTTTTGGCGGCGAAGGCTTCGCGCATCTTTGTGATGCTGGCGGGTGCGGTGGTGTTGAAGAGAGCGACAATTCGGGCGAGCTCGGCGGGCTCGTCGTCGATGATGCCGCGCAGGACCTTTTCGGAGAACGGCGCGGTGGGTTTGGGCGACTGGCGGTCGAGCGCGGCGAGGAGGTCGGCGCGGTGGAGCGGCTTGCTGACGTAGTCGTCCATGCCGGAGGCGAGGCATTTTTCGCGGTCGCCGACCATGGCGTTGGCGGTCATGGCGATGATGCGGGTGCGGTGCGGGCCGCGCTCGCGCTGGCGGATCTGGCGGGTGGTTTCGTAGCCGTCGAGCTCAGGCATCTGGCAATCCATGAGGATAATGTCGTACTGCTTGCTCTCGATGGCGTAGAGGACTTCCAAGCCATTGGCGACGACGTCGGCCGTGTAGCCGAGCTTGCGCAGGTTGCCGAGGGCGACTTCCTGGTTCACGGCGTTGTCCTCGGCCAGGAGAAGGCGCTCCTTGCGCAGGGGCAGGGTGACGGTCGCGCGCGCGTTGCGGGCCGCGCGACTGGACGTGCTGCCCGGCGCAACCGGTTGGGTGAGGGCGCCGACGAGGCAATCGAAAAGCATGGATTGGCGCACGGGCTTGGGGCAGCAGGCGGCGAGGTTGGGCGGCGCGATTTCGTCACTGGGGATGGGCTTGCCGATGAGGGTCAGGAGGACAATCCGCGTGGCATGCAGGTTTTTGTCGGCGGAGATTTGCTGGGCGAGGGCGAGGCCGTCCATCGTGGGCATCCTGAGATCGACGAGAGCGAGATGATAAGGCGCGTGTTTGGCCGCGGCATGGCGGAGAAGGTCCATGGCCTCGGCGGCATTGGCGGCGCAGTCGTTGTTGAGACGCCAGGCGCCGAGGAGGCGGTGGAGAAAATCGCGGCTAGTGGCGTTATCGTCCACGATGAGGACGCGCGCGTTGGCGAAGGCGTCGGGCGCGGGCGGATCAACGGCGGGTTGGTCCTGGCGCTGGAATTCCATGGTGATCCAGAAAGTGGAACCTTCGCCGCTGGCGCTGGTGACGCCGATCTGGCCGCCCATCGCCTCGGCCAGACGTTTGCAGATGGCGAGGCCCAGGCCGGTGCCGCCGAACTCGCGCGAGGTGGAGCTGTCGGCCTGCACGAAGGGCTGAAAGAGGCGCGCCTGAACATCGGGGCTGATGCCGATGCCGGTGTCGCGGACCTCGCAGCGGATGGTGACGGCCTCGAGCGACTCGCTTTCGGCGCGGACCTTGACGGCAACTTCGCCGGACGTGGTGAACTTGAGCGCGTTGCCGATGAGATTGGTGAGCACCTGCTGCACGCGCATGGGGTCGCCGCGCAGGTGCGTGATGGTGCCGGGCTCGACGCCGCCGGTGAGCTCGAGGCCCTTGTTGAGCGCGAGCGTGGCCATGACCTCGAGCGTGTCCTCCACCACCTTGCGCAGGTCAAAGTCGATCTGTTCGATGGTGAGCTTGCCGGCCTCGATCTTGGAGAAGTCGAGGATGTCGTTGATGACGCCGAGAAGCGACTCGGCGCTGCCGCGGATGGTCTGCGAGAGATTGCGCTGTTCAGCGTCGAGCTCGGTCTCGAGAAGCAGGTTCGTCAGGCCGATGACGCCGTTCATAGGCGTGCGGATTTCGTGGCTCATGTTCGCGAGGAAGTTGCTCTTGGCGCGGTCGGCCATCTCGGCGTGGATCTTGGCGTCCTGCAGTTCCTTCTCGTAAAGCTTGCGCGCGGTGATGTCGTGGTTGATCTCGATGACGGAGATGGGTTCGCCGGTCTCGTCGCGCTGGAGCGTCCAACTGCTCGCGACGGTGACGAGCGAGCCGTCGCGCACGGTGTGAATCAACTCGCCCTGCCACGAACCGTGCTCGAGGAGATCGCCGCGGATGAGCGCCAGCGGTTTTGGAAAGACGGTGTGAAGGAGCTCGTGGGTGACGCGGCCCATCGCTTCCTCCTTGGTCCAGTCGTAGAGCCGTTCCGCGCCCTGGTTCCAGTAGGTGACGAGGTCGTTGACGTCGCGGATGAAGATCGACTCGCTGGCAAGGTCGAGGATGACGGCCTGGTCGTGGAGCTGCTTGTCGGCATTCTTGCGCTCGGAGATGTCGCTGACGATGCCGAGAAAGCCGGTGATTTCCCCGGCGCCGTCGCGCATCGCGGTGATGATGAGCTCGGTGGGGAAGCGCGAGCCGTCCTTGCGGACCATGGTCCACTCGCGGTGCTCGACTTGGCCGCGGCGGACCGACTCGACGAGGGCGTCGAAGCCGTGGATGTCCCGGCCGTATTTCTCCGACATCGCGCGCGCCCGGGCCGCGACTTCCCACTCGACGAGGAAGAGCGACGGGTTGTGCTTGCCGATGACTTCCGCCGCCGAGTAGCCGAACATCTGCTCCGCGCCCTTGTTGTAAAGCGTGATCCAGCCCTTGGCGTCGACCGCGATGACGGCGACCTGCGTGGCGGAATCGAGCACGGCCTGCAATCGCTCGCGGGTGCCGGCGACCTCGGCCGTGCGCTCGACGACGCGGCGCTCCAGCTCTTCGCGCGCGCGTTTCTGGTCGTCGATGTCGGCGCAATTGCCGACCCACTGGACGATGGCGCCGTGCTCGCCGCGCATGGGAAAGCCGCGCCCGACGAACCAGCGGTACAAACCCTCCCGGCCCTTGAGACGGTATTCCATTTCGAAGGGCGCGCCGGTCTTGAGCGACTCGTTCCAGCGTTCGATGCTGCGCTGCAGATCGTCGGGATGCAGGACGATCTTCCAGCCCCAGTTGCGCGATTCGTCGAGCGTGAGGCCGGTATACTCGATCCAGCGCTGGTTAAAGTAATCGACGCCGCCGTCGGGCTTCGTCGTCCAGACGATTTCCGGCATGGCGTCGGCGAGGAAGGCATAGCGGCTGACGCTTTCGCGCAGGCGGCTTTCGGTCTGGCGCGCGGCGCTTTCGCTGCGATGGAGGAAGGCGCCGCTGCGCCAGACCAGGCTGGCGAAGGCCATGATGGTCGCAATGCTGAAGATCGAGATGCCGATCTCGAAGGAGAGGAAGCCGAGGCGCTCGAGCGTCGCCGTGATCGAGCTGACCACGAGCGGCACCAGGATGGCCGTGGGCAAAAGACGGCGCAACACCTTGCCGGCGGTGCCGGAATCGGTGAGCAGGCGCATCATGCCGTGCTCGCCGGTCGCGCAGAGGATGCCGATTAAGAGCAGGATGAAACAGAAGTTGGTGTGGACGGCCACCGCGGTGTAGTGAAGGTTGCCGACCAGCTCGGCGAGTCCATAGGTCGTGCCTGTGAGCACGACGAGCGAGAGAAAGCCCGAGCTGCACGCGAGCAATTGCACGAATTGCGCCGTTGCCCGCCCCGCGAGGAACATGAGTGCGCTGCCGAGGAAGATGAAGTTGGCCGCGGTGATCGGCGACATGCGGCCGGGAGGGTGCGCCGGGCCGGACGTGGTCGGGTCTTGAAAGAAGGCTTGGTCGATGTGGTAATCGAAGGTGAAAATCGACTCACAATCCGAGAGCACGCCGATAAAAAACACGATGAACGCGAGGCTGAACGCCACAACCCGCCACGGAAGCGGCTCGCCGGATTTCCACTTCCAGGTCGAAATCAGCAGGGAAGCGCCGCAGCAGACAATGCAGATCGCGGTGTTGGCCTTCATGGCCACAAGGCCGGGCAGCACGCTGAGCAGCGCCGGAATGTGCGCGATCCAGCCATAAAGAACCGCCAGCCCGACCGCGATGACGACGGCGGAGGTCACGCGCGAAGCGCGCAAGAGGAGACAGAGCTTCAGCGGATCGGGAGGGGAAATAAAAGTGGCCATGAACAACCCCGCGGTCCCTTGGCAATACGAATGGATAAGTGTAACCCCACTTCCGCGCAGGTTCAAGATGCCCGGACCTTTAGGAGCCTGTTCGAGCTATCGGCATCGGCGTCCCCATTGTTAGAAGACGCTGAGTCGGATTCCCGCAAATCATTTCGTGCTGCCCATTGGCTCGGCGCCGGCTACCTTGAAGAAAGGTCGTATGGTCGAGCCGTTCCTTGCCCCCTTGCCGGCGGCGCCATGGTTGCATGCGTTGCGCGTGTGCGGGCGGCTGATCTGGACCGACTGCAAGCAGGGCCTGCGCAAGCATCTTTCCGGCAACACCACGCGCGATAAAGTCCTGCGGGCCGGCGGCGCGTTGTTCGGGTTACTCTTCATGGCCGGGCTGCATTTCGGCGCATTCGCGCTGGTAAGCTATACGTGGCTTTCGCCCTCGGCGGACAAGCCGGCGCTCATGGCCGGCTTGAGCACGGCGATCTGGTCGTTCCTGCTTTTCGTCATGCTCAGCGGCGGCCTCGTGCGCGCGCTGGTCGTGCTGCATGAGCAGGATGACAGCAGCCTGCTGCTCAGTTCGCCGGTGTCGCCGCGCGCCATCCTCGCCGGGCGGCTATTCGGCAACGCGCTGCAGTCGTGCCTCGTCGACGGCTTCATCATCATTCCCTACATCAACGTCCGGATCGTGACTTTCGCGGGGCCGCACCTGAATTTCCTCTGCGGCTACCTGGTCTGGTTCGCGCTGGCGGTGATCGTCACCTGCATCGACGGCCTGTTCTCGTTCGGGCTCATCCGCGGGCTGGGAATGAAACGCGCGCGGTTTCTCGCGCAGGCCGTGCCCTTCCTGCTCATCTTCGGCGTCACGCTGCTGGCGGGAACGCTCAGCGTGTCGGTCGCGGAAATGAGCACCGACGGAAACCACATGCCGCCGGAGATGCAGTCGAAATTCATCCAGTTGGCCCACACCCCGATGTCCGTCCTGGCCTACGCCGCCGCGGGCAATCCGGGCTACCTCGCGGGAATCTTCGGAGCGGCGGGGGCACTCGCGTTGATCACGCTGCGCTTGACCGAGCGCGCGTTCATCGAGGGCTCGCAGAACATCGCGGAGAACGAATCGGCCGCGACGCCCGGCACGGCGGACGCGCCCTTTCGATCCGGCGTGCTCCACCTTGAGGTGCGCAAGAACCTGCGGCTGATCGTGCGCACCCCGATGATGACGGTGCAATGCCTCGTCCAGGCGCTGATGCCGGTCGGCATCGCGTGCGTGCTCGGGCGCGACGACGTGGGCCGCGCCGTCGCCTTCTTCGTGATCTTCGCCGCCGGCGTTCTCTCCGGCATGTTCACCATCGCCGCCGGAACGGTCGAGGAATGCGAGGACCTGCTCGCCATGGCGCCACGCCAACGGCGTCTCTTCCGCTACGGCAAGATGCTCAGCGGCTGCCTCTATCCAATCGGCGTGACGCTGGCCGTGGGGCTGGGCCTGCTCGTCGCGGGCGAGGGGACCTACGCCATCGCGGTGCTCTTCGGCGGCATTCCGCTCGGGCTCGCGGCGAGTCTCTGCGGCGAGACCTTCGCCACGGCGGTGAAGCCGGGCGTGAAGCCCAAGTTGCTCGCCGACCCGATCATGATGATCCCGCTGCTCGGCATGCAGATCATCAGCGGCGCGGTCGCCGGCGGCTGCGTCTTCGCCGCGTCGTACTCGGATGACATGCTGATGCTTTCCTTGTTGCTGACGTATCTCGTCTTATTAATGGCGATTGGCCTGGCGCAATTGCGCAAGCCGCTGTTTTGAATCGATTTTAGACAGGAGGAACATGAGTTACAGGAAAGGGGATTCCAACCTCCTGTACCTCATGTTCCTCCTGTCTAATCCTTCCGCAATCCGGCTTGCACCGGGGAGCGGCTCTGGTAAGTTGAAGTGCTCACGTAAAATACCATGCACGCCTCACGCCCTGAAGTTGTTTACCTCGACAATAATGCCACCACGCGCGTTGCGCCGGAGGTTTTCGAGGTCATGGTGCCGTTCCTGACCGAATACTACGGCAACCCGTCGAGCGCCTATTCCTTCGGCAAGAAGGTCGAAGGCTATCTGATCGAGGCGCGCGAGAAGGTCGCGGCACTCGTCGGCGCCACGGCCAAGGAGATCATTTTCACCAGCTGCGGCACGGAGAGCGACAACGCCGCCATCTGGTCCACGCTGCAGACCACGGGCAAGCGCCACATCGTCACGACGCAGGTCGAGCACTCGGCCATCATGAACCAGACCGAGGCGCTGGAGCGCATGGGCTTCGGCGTCACGCGCCTGCCCGTCGCCGCCGACGGCACGCTGCAGGTCGAGGACGTCGAGAAGGCGATCCGCGACGACACCGCGATCGTCTCCATCATGTGGGCGAACAACGAGACCGGCGTCCTGTTCCCGGTCGAGGAAATCGCCACCATGGTGAAGCGCAAGCGCCAGGAAAACGAGGCCGCTCACCCCGACAAGAAGGGCAAGATCGGACCCTATTTCCACACTGACGCCGTGCAGACGCCGGGCAAGATCGACCTGCGCGGCGTGGCCAAGAGCGACATCGATTTCCTCTCCATGAGCGGCCACAAGCTGCATGCGCCGAAGGGCGTGGGCGTGCTTTACGTGAAGCGCCGCACGAAAGTCGTGCCCTACGTCATCGGCGGCGGCCAGGAGCGCGGCAAGCGCGGCGGCACGGAGAACGTGGCGTCGATTATCGGCCTCGGCCGCGCGGCCGAGCTGGCGGTCGAGCGCCTCGACGATGAACAAAAGCGCGTGCGCGGCATGCGCGACCGCTTCGAGGACGCTCTGCTGGCGCGCCTCCCGCACATCTACATCAACGGCAACCGCGAACTGCGCCTGCCGAACACGAGCAACATCGCCTTCGACTTCGTGGAGGCCGAGGCGATTCTGATGCGCCTCGACAAGCTGGGCATTTGCGCGTCCTCCGGCTCGGCCTGCACCACCGGCTCGCTCGATCCGTCGCACGTCCTGAGCGCCATGGGCCTGACGCCGGCGCGGGCGCGGAGCTGCGTGCGCTTTTCCTTCAGCCATTTCAACACCGATGCGGATATCGATTACGCGCTGGAAGTGATTCCGCCGATGATCGAGGAGCTGCGGGCCATGTCCCCGCTTAGCCCCGAGCATCCCGATAACTTCGCCTACGACGTAACGGCAGCCCGGGAACGGGAAGAAAAGGGCATGGCGGAGACCATGGCCGCGATCAACGAATAAGTAAGGGCCCCTCAAGGGCCCCTCGTTCCCAAATTTCATTTGGGAACGTAATTGCCGGGGGCAACTTCGTTGCCTCAGTCAGCAGGAAACCGGATTGAAAAGAGAAGCGGTTTTTTCTACCCCGTCCCATCGGTCACATCTGTCCCATCCGCCCCATCGCCGTCCGCCCAGATGAGCTTTTCGCTCGACAGCCTGTCGCTATCTTGAGCACTCTAGCGTCGGAATCGCTGACAATACCGTCGGGATTTTGGCAATGCCAGGGTCAGTCCGTGGACAGACCTGTGGAATCCTTGCCGTAGATGACTAATTATAGAGGAGATGCGTAAATGTCGGCGCAACTATCTCGCGGTGGAATAAGGGGTGCTGAAACCCAGTGCGCACGGATTGCCGCCAAAGAAGTTTGTATAAGGGAAAAAAACTCTCGCTTCTTCATAAGCCTTTTCCCATAAATGCCGATAGATCAGGAAATTCCTTCCCCTTAAGACCGTAAAAAGTCATTGACTCCCTTATACTTTTTATACAAGAATGCGTAAAATAACTGTTAAGGCTCGGAAATAACACTGTGAAAAAGAAGTCACCGCCTTACGCCATCATCGGTGCCGTCCTGGTCGGCATCCTCGGCATTTTTCTCCTTGTCCGTTGGAAGGCGGGAATCGACGCCAGTAACGCCGCCGCGTTGGATGCCAAGACCAAGGAATTGCAAGCGCAGATCGACGAGCTCAAGACGCAGAATGCGCAGAAGACGGTCGTAACGACCGACCCCAACATGCGCCAGGTCTACTACGCGGTGGAACCGATCCAGGCGGGCCAGAAAATCAGCCCGGCGCTTTTCGAGAAGAAGCTGACGCCGAACGATGTGCTGCCCGAGGCCTACAGCGAAGGCACGGACCTCGTCGGATATTATGCCATCCGCCCCATCGAAAAAGGTGATCCGCTTTCGCCGCACAACGTCGGAAAGACGCTGCCGTTTTTATCCGAGCGCATTCCCGCGGGCATGCGCGCGGTGGCGCTGCCGGTCTTCAATGCGGGCGACGTGAACAACACCGGCGGCTTCGTGGTCGACGGCGATTATGTGGACCTGTTGCTCACGAGCTCGCTTTCCAACCCGGCGGCGGGCGAGGATGCCCTGATCGACACGCAAACCATTTTGCAAAACGTGCAGGTGCTCTACATCCCTGCGACGCAGACGCGCAGCGACATGACGGTGGGCGTAATGCCGACGGAGCCGCGCTCCGTGACGTTTTTGGTGACGCCGGAGGAAGCGCAGTCGCTGATTTACATTTCTCAGGGGAAGAACGTCAAGTTCAGCATGATTTTACGCGGGCGCAGCGACAAGCAGGTTGTGAAGCTCAAGCCTTACGCGGCCACCCTGAGTGACCTCCACAAGGTACAGCGCCAGACCGACAAATCTTACGACCGCGTTGCGCAGCTTCAAAAGGCTATCGAAGACGAGGAAAAGAAAGAAAAAGCTGCCCAGGGATCCCCGAATGAAACTACTCCCCCCACACCCCCCAGCCCGTAATCTCGTCGTAGTCCTGCTGTGCCTGCTGGCGCTTGGACTCGGCTTGGGCCGAGCCCAGACGACGCCCACGCCGGCTCCGTCCGCGCCCGCGCAGCCGACGCCCATCGCGGACCGGCTCGACGTCTATTTCGGCCAGGTCACGCAGTTGCCCATCGACGGCCCGATCGACAGCTTCACCACGTCGCCCGACGGTTACATCAAGGTGGAAAAATCCGATGTCTCGCCCAACGAGCTGGCCATCACCGGCATGGCCGGCGGCGAAGCCATGCTTACGATCAAGAGCGGCGACCGCACCCTGGTCTACGACGTCGCGGTCAGCCCGATGCCCGAGCGTATCTATATCAATATCTTCGAGTCCAAGCGCCTGACCTTCCCGGGGCCGATCGACGACAGCTCGCTCTCGCAGCCGGGCATCGTGCGCGCCACCCAGCCGGACATTGCCGATAACGTGCTCCTGGTCGAAGGCATCCAGGACGGCAAGACGACGCTTACCGTCACGTCCAAGGGCCAGATCTACCGTTACTTCATCTCGGTCTTCGAAAACCGCGGCGCCGACATGCTGCAAATCCAGAATGCGTTTTCCGCCAAGGGCTATCGCGCCCTGACCATCACCTTCGACAAGGACCAGGCCATCATCGGCGGCTCGGTCCCGACCCAGGAAGAACTCGACGATGCCGTGCGCATCGTCCGGCAATACGCCGAGTTCGTGCAGGTAAAGGCCGTGCTCGGGCAGGAGATGGAGCAGAGCGAGTACTCCGAGCAGGAAGCGATCATCATTAATAACATCCAGCGCATCGCCAACGTCAAAGGCCTGATCGTGAAGGTCAAGTTCCCGATGCCGACGACGGTCACCACCAGCGTGCAGACCAAGTCGGTGGGCGATTACATCGAGCCCTCCACGGTCACGACGCCGCAGGGCGGCACGGTCCGCGGTTCCGGGTTTACTCAGCCGGCCAATCCCAACGGGGAGCAAAGTCCGAATGGCGGCATCACCCAGCCGCATCCGCAGCAGAACGTCACCCAGACGACCACGACGACGGAGGACACCTCCATCCCGGAAAAGATTTTCCTCTACGGCGACCTGCAGGATGACCTCGACGAGGCCAAGGCGCTGCGCGTGGCGCGCACCTTCTGCCCCTTCGTGGTGAATTTTATCACCGTGCGCGACCCGATCCAGATCCGCACCCAGATCCGCTTCATGCAGATCGACGATACCAACACCCGCGACACCGGTTTCAACTGGGGCGCGAGCGGCCCGGAAATCACCCTCGGTTTCGGCGGCAACGTCTTCAACGTGATCCCCAATCCGCTCAATGCCTTCAAGAACTTCATCACCAGCCCGTTTGTCAACAACACCACGGGAGCGCTGACGGGCCAGGGCGTGGGCGCCTCGGTCAATGCCGCGGCCACGCTGCACCTGTTTGAGTCGGTCGGCATCACCAAGATCGTGCGCGAGGCCGACATCTTCCTGACCAACGGCCAGCCCGGCTGGTACTCGGAAGGTGAAGTGCAGTCCTACGTCAGCTCGGCGGTGACCACGGCGTCGATTCCGCCGGTGACCACCCTGACGGCTTCGTCGGTCTTCCTCGGCGTCAACATGGACATCTCGCCGTTGAACCTCGTTGCCGCGGGCGGCACCGAGCCGCAGGGCCAGAAAATCTTCGGTATTCCGTCCGGCGTCGGCGCCGGAGCATCATCGGGATACAATCTCCTTCAGGACTCGGACGCGACCGCCGATAAGATTGGCAAAGTTGCGAGCGCCATCCAGAAATCCGGCGCTGCGCCCATTATCGATAACACGGTCAAGTATGTTGATGAGAACGGGCTGATCGGCATGAATATTTCCACCCAACTTACCTTGCCTGGTCCGGGCGGCCTGACCGGCACGACCGCGTCCGTCTTCAACACCGACGGCACCACGAGTTCCACCATCGACCTGCCGGACTTCTTTGTGCGCACGACCCGCACCCGCGTCAACCTGCGCGATGGCCAGTCCGTCATGATCGACGGCCTGATCGACAAGGAGCAAAGCCGCAGCATGACGCAAGTGCCGTTCCTCGCGAAAATTCCCTTCCTCAGCGCCTTCTTCAAGAATCCAGTCGACAATCTGCAGAACGAGGAAGTCGTCGTCCTGGTCACGCCGCACATCATCCGCATGCGCGATGCCGACTCCACCCGCTACCCGAAGCCGGTCCTGCCCGAAATGCAGAACATGGCGCGCGAGAATGGCGACATCCCGATCATCAAGCCCGTCCGCTATGACGCGCAGGAAATCGACCTCCGCCCCGAGTCCCCGAAGGACATGAAGGACGCCGGCAACAACGTTTCCCAACCGCAGCCCTCCGGCCTGACGCCTCGCGCCTCCGGTGGATTGCAGACGCTTCAACCCCCGGCGGACCAGACCGCGGCGACACCAGCCGCGCCGGTTGACAACCCGCCCTCGAGCTCGGATAATTCATCCAAGCAGCCGAGCGGCGCCCCGTTGGCTCCGTCATCGACCTTACCGTGAAATGATTGATGTCCTTCTGGTTCACGATGACGTCGAGCGCTGCGCCGCCATTCGCACCGCGGTAAAGAGCAATCCCGAACTTAATCTCATCAGCGAGACGCAGACCGGCCGGGAAGGCCTGTTCGCCGCGGCCACGATGCTCACCGGGCATCCCCGCATCCTGATCGTTCGCCTCAATCTCGGCGACATGACCGGGTTCGACTTCATCAACCAGGTCCGCCAAAAGGCGCCGGATGTCTACGTCATTCCCGCGCTGGAAGGCACCGAGGGTGGTCAGGTCTGGCAGAATTTGCTCCAGCTCGAGCTGCGCGACGTCCTTGTCGGTCCGATTCCGCCGCCGGAGATCGCCAAGGTCCTCGCCACGGCCGGGCCCCGCGCCCAGGAACGCTTCGAGGCCACCCGTACGCCGACCAGCATCGACGGCGAGGCCTTCGTCATCAGCGTGGTTTCCGCCCGCGGCGGCATTGGCAAGTCGGTCGTGGCGACGAACATCGCGGCGGCCATCGCCAAGCTCAGCGACAGCGTCACGCTCCTCGATTTCAGCCTCAATCCCGGCGACTTCGCCGTCATGCTCGACGACGTGCCGCGCAACAACATCATGGACGCCGTGCATCAGGGCGGCGCGCTGGATGCGGAGTATCTCAATAACACGCTCGCGCCGCATCCCCGGCTGCGCTTCCGTTATCTCGCATCGCCGAACCAGGATTTCGACGCGTCCGGCTTCGACTACAACGTCGCCGCGGCCATCATGACCGCGACGCGCACGCTGAGCCAGTACATCGTCGTCGATACCGGCATCGCCATGGCCGGCCCGACCATCGCGGCCATCGATGCCAGCGACATCATCTTTCTCGTCACCAGCCGCGACGTCGCGCGCCTGCTCTCGGCCAAGAGCCTGATCAAGTTTCTCAAGAACGACCGCCAGGTCACCAACCAGAAGCTCAAGGTCCTGGTCAACGAGGCCGAGATCGGCGCGGAAATTTCCGAGAGCGAAATTGAATCGCTGCTCGAGCACCCGGTCGCGGCCTATCTGCCGTGCAATGCGGGGCCGATCACCTTTTCCATCAACAGCGGCGCGCCCATCGTGGTCGCGGAGCCGCACCATCCGATCTCCGTCGTTTTAAACAAGCTGGCCGAGCTCTCGTTCTATCGCTGGCAGGAAAAGCCGGCCGACGACAAGGGCGCCAAGAAGGGCGCGCCGTCAAACAAGCCCGCCTCCAAGATGACGATGAAGATATAGGCATTTCCTGTGCTATCTTAAGAAGCCCGTTTTCCCATGGCCATTCCTCCTCCCAATTTCAACCGCCCGCAGGCGCCCGTGCCCGGCGCGATTCCGCGTCCCGGCGGCGTGCCGCCGCGTCCGCCCGGCGTGGGGGGAGTGCCGCCGCGCCCCGGTGCCGTGCCCCCCGCCACGCAGGCGTTGCCGACCGTGGCGACCTCGACTTCCGCGCTACACCCGGTGACGACCTCGCCGATCAGCAGCCAGCGCCCGCAGTCGGCCCAGCCCGATGCCGCGCAGGAATTCGTCATGCAGTTCAAGAAGACGCTCCTGCCCTACCTGGTGCAGGCGCTCGATCCCAAGCTGCTCGAACGCGGCAACGAGGGCGCGCTCAAGAAGCGCATCGAGGAACTCGTCGACGAACGCCTCACCACCGACAAGGTGCCGATCGGCCGCCAGCTCCGCGTCAAGCTCCTCGGCGACATCATCGACGAAATGGTCGGCTTCGGCCCGCTCGAGCAATTGCTCAAGGACGACACCATCACCGAAATCATGGTGAACGGCCACCAGACGATTTACACCGAGCAAAAGGGCCGCCTCAGCCTCTCGCCCATCAAGTTTCTCGACGTCGAAAGCTGCCGCCGTGTCATCGACAAGATTCTCTCGCCGCTCGGCCGCCGCGTCGATGAATCCAGCCCGCTTTGCGACGCGCGCCTGCCCGACGGCTCGCGCGTCAACGTCATCATCCCCCCGCTCGCCCTCAACGGCCCGACCATCACCATCCGCAAATTCAGCAAGAGCCCGCTGACGATGGAAAAACTCATCGGCTACCGCGCGCTCTCGCAGAGCATGGCGATGTTCCTCAAGGCCTGCGTCCACTGCACGCTCAACATCGTCATCTCCGGCGGCACCGGCTCCGGCAAGACGACCATGCTCAATGCGCTCTCGTCCTACATCCCGGACGGCGAACGCATCATCACGATTGAAGACGCGGCCGAGCTCAACCTCCAGCAGGACCACGTCGTGCGCCTCGAAAGCAAGCCCAAGAACATCGAGGGCAAGGGCGAGGTCTCCATCCGCGATCTCGTCAAGAATTCGCTGCGGATGCGCCCCGACCGCATCGTCATCGG
>Ga0116229_10005465_pt1 | contig 20708 bp, 14 predicted proteins | sample S1TSphgellanicum_3_FD_87313 | JGI IMG/M metagenome (GOLD analysis project Ga0116229, IMG submission 87313) | Host-associated microbial communities from peat moss isolated from Minnesota, USA - S1T2_Fc - Sphagnum magellanicum MG | ecosystem: Host-associated > Plants > Peat moss > Unclassified...
CCCTTTATTGTGGAAAAATTTTCGAAACATACCCCCCTTTTTTTCCTTTGTGTATGTTCAAACGAGGACCCCCCAAAAAAAAAAAATAATGTGACAGAATTTTTCCCCCCCCCCCCCCCCCCCCCCAAGGTGTGCTTTCGCCCTTTGGTTACTTATTGCCATTTGAAACCATAATAATCATAACACATTATTCTTTTTTAACACACATGAATGTCAAGAAAATCAAATTTAAAATCCATATGATCCAATTTTAAGATTTAGTTTAGTTAAGGACTTTTGAAAGTGAAAAAAAAATTCATTGAAAAAAGACATTTTTTCAAAGGACTTTCAAAGGACTCATATAATAAATTAAGTTAATGGTAAAATAATGAAATCATAATAATATATTAAACACATAAAAAAAAATTCAAAATGTGGAATTCTGAAACTTTGAAAATTCAAAGTATATACATTTGAAAATTTTGAAACTTCAAAAATGTTTTACCACATATAAATAGGGTATAGTGCACATGATGTATAAAACAAAGTTGCAATCTATATTACATTAAATTGAATTTTAAAAATTAACATTTTTTTGTATGATTTCAAACTATCATCATTTTTCAAGATGTAATAAAAAATTTGGAAGGAATTTGTACATTTGTGCAAATTAATATTTATTTTAAAATAATTTTTTTATTCTAAAATAATTTTTTATTTTAAAATTATTTATTTATTTTTCTGACTCATTGGGGGCCGGGGCAATTTTAACCATTTTTCATAACAAGTTGCAGAAAAAATCATTCAAAAATTCAATCATATGTAAAAGTTATTTTGGAGAAAAAGGACATGCAATCCTAATGTAAAGTAACACTTGTGGCTCCTTTGAGTGCATTTTGATCATGTTGGCAATTGGTAGAATGTAGATATTTTGGTAGTTTGAAATATGTATCAAGGTTCTTTTAAAAAACACCAAAAGAACCAAGGTTGAATCAAAGACCCCCAATTTTTCAAAAATATACATGCATTGGTATTTGTTAAAGAACCCAAAGGACCTTAAATTATGGGTGATATATGTGTAAAAGGTTTTGCCAAAGAACCATGGCATATAACCAATTACAATAATCTTTAAACCCTTAGCCCCACTTCATATCCGCCCTATTAAGCTTCTTAAAACTCAAATCTAAGCAATTCTCAAAAATTGAAATTTTTCCAATAATTAGACTCGAGCAATTCTAAGAATTTTATTTTTTGTGGAAATTGAACCCGACTATTTTTTCAAAAAAATACTTGCCCCACACTAGTTGAAACCAATCTATAATAGTTGTTAAGATAATAGGTGAATGAGGCATTGGTTGAAAAGGATGTAATATGTAATGCATCTAGTTAATTGTTAGTGAATTAATAGATGTCCAAAATAAATGGCCTTGGATGAACCAACACCCACACTGCAAAGACTAAAATGTAGTAGTGAATTAAATGCAACGCTATGGCACACTCTAATTATCAAGTTCCCAAACTTCAATGACCCTAAACCCTTCCCTTGGGAAGTTTTATCTTCTCCCCGTTGCTCCCTAAACCATCTCTTCCCAAGGGGAAGGAGGGGATATGTGTGTGGAAACCCCACTACTCCCTAGCCCTAGTGGTTGTGCTACATAGACTTATTTCATTATCACAATTTCCAATGTAGAAAAACTCATTGATGATTTCATATATATGTTTTAGAAATTGTTTTCATCATAAAATTTGCATTCCCTAAAAGCCATTGGTTTTACATCCTCACAAGCCCTTTGATGCCACCCATAGAGCTCCTTCAAGGAACCATCATTCATTCATGTATTCATTGGTTAAAAATCTAAAATGGAATCACAATGTAATCTTGTCATTATGATCAATCCAATTTTTTTATGGCAACACCAAATTTGTTTCTTTGGATGGAAGGAATATCCACCTATTTGAAAAGTTCAATCTGCTTGATTTAATTTTACTTCCACTAAAATTGAATGCTTCATTTTGTTTTTGGCAACATATCTAAGCTTGCATTATTATGTTTCTATTTTTACACCTTACACATTTGCATTATTTCCAAATTTGAACTTGCATGATTGTGTTTTTGTTTTTACACTTTACACATTTACATTACTTCCAATTAAGTAGAGGACTTTTCGATTTACTAATGTAACAATGATTAATTGTAAAATCAATGTCACATTTGTCAAGTTTGCTAATGCAATTCAGGTGACAAAAGCTAATTTTGCATGTTATTTTAAATTGCAACACCTTTCTAAGGTAGTTTTGTTGTCGTAAACTCCACTAAGTGAAAAAATAGACAAGTGGGCACAACTTCCATAGGCATTGTGCATACATGATCATTCCATGCTCTAAGGTACTTGATTCTCTAAATTTGATGAGTTTAATCAACCTAGCAAAGAGATACAATCTGCTATGAAAAGATGTATGTCAATTTTTCTTAGTTTGGTCAAGGCACATAAAATCAATAGTTACATCACAATATTAACATAACATTGTGCATTTAGACCTAAGGATGAGAGGATGGAAATCCTAGTAGTGGATTGATTAGGAAGCCAACTTAATGGATCAACCATGAAGGTAGCCTTGAAGAGAGTAAAACAAGCACACAATGAATCTATCAAGACTTGGGCTCCATGTTGATACACACTACTAAGGACATTTTTCCTTCTTATTATGTTCCCATATGATTATCAATAATTCATCATTATTTATGTCAATGTCAAATTTCATTTCAATTACTATAAATATCATGGACATGAATGCACATGTTAATTTGGTTTTTCATATCCATGTTGGTGGGTAAATGTCATATATCAAAGGTATTACATAAAATATCTATGTTTTGAACGTAATATATCAATATATCATTGTAGTGGTGCATTAATGTATGAGTGTATTAATATGTCATTGTATTAATGTATTAGTACATCAATGGATCTTTGGGCAATACCTATTGTTTAATTAATGTTTCACATGCCCAATTGCAAGAAATGGAAATGATCGTGCATGACACATCTTGGAATATAGGTGATTAAATTTAAAACAATGGTAATTAGGATTATTTTTTAGACAAGATTCCATTATGATGATTTTTTCTAGAAACATGGTGACTACATATCCATTTCAAGTTCTGTTGAACAATTTCAAATTTCAAAAAATGCAAGTAATAAATCTCACCTAACAATAATAAAAAAAATGGTGGGAAACATAGACTAAATGTCAAGTTTCCATATGTAGCCACTATTTAGCAAATGTGGAATAGTGATAATGCATTAAATGTATTGTTCACATCATGTGTCATTAACATTTTTTTTTTTTTACTAAATAAGAAACTATTTCACCTTACTCATAATCTTGGAAACATGACAACCAAGATGCCCATGTATTTTGAAAAAAAATCACCTTGCTATGTTTAAACACATGTGCACGTCAACTTTCAATTTTTTATACATTAAAATTTTGTATTATATCAACATATTTTTAGTGTATAAAAAAATGGCGAATAACAATTGGTTATAATTGAAAAGTGATGGGAAATGTAAACTAAATGCCAATTTTTGATATGTAACCATCTATTTGTCATGTGTGGAAATATGGCATGATACATAAATAGTATTGTTCATACAAAGTGAGTTTTTTATTGGTGTTTTTTGATATAGTAATGACTACTTTATAGTATCCATAAACTTGGAAACGTAAAAACCTCTTGTCCATGTATTTTTTTTAAAAACCCCCACCCTTATTATGTTTGAATTGTCAATTGAAAAAATCCTCAATGTGAAAAATAACAATTGGAGCCTTATAGTTTAAAAATCACAATAAATGTAGGTCATGTGTCAATTTTAAAAATACCAAAATACCTCTCACCTATGAATAGTGTATTAATACTTTTTGATACATTAACAACTACCATACAATAACATAAACCCAAAAACATGACAACCTCTTGTCCATGTAATTTTGAAATTTTTCCCACCCTTGCTTACAAAATACATATTTATCATAGGATTCATGATGATAACACAATATAATGCATGATGGCATGATGCATCAATACATTGTGATTTCAATACACTATAAATAAGATAAAAATTATCAATGTTGCCTACAATATTTATTGCTAGGTGAAAAATATTTTTACTATCAATTTCACTATTTTCCATGTGTGCACCTATTTTTGAACTAAGCAAGATGCCCATCGATCTCAAAAAGGTACAAATGTAGGCACTTGGTAAGCACTTGCCATCAAAACTTTACAATTGTTTTATGTTGGGGCTTGTTAAAGGCAATTGGGTGAGTTAAAAGTTAGTTCACAATTTGACATACTTGAATCCTAAGATCTAGAACAAATGAATTTTGAAATGTGCTCCTTCACGTCCCTCAAAATATTGTGTACTTATGTGGAGAACAATAGACAAATAGCTTTTACTATTTGTATTCCAACAAATATTCCCATCTCTCATTTTGGTTAATGATTAGTTGGGGCCTTCAATGCAATGTGATGGCAAGCATGCAATTTGGAGAACAAAACAACACAAAACATATTAGTGTAAATTTATGGATCTTTTGGGTGTCGTGGATTCATGTTCAAACTAGTGTTGTGCGTATAATTGTCAATAGTCATATATACAATGTGTAAATCCCATGTAAATGTAAATCATTTACACTTACACAAGGCAAGTGTAAATGTTTTGGGGTATGTAAGTGTGTATACTATGTACCATTAATGACCATACCTTCTCGCAAATCCATATTAATTAGTTATGGGTGCAACCCAAATCTCAATTAAATTTTTTTTTTCTATTGGGCCTCTTTGATTGGCCCTTCTATAAAAAATCATGATACTTTGATACTCCCCAAACAATAGCATTTTTCACCAATATGGGACTTGGTGGTGCTATTCCAAGAAATATTTTGAATGCACATTCTGCTCCACCTCATTGCTTGAGTAGAACTTTTATTCTTAATTTTGTTCATTATCATTTTTGGCCTAAGCTTTTCCAAGAGCTTAGGTGCTTATTGTGATTCATATTAATTAATTTAATTAGTTGCGGTGCATCCCAAAGCACAAATGTTTTGATGATTCTTTTTTTGCAATAGGCCATTTGGGTGGCCTATCACCAAAAACATTATGAAATCTTCTCCCCCCCCCACCCCCCCCCAAACTAAAAATCACATTTTTTACATTATTTTAAACTTAAAATCATATAACCGTGGTTTTTTACACTTACAATGTTTTATACTTCCACAGAGTCTAAATATATTTCATGATGTGATTTACACTAACATGGAGTGTAGGTCCTAAGCTATTTACATGCACAACACTGGTTCAGGCTTCAGACCAGTGTTGGGCGGTTACCCAGTTTGGCCAGTCAGAATTGCCAGTTCCGATTAATAAAAACCAAACTGAACTGGTTCTGATTTCCACAACAGGAACTGTAACCAAGGATTTTAAAAAATAGATACCTTTCTGGAACTTAAACCAAAACCCAGACTTAGTTTTGGAACTGGAACTTGGTATTAGCTGGCAGTTAAATGCTGGTTTCAAGTCAGGCTACGTGGAACCAGAACTGAAACTGGATCTGATTTGTAAAACTGGAACCAGAAGAAGGAAATTTTTCAAGAACCAGACCAGAACCAGAACGTAGGGTTTCATTTTTTGTGAAAGCAGAAGCAAAACCCAAACAATTCAATTTTTTTTTTGAAGAACTGGAACCGGAGGTGTTCAACGGTGTTCAAGGAATCTATATAGTCTGTCCACATACATTACTCATTAGTGAGTGCATTCAGCATGCAAATGAAAACTCTTTTGACACAAGAGTTATCTGTAAAGTCACCATGTCTTTGGGCCTGCTTTCACCCTCTATCCCCTCTTTCAGTGGTATGTGAAAAGTAAGGAAATTTTATTAAATATCGTTATTAAATACTGAAACTCAGCATTTAATGCACAAGGTTCAAGAATAATTATAGTAGTTGCAGATGTAGGAGGAGTGAAAATATATGTAGGAGCAGTGGAGGCGCTCAGGAAAAAGGAAGGACAGGAAGAAACTCAGTTTATCACCAAAATTGATGGAAAAAAACTAGTTTGGGTCCTGGTTATCTCATTTTGCAAGCAAAATTTTCATTCCCAGTTACGCATTTGATGCCCTATTATGCTGAAAGTGGCTGATCTAACCTCGTAATCGCGCGACTTTATCGATAACTAAAAAGAGAAAGATTCCTTCATTGCAAGGAATCCAAGATCAAACAGTCACTTTGAGGAAACAGTGCACAGGGCGACCCCTTGACCTTCAGGCAGTGTAAATTTTCAGGTCTTGATTTGGGGCGCGAATCACTCCCACTGTAATCCCACCGCTGATTCTCAAGTAAACTTCTTAGCCCCCTGCACCTCTACCGGTTCGTGTTTTCCCCTGCCATAGCAATCTCCTAGTTCATGCCATGTTTCCCCTGAAACCAGGTGTCACCTCACTTGCGAACCGTTTGCCGCAAAAGCAACAGAAACTCCGACTATCTTAGTGAACAGTAAAGCTCGGTAGTAGCAGAGGCTTTATTTAGACCCACAAATCTGTTTTTTCTCGATTTAGATGCTAATACTTATAGCATCAGTTGCCAGCTGCAACAAGTTTCAGCTCAATCTGCAATCGGCCCATCCAGCCACAATCGAGAAGCGGTGGGCCACGGGATCCTCTGACGCAGGACACCGTCCTTGTGCATCTGTGCCAATGACCAGTGCAGACAAATTATTTGTGGAGAGCCGTCCGTGAGGGTAACTTGGGGTGATGAATCGCGACGGTGAAAAGATCCTTAGCATGTTTCCCTATGCCCAATGCACGCAATCTCAGCATTATCTACTTCTTCTTCTTCTTTTCGTTAGTGCAACTCATATGCACCCCATTCTTGTAAAAAAAACAGCTCCAAAGTCGCCAGATTTCAAGGATTATTATCTTTTGAAAATTGCCATATTCAAACAACAGCAAGATTTATTTATTTTTGAAATAGTCATATTTAGACGATAGGTTGCAAACAGCACCATTTCTAGCAAGATTCATAAATTTTGTTTATTTTCCTCTTGGACCTGTTACCAAATTTGGCTAATTCCTTTTGGGGATGATTGTCACCTCTCTTATCACCTCTCATATACTATTAATTTCATGGGTTGCACCTCATTGGCTACATCGCCCACATCACAAAATTCCCAAAAGACCCTACCATCGATCCGGCTGAGAAAGAAGCGAAAGGCAATCTGTCTAAGAAAGAAGCAAATGGCGCTGTACCACACAACCCAATCTACTGCTGGTGGTGGTCCCATGCACGGAATTCCCAAAAGGCCATGCATGTGAGGATGGTGGTGGTCCTGATTCCGCACCCATATGCCGCAGCAGATCCCCCAAACAAAACAAGAGGAAGAAAGGATGGGCGCCGCATTTTACATGTGGTTTTTTTTTTTTTTAATTCCCTTTCAAAGATCTTATTGGCTTACATCCTGCGCCCTAGGGATCTTACAATCTCGCACCCTCCACCCTTGGGCTCCTTTTGTAAGCCTGATTACTAAATGTAATCCGCCCTATAAATACACTAAGAATTATCTCCGAGGTTGTTACGATGGTGTGGGGACTGTGTAAATGGAAGGGAGCCCTTGGGGAGGCTAAAGAATACCCTACCTACTGAATGAATGAGTGTCCAGGGTAGCCTTAGGCCACGTGGTGTAGTGAAAGTCATAAACGACAATGAAGAGGCTTCCAAGTCTCAACCTCCCCTTTGAAATTTGCTAACTTCTACACGATTTTTTTCATCCCCAGAAATCCCCTATTTTCTGCAAACCATTTCAAGGTACCAAGCTGAAAACATGGCTGAAATAACCTTTCATGGTCTTGTACAGTCAAAAGGGGCCAGCCACCATATAAATTATTCCTCCCTTACACCGTCTGTGTGTCATTCTGGCTAATTGCCCCAATTGGCGACCTCACTTCTCGGTTACTGCTGGCACATATTGTCTTGGTCTCCTGGGGAAACGATTATAGAAAGCTGCCATCTAGTTTGCTTCAACACATGTCTGTAGAATAATTAATAAATTTGAAGATTTCATGTCAAAAGTAAAATATTCCAACAGATTCTCTACTTTCCTTCACAAAATTTTGTTCTTTGAATTTTATTTTTTTGAAAATTTCAACATTTCTACAAGTAATTTAATTAATGTCCAAGCAATGTACAACGGTAAAAAGTTATATATTTTTATGTTGCAAGAAATAAAATATGATTAGTGACAAGCCAAAGTTTGGCTTCCGTTAGGAGGAGTTTCATTACCCTACAATTTGCATGTGAAAATATGTGGCAACTTGCAAGGTGTTTGACATGCCCAGATCAAAACCTGTCCTACTTATGGCCTTGACACTCGTTGAACTTTGGAGCTTGGTGTGGTCATGTGTGGTTTGAAGAGCCTCAAATGTATTTGGTGTTTTTATGAAGCTTTTGGAGCAAAATGAAATACCTTCTGCTTTGTGAAGTCAATGTGGAGTTTTCAATCGTGAGTCATATCCATACAGCTGAATGTGAGATGGTTAATCTATTCAATTTTACCCACTTAGGACCTCTTTCCATTAGGCCATTATGCTCACATATTTTGGCACCACAACAATTTTCCACTAGAACTTTTTCTTTAGCTGTATTCAAAATCATCTCATAACTTTGCAAGGCAAGCATTAACCAAAAGGCAGACCTTTGAGAGTTATAAGTCTCAATATGAATTATCATTGGTGACGTTTGTCATTTTGTTAGAATATGTGTTGTTTTGAAGTTTTAAAAAAAGTTCCCTTCAATAAGCCCACTACTACAATTGATCCAACATTAAAAACCTACATATTTCCAAACAGTTCCAACTCTAAATGGAAAGGTCTCAAATGGAAAGGGATTGTTTCATGCAATAGGGCGCACTGTCAGATTTCAGTCACTTTGCATACCTTGTTGTCCTCACAATTCTCATGTGCAACTCTATAACATCAAGAAACCCTTCACATTGATCTACCATTATTATCACTAAGGTGAATGTTTTAAAATCCCAAGTATTCAAACTTTTCATGGTATGTTATTCAAGTTTTCTTATGTATAGAATTCGGGGATCAAGCATGTGACATCTACAACTTCAGTGACATTATCTATCATCAACAATACCAGCACTTGTTGATTTTTTACTATGATCAGTTGTTGTTCTTTCTTAAGATTTTTTGTCAAAATTATAGAATTGAATCTATGCAACATCATACAGGGTATATTTGTCCATCCAATGTAGGTCCTTGTAGATTGATGTTTGGAAAATATTTTTACAACAAAAATGTGAATTTTTTTTGAAGATGTAAAAGTAGGTCGTTCACCCTGGTTGGTTCACTCATGGCCAACATCATATGAATATGTCCAAAAAAAACATTTAACCATATACCATATTAAAAAACTCGAAAACCGTAAGCACACCATCACACGCATGGTACCTGGTTGGTAAGTTGTACATGGTGTGTCTCTTCCTAGACACACCACATGTCAACTCGGGTAAGTCATAAAAGGAGGTACATCCTTTTCTTTTTCTTGTTAAATTTTAAATCAAGTCATTATTGCTTCATGTGAATCATTGTCTATGTTTATTGCCACTCATTTCATTACAAGCTTTGCTTGAAAAGTTTTACAAGTGTTGAGTATTCATTGCAATTTTGTTGGAATATTGGATTTTTTTTTCAACTTGTGTTGCTGCTCAATTGAGCATTATAAGAAATCATCACTTTTAAGCCATCCAAATTGACCAGGTTGTCCTTTTTGACTGAAAATTTGGTTATTTTTCTTTATCTTTTTGTTTTGAAGTGACATGGTTTTTGTGTTAGATCATTTGACTAGATTTTTTTTTTTTTACTATTGATGAATGTTACACTTTTTTTTTAAAAGTACAATAAAAGGGATGACAATTTTAATAAAAAAATAAAACATGTACAACTTCAGTCAAATGGCACATATATCCATGGTTGGAGGTAGATGTAACAATAAAATTGAAAAAGGAGATTACAAATATCACAAGGAAAACCCTAATAAATGGCAAGGCTTTTTTAAGGTTTTCATGCAAGTGGACTAGTTTTAACCCTTTTAGTTGCATGCATGAACACCTCATGGTTACGTATGTCATTAATATGCAAGTAGTGGTTTATACTAATATATGAACTAAGCTACCTACCTACTTAGGCTAAGCTACCTAGATAACTAGTCAAACTATGTCAAGTTAGGCTACCTTACCTACCTAGATAAGTAGGTAGACTAAATTAGGAACCTACATGTGTAGGTTCCTAACATAGGTTTAAATACTTGCCAAGGTAGGTATTTGAGCTAAGATATGCTTATTTAAATAAGGTAGCTTAGCTACTTAAGCTAAATTACCTAATTACTTGCTTAAATCCTACCCTCCTAGTTACCTTATCTACCTTCCTAGCTTGGGTAACCTAGGTAGGTAGGCTAGGGTATTTTTTACCTACCTACTTAATTAATGTATCTACCTCCTTACCTATTTAATTATCTAATTAATGTACTTACCTATTTACTCAGGGATAATGTTGTATTAGATAAAAGGCTAATGTTGTACAAGATATGGGAATGTTTTTCCTTCCTAAAAGTTTATCCCATATCTTTTGTCATTTTTTCAAACTTGTAATAAATATAAATGGGTGAATTGTAAGCATTCAAAAAAATAAGAAATATTCAACAAAAAAATGTCATTTAAAATGAGTCAATCAATGAGGCCCAACCCTAAAGGCCAAACTCAAAATGAAATAAGATTTTCCAACTTAAGTACCATATGGCCTAAGTTTAGGCTTAACGTAAGTGGCTTAGGTCTAGGTTTAGCCTAGGTCCCATGTGGCCTAGGTGTAATCTTAATTTAGGTGTCGGTTGGCCTAGGTTATGAACCTTCATTCACCATTGTGGTTTTCTTATGCCCCATTTTTAATTTTCTCCCTAATTATTAATATTTTAAGATATGTAATAGTTGCATTTAAGAAATTACAACCCATTTCTACTTCCCAAGCCATTAAAGACTTATTAATTTAATTTTAAGAAGTTGGATAATCTTACTTTTAAAATAAGGTGTAAATTTTCATCCATTTAACATATTTTATAAATCAATGTAGAATTATTTCTTGTCTTTCTTGTGAATTTCTTGGTCCCTTTTGTAGGGATTGTCATCTTTTAATGATGGTCAAAATTAATGAGTTTCACAAAATGAGTTGAAATACCATATCATGCTTTAACATGTTGACATCACAACTTACTTTCTTAATTGGGACATCAAAAACCAAACTTTGTGAATTAAACATTTTGAAAAGCTAAAATGTGACTTGATATAAACAATAGATTTACTATTGATAACTTATTAACTACATCACATTTAATGTAAACCCATGTTTATTAATAGATGTATGCTTACACTATTTTGCCAATAATCTCAAAAAATAGTAGTTACTATGTTGGTTAAATTCAAGCTAATAAAATCCTTGTGATGTGCCAACATCATCTACCATAGCCTAACCAACAAGATGCTAGATGAAGCAAAGTAAGAAGAGGCAACAAAAAGGAATTGAGTTGAAAAATATGAATTTATATCCTATTAGATTTAGTGCAAAGTGGGGTGCAACACACACAATAGTGTTTGATTAATCCTAATCATGTGGATTGCCTTTAATATGAGAAATTAGAAGAATTTCAATCAAATAGATGAATGGGAGTTTGGGGGGAAAAATAATGGTTGAAATTTAATTCTAAAAGACTTACAAGTAGTCTTTGGGGTATCACAAGCATGTGTACACCTTTGGGTAAAAGGTGTTTTGTTATAATCTTGTTATATCATGGTAATTAGCTTAAATGAAAAATATATTTTTGTCCCACCTTGGATGAAAAGTTCTTTATGGTAAAAATTCTTAAGCAAATCCTTAAGGATGCTAATCAAGATGAAGATGAAGGAAGGGCTTGTTCAAACCTTCATTAAATGTGAAGCCTTTCATCCTAACATGATTGGAAAGAAAGGAAGATGATGAATTCCTTCCAATTTTCATTGGTTCATGAAATGGAGGGAAGAATGATTAGAGGATGATGAATTCCCTCCTATCTTTAATAATTCATGAATGGAAGGAAACAAATAATTGGAGGAGAAAGGAAAGAGGGGATTCATTTCACCCTCACCGGCTAAGGTAAAGTGATACATTCTTGGAAGCAAGGGAGGCAAGGATTTTGGAGGAAAATAAAGGGTGTTCATGAAAGATGACATTCTAGAACAATAGATTTGAACTTGGGTAACAAGGAAAATGTTATTCAATTATAAGGAGGCATTGGTTTGTAAAACAATCATCAGATTTGCATCTAATCCAACTCGTTGAATTGTGTCATTAGATTTTTTTCAAAATTGGAATAGTCATACAAAATGACATATAATAGCTGATGCTTGAAAAATTTCAGCACCATTGGAGTTGTTTGAACTAAAAGGGGCCCATGGGGTTGTCTTTCAAAAAGTTAGTAAACTACCTTTTGGGTTTACTATATACTTTTATATATCTATTTTTATTATAAAAATCAAACAATGTGAAAAACATTATGTGCATTCCCCTTATTGTTAGTTTTCCAAACAATTGAGTTTTTTCAAGTTCAAAGTTTTTATGAAGGAGTTATGGCTTTCTAAGTGAATGGGTATCTGATGCCACTTGGTTTTCAAACCCACATCTTCAAATACATGTGATAGAGTTTGCTTCGCAAATTTAATCATGAAATTTTAGTTGGAATTAGTTGAAAATTTTACTTTTATATCGAGGTGAGGTTTTAGGTTTCAAAAGTAAATTCAAAAAATTGTGAAACTTCAAAGGACAAGGGGTTTATTGCCTTGTGGAACATCAACAAATGTACAAACCAAACTTTGACACCATGTTGCCTTCATGTATTCAAAAGATTTTATTTGAATTTTGGTATGTAGTCAAAAGTTGACGTTAGGATTTTGAAACATTTAGAAGTGTAAAAATTCAAGCTCTCAATTAGTCATAGAACCTTTAGATGTGGCAAGATGTGTTCTACCATTAATTACACTCTCCAGTCATAAACAAAACAAACCAAAAAATATCATTGTTAATTTTATGATTATTGCATGGTTAATAAAGTAATATTATGTTTTCTCTTTTAGTGTTAAAAGATTGTGAAAGATTGTTCACATATCAAATGTATGCTAACCATTATGTAATTCCATTCTTGGATCACAATTTTTCTTGGTAGATTAACTTGGTTAAAAATTAATAAAATGCATTTTCTGATCTTGGATTCACATTGCAACATATCATGATTTAAAACCATTAATTTTCATTGAACAACAACCCATAGTGCTAAACAACCATTATAATTGTAGTTTTCCACCCCTTCAAACTTGTTGTGTGATGTTATGTATATGTTGCAACTAGGGTGTGCAAAATATCACATAGGTCTAAGACTAAGGGTGAAAGCACATTACGAGGGAAGCTAACTTGGGTAGTTTCATGACATGTGTGTAAAGCATACACCAACAAAATGTGTTGCATTTAATGTTGGGTTTCATTTTTGGACCTTGGTGTTTGGGCTTGATATTTTGATTTTCATAATGTTAATGTCATTTAATTTTATTTGAAAAAATCAACAAAAAGATTAAATTCAAGGAATAATGTGTGCATTTATGGTATATGTAGTATAATAGAACCCAATTTTATTTTTGGACTACACTAGGTTTTGGTTTCAATTAGTCAACCATAAAAGGTTCAAAATGAATATTTTTTAAATGGCCCACCTCACATATATTGTGATCTTCCATTTGAAAATGATTTTTTGTCAAAATGTTAATTTATCATATATTTATGGTCATTGCCCTAAAAAACACCCATTTGAAATGTAATAATATCAAACTCTTCACATGGCTCTCAAACTTATTCCAAGCATATGGAATAGCAATGTTTAGTAAATACTACAAATTTCATAAATATTAAAAATCATTTCAATCATTTCTTGAGTATATTTGCATTTTTAATACTATGTGAGACATCACGCACCCTACTCTCCTAAAGGTCTTCAGGTGTGCCCTAGTGGGTTTATCGTTTAAAACCTCAGCGCATTTTTTTTGACACAAAAATACTCTAACAATATCATCTATCATATGAAATGTAAAAGTGTAGTTTCTCTAGCATTTGATTTTTTTGGGTTTTCTACCATAATATGCAAAAACATTGTGAAAATCTTTCATAATAATGACATGGTTGAAGTTCGAACCCTTGCAAAATAGTACAATGTGCTTTTCACCCCTAGCCTAAGTTTAACTTAAGTGCCACATAGGTCTTAAGGCCTAGGCTTAGCTTAAATTCCACATGGCTTAACCTAAACCAAACTACTTAAATGTAGGCCTAGCCTAGGTGTTACATGACTTAGCATAACTTAGGTGACCTAGTTTTAAGCCTAGTTTAACCTAGCCTAGGTGGGCCTAGAAATTCTATGGAAAATGGAAAGAACAACTTTAAGCATAACTTAGGTGCCACAGAGGCTACCTTGTTCAATTTTGGTCATGGTTGATACAATTAGGTTTGATAAAAAATTCACTTGTGCATCAAATAACAACAAAAAAAATTGTATTCATGCAAATAATGGGCAAAATATATGTAGACACATGGTGGTTATGATGGCCTATGGTTGTGACACATGACAAATGAATGTGAACTATGATGGCATTCAATGGTCACACATGGTCACATGAATTGACCAATATAACTATTGGTCAACAAAAACATTGGTCAATTTGGACAAATTGTCAACTTAACCAATAGTCAAATCAGACATATTCAAATCAACTTGTCCAAAATAGCTAACTAGTCAAGTTGGTAAATATGCAAAATGCAACCTTTCTTACTAAAATTTATGGTTGAAAAAATCATGATTTCTTATAATGGAGGTACTTGTTTGTTATTTTGAAAAGCTTTTTCCCCCCTATTTTGTTCTTTTGCTCTCACAACTTGTTGGTTCATTTCATTGATGTCCATTTACTATTTTAATGTCCACCCATGTTGGTTTTTGATTTCATTGTCATTTGGTTGTAGTTCATAAACATGTTGATGTGCCCACATTATTAGTCAATCAAAATGGTTGTTTATGATTCATTACCATGCCACACATTAGGGCTAACACTGTTCATGTTTGTTGATGTTGTTGGTCTACCAATAGTCAAGTTCATTATTTGGTTTGTGACCATTAATGCCAAGTCCCAATCTAGCTATTAATCTTTTCAACATTTTTTTAGTTTTTTGATTTTGATTTATTTTGTTGGATTTGTTTTGGAACTTTGTTGGTGATAAGTTCAAAAGACAGAAAATGTATTTTAACAACAATTTTTTTAATCAATTTTTAATAAACAAACTAACCTATGGCTTATTTTTTTAAAAATTAAATGGAATTGGAATATGTCAATTCCCTTACAAAACATGGCAACTTTTTGGAATTGTGGTGCAAATATTATGCAAAAGATAACATCTTCAATCTCAAGAATAAAAGCACATTTTCTAAAGATGGGTTCTAGCAATTTAGAAATGTGTTCTTTTCTTCCAAATTCTTCAACCATGGAAAGAATGTAAGTTTTTGAATTAACTAAATAAAAAGAGTTGGGCAAATGAAAATTACTTGTTATTGAATAAAATTATAATTATTGAAAGAAGTGAAGAAATGGATAAGGGTCCAACAATGTTATGCAGACCAAAGCAATTGTAACAATTGTTTAACATTTAATATTTTAATATTGTGGTTTAATTTCGTATTGAAATTTTTGGATTTACTTCTATATCAACATTCATAATATGTCATGGGAACATATGAATAAATTTCAAATTGATTTAACGAATAAGAATACCCATTAAACACTTTTTAAATGTTGTAATTAGTGTTTTGAAAAAATAAAGACTTGTAAAATGACTTGAAAATGACACCTTTTGACAAATTTCTAATATAAATTTAACAAAATGATATAAAAATATTTTTCTAGAATAATCTAAAAATATTTAAAGAGTATTCTACACTAAACAATGACCTAAGGGGGGTAGGGTTCACTCCTATTAGTTCATAAATAAAAATCATCTTGTCAAGGAGTTGGTTTTGATGTTGTGAAAGAATGGTGAAAATAAACAAGTTGCATAATAACATGTGATGGTTGGATAAGTACCAACAACAAACCATTACTAAATATATTGTGTATGTCCAAAGGTTGATTACTTTTTTCAGGTAGTCAATAGAATTGAAAATGAAAAATTGATTATGTATGTTGTTAACATTATTTGTCAAGCAATTGAAAAAGTCAATGTTGGAAAGTTCCATGCTATGGTTATTAATAATGTAGCAACATGCAAGAGTGCAAGTCGCATCATAAAGGATAAGTATCCTCATGTTACTTATAGTGGTTGCACAACCCATGGGAGTGATCTTGTGTTCAAGGACATAGGAAAAATAGAATGGGTAAGTAAACTTGCCAAAGAAGTAAAAGCAAACATCACATTCATAACAAATAATCATAAGAGTTAAACATTGCTTTGGGAATTTTCAAGTAAAGAAAATAACTTGGAATTATTAAGATTAGGTGACACTTGATTTCAAACAAATTTCACTATGTTGAAAAGGTTACAAAAGGTTAAAACACCAATTTAACAAATGGTGGTAAGTGGACAATGGAAGAATTGGGCTGGTCTGGAAGAAAAGGAGATGTGGAATGTGCATGGGTAGTCAATTAATTTGGAGATTCTTAACATTCACTACTAGAGGGATTGAACCTATTTTTCACTCTAATGAAAATTGTGGATTCTAGAATACCCACAACGGGAAAGTTTTATGAATATTTTGATCAACTAATTGAAAAATAATTCCAATGGAGGGGTTCATAACAATAAAAAAACAACGAAAACAAATTGTTGGCATTGTAAATGAACATTGGTATTCAATGCACACATCTATCCATTATGCAAGAATTGTGTTGGATCCAAAGTGGAAAGGGAAAAGACAACAAAAATTTTTTAAAAACATGATGGGATTGTTAAAAATCTGAGATAATTTTTTCCTAGTATATACAACCAAATGACTATTGAATGCCAAGGAAATGCATGTCCATATATGGTGGAATTCATATGGATCAAATTAACTCCAAATTTGTAATAAATTTTTAAAGTCATGTTAGAATAGCATCTACATGTGAAACACTAAAAGAAATCTTAAATTTTTTAATGAATTGCTTTCTAAGCACATTCAACTATTTTTAATCACTTTTCTAATTATGTTGGAACTTTACAAATTTTTGTCAGTTTAACCATTGTTTGCAACTACACTACAATTATTCACTTCTCCATCCTTCAAATAAGATTATTTGTAGAATTATTTTCATCCAAGAACAACCTTGTAGGTCCCACTTGTCATAATATAGTCACAATAGTAACCAAAATTTGGTTACCACTATGGTGGACCTAGATACTTATGACATGGACCTAGCCCCCAAATATATATTAAGGTACATTAAGAATACATCTAGGGGTATATCTAAAGGTATATATATCTAAGGTGTATTAAGGTTTTATTATGGTTATATTTATAAGGTATATTGGGAGCATATTAAAACTATATCTAGGGGTTTATAATATTAAAAGTTAACTAAGGCTATATGAAAAGTACATTAAATTTTTTTACCCTTCTATTAAGGGTATATTAAATTGCATTGTTAAGTAGGTAGATACGTAGATGGGTAGGTACTAATGTAAACAACCTAGGTAGGTAGGGATGCAACCACAATTTAAGAAGCCATTTGAACCAAGGATTGAATTCTTAATGAGCTTTTCATTAATAGCATAATATTGTGTAGAATATGCTTATACATTCATGATTTTCAAATCTATTATTAAAATTTTAAAATTCTTATGACCCAAAGATATGTTGCATTATACTACAATGTAAAGGTATGCATTAAAAAAATTCTCACTAAAATTTCATTTATCATTTGAAGACTTTTTAAAAGTCTTTTAAAGAGCGAAAAACAATAGTTACCTTGTTTTGAAAATGATTTTGGATATTTTATAACCATAAGGAACATTTCAAAATTTGCCAAATATTTCCATAACATGCCACAAAATTCTTATATGAATTAATTCAAAAATTTCAATATCAACTTAAATAACCATTTATCACAATGAAAATTAAATAGTGGTTACATTTCACCTAGTGACTCATAATAGCCCATTTGGACCTTGTAGGTAGTTTAGTTAAAAAGGTAATGAGCTTTGGTAAATAGCTAGGGCCTAGCCTACATAAGTAGGTAACTAGGTAGTTGTTAATAGTTAATAGCTAAATGTAATTTTTAATAATAAATGTGACTAAGTTGCAACTAAAAAGTTTATCTTGCATGTTTTGTCCTACATTTCAAGTTTGTAAATTATATAAGAGGTGCATTTAAAACATTAAAAACAAAAAAACCATTAAAAAAAAGTGTCGTTTGGGATCAACAAACCAAATTTAAGCTTAACTTTAAAGTCTAAACCCAAAATCAAATAAGAATATATACTTGCGTACTTATGCTTTCATACCTACCTACATATTTACTTAGCTAGACCAAACAACCTAGCTACCCACCTAGGCCTACCTACCTATATACCTAGATATTTGTTTTAAATATATTTTGGCCAAAATTCAATTAGTATTCAATGTGACAAAAAAATGAATGATGCAAATTTAATTTAGTATCTTTGAATTCATTTTTGTCAAACTTTAATGATGTTGCCATGTGATAGAAGTCAATTTGCCCATGTGATGAAATCATGTTCCATGGATGATTAGGATTAAACTTTTATTTTTAATTTTTTCGGGGGGACATTTAGTTACGTTGCATGTGGTAGCCCGTAATTAGCTTACGATTTAATCACAAATAGTTAGTAGTCACAAGGGGCATGTTGTTGATCAATTGATGATAGCATATTTGTTGACTAGATATTTCATCCCTTGGCTCCATTGACCTTGCAACGAGGTAACATTTGCAATTAATGAAAATTTAGTTGTAAATGTTGATTGCAACTATTTTGTGATGTTGATTTGCAATTGAAAAATTACACTTTTCTTAGAGTGAAAAAAATTGAAATATATTTGTTTTCATACCTAGCAAGAAAAGAAATTGATTGATGTTTGGAAAGGCTACAAATTTAAGTATTTTTATTTTATAATTTATGAAAAAAAAATCTTTTCTAATCTTGAGGACAAAGAAAAAATTACAAACTTGGCAAGTGACAGGAAGATGATGATGAGTAGATAGTTATGCCCTAAATTGTAGTTATGTTGAGGCCAAGTGCAGTTGGACTTGGATTATTTTTAAATGTTTTTTTAAAAAACCATGTTTTCCTGAGAGTTTTTATACACTCCTTAAAAAAGAATGTTTTATTACTTTGCATAATTTTTAAAAAGTTGTACTTCACACTGGTTACTGGAATAAAAGTGCAATTCTCCTTGTGCAAACAAACCTGGAATGACTTGTAAGGACATTTAAATTAAAAAGCTATGACAAGAAGAAGTGAAGCTTCAAAGTAAATTGACAGCTAATGAAAATTTCAACTGTTGTGACTTATTTGTTCAATGCCCAACCCTCACATGGGCAAGAAATAGACCTGAGAAGGCTGCACTCCAACGTAGCCTACACATTTAGAACAACATAGCATAAAAAGCTTCGACATTTATTAAATTTGGTTTTCACAAAACCCATATGGACTCCATCAAAGAGTGAGCGACTTGATAAAGATGTGGCCTTCAAAACAAATAAGGATGTTATATCCCTAGGAATTTCATGTACATGCTTTAGATCAAGCCATTCAAAGAAATATCGGATTCAATTGCACATCTATGCTAAGTCTCTGGCTAAGGAGATTACTAAGAGACTAATGTTGAGTATGTGAAGTGCGATTAAAGAATTGATTACTTGGGAAGATTTTTGAATAGGAAATGTTGTTGGTTTTCCAATTTTTTTATAAAAGGAAAATTCAGCTTATTTTCAGAACTTGTGTATATGAGTACATTAGAACATATAATGGGAAAAATATTGATCAAAAGTGGGGAGAAAGCTGGGAATGTAATTGAAACACTGTAGACTGGGAACATATCAATGTATTTACATTGTGCATGTTTGTGTTAAATTAGAAAAGGTACAAATAATACAATCAAACACATTAATATATGATTTAAAACTATTATTTGTGTTTACAAATGTTAGTAAAAATTGGTCAGGCAAGACTTATAAATTTTATAGGTATTCCATATAAATGTAAAGCACTGCACTGCACAGGTGTGTTTTCCTTGGTATTTGAAAACACCTCCCAAAGTGGAAGATCCTTTCTTCAAATGAAGGGACCTTCCACATACAGAATTCAAGCAATCTTATTTGGTCGAAAGCTTTAAATTGGTCCCAAGGTCTTTAGATGAGGGTCCAAGACCAAAAAGTGGCAAATTGAGGCTCAGCCTACAAGGCGCCTGCTTTGGAGGGAAAATCAATTGGTTCAGACCAAAAAAACAGTGCTAAAAGGAGAGCTCCTGATTTGGAGAACCAAGAATCAGGCTAGGGACCAAGGTACAGTCCAACTCAAGGATTCAATTTGCTTCAAATCAGTCCAAATTGGTTCCTA
>Ga0116229_10005466_pt1 | contig 20707 bp, 18 predicted proteins | sample S1TSphgellanicum_3_FD_87313 | JGI IMG/M metagenome (GOLD analysis project Ga0116229, IMG submission 87313) | Host-associated microbial communities from peat moss isolated from Minnesota, USA - S1T2_Fc - Sphagnum magellanicum MG | ecosystem: Host-associated > Plants > Peat moss > Unclassified...
AAACAAGTGTTGTTGACAACCCTGACTTCTTAGTACAAAGTGCGGTTGACCCAAATGACTCATACAAGACACTCCGAGAGTGGCATGGTAAGGAAGCTGTGTTGGGTGTGTCAACTGATTAGATGATAGAAAATACAGAAATCATCATCAAGTTCGAAGATGGTGAATTCACAAAAAATCCCATATCCAGGTACTTCAACTATGATTTGTGGAACACCAAAAGCCCAATACAGAAAGTTAGATTTGTTTGAGATTGAAATGCATCAATTTTCGTAATCTGACTTGAAACCCAACATTCAAAAGTTATTATTTTTTGAATTTCAAATGCAATAACATGATGAGTCATGCTAAACTGCAATATTGTCTTGACAATCATTTGGACCAGTTTTGTAGAGGCATTTGATTTTGTTTAAATAAGCCCCAGTTCCTGCTTTTAGAAATTTTAATCAAAGAATTGCAGGTTCTTTGAGTTTTTGAAATAACCCGAACCAGAGGTTTTTGGGGAAACAAAAAATCAGAACCATAGAACCTTTGGTCTTGGTTATTTCAAACACTCAAGAACTTGCAGTTCTCATGAAATAACTGACAAAGAATCATGCATTTCTTGGGGGTACTTTCATTAATGTTATTACTTTTTGAGGAATGATGGATAATATATCAGAACCTGTTCTCTGATTTTCTGGGAACAGTGGTTATGATTTCAAAGAACTGCCCTTATAATAGGTGGGGGTTTGGTGCCATTTCTGATGATACCCATACAACACTGGTTTGGGCCACACTATAACATTTAATCTACATAGTTGCTGGTAGAAATGAAAATTTAGGCATCTAATTAACTTCCCTCTAAAGGGTATTGCAATACCTTGATATTGGTTTGCAATTTTGGGGTTGTTCAGAGTACATTTGCAGTTCTTTTTGTGTATTGTTATTATTTCTCCATTAAATTGTTGTTGTGGAGTTTTTTCTCTGGTTTAGGGTTTAGTGTTTATATATATGATTTCTTTGTTTTCTTTTAGGGTGTGACACACTCATCTCACTTTTTTTATGTGTACGTGTGTGTTGAACTTCTTTCAATTTTTTGTATCCAGGGAAAGCAAACTTGGAAAAGCCAAGAACAAGGCAAAGGAAGTGAAGAACCACGTTGCTTCAAAACTTGGGGCTTGTCACGATGGAGGGCAAGGGGACAATCCTCCTTCGAGGGAGGAGTCACCAAGAAATTCCAGCTTGTGGGATTTCTTCTTGAAGCTATTCTCCAAGAACTAAAAGACATAACAAAACACGAATCATTTCCATACTTCCAACTTTGGTAAATTTGGTAAATTTTACTTAACTTTGCTTCAATTTATGGATACCCTTACGTATATACATATATCAGGTTTCGGTTTATTGGCTCTGGCCCATAAGGAGGAGAATACACACACTGGTGTAAGATTCCGGCATAATTTTGGCTCAAACTTGACACAATGTGTGTCTGACATTTGGAGTACTATATGTGCATATGATGGATGGGTATGTTCCATAGAAGTGTATGCATCTAGATGAGAATTTCTAGATACAGTAAGGAAAAGTTTTTCATCTGAAGTTTGAACCTGCTGTAAAGCACCAGAGTCATTACTCAGTGAGCTGCTAGTTTCACAACTACCTAAACCGCATGTTTCAGTAAATTGTAATCTATATATATTTTTGAAGTCTTGAGTTTGTTTTCGCTAAATCCCATGTGCAAAAGCTCTTGACATGCTCTTCAGCTTCAAAACTATAATGATCATTATTATTGCATCAACATATTCTAAAGTAATGTATGATGAACACTGGGCTTTTTCTTCACAGGTTCTCCCAGTTTGACTCTCCCCTGGCTTTCTGATTCTGTTTCTTTACGGGCCTTGCCCCCTCAGCCGCTGACTGCTCCATATATATGTTCCTTTTATTAACCCCAATGGGGTTTTCTCAGTGCACACATGTGAACCTATATTGTTTTTCTGGACCCTGTTTTATTGGAGTGTAATTAGAGCTTTAAGAAAAATATAATGTCATTAATTTGTGTTCCAATTATTGGATATTTGTTTTTGTTGCTCTTTTAACTCTATGTTCATCTTATATTGCATTAATTTTGTTTGATTTTTGGTTAAAGAGTCGAGTCAAAGAAGGAACTTGAAGTGCAAAAAAAGTAAGATGGACATTTTATGTGATTGGGTACATACCAATGTTGTTCAATTCTTGGTTTCAAAAAAAAGAACCCGCGATCAAAGAACTGCTGATTCTGGTTATTTCAAAACACTCAAAGAACAGCTGAGGTTTCATGAAAGATTTGATAGTTTTCTGAGCAATTATTTTAACTTTTTCAAATTTTAGTTATAATTGAGAACCATGGTTATATATCAAAACCGATTTTTTTTTAATAACCAAAGTTAACAACCCTAAGGACTGCCCTGGTGCAGTTTCTAACAACCCAACACTGGTGCATACTAAAAATCAAAAGACATTCATTGTCTTATAAAGCCCTTACACTTGATTGGAATTGTTCGAAAAATATGTGTATGTGTTAGGTGGTTATCAAAACAAGGAACAGACACCTGGCAGTTAACAAGGTGGTCCTCGGGGTTCATAACCAATGGTGTTCAAAAAATCAAAAGAATCAGTTCTGATATATAACCATGGTTCTCCAAAATAATAATAAATCAAATAAGCACCTTCATAACTGCTAATTCTTTTACCAGTTCTTTCATGAAGACTGCCAGTTCTTGGAGGGTTTTTCAAGTTCTTTGATTATGATCTCCCCTCCCCAAGGAGAAACAAGGGCCGTGTCACACTGTGGCCTTGCCATTTACATTAAAAAGTATCTTAAGGCAAAAGAAAACTTATGAAAACTCAAATATTTCACCATGCAAAAATATAATCTTCCTTGAAAAGAAACCAAAATCCTTCAAGATACTGTAACTCTATAACGAATCTCAACTTTCAACACAAGCCAAAATATCAAAAATCCTCATATAAAAATAGACCTATTATTACCTAGGGGCCAAAATCCATTAAGCTACTATACTCAATAATCTAGAGCTAAACCTAGAAGTCATCCTTAAGCCACCTATGACATATAAAATCTGTGAAGAGACAAGAGGTGAGGAGTTTGCAAGCACCCAAGGTTGAGAGGTGGCAAACTCCATTGCTACTGCTTGACTTGAAATTGCATATGCTTGCATCTTTTGAAGTGTAATTGAACCCTGTTGTCTGAGGAAAGTAATTAGGATATGTTGATCTTGATTAGCAGATGTCTCCAAAGAGACCTCAATCTTGATTAGTGTATTGCAAGGGTGTGTAGTTATCCTACAAAACTGACAAAAACATTGGTAGCAACACTTTGATGCCATGCATGCCTTGGAAACTGGAATTAGGGTAGAGCACCCCCCACCTTCCTATCTAGTATGGGGATAGTACTTTCAAGGATCAACTTGCTGCCCATAATGAAACATGAAAGTCTACATGCTAGGTATTCTCCCCCAAGTCTTGTTGCAATAGAATTTTATATAGTTAAGTGAGCTCTTTCCATGCCCATCGTTTGGGTCTCTTCTCTTCCTCCCATGTGCATTATGAATAGTGCATCTAATAGAACCAAAGTGGTTGTTGTTGTTGCCACCACTTGTCCTCCTTCCGAGTTGAGTTCTCTTCATTTCTATTGTCTCTTCCTTCCAAAACTTCTTGTTACTGTTGCAATTAGTTAATGGAATATTTTAAGGAATATAATATTTTATTTTCTCAGATTTACTTTTTTTGGGGAGTTTCTTTTCTCAATTTCCCAAAAAAGAGTGCCTAAGAAGAAGAAGGTAGGACCATAGTACTCTGGTACCCTCCTCCATACTTTTGTGTCTCAATTCAGGCCTACATATCTTCCTTTCCCTGCCAACCAAATCCTGTAGTGACCTAACTAGATTTGTGACTCTTCCACCTCCTTTCTCAATGTTTTGTAACGAATTGTCAGATAGTCATGAGTTTAAAGAACTGATCACCTTCTCTTCCGTTCCCCCACATTCACCATGTTTGGAGTTAGGACCAGTTGTGGGTGGCGGTTATTTGTAATATGGCACATATGATAACCAAAGGTTTGGAGGACGGTTCTTAAAAATCTATAACCATGGCTCTAAAAGTAATCAAAGAATTGCTGTGGTTCTCAAAACCTATCAAATAACCACTCAACAGGGGGTTGGACTCATCCATCCAGCTCAACTGAAGATCTCCTCCTGAGTTTGTCTCTTAAAGACCTCATAAGTTTGTCCTTGAGATACTTGATCATCACACAAATGTCCAAGGCTGTAGCATGAGGGGAAAAACTACAGCACGCTACTTAATGGCCAGAGTGCACCAGCACCCACCAGTGCACCATGCAGGATGGATAGTGTGTGCACATAGTTAACACAGTTTGGACGTATTCCTGTTCCATAGCTAATGGCAGTGATTAGCTACATACTAAGGACATTTTTTCATTAGGCTGCTGTTATCACAGCAACTTTTCATTATGTTTTTTCAACTAGTTGTTCTCACAGTCATCTCATAGCTGTACCAGTTAAGCATTGACCAATTGCAAGTGCTCTGAGTCAAACTATGACTCATCATACAATGACATTTGTCCTTTTTCATGAGAACATGCGTTCCTAGAGCTCCTAACATGATTAATTACATATAATGCACTTGTAGCTCTCCAATGGAAAGCCGTTGTCCCTGCAGCAAGAAACAAGGCCCTATGTTAGTGTCTTTCCATTAGGCTGTTGTGATCATAGCACATTGTGTGTAACACTGATCACAGCTGTGTGCTGTGAACACAAGAGCCTAATGGAAAGAGATCCTAAGCACCCACATGTTTCTCGTACCTACTTAGTAGGCATGAAGTCCATTACCTACTTACATAGTAACCATTCACATTCCCTACCTACTCATATGTATGATACTTACCCACTTACCTAGTTAGTGGCCTAGGTAGTGTGATTTGGGAGTAAGATTTCACCTGGGTAACTCAGTTGTGGCTCATCCGTAGCTGAGTCACAACATGTTTCCAATGCATGGAGCATTGGTGGGTGCACGACACACAACCCTCCACCAGCACCCACCACTGTATACTGGATGGATGGGTGCCAACAGGAAACAAATTTTTCATTGTATTCATATCCTTGAAGCACCTACTTAGCAATCACTTACATTCCTTACCTACTTAACTATGATACTTACTCACCTACATAGGTAGTGTGAAGGGGAAGTAGGAGGGTTTACAATACAAGTTGCCAAGTTTCCTGCTAGTAACTTAAATGTGGGTCATACCTGAGTCATAAGAGGTTTCCAATGGATGGTGCACTTGTGTGTGCTAGGTCACTCAATCCCAATTTAACCTATTGATTAATTCCAATTTTCACAAAGGGTCTTAGGCTCCCCTTACACTATAGTGAGGCACCATGGGAATGCTTAAAGCCCTCAAAACACATCCCAATGTCATCTCATGGAAATTCAAAAATCATTTATGTACGGACCTTAGTTGTGAAGTGTAATGTAAAGTGACAAAAGACTTTGCTAACGTACCTTAAGATATATTGAAGTTTAGACCAATCATAGCTTTATGGACTCATGGCCTAATGGACTTTGCATCAAACCCACCTCAAATAGGTGGGCCAAGCATGAAGTCAATTAGAACATAGACCATTATCCAAAGTGCATCTAATGCTCATTTTTCATCCATTCACATTTCCTTGATCCCTTAAGCCTTAGCCTTTTGTAAAAGTGAAATGGTATCTTGACATGTCATTTCCTCCAATTTTCATGGTCATGGGCTTTTAGGTTTTAGTGTCAATGCACATTTCATTCCAAAACACAAAGGATGAAAGCATTCAAAAGCACAACTCTTTTTAAAAATTGAAAATATTTTCTCAAAAAAATTTCAAATCACTTTATTCTTGACTTAGTCTTAAATATATGGTGTAAGATTGTTTTTTTTCCCTTTTTGCGAGCATTGCCTCACTTAATGATTTTTTATGCCTCTAGATGTATAGGACAAATTTATAACACTTAGAAAATCTCTTTTTTCATATTGTGAGTTTTACCATGGTATTGGAATGTAGGTGCTAATTTACCTAAGTCATTGGACAACACCTCCCTAACAATTACATTTACACTAACATATGATAGTCATTGATGGTGTGGAATAATGTGAAGCTCAAATAATATTAAATAAGATAGTTTTACAAAAGTCATAATCTTAAAGCTCGAACACCAAAAGTTAAACCCAAAATTAAACGCATTGCATTTTGAAAACAATTATATTGTATCTACTATAACATTAAACTCAAAAGGCCCAAAGGGGATCATTGTTTAGTGCTTTCATCCTTCCCAAGTGGCTTGTGTAGTTCAAAAAGGTTTAAAACCATAAATTTCAATGACGAGAATTTTAAGGAACTAATATACGGGTGATTTTTTATAATCTTTCATAGGCACCTTATTGATTTTGTATAATCCTTCGTATGGTCATCCATGAACAATTTCAAAGACATTTTCAAATATAAGTATTTCATTTCCTTTTTAATAACTACCTCATTCCTAACTTGATAAACATCTTTTATCTTTATAACTATTTCACCCCTTTCCTTAACCACCAACATGAATATGAAAAGGCAAATTAACATGTGCCCTTTCATGTCCATGATATGTATATTAATTAAAATTAAATTTGACATTGACATAAGTAATGATGAATTATTGGTAATCGTATGGGAACATACTATGTAGGAAAATCGTTGTTGGTAATGCATAACAATGTGAAGCCCAAGTTTGTATAGATAGTAAATATGTTTTTCTTCACATAAATATTTCAAAAAATCAAAACTTCAAATATTATGCACAAATAAAAACTAGATGACAATACCCATGATTATGGGTAAATCCCAATTGTGTAACCATGGACACATTGGCAGTACATTTGAAATGAAAAAAAGAATTGCCCACAATCAAACCAACACATAGATGGGGGTTTCGATCTTCTTTCAAGTCCACAATATCCAAACATCATCATCAACCAAACATTTGCGATTTTGCAATGAAAAAAAAAGGCAACATTAGTGTGTTGTTTTCAAAATGATATATCAAAATAACAATACAAACAAAGTGGGGACATTGAATCAAAATTGTTTATTGTTATTTGAAACACTACATCAAAGTACATCAAATTAACATTTACTTATAGATGTGAGAATAAATTAAAGCAACTTCACAATGATGTAAATGAAATCTCACCAACAAGGTTGAAGACTTAAGGTTAGTTAGTACATGTTATGGCCTTTAAACCTTGAGTTCATTACCAAAGCGCAAGGTAAGTCAAAGCCCCAACTTGTACTTTACCACTTGGAAAGGCTCTCTCCCTATGAAAATTCCAAGAACTCTTTGGGAATATCAAACTTTCAAAACACAATTTGGAAGGGAAAATGACATCTATTTGGGATGTGATTTAATGATTAGAAAGATTTCAACCAAAAAATTCACACATTTGTTCCAATGCCCCCAATGAGAATTGGCATATATTTAGGGCGTTGAAATCATAGAAGCAAAATGTTTCAACTAAGGTCAAGACTTGCCTTGAAGGAGTCTCAAACTAAGAATTTGGGTCATTTTGTGTCATAAGACTTTTCAAGGACTAGAAAGATGTGTATACTTAGGAGTAATATTTTATACATTGGTCTTACCCATGATACGTGTGTGATGCTGGTCATTATGAATATCTACAAACAATCAGATCCCATAACATCAAATCCCTATTCATGTTTATTTTGTGTAGGTTCAGCTGCAAGTTTCCTAGTAGTGAAATAGTTTGCCATTGATCCATACCTCAAATATTTCTTTATTTCAACCAAATGCAGAGGAGCTTGGGAACATGCCTTGGGAGCATGCCCAAGTTTGCAAGATTTTCACATTGAAGAATCACCATTCATGTCTAGTGACAAGCTTAAAGGATGCATAAATTTAGACAAAACCACCAAACACCCTATTAACACTCCTCTAACCCTCAAATGTCCAATTGTCTACATTTATAATTACCATTCATAAATTGGCGCAGAAATTGATTAACTGCTAATCCCAAAAAAAACAATCAATAAGAAACTGTGAGAATAATTAGCATGATGGGGCCCAAAGAAAAAAAAAACCCTAATGCTAATATGTCAAGCCTTTGGTAGATAGTGCATTATTCACCATGCACATTTAACCCCTTCATATGTTTATGGTATTGCACATTGATGGGGGAAGTTTTATTTGAACTTGAGTACATTTGATAATTGCACCATTAGTTCATAATTGCAAAGCTTCTAAGATTTTGAATTGGCTACACAAAAATATTAATTAATTAATTATTAATTAATTAAAATCTAATTATTTTTATTTTTTAATTAAAAAAATGATATCTCCAGTGTCACCATCTTGCAACTTCCAAGAAACATAAGCTAAAAAACCAGTTAGTTGTGTAACATTCCCTGGCAGAACTGCTACCACCTAATGGAATGAGAGCTTGCCCTATGAGCTCATCACATTCCAAGGTAGAATGGGGCCTACCGGAACCAGTTCTATAGTACCCATTTGATCAAGTGTCCATATACCCAACCCTTACCTGCCAGTTCTTTCTCTTTTTTTGTTTTTGAAAGGGAGAATAGCCCTACACTGGCATGTCCAGTCTGACAAGCTCTTATGGGAATTTGAGATTTTTTGTTGCTAATAAGACCGACATCCAAAAGGGTGGTGAATCAAGCAAGGTCCAGGCGGTCCATCCATCGGTCACTCAATGACTCCTCCTCCTCCTCCTCAGGAGCATGCAATATGACAATGTTGTTTGATTTAAATGGAAGTCAAGTTATTGTCCAGTTGCTTGTGGGCCAAGGAGCTCTCATACAAACAAATAATACACTATTGTTGTTGTTGTTGTTGTTGTACCTTGCAATTTGCTAGAAAGAATGAAAACACAAGAGGAGCCCGTGAGTTTTCAAGTTAGGAGATGGGAAGGAGGTTGTTCTGACAAGAAGTGGAGTTGAGGAAGGTAAGTCAGAAATTTGAGATCTGAGTTGAATCCATGTGATTTTGATCAGTTACAAAAGAGTTGATTTACTTATTCTTGTGTCTAGAGACCATGTGAATCCATGTGGAAGAAACTAGGCATCACAAACACGCTTGCCCTGCCAATTAATAAGATGTTGTATACATCTACTTACCGTGTCCACACTCTGAACACCAAAAAAATCCATTCCAATCTAAACAGTCTAAATGCTTTCACCAAAAAAACTGGTTCACCTAATGTGAAACGGGTTCTCATAAGGTAAAACTTCCAAAAGTTGGATCCAATGCTATACGGCCCAATTTCTATCTTTATTGCGATTATCAAAAATTGGACATTCATCACTTGGAAAGGATAATTTCACTTTCCTTAATTTGCTTAGTTGATATGTTGTAGGTAGCTGAAGGATGAATTCTAATTTTGCTTTAGATCATTGAACTTAATTTTGAACATAATAAATTAAGTCTAGATCATGTCCTTCCCCACATTTTCTTCCTCTTATTTGGTCATCCTTGCATGTGTTTTTCATGACAATTATTTTCAGTTTTTGGACATTACAATTGGGAAAAACTTTGGATTATTTTTTCTAGTGAGAGTTGGGGAAAAATTAGGAATTTTTTTGTAATCGCTAATTTTTTAATAACTTTTTAAAAGTCCCCCTTTTCTGCCCCTCTCTTTTTCTTGAAATAATGCCATGCAGATTCACAATATTCTTCTACTTAAGAAGGTGGTGGGGGAGTGTCCATCTATATCTTCAGCTGAAAGGTTTCACCTCCTTTTCAGGCATGTCCTACAAAGAATGAAGGCAAAGCTTTCAAAAATTAATTTGTGGTGCAGCTAAAATCATTGCAAAAGGCTTTTGTTTGTTTGTTTGCTTGCTTTTCATTTTCCACCTTGTGTTTTGGATACATTGTTCCATTCTACCAAACCTGATCCACTCTGCTGAGAAACACTAGCAGCATGCAGCTTGCTTCTCCCCATTGTCAACAACAAAACATGTGTGCACATAGGCAACATATATTGATGCATGCATGCAACTTAGGAAGTACTAAGGTCCATAGTGATTTTTCAGCGGGCTGCTGCACTTGGTCGAGGTTCCTCATCTTTTCCACACATCATAGCTAGTGCACTTCCATCATTAGTCAACTTGTGGCAGACTTTTCTTGTCTTAGGTCTTCTTTGTTATCATTGATCGTCATTTCATAGCCATGGATTCTATTTATCCTTATTTTTTATTGATTGTTTGCTTTCATTTTTTCTTTAGGTTGTGTCTACTCGTGCTCTCATTTGCCTTGTACTTTTGATGGGTGAGTTCCCATCCTTGATTTTTATATACAGGGTTTTTCTTCCTCTCTCTCTCTTCGGACTTAAAATACTTTTTTGGGTTGTCCTCATGTTCCATAGCTAACCACAATGTTTAGCTACATACTAACAGCTAACCATGGTTGACCGATTGCCCTTTCTTTTTTTCATAACCAGTTGGGCAGTGAAATTATTTTTTCTGTCCCACACAGGTTATCAAATAATCAGATTTTGAAAAAGCTTGAGAGACTGGGTTATTATTATCATTTGCTTGTTCAATCAATACCCCAATTATCAAAATTTTCAGTTTTGTAATAATACCCACTTGTTATGTATGCATTGGAGTTGATTTTGGCACACCCAACTCAACACCCAAACTGATAACCACATGGTATATCATCAAGGTAGGTTTTTATAAGTAAAACTGAACCCCCAAAGTAAAAGTCTTCATTTCTAGGGTTTTTGGTCTCACAATTGCCACAACCCAGACTGAACAAATTCAAGTTCAAATGGGAGCTCAAAGTGGAGGTGAATTTGGAGAAGTGCTACTAAATGAAAAGTGACTGCCCAAATATTTGAATGTTTAAGAATTTGAGAACATGTTGAGATGAATGAGCTACGCTTGGACTCTTGTCGATAACCATCCAACACCCGAACTAACCATCTACATGTATCTACCTACTTAATAGCCACCAAATGCCTTAGCTACTTAGCTAAATACATTAAAATCACTTACATTACCTATGTACTTAACTATGACAATTATCCACTTACATAGAGAACTATCTAAGGAGTGTGAGGTGGACATAGGAAGGTAAGTTACCACGGTTAACTCATTCATGCTTTCATTCACAACTGAGTCATAACATGTTTCAAATGGACGGTGCATTAATGGGGCCACCGTGAACCAGCACCCACCAATGCACCAGTTGGTCATTTTATCCAGGAAATGAGGCCATTTCTTTCATTCTATACTTGTCCCTAACTACCCTTGGTTAGTTAAGTTCGTTTATTTAAAGCTCCTACCTAACCAGGGTTTCTTTTTCCAATTTTGCGATGTAGCCGAAGTGGCTATCCTCTCGAATGTGATTTAGCCAAATGTGGCCATATGTACTAATATGGAAGTAGGAAAAAATCAAAATCTTTTTATATTTTTGGCTACCTATTGGAACTAATAGTAAAAAATCTGGTGATTGGTAGAATCTTTTTTGTGAAATCCGACGAATTTGGGCCATTTTTTTCTTTGAAAATCTTTCCTGTAGGAAGAAATCATATTTTTCAGGTAGGGATTTGGCGAAAATTCGTCAGTAAAAGAAACGATGTACCTAATTATATTTATCTAAAAATATTGTTACTAGGTTTTTGCCCTTTTTGTTTAATCTATATGGCTACCTACTTATTATTAATTACTTACTAAGTACCACCAACCTATTACTTTCATATGCCTACTACTCATTAATGTGGGCCTACCTATAGGGGATCATCTATTTACCAGTGTTGGGTATGTATCAAAAAATGGTTGAAAATTGGCTTGGGTTTTAAGTTGAATATCTTCAGGTATTACTCAGGTTCATACCTTGTTTGAAACTCATTTACCAATTCCAAGTCTAGTGAAAGCCATCCATTTGAAACTTTTTCTTTTTCTTTTAATAAAAATTGATACCTTAGGATATTAAAAATTACCAAATTTGGGGTTTTTAATTTTGCCCAATACTTTAACACATTGAATAGTTAGGAATATAATGTCAATGTTATTAAAGTAGACGTTAAACTTTCATAATACAATTGGACATCATACACCCTCGGCACTCAAGTTGTGGGAGGAAGTAGTGAATGAGATGTGTGGGTGTTTCCTTCGAGATGTGGTAGTTTTTGAGTCATTGAAACACTCAATGCAATGTATATTACTTAAGGATGGTGGTCCTTGCAATAATCATCCCGTTTGGGTCAATAATCAATCCACCAATGTCCCCCTTCCAATTGAAGTCCAAAATGGAAAATTAATTCCTTATGTTGAACATTCTAAAATTGCATGAACAAATGTGCTAAATGTCCCAACAAGGCCTATTGAATATTTTGAGTAATGGATTTTATTTTATTTTTTCAATAAAGTATCAAGGCATGTTTGATAAATCAAAATAATTTGTGTGGCACCTTTTTCTACCATAGTGCCAATAATTTCACATTTATGACTTGTTTCTTTATGCAATTTTTTTCCTCATAGCCAATCAAAGTAGATATAGATATGAAATAATTTTGTTTTTGAAAACCAATATGTGAAAACCACCTTTGATTATTGGTGGGTCTAAAATGTGCAAAACCTAACATTTTGAAACTTGAGTGAAAATATTTTTCTCAAACTTTTGACATCTTTGGGTCTCTTGAAAATAATAATAATAATAATAAATTTAAAAACCAGGGTGTGTCTTGTTGACTCTACTAAACCCAGACCCAACAAGTCTTTAAAACCTTAAGGATTGCCAAACACTACCATTTAACTATCTACCTATTACCCTTAAACCTACTAAAATTACCAACATGAAAAAAATTGCAAAAATCTTGATGTCCTCTACTTAATTGGATTTTGATGTTTTAATACCTTAATGCTCCAATGCTTTTAACAACCCCATGATAATATGATAATATGAAGTGAACCCCAAATGCGAGTATTGCACAAAAGTTATATTGTAATACCTACATTTGGGGTACATTACAAAATTATCGACCATAACCTATGAAGGGGTTAAATGAAGAGGGGATAGCAAAATGTAATATTTTCATGTTTTTTATAACTTAAATCATATATAGGAAATTGTTTAAATCAGTGTAATAGGGTGAAAGCACAATAAAGGTGAACCATTTTTGTTCCAAAAAATGATGTATAACAAATATGATAATACATAGTAAGCTAAAAATTTTGATAGCATCTTTTGTAAATCCTAAACACAAGAAAATAATTTAGAATATGCATGATAACAATTTGGAACTCAAAGTTCATGTTGAATCAAAGTTAAACTTGATCTAATCATTAAAAGAAGAGGATTGGATAAAATCAATGTGCATAAAACAAATATTTTATCAACAACTACAAAGTTTCATGTTTGTGATTCATGACACATTACCAAAAAAAAGGAAATAATAAATAAATACAATAACAAATAAATTTTCATCCACTTTCTTAAAGCAGTGGATTTTTTCAAAAAAAAAAGGTTAATGTGCATTTATTGTTCCAAAAATGCAACAAAAATATTTTTTTTGAATGGATTTTCAATAAAAAAAATTTTAACTTCTAAATGGACATATATTCAATTGATGTATATCATTCACCAGAAAAAATTACCCGAAAATTTCATCCACAACCCTAATTTTTAAAATATATATGTAAATTTTCGAACTTTGTGACAAGTATTATTTTGTCACAAATATATTCCATACATTCAAAATTTGCAAATTTTTTTGGATATTTTTAAATACTTGAATAACTTAAATATAAATCTAATCAAATAAAAATTTAAAAAATAAAATTAATTCAAGGTGTGATGTCCATATGTTACCCAAAAAAATGATTACAAAAAAATTATACATGTGATTACAATTTTGGGGGGGCTTAATGTGCTTTCACCCAATATGATCATATAATATTAAAAACTTAAATTGGCAACGGGAAATATTTAAGACAACACAATACCCCCATTTTCAAATCATTTTTTAGCCTTTTTTTTTTCTTCTTCTTCTTTCATTAGATTCAATATATGTCATTGAAGTATAAAAATGGAAATGTCCATGCAAGTATTATAGGATTGGCCAAAAAAATAATGTATATTTTATGATTCACATGTGGGTATTGTAGTTTTGGCCACATTACATGTAATCATAAAAGTATAGTATTTAGATGCACAATGTGTGTGTGTGTGTGTGTGTGTGTAAAGGATCACAATATGAGAGAGTAGATTGCAACTTTGGAATAAAATGAAGAGAATGATGATGATAGATCAATTACAACAATTCACATGTCATTGCTTTGATTTGTGTGACAATTTATTAAACTTAACAAATCAAATGTTTTCAAAGCCATTTTTGGTATTTTTGGTACATTTTCTCTGCATTACATATATTAAAGTACGTCGTGACATGAAGCATCATTTCATCCATTTGTCCCGTCATCCATTCGTCCCGTCATGGTCTATTTAATATCATCATACTACAAGTTTCTATTTTATATATATATACCACTTGAAACCATAGACTTTGGATAAATCCAAGGAACAAGATAAATTAATCAATAACACAAAAACACTGTCAGCTTTTTAGTGCAAGTCTGAATCCTGCCCAATGCAAAAGTCAAAGCTTCTTATGAACTTTATTTGTGGTGAGAGTGTGCGGTACTTACATTACTTCCCAAAGAACAATATTTTCCTTTTGATGTGAGCCAAGATGAAGCTGTCAGTGGAGAGATATTTGGATAAGTTTTACCCACTTTCTATGGTCACACCACGAGGAGTGTTTTGTGTAAACAAGGGGGAGACTGATCCTAACATGGTGAATTTGAAGCAAAAGAAAACAAGTAATCTAGCTAACAAGCAGGGTAACAAATACACCAAAAAAAAGAAGCCTTGCAGAAATGTTGTTTTCTGAACCTCTAAGGGCAAATGTGTGATTGTCTCTCCCTTTCTTTAATTCTTTGTTGGAATTTAAAGCATTGTTGTGATGTGTGTGTGGGTCTAATTTTGGGTGGCTTTCATGTGATACAGATGATGGATGATCTGGCTTTTGAATGTGCACCAATTGTAATTGTGGGACCAAATAGCACTTTTCCTCAATGTGAGCCAACCCACATAAGAAATAGAGAAAGAGAAAATGAAAAAGAGACATAAACCCTAAACCCATATTGGGTTTTCAATTGTGTTTAGCATTATTATTTTATTGTGATCTGATGTTCTGTCGATGGTGCCATATTCTTTTATGGCTTGGTCAAACCTTTTCTATGAAAATCATTTTTTTTGTGCCTCTCTTGCTATGTGTTTTACATGAAGCAAAAGAAGGTTTAAGGGAGGCAATGGCTAAAGATGCAGTCACTTTCAATGTTAAGCTACTTGCATTTCACAATGATAAAATTTTTGAAAACCATGGTCATATTCCAACAATTCCCGACCTGGACCACCACCTGTTGCTTTCAACACCTTCTTTGTCTATAGAAATGCCAATGTTGCTGATGATGACATCCTAGGGAGGTACTTAGGACTTCCAGAATAAGATTAATTATTTACGATATCATGAGTATAATGTTTCACGTCTGGTTGTAGAAAATGAGGATGCTGACACATTACAGCATGACACTACAACTTTTGGAAGTTTTTCCTTAGGTACATTTTGTTGTCCAATTTCCAAAACCTAAAACCCTTAACCTAGAACCCTAAACCCTAAAAATTGATAATCATGGTTTGATATCAGAACTGGGTATTTTACTTTGTGATAATTGTGGTTATATATTGGAACCAGGTATTTGATTTTTTAAGAACTGTGGTCATTGTCCCTAAAAATTACCCTGATACCCAATGGGGGTTTGGTGGAGTTGGTAATAACTACCGAACCTTGGTTTAAACATGAGAAATGAGTTAAATGGCTATGAAAGGACTGGGATCATGTTTGATACCTTTCTATTGATCTTTGTAGCAATTGATGCGGAGGAGGAATTGTTGCTTGTAAGCAAAAAATCAAGGTTGAAGGAGCTGGGACATACACAAGGTGGGTGACAGGAGCTCATTGTGGTGGCATCACTCATTGACCGCATTCCAAATCTTGCAGGCCTTGCCCGCACTTGTGAAGTGAATCATAGGAAAGGTTGACTACTTCACATGCACAGTTTTAGCTGCACCCAGAGCCCGGGGAGGGGGGGAAGGGGTTGGGGTTGTGCATAATTTTGAGTACAGTGGCTTATGTATCTATGACATGAAGTCCAAAACAACGTTGTGTAGTTGTTTGAATTAACAAAGGACTGTCAATTCTAGTTTGTGGGGAGGAAAAGAATCAGAATCAAATAACCATCGGTTCTAGTTATTTCAAAAACCTCAAAGAACTAGTGGGGTTTTTCTGAAAGAACCAGTGGAAAACCAGTGGTTATATAAGCAATCATCTGATTAAATTACCCAAATTTTAAGGAGAACCATAGTTATATATTAGGACCGGTTCTTTGATTTTTGAGAACTATGCCTTTGATGCTTAAGAACTACCCTAATAACTGCTGGGATCTGTTGGGCAGTTCTTTGATTTTGATAAAAAAACCTTTGGTTATGGGTTCTTTTAAAAGTTTAGAAATCAAAGAACCTTTAGTGCCAATTTTTTTGAAAATTTTAGAATATTAGAACCTCCAGTTTAAGTTCTTCTAATATTTTCAAAAGAACCTCTAAATTTGGGTTCTTGAAAATTTCCAAAGGATGATAGTTCACATGAAAAGAATTGGTGGTTTAGGGTATGTTCTTTGACCTAGTTCTTTGATTTTTTGGAGCCCTGGTTAAGGGTGTAAGCTTGGTGTGTGCACCAAATCACTGGTGGCCTTTAAGATCTCATGAGCACTCTTGGACACTCCACAACTTAGAATTCCTTCCAACTCATTGCTTGACTAGAAAAGTGCCAACATTGAATTTGCAGCATCCAACCCGAACCCATCGAGAGATGAAAGAAAGTTACTTAAGGTTGTCCCACCAGCATGTTCCAGTTGAGTGGATTGTTCCAAAGGATGGTTGTTTGTGATTCTGCTGCTTTCACTAACCTCCATGCCCCCTAGACCTACAGATTACATTTGATAAAGCTTCTTAAATGCAAGATATTGCTCTTGTGGCTACTGTTGTTGGTGCTAATGGTGCAGATGATGTGTGAAAGAAGAAGCTAAGTTGCTACATGTGTTATCAATTACAAGGTATTCCAAGTTTGTATGGTCAATACTGAGGTGAAGAATAGCAACAACAAGGGGACAAGGAGTCCCCCATGACAGAAGAAAAAGAACACGACCAGAAATTTGAGAGTCATCACATCCGTGCACTCATTGCGCAACATGGTAGTGCTTTGGCTGCTTTGGCGATCCTTCGACAACACCCAGAAGCTTAGTAAAATGACGAGCAAACTGATTCTTTGGAAAATCTTGTTCCACATATTAATGTTCCAACAGAATTCTATCAAGACACATCAAAATCTGCACGTGAATGTCACAAGCGCCTACAGAGAGAACAATGTGCCAGGCAATGTACAAAATCGGTCGGGCCATTTGAAACACCACAAGAGCGAAGTAATCGTTTGTGTCAAGAACAACGAACCGTACAACAAGTGACAACATGTGCACAACCTTCTCTTAACAATGACGCATTGCAATTATTTGGAGACGAAAACGTGTCAGCCCCAGGACGATGGGATTGTGGAGAAATGGACACAATCTGTGGATTCTGTAACATGAAAATGTGGATCAAGGAACAATTGGCAAAGTCGAACAACAACAACCCACAATTTTTTCTATGTTACGAAAATGGCAAAGTTATGTTACCGAGTCTTCCTACAACACCACAAAAACTATAAGTTCTTTTAACCAACAAATAAAGAAGTGCCGTCAAATTTCAAGATCAGATTCACATGTATAATTCGGTGTTGGCATTCACTTCGCTCAATGCCAAAGTTGATTAATCGGTAACAAAAGGCACTGAACCGTATTCCTTTCGCATTCAAGGTGAATTTTATCACAAAATTGGATCCATGTGTCCTGTTGAATGACAACATCCACAGTTTGCATAACTATACATTCATGATACGGAGAACGAACGTCAAAACTGCCATGCTGTTATGCCATCGCTTGATCGAACAATGTTGGATCGATTGTTGACCATGATGTACAATATCAATCCCTATGTTGAAGTCTTCAAAATGGCAAAGGATATGATGGCAATAGAAGGTGCTCCCATGGATTTGAAATTGCGTTTCATTGCCTTTCAAACAAAGGATGCCCGTTGATATGATGTGCCAACGGTCAATGAAGTCACTGCATTGATGGTAGGAGATGGTTCTAAGGCTATAGACAGACGTGACATTGTCGTTACTCAGCAAGCTGGCCCGTTTTAGCGCATTTCCGAACTACATGTGGGATACATGGCTCTACATTATATGTTGTTATTTCCTTACGGTGAGGATGGATGGCATCTGAATATTCCGCTCAATGGTGTTGTTGCTAATGCAAATTTGGATGAAGACCATGTGAAAAAATTTGAGCATAAAAAAAAGCATTGCAATGCGATAATGGCCGAATTTTATGGTTATCGACTTCAACATCGAGACACTAATGGCATTGTGTTTCTTTGAGGTGACCGATTAAGGCATTAATACATTGTGGATGTTTATGTGGTTATCAAACAAAACCGCTTAAAATATTTACGCCTCAATAAAAAAAACTTCATGCCTTCAGGACACCATCGCTGCAAGTGACCATAACGTTGTTGCCATTGGACAGAGGATCATTCTGCCATCTTCTTTCACAATAGGTCCACGTCACATGGTTCAAAATTATCAAGATGCCATGGCAATCTATAAATGGGCCTGTTGCTCATATGCGTTTATTACATTCATTTGCTATCCCTAATGGCCTAAAATCAAGAGAACATTGCTATTCGGATAACAACCTCAGGATCAACCGGATTTAGTAACCTGAATGTTCAAAATCAAGTTGAAGGAGTTGATCAATGACATTCACAAGAAGCATATTCTAAGACGCATGATTGCGAGAATCTATGTCATTGAATTTCAAAAACGTGGGGGCATGCACACATTTTCATCTTCTTTGCCGAAGACTACAAACCACACACGGTCAAGGATGTAGACTGCATGATTAATGTTGAACTTCCTAATCCATAGACAAATAGGTTGGCCCATGAGATGGTTGCCAGATGCATGATGCATGGTCCATGTGGAGCTGCGTTTCCAAATGCCCCATGCATGGAAGAAGGCAAATGCAAAAAACAATACCCACGCAAGTTCCAATCCGAGACGGTGACAGATGTAAACGGATATCCTATTTATCGATGCAGAGATACGGGGCGCACACTTTTGGTTCATGGCGTTGAATTGGACAATTGTTGGGTGGTACTGCATAATGTCTATTTGTCGACCAAATACAATGCGCACATCAATGTTGAAATCTGCAACAACATTTGTGTAGTCAAGTATTTATTCAAGTACGTTTATAAAGGACATGATCGTGTAACTGTTGAGATCTCACGCCGGAACGACAATGCCACCAAAAGGAATGTGGTCAAAGTCGATGAAATTAAAAAATATCTTGATTATCGCTATGTATCTACATCGAAAGCAATGGTGCATCTTCAAGTTTGATATGCATGAACGATTTCCTATCGTTGAACGTCTACAATACCATTTGCCCAATCAACAAATGGTGTTGTTCGATGATGACGATGATGTGCAGGAAGTGGCAACACAATCAGCCATTTCCAAAACGATGTTGACAGAATGGTTCAAAACAAACTAAGAATCAAAAGCTGCATGAAGCCTTACGTTCGATCAATTCCCTTAGCAATGGGTGTGGAATTGGAAGTTGAAATGATGGACAATGCACAAGAGAAGTTTTGCCATTGGTCGCATGTATTATGCACACCCGACATCGTGGGAACGTTATTATTTGTGAATGCTACTGAACTATGTCAAAGGTGTCACATCCTACGAGCATTTGCGAATAGTGGATGGCATAGAGCACGACACATTCAAAGATGCATGCATTGCAATGGGTTTGCTTGCAAACGACAATGAATGGCATCAAGCCTTGGAAGAAGCCGATCTTTGGGTCTCAAGACGACAGCTAGGTGACATGTTTGCCTCCATGCTAATGTTTTGTGAAGTGACGAATCCCAGACAACTATGGGATGCACATTGGAAGTCTTTGAGGGAGTCTTTGAGCGATGACATTGAAGCAATGACACGCCGCGAGCATGATGATCCAGCTGTTATCCTTTCTGAGGATGCGCTAAAAGATCGTGCATTATATGAGATCGATCAAGTTTTCATCCACAACAAACACCGCTTGGAAGATTTTCTAACGCTTCCCAAGTTTAATTATGTCCCTTCTGTTCATGGAGGAAACTGATTGGTCTAGGAAGAGCTGGCTTATGATCAACATTCATTAACCACAGATGCAGACAATGTAGAAGATAGGTTCAATGATGATTAGCACAGCACATACAAACATAGTTATGACATTCTTGGTGCGAGAATGTTATGGAAGCCCAAAGAAGCAAGAATTTTAAAGAATTTTATAGATCAACCAGTGTAATTTGGTAAACATTCGCGGGTAAA
>Ga0116229_10005467_pt1 | contig 20706 bp, 18 predicted proteins | sample S1TSphgellanicum_3_FD_87313 | JGI IMG/M metagenome (GOLD analysis project Ga0116229, IMG submission 87313) | Host-associated microbial communities from peat moss isolated from Minnesota, USA - S1T2_Fc - Sphagnum magellanicum MG | ecosystem: Host-associated > Plants > Peat moss > Unclassified...
CAAAAATTAAAAAAAAAAAAAAAAAAAAAAACTGGCCAGGAAACAGAGGAAAGGCATAAGAGAGAGGGCTGTGACTTAATATTAAACAAGGGGTGTGTCACACTGTGGCCTTGCCATTTACATAAAAAAGTATCTTAAGACAAAAGAAGACTTATGGAAACTCAAATATTTTACCATGAAAATATATAATCTTCAAAAAATCCTGTAAAAGAAACCCAAAATCCTTCAAGATATTATAACTTTGATAACTAATCTCAAGTTTAAACACAAGCCAAAATATCATATTTCAAAAATCCTCATATAAAAATAGACCTATTATTATTACCTAGGTGCCAAAATCCCTTAAGCTACTGTACTCTATAATGAATCTAAACACCTTATCCTTGCCTTGGTAAGCAAGGCCAATAAACGGCTATAGGGCCACCGAACCTGCCGACAAGGCAATGAAAAGAAAAGAAAAGGAAAACCAACGAAAAGGGCGGAAAAGAAATTGTCAGCGAGCGTTCGAGCGAGAAGAACGCACTTGAAAAAGGAATGCGCAGTCATTACACTGTCACCCTCGCGTTCTTCCCGTGTGCAGTGCACCACCACCATCGCTTCTTGTCGCTTGCTCTCTCTGTCCCTACTTTATAAGACCTCTTTCTATTCGCCTTTCGTCTACCTCATCATTCTCTTCGCTTTCTCAATTATTGCTTTTCCCCCTCCCGCCTTTCTGTTTGTTTGTGTTTGGAGTTCTGTTTTTCGATTTTTGCTTTTTTGTTTGTTTGTGTTCGGAGGAGTGAGTTTGTCTGTTTGTTGTTGTTGTTGTTGTTGTTTCTTTTTTCCCGTTTGAACTATGGGAAGCTTGGCAAGGCTTGCGCGTATATCAACGTTGGCTGGATCGGCAACTTGGATGAGCATGGAGGCTACCGTCTTCTATTCTCGCAACGATGGCCCGGCCTCAGAATCTCAGAAGGTACTCCTAACATTTGGATACCTAACTGAAAATTGCGCTTGTGATTTTTGTGCAGTGTGCATTTTTTCTTCCTTTCTTGAATGCTCGTACCGTGGCTTTTGTTAGTCGATTTAGGAGAAGAAGCATATTGCATTTTTATTCTCCTTTTGATGTTGACGTACTCTTCATGTTTTACTCCATTTTGTAGAATTGCCAATTTTTGGAGCCAAAGTCTGCAGCAGCCCAAGAATGTTCAAAACATGATGAGGAGGAGGATCCAAAGCCTGCTCTCACAACAACTTGCTCTCCAAAGATGGCTCCACAATTCGATGGTCTCAATTTCTACGAGACCTTGATCTCTTCTCAAAGATAAATTCCTTCAAGCTTCTAAAAGAACCACAATTTTGCATCTCCCAGGGCACTATAGTAGCAAAGAGAATTCTTATTGAATTTTTTATTTGAGATTTCTTTGTCAGCTCTGGCTTTGCTTGTCAAAGAAGGAAACATTCCCTGTTTTGTACACAAAGAGAGTCATAGGATATTGGTATGCACGAACACCTCCTTTGCTTGTCATAGATGTAAATTATTCCCGTTTTGTACAAAGAGAGTCATAGAATAAAAAAACGTATGCACAAAATCAGTCACATCTTTGGATTTGCTTTCAATCATCCTCGAGATGCTCAAACCTTTCTCAGTTGCCCATTGTACTGCATTAAACTTGTAATATTTCTCAAGACTTAAAGCACGTTTCCATCATCTATTTCTGCTTTCCATGCATCTGTCATCTGATTGTTTTCCAGGGTTAAATTATGATATCTCCTCACCACTTGGTTTTACTGGATTTTGCAAAGTTCTTGTCTTGTGCTCGTCAACATACGGAATGTCTTAGAACATTGTCTTAGAACATATGTCAATATTGAGCTTTCAAGTGGCTCTTTTACTTTAACATAGAGTGCACTTGTGGTGTGCACAGTGAACTGATTGCTTCCAACAAATCATTGAATCAAAGCTTAAGGTGATCCTGATCTTCCATTGGAAAAAGGATTTGTATGTCTTGTCATCTTCCTAGAAACAAGATGTATTGGGAGCCTCTCAATGCTACTAATTCTCCAAGAGCTCATATCCGAAGGTCCCATGCACTCCCAAATTGTAGGCATAAGATCTTATATTGTCAAGCATGGATATTCATGAACATAAGGTGCCCTCCAAACACACTAAGAAATTTCTCCAGAGTCCTTTTTCAGTTATTTATGAGGAGACAGGCTGCCAGGACAGAACAAGGATTGCACACTGCACAGCCTTTTCCATCAGGATTCACTTCAAGATGATGATTTCCTGCTATTTGGTAAGACTAAAAATCAACCTTTAAAGTGATTTCCTAGTTGCATATTTAATTGCTTGAAATGTGCATCTTCAATTTGAGCCTGAAAAATGTTCTGAGGTTTGCAAAGGTTCTTCTGAAAGATCGTTTCCATGGGTAACCTCTGTGATTCAGTTGCAATAACTAAATAACTACATGATTTACCATGACATGAGTTTTCATCTTGAGGAGAAATTTTCCAAAGGGATCAGAAGTGAAACAAGACAAGAAATGCATGGTAGGTATCTGATAAGGTACTGGATCTGTACCTCCTGTCAGTGGTTTGATATGGGTAATATCCAGTGTTGGGTGGTTATCTGATTCTTTTAATAACCTCGAGTTCAGGTGTTTTCAAAGAGCCTCAAAGAACTGATGGGAGCCTCAAAAATGACCGATAGTTTTTTAGAAGGTTAATTGACCGGTTCTGAGATTTTATGAGAACTGTGATTATAGCCTATATCAGTATTGGTTCTCAGATTTTTGAGAATCGCAGTCATATAACATATCCAATGATTTTGATTTCTGTGGAAGTGAGGATATATTGTGTTGAGAAATGCCATGAGAATGGCTTGGGCGGTTACCAGAATTGACTCCATATACCTGGGGGTTCTTTAAGATATATAAACCTGGTTCTCAAAAACCAAAGAATGGGTGTTTGATATATAACCATGGTTCTCTGAACATGTGGAAGCTTGGAGCCGAACGGGAAAGTTTCTCCAACAGGAACTAGTATTCATTTGTGTTCATGACCACAAATAGAGTCAAGATACAGCAAAAAAAATCAATTGAAAGGTTACAATTTATTTTGTTTGCTTGTCCTTGTTTTCATTTTCATTTTTCTTTTGATACCCAACAAATACCCGACAAAATTATTAAAATTTATCCCATGATACCCAAAAAGATTATTTTCATTTCCCCCATGATACCCGACAAATACCCAAAAAAACTTATTTTCATTTTTCTTATTGCAAAGGATACCCAAAAATAAAGAGGCTGGGCACTTTTCAAAACACTTTGCCCTTTTGCGGAGGACAGAATCCACTAGATAGAGAGTCCTCCATTTACACTAAAAAAATTCTGCTAGTGGATTATGAAATTGAAATGATACTCGAACAAAGATGTAGGTGAGAATGAGATTATTTTTCATCCATGTTTTCCCCGTAGTTAGTCTAATGGCAAGGTATTACTAATAAGATGTTATCTCAGAAGACAGAAGTTCTCATTTGAAATAATGTCTTCAATTTAAGTCGGAGGAATTGAAGGCATACAGCTGAAAGCTTCATCTGAGGACATAACAAAAGCTTACTGCCATTTTCCTTATTCCTGCGACAATACTGCCGTGTATTAGGTACAACATTAAACCTTCCTTTTTAGTGTTTCTTTGGATCCCCTGCGAGGGGAGGGGTGTACCAGCCTTGGGAGAAGTGCAAGGCCAAGGCGACGCGCGCGGGGCCAAGTAGCAAGCTACCAGAAGGCCTCGCCCCCAACAAACATTAGATTAATAACATGAGGCTCGATGAGCCACGTATCAGATTTCAAACTGATAAGAACAGATACTACACTTGATCTTAGCCAAAAGGCCGAGAAAGATATGAGATATCGCGATTATCGAGTGCGTTTATATATTCCTCAGTGTGGAGCTATCCTGGCAACGAATATGGGATAAAAAGAGAATTGCTTGCCCTTCCTGCCGCTCTGTTTTTTTTCTCGTTTTTTTTGTGTTGCTGTGCTTTGGAGTGCAGCCGGTGTGGTGTGTAAGCCAGGTGAGGGGTGTTCACTCGTTGTTGCGGACGCTCTGTGGCATTTGAGTAGTGTATTTTGGTGTAGTTTTGAGGAACCGGCATTTGGGGCTTCTTCCTTCACGGCAATGCCTTGCCTTCACAACTACTCAGTTGTTGATTTTCCTTCTTCTCTTTCTCCAGCTGCTGAGTTCATTTCCAAACTAGTCTTGAACCAGGTGTTTAATGGAAACAGCGAACAAACAGAGAATTTGTATTCCTTTTCTTACAGAGTGAGGACCACCGCTGTGGATCATAATGAAGATACCAAACATCTCTCTTCTCCAAACACTGAGAGTTGGCATTGTTTCTTCTCTTCTTCCACATCTGATCTCTTTCATTGAATTCTCAAGATAAAACTCCTGTCATGGCTAAAATCATGTAATCAGCTAGACTAGCAACTGAATCACCAACATACCCATGTGAAAGATCTTTCAGAAAGACCCCTGAAAAATTCTTACCACATTTTCAGGCTCAAAGTGAAGATGAGAATTGCATGCAATCACCAAAGATGCAACTTGTCCTAACTCAATGAGTGGACTCTGAGTTCCACATTTGGTGGTCAAAATACTTGAAATTCCTATTATACCTGTATGTAGGTGCAGTAACCACACACAGAGAAGTAACTCCACAAAATCTCACCACTCCAGCTCCTTGAAAGCTCAGCATGGAAAGATGACCTGGACACATGATGCATTGCAGTTAGTCTTCTACATGATCATGACTTGAAAGAGCTTCCAAATTCTTCACCAGATTGATCACGAACCACCAACCATGAAGTTTAATATTTCAAAAGTTGTAACAAAAGTTGGGGCAAAATATTGCATCTCCAAATTTTGGAGTTGTTCGGTAAGGCTTTGAAAAAAGGCGAGCTAGATGGACAAAACATTTCACATTAGCATTTTTTTTTTCCCTCATTAGAAGAGAGGCAAGAAGACCAACATCTGAAACTTGAAACCAATTTACTTTGCACAAACTTTTCTCGTGCTTGCCACTTATAAGCCAGGGTACTACTACCTCACAACCGAGTTCATTTTATAACGAAATCCACTGAAACAATCACATCTCAGTTCTACCAGTCCCTCTGCTGAAGCTTAATTCACCATCTCATCTTACTACTCACATTTTGCCTACAGCTTTTCTGCTACAGCAATCAGACTAATCATGGGCCTGCAATTACCACCTTATGTTGAGCAAAGGAGGCTAATGATGTGGGATTTTCAAAGACAAGCATCAACATAAGAGCAGTGAAAATGACAAAAACTCTTTCAAGCAACAGCCATGCAATCAGGGTCTCTGTACGAAGAAGAAGAAGACGACGACGAAGACGTTCGACTCTTTCGTCCTAAATTCGTCCAACATTCATCCATTTTGACGAAACAGCTTCCTTCCACAACCTGACTACAGCAAAGCGCATAAAACCTTCTAGTCCTGGACCCATTTCAGAACCGTCCGATCGATCTATAGATCGGACGGATATTTTCATTCGTCTTCAGAGCACAACTCCTGCTATTGGACGGTTCGATACAGTTTCCTATAACTAATCCGACGATTCTGATGGGGTCTCACACGGATCGACTGTAAGGTAAAAGGGAGGTGAAAGAGAGAGAGAGAGAGAGAGAGGATCTAAAGGTAAGTTCTTATGGTAAATTGCGTAGTTACTGCGAAAAGAGGGGAGAAAAAGAGACAGTCTATATATACTAGGGTTTGAGCTTCGCCATTTCAAACAGTGCGTTTACTTCCTAGTCTCCCTCTCTTGTGTTGCAGAGTTAGGGGAGTTTCGCGTTCGCAGCAGTGCAGTGTGTTTGCAGTATTACGGTTTGTTTTTAGTTTTTTGTTCTCGTTCTTGCGACAGTTGTTCCTGCAGTTTGTATCCTTCAATCTCATCATGTCAGGCCGTGGGAAGGGAGGCAAAGGTTTGGGGAAGGGGGGAGCCAAGCGGCACCGAAAGGTGTTGCGGGATAACATTCAGGGAATTACTAAGCCTGCTATTCGGAGGTTGGCAAGGAGGGGTGGGGTGAAGAGGATCAGTGGCTTGATCTACGAAGAAACCCGCGGTGTGCTCAAGATATTTTTGGAAAATGTCATTCGCGATGCGGTGACATATACTGAGCATGCCAGGCGTAAAACTGTGACAGCTATGGATGTGGTGTACGCTCTAAAGAGACAGGGGCGCACTCTTTACGGTTTCGGTGGTTGAGATTGAAGTTTCTTTGCCGCCCTTTTTACAATGGTGTTCTTGAACACCACCTCTTCTTTGTGGTTGTCGCCTCTAATTTTATTAGGATGTTGTGATTTGAGTCTGCACTGTATGAATTTTCATGTATTCTGGTGTTTTGGACTATGGTTGATGCATCGCCTTCTCACAGATGGTTAGTGATTAGGTGTCGTAGCCAAATTCCTCTCTTATCCATGTTGGTTTATTCCGCTTTCATCCTTGTTGCTCCTGCTCTAGTTCCTCTCTGGCCAGGAGTTTGAGTGCGGTACTGCACGAAACCCTCCCTCCTGGTTTGACATGGTGGAAATTATATTCTATCCAGAACCTGAAGTGCTCCTGCCAGCAACGATTTTTTTCTTTATAACGATATCCTGAACTTGTAGCCTTAAACAGCGAGTCTATTGTACGCACAAAAAAAGGAAAAGCCCTTGATTCTTTGCACCAGACACTTCCACTCAAGTCTTTGGTCTCAAGCTTGAAATTCCACTTCTAGATTAGAAGAAAGATCCCAAAGTCCGCGGTGAGATGGAAAGTATTGTCTCCATGATTACCTCAAGCAATATCAACAAGAAATGATTTAACCCTAGACTAGTAATTGAAATTTTGAATTCAAAAGGCATTCTTTTTCGCGCCGCGTATGGTGCAAACCTGAAACCCTAATCGCAATAGTGTTTCAAGGACAACCTCCTGTATGACTCGAGAATGTGTACGCAAAGGAAATTCTTGTTTCGACCAAAAAAATTTCTTATGTCGAAATGTAAGGCCCATCGCCGAACATGTACTTGTCGTCGAGCACTTTACTCGTTCATTATCCTAATTGAGCCACGCACATCGGAGGAGCCATGCACTAAACACAGGAAGAGGATGAATGAATTTGAAGCAAACTATCATTCATCCTCTTCCTTGACCAGTGTTGGGCGGTTTTCACTTTTTCTTTGGTGAGAATCCATCGGTTCTGGTTCTTACGTCATGTTATGAGAACATGGTTGGTTCTCTAATATATATATTTTTGTGCTGGTGAGAATCGACCATGGTATCAATTTTTTTGATTTTATTGTACTTATCCAGTTATTATTAGATAGCCTTGATTTTCAAATCCGGTTTTCACAACCTGGTTATTACATTTTTTACAAATTAAAATTCAATTTAATTATTAATTAATTAATAATTTGCTCGCTTTATTAAGTAAAATAAAATTCTAAACTTAAAAATGATTTGAAATAAATAAAAACAAGTAAAAAACAACTAATTTGAAATTTACAACTCCATAACTTTGTCCCTTTCAAAAGCTTTTGAAAATTCCTCTAACTCCTTTTTAAAATTAGCATTAGTCTCCATAAAACCTCCCAAGCTAGAAGGAGATTTACAACCTATCATAGGACCATAGGGTCAATTTTGGTTTACACCGACCAATTTGTCCAAATTTTTTGATTGTAAACAACATTTCCTAAAACTATTACTAAGAATTCTAGTTAAAAACTAAAAAAAAAATTGTTTCAAATTTGGATCCAACTGTTTGAAAGATTTATTTAGCAAAGAAATCGATATATGAAATATGTTTTCATATTTTTCTCAGCATTGTAATGGACATTTGATGTTTTTAACATCCATTTGATAACATTTGAAGATTAAAAATCTTTTATTGGTCAATTCCATGATGGTTCACTTGTGTTGGTTGTCATCTCAAACATATCCAAACTATTGTCCTCTTCAAACCTTTGATCAACAACATCCCTTCCAAATTCAGTAAAAGGATGCAAATGATAATAACACTTAAAAAACATTAAAAATAATTTTTTTGTTATATTATTCAACAATTGCCTTACCTTGCCCAAGATCAATGAATGAAAACACAAGATAAAAAGTTTGAAACCTAGGGTCCAACATAATAAAAAACATATTATGGGATAATTTTTTAAATATTTCTTTGAAAAGGGAAAAAAAAATCCAAAACATGAACAACTTCCTTTGTTACGTTGGTGGCCAAACACGATAACTCATAAACAATAGTTCCATCTTCTTCCATTAAGTTGTCAAAAGTTACAAAATCAATTTCATCCTTGAATTTTAAACTCATGGATATGGGAGATTTTGGTGCATCATTTAACAACCAATGACCCATAGATTAGTTCGAAATATAAATAAACACAACATGGCCAAAGTAATTAACTATAATGTAATAAATGTGCCCTGTCAATGGAGGTGGACTCTTGCACTCATTCTCATAGAATTTTGCTTGTTATAACATATAATAATAATTTTTTTGAGCTACAAAATTTCGTGAAACTTTACTAGCAAATCTACAAAAGCAAAAGAAAATGTTAAACTATGTATAACACAATTTGAAAAAAAGATGTAAACACAAAATTCTAGAAAAATAAAAAGTTACTTTGTTTTCATTGGGGTATTCAATTTCCTTGGGAGAAGACTTGAATTGACACATGCCTTCTTCCATTTTACTTACTCTTTCCAGATTTTGGGGGTCAAATTATGCATTTATGCAAACCTTTTTGGGTGGTTTTGATTGACACCTATCATATGTCTTTGCAAACTTTTGCATTTATTGTTGCATATTGGCATGCTTTAAAAAATGCATGACCAAAACAAGTGTTTTGAAAACTTTCTTCCAACCCCAACACATCACATCTTATAATTAATTTTAAGGTTGCAATTATGATGTTTAAATTAGATTCCTCATCCTTAACATAAACATAATTTTCCTCCTCAATGCATAATTGTCCAATAATTCTATCAAGTTTTTGGCCAAGGTTTGTCCACTAATATTTGTTGCTTCAAAAAGGCCAAGGGTGATATATTTTGGTTGCCAATCAACTATTACAAAATTGATCACTAATGCAAAAATATCATGTTTAACTTTTGAGACCCATAAATCAAAGCTTGTAGTTGTAGAATGGTGTTTTGCTAAAGTTGGTAAAACATATAATTGTTTAGTTTTTTCCATTAATTTGAGCAATAATTCATGAAAAAACTATTTTTTGGAAAGAAAAATAATGTTTGGATACAAATGCATACTAAACCTTTTCAACTAACTACTTTTCACAAAATATAAAGGAAGATGTTTTATAAGAATTAAAAAACCCAAGTCTTTCAAAAATTGCTTTTGTTATAGATCATTTTTCTTGAAAGGTTCCTTTGTAGCAAAAAAATTAAATATGGAATTAGAAGAAATATCTAGGCTCTTTTTGGATGGTAACCTTTCATCTTCCTTTAAGGGACTATTGACTTTTTTCAAAATTAATTATTTTTTTACAATGACACAAATTTACATGTTTCCTCAATGTAGTTATACCATTAGTTATGTTATATATGATTAATCCTCTCCTATTTTGAGTTTTTGGATTTAAATTCAAAATTGAATTATTGCGATAAAAAATACAACACATGATTTGAGGAATTGTTGAGTCAACTTCTTTATTATTATTAACATAATAAAATACTCAACACAATGCATTTCGACTATTTGGTTTTTAAAATAATCTTTGTGCATGTAACTTTTTAAATTTTCTTTCATTTTCTTTCATTATTTTTCGGATTCCTACTTCCCCTTATTTGAACACTTGCATTTTCTTCAAATTCTTGCAAAAGAAAAAAAAAAAAAAGAAAAAAAGTTAAAGCATTATCAAAAGAACCAAGATAGATTTTAATTTTCAAAAAAATCAAACAAAAAATGAAAAAACTGAAACAAAGATGTGAAAAGGAATTCAAATAAAATATGAAAATATATTTCAACAAAAAAATGAAAAAAAACTCAAACAAAAACTCAAAAAAATTGAAACAAAGAAATGAAAAAAAAGGAAAAAAAATTCACCTTGAGCTTTATCGAGAATTTGATGTTTCAAGCTCCAAGCTCCCACCTACACATGGTAAGAAGGGGAGGAAGTACTAATACTAACTAGGGAAACAAAAGTAGCACCAAAGCGAAACAGTAATAACAAGGTATTGGCCATAAGCTACTTGAGGTGTGAAACAACAACAATAGTAGCACCAACACAAAACAATAATAACAAGATATTGACCATAGGCTACTTGAGGTGTGAAACAACAACAACAACACGAAGTAGTAGCATGAACAATATGAAACAACAACAATGCGAAAAAGCAATAGAAGTAGCATGAAGCAAAAGCACCAATCTGTGAAGCAACATCACCACAAAGTAGTAGCATTGTGAAGTAGCAGCATGAACATGAAATAATAGCCCCAATGTGGGAAATAACAATATGAAAATGAAGAACTAACACCATGCAAAACACCAACACCAATGTGAAGCCCTAGTGTCGACGTGAAGCACTAGCAACAATGCTAAGTAACAGCACCAATGTGAAGGAACAAAACAAAATGTTTGCGAGAAGCAATGAGATAACACATTAGAAAAATAAAAAGTCATGCTCTTTTTATAACTATTACTTTACACCTAACCATAAATAGCGCCTCCGCCTACTTAGGCAGTGACTGCTGTTTAAGAACCCTAATGTACCTAAGAACTGGATATAGGTTCTATGAGAGAACTGTTTGGTTTTCCCAAGAAAATTTAAAAAAAAAAAAAAACACTCGTTTTCAAACATGTTTGAGAACTTAATCATATATATTAATTCACTATGTCTGTTTGTCAGTCAGTCAAAATGGGTTCAAAATGTCAAAACTGGGGTTTTGGGTTTTCTCACGTCAGGTAAGGGAGTAAATACTCGGATTGATAACCTGAGGATACACATGACTGATTCTGATACCCGCACAACGTCGGTCGAAACCACTGCACGTTCGAGGTGGCTAGAGTGGCGTAGCCACGGGTGTCCGAAGGTCACGGGTACCATTAGTGACATGTAAGTGTGCCAACCAGTTCTCATTGTCAGAAATGGTCTGAGAACCGGGTCAAGAACCAGGTGAGCATCTGAGAACCACCCAACATTGCTTTGGACTTCTCTCTAGTTCCAGCCCCATATCTTCCTCATTTTCAGTCAGTTTCGAGAGATTTGAAACTGGATGGGTGCCCCAACTAGGGCTTTACAATACTTTTTTGTATTCCAGTGGGAAAGATGCAAAACCATCAAAATCTTTCACCCATCATCAAACAATGAACCCCCCTTATACGAAACACACCATATGCCCATTCCTTTACTGAATCCAGCAATTTTGGCGAGGTTGGAAGCGCTAGGTGGAGGGCTAAGGGCTACAAATCTTCTTAAAATTCAGAAGCCAAGGAACAATGTGTAAGATCCGATCTCCTTTGAGTTCTTAAAGGTTCGGTCCCAGGCCTATCTACCCTAGTTTTCCCCGCTTCGTTAGACGATACTGCAGCAGAGCGACGAAAATGAGGCAACCGTTTACGCCGGCCAATCGATAACTTGCGGAATCTGTAAATGTGCGATAGATGGGGATCGACGATTACGATCAATGTAGCATTTTCTGCAACCTTACAGCCACTGTAAACCACCGTAATCCACCGCCAACAGTGTAGAAAATGCACCTACCCAGAAAAAAGCTCATCATCTAGTCGGTAATGATAGAGCGCGTAATCAGCGGCAGCACGATTACTGTAGCTTTTTCTGCGACATAACAGCCACCGTAAAGCAGCGTAGAAAATGCTACGAAGCGGGAAAGAAAGAGCTCGTCTCCTAGTCTGTACAGAAAGAGCGCGTGATCGGCAGCAGCAAGCAGAGCAGATGTGCATTTAGAAGAAGTACTCGTTTGTGTGTGTGGGGGAGAGAGAGAGAGAGAGAGAGAGAGAGGGCGGACGCGGCAGATTTCAGAGCCTTACAGCGATGGCGTCGTCGAAGAAAATGCACTTGTATGAGGCGCGGAAGAGTTTGCCCAACTTGTGGTACTCGGAGCTGATGCGGACGCCCTTGGATGATCCGGTCTACTGCTGCTACAGCATGTGGTGTCCTTGCTGCGCTTCGTACGGGTTGCGTGGTCGAGTGCTGTACAACGACTGGTCACGTTACCGCTGCTGCGGTGGTGGCATGCCTTGCAGTGGTTCCTGCGGTGAAGAGAGATGTCCGCAGCTGTGTGCCATTTTGGAGGTTACTATGTGCTTCACCCTCTCCGTCTCTGCCACTCGCTTTATGCTTCAGGATGCGCTTCAGATCCAGAACACTAAATGCGACAACTGCATCATCGCCAGTATGTTCTTCGCGCAGTACCTCAACTGTATCTGCTGGCTTGTGGCCATGTTTACCAACGTGCCTTTCATCGATGACGCCGCCATTGTCACCGATCGCATTGCGGATATCTCCTATTGCACCGTCTGCGCTTGTCTGCAGACGCAGCATAAGTTGGAGCTCGACAAGAGGGACGGAAAACTACTTCCTCGTGAGACTACACCCCCTCCCCCTCAACAGATGTCCAGATATTAGGCATTCCATGGTACGATTCGTAGCATTCCAGATTGTGTTTCTTGGCATTCTTGTGGGGTTTGTGCAGTGTGATCCGAGCGCATTCTCGGACACAGCCAACACATCAGTTGGATTGTTTGGTGTCTAGTTGTAAGCTGTTGGTACCTATTAATGTCTCATGGCTATCTATCAGATCACTCTGCAAAGCTTTGCACAGGAAGCACGTCTAGGTCATTGAGTGTTGCCCATGGTCATGAGTTTAGAGGTGATGGACATATGTGTGAGATTGCTCTGCAAAGGTTCACAAAAGAAGCATGTCTAGGTCATTGAGTATTGTGTGTGTGGTCATGGGTCGAGAGGGAATGCTTATATTTTATCTGCAAAAGTCTGAATATGGTATATTGAGGAAATATTGTTGTTATTATATAGCTGATGTGTAGTTGGTTGCTTTGGACCTGGACATGGTTAGAGTTCTCTACAATTATCATGTAATTCTGCAACTTCAACACTATTATCAGCCTTCTTTGATTATTCCCAACTCTCTATGGTCTCTTTCTCTGAGGTTTCAACTTTATTGCATGGATGATATTTGGTTGTGAGGCAATGACTATAGCCTCTGTTGGAGTTGAAAACAGAGTGAAGACTCAGGTTTGCTATGTGGAGCATTGGTTTGGTTTGATGCTGCCTTTTCTTTGTGCTACTGATGGAATTAAAACCTTGACTAGTCAGAGATCAATTCTCATTTTGATGCAGTTAAAGTAAATGTGATAGTGACCTTTACCTTCTCAAATGATGTTTGGTTGTCTTCATAAGCTCTGGGAGTTGGTGTCTAGCAGTGCATTTGAGCCTCCAGGTTCCAGTTCATGTCCCAAGCTTTCTAGGTACTCCAGAAGACTTGCTGAGTGTCCCACTTGAATTGTTGTTTTGGGACAATCAATTAATGATATGATGCATTGTCTAACTTCCCAGCATCAGATCAATTAAGGGAGGCCCAGAATTTCTGCTGACGATGTGAAGGGCATGAGGGGGAACCACATGCTTGAAATCTAGTGATCCCTAAGTTCCAGAACCTCTTCTCCCCTCCACTTTTTTGCTCATTCAAAGTTCCATTTTTGCTATCTTTTGAATTCAGGTCCTTGAATCTGAGTCCATGGTGTAAATCTTGTCTATATCAGTGGTTTCTTTTTCTGTAGTTTTCCGTAAATGCTAAGGTTGACCACACTTGATCTTTCATTTTTCCTTAAGAACATGAGAGTGAAATACTGGAAATCACATGTTGGCATTGTGGTGATGTGGCTGAAAGAGACCTAGGATCACACAAATCTTGGATCACTTTCTCCATGGTGTATGGACACATTCGAGTGCTTCAGTAGAGATTTGATTCAGCCTAATTATAGAACCTCATCTGGGTATGTATTCTCTGTTTCACAACCCACATTTCAGTGCTCTGGCTGTTGCTGAATGAACAACCTGTGCTGGGTGATAGCCTAATTTCCTCTCTACAAAAGTTGGTACTTGTCATAAACATGTGCAACTAGAGAATTGCAAACATTGACATGACTTTCATGCCCAAGCGTCATCTGGATATTTGTCATGGAGCAATATATAATGTTATCATGCTTTTCAAATGCCTCGCTAGTTGGAAGGAGTAGAGTAGATATTTCTACTGAAATCTGAAATATTGAATTCTGCATGTGGCACACAATTGTGTCAATGCCTGCATTCAAATTCAGCTGAGAATGAATGACAAAAATGTCAATGGCTAAGCATTTTGTAATTTTGGAATACTGCTGCAAAATCCAAAAGATTTCATCAGAACCCATAAGAGGCACACTTTAAGTTCGCAGAAAGATTTTATCACGGATGAGCCTCCTCCAATAGAGTCTCTGCCTGGACACGTGGAGTTTGAGAAATCAGGGGTTTAAGGAACTAAATTGCAAAACTAGAACTTCCATTCTAGCTTTTGAATGTGATCAATTAATCCTTGTATAAAAAGGTTAGGAAATCACAAGACTCTGATGAGGAAGATTTATGAGCATTGGATCTCAAGAGCTAAAGATTTGACATGCTTCCCACTTACTAAGGGAAGGAGGTCCAACTCCTAAAGATAGAACATGCCTGCAACTCACAACCAAATTGTGACTTATAATTGTTTGACTTGTTTCTTTTTGAAGCCCTTTTTCCACCTCCACCTTTGACCACCTTTTCTTAGGTGCTTGTTCTCATTTGTTATTACACTTTTTGCCCACTTAAGCTCCCAAAATAGCCCAATTATCTTTCACCTGCTTCCTTTCATCTCCATTAACAAGTTTTTCTTGATTAACTGTTGGCCATCCATCTAAATTATTTGATTCATTTCATTTAATGGAGCCATATTATTCAAAGGATGTTACTAATAAAATTGTTGTTCAAAGCTCACCTCACATTTGAGTTTCAATTTGGCATGAACTTTTACTTCCATTCACATTCTCAACCTCATGAAAGTTGAATGAAACTTGATGGAATAGAAGATATTTGAACAATGGCTTGTTAATTACCCAAGACCACAAACTATCCTAAATGACATCCATGATGGGATTTGTGTGTTGCATTGGCCATATCTTGATCCCACATTTGTCAAATAGCCTTGTTTGTATGGAAGATCTTGGCTCATTTGTTTCTCTTCTTATTTAGACCTTCCACTTTTAGTTTCAGAAACATTTCCATTTAACTTGCTCCTTACCATTGTTGCTCAAACAATCCATATTCACTTATCCATTGGAATCCAGTCCTCCGCATATAATATGTTCACCATGTCGATTTGAGGTGGCCTCCTAGTCTTTGATTTGGTCATGATTTGGTTGTTGAATCAGAATAAACTGTGTTTTAAATTCTTCCAGTTTAAATTTCCGCACATGTCCATATTCTATTAACTAGGCCCATTGTGCATAGTTTGGTTGATCGGGTACACCATAAAGTAAAATAGATATTTATTTCCTCCAACTTTGCAACTTTCCATCAACTAGGCAATTTGCAAGATACATCATGTCATCATTGCCCCTTTGACAAGGTGTTAATGTTGTAAGTGAAGTTGAAAACAAAGCATGCAGGAATATGCCTTACAAAAAACTGGCTACTGGGTTTCTATCACATTTCCAGAAGAAATGGGGTAAGATTTAGTAACACACTGGCAACCAGTCAAGAGATGTAGCTAATAAAAAAGCCAATAGTACCTGCATTGAAGCTGCACAAGCTTATCAGGCCAACACTAGAAAATATAGAAAATACTAGAGACCAGTGTGAATAATAGCTACAGTTACACACATGTCAAGGTGATCACAACAGTAACCTGTGTGGTAGGGACCAGCTACAATAACCCCACTGATTTCATCAGCTCTGACAGTGGGTGGTTGACACCAGGCATACTGATTTTCTGAAAGCTTGAAGACACACTGCATCAAAGAACTCAAGCAGCAAGAATATAGACAGAATTCACAAGATCCACATTTGAGAAACTATTGCCAGCTCAAGCAAAAGTCTCCTATCCTGATTAATGAAATCAACCAAACCCCAATTTGGTAGGAATGTTGCTCCTAAGCAATAGGGAAGCCTAAAAAGGCATTTACTTGTTACAAAAAGAAAATTCAAACAAAATGTCAATTAAAGCAAAAAATTCAGGACTGGAATAATTAGGAACTTTCTAAGAGGCAATCTGGAAAAGAAAAGACTAAGAAAACACTGACAAAGAAGTAGCTGGAGGGGGCTTCTGCACCCACAAGATAGATAACAAAGAATCTAGCTGGTCACTACTGGGATGCTCCTTCTGAAAACATGAATGTTGTGAAGAGTGAGATTCATCCTGAATTTCAGGTGAACAGCTTAGTGAGCTGTGAGAAGAAGAGAAGTCAGTGCTGAAGGGAATAGAGAACTCACCAAGCAAAATACAGGAGAGGCAATGGCTTGCACAGGAATTCAGTATCCCACATAAACAGCAGCATTGACTACATAGCAATTGTCACTCTTGTCACCAAAATCCTCCAATTGTACGCCACTTGAACATACAAGCCCACCATCCACCACCTCCAGTTGCACTATCTCTCCACTTCCAAAACACAAAATCACATGGCAACATTCACATCCCCAATAAATGAATCAGACACAAGAAAATGAATGAACAGAAAAAGAGTTTGAAGTTTTCAACCATAGAGTTGCACTCAGCTTGTCCCTGATTCAATCCCACTGAAGCCACAATAACCTCAAGTGCCATTCAAAGGAAATATATATCTATAAGATTTGCTGCAGAGAAATTTCCACAACATCACTTTGAGGGTGATGTGACAGTGAATGTGGTCACAACCCTATGAGAGTTGGTCATAAAGTGTCAAACCATCACCTTCATCATAAATATTTTGCAGCAACAAGCTGCCATGACTACCCACTGACTTCATCAGCTCTTGACAGACTATCACCATCATCATGAATCACAGTGACTAGCTGCAATTACTGAATGCCACAGACTCTGTCAGCTCCCAACAGTGGATATAGATAAATATATAATAATAAACTGCTCAAAGTTTTGAAAAAAAAAAAAACTGGATCCTGAGTTCCTGTTGCCCTACATAAAACAAGAGATTGGAATCCTGTGAAAAGCATTACAATTCCTGAAAGTTGGGATGGAAAGGCCAGGCAGTTTACTTACTATGGAAACACAGACTTTACAGCCTGAAGATCAAGACCTCCTTGAACTGAATGGGGAACTCCGAGCTTCACCTTCAGTTTCATGTGCTCCTTATTAATGCCAGGTATCACCCCTGCAGCCACAACACCCAAAATCTCCTCCCATGCAGACTGGATTTCCAACCTAGGAGACTTTTAGGCAGATTAGGGTTTAGGGATTTATGCTTTAGGTCACAATATCATCATATCTCCAACCTGCTCCTCATCATCTCACAGAAATTAAGAACAGCAGGCTGCTGCGTAGGTGCAGTGTAGTAGTTCCTCTCCTGTTTCGTGTGGGTCAAGACTCAGAGAAAGTAAAGTGCAAAAAGTGATAGGAGTAAAGTACCAGTGCTGAAAGCTGGGATGGAGTTAGAGCAGATGGCATCCTTGCACGCCCTAACAGCAGCCGCTGTAACATCTTGCCTGCATTCCCCCCGTCCCTCGCAATTTGTCAAGTTTCCAAACCCATTCTTCTCCAGATTCCAAAACTCATCATATCGCGAGCCATTGTCATTCCATAAGAAACCAGCCAGCGTTGTGGGGGTGGTAAGGACAGAGACCTAACCCGTGCTGATCGTAGCCTGTACCCATCTCCAAAATCAAAAGACGGAAAGGAACTTCTCCAGGTGGACATGCGGAGGAAGAGGAGGACGGAGTACTCGCCATGCTGCTCAACACTGGTGTATCGAGTCCGATAGATAGGAGAGCCCCAACACAAGCTTTGATTCCTGGGCGCGCGCAACGACACTAGCTCGCAAATACACTGCTGCTGGTGGCAGCATCAACAATGGATGGTGTAGTCATAGGAGCTTATCTCAAAACCCAACCTTTCTCCTCTCTTCGTTTCCTCTTCACAGGACCTTCGTACCAATCTCACTAAACCCTAAATCCCTAAACCCTAACCAGTTGTTCCAATACATTTTCCAGCTCACATTATGCTATGGCTGTGGAATCAGTTCCTTCAATTCGGGGGTCAATTGAGACCCATGATAGTCACAACCGTTTCAAGAAAAATGTCTTGGATGGGGCCCATATTGTTCCCAGAACATATTCTAAATGCCTGGAGGAGGAGTTGAAAGATGTGAAATGTTCTGGGACCCAATATGGTACTTCAACATTGTGGTTTCTTTCACTAGATTCTTTGGACAAATATATCTCTATTTTTTCTAGGAGGAAGGTTGGGCATAGTGAACCCTCTCTCAGCCAATATGTTTGACAAAATCATGCATAATCAGATAACAAATGATCTTCATGAGATTCCAGCAACAGGGAAGAAGCACGCATTCCATGACAATTTTCTATAAACAAACAACTGGCATTTACAAAACAGCAGTGAATGACAACCCTGTTGTGGACACCAACTCCCATGTAGTGGGTCTTCTTCCCACTGTCCATCATATAATATTCTGTACTGGCATACTTGTAACAACCTACACAACCAAAGGCCAACTCCCCAATTCTTCACACATTTGATAGAGGCTGATCAAATGTTTGTGTAACAGACATATGCATGGATTGCTATGAGTGTTTATGTAGTTTTCTAAAAAGCATGGCAGAAACTACGACAACCACAAAAGTTGCATGGCAATCTCATGCAAATTGAATGTGCAAGTTACAACCCAGGTTACAGACCTGAGAAGATGATAATTTGGTAGCCCGCCCCCCAAATGGATGTGATCATGAAGCTGGTCACACCCTCATATGGGTAATCACCTTAGAATTATGCAAACCCACTTCCCATTCCAATCTCCATTAGGTCTCTGTCTTCTCTGCAATGATATCTCCAATTGCACACACAAGTCTTTTCCATTACCTTTTCCTCTTTTGAATTCACAGTAAGCATGGACAGAGGGGTCTGCATCTGGAGTAAGGATCTGTGCATTTTGAGTTTCAACTGGACATATTGGCTTGATTTTGTGTTAGAGACTCGACCTGTCAAATAGAAGAGAAGGCAGATTCAGCACAGTGACCTGGGTGCTGCAGGTGCCTGTGTCCCTCTTTGGCTGGAGGATTTTCCTGGCAACTTTGCCAGCCATTGCACCTTTGTCTCCTGCATATATCATCCCCAACTGCACTTCTCTGGCATTAATTTAAACCCCCTCCTGCACACAAAGAAATCCATTAAGCTTCTTGTCATCAAGAATCTGGGGCATTTCCAAATGCCAAGATTGATGAACAATCAATGCAAGTGTCATCAAAATAGACCTTTTCTATAACTTTATTTGACTCTGTCATGATCATTCCAGACACAACATGATGTTGATCACATTCAGAACCAGTAAATCCCCCTTTGCTATCTCTGGATAATATTTCTCTTTCTTGCCTCATAGAATCCCACAACATATATAAGCTGCAAAGAAACCACATGACCTGGCAAGAACCAAGCAGTAACAACCATGACAATCCAATAGGCAACAACATGAGCGAAAGCATGAAATGTAGGAAATCTACAGGAGTTTTCCAAGGACATGTTACACCCACCTCACATTATCATCATCTGTTCCTCAAAAGGCTTTGAATTTACAAGAATTTCCAAAGCCATTTACAGGACCAGATCTTTGTGGAGGAAGCCCCTCTTTGTCTTTCTGCACCTGTTGCTTTGACAGTAGAATCAGTTGTGATCAATCCATAAAGAAGAAGAATAACAGAGTTTCCAGAAGGAGGTCTAGTGTCACCTACAAATGGAGGGTGCACCACATGGCCATTAACAAGCGGCTCAACCGATAATGACTCTGCTCTTTAAATGACATTTCTATAAGGATGATAAATATTCAACATAGGTACTAAATTGGAAACACATGGTGGTTAGTATAGTGAAGGTCAAGTGGATCCTTCAGTAATGCCAGAAATGTTTCTATATTGGAGACTTCACATGACCTTGAATGTATGTATGTAGTAGGGATAGCAAACTTTGGCCTGTTTATGAGTGCATCACAATGTTGCTACTACACTGAAGGGCATACTGACTCTGCCATTTAAGTGACATCCATAAAGATGATAAATATTCAGCATACTAAATGGAAAACACATGTTGTTTAGTATGGTGAAGCACCAGTGGATCCTTCAGTTCTGTGGGAAATGTTTTTATGGTGGACTCCAGACGATCCTAGAATGAATGAATGTAAGGATACCCAACTTTGGTCTAACTTTGGCCCGTTTGTGGGTGCATCACAATGTCTCTACCTTGAAGAGCAGAGCCAATAAAATGCCAAAGGTATGCATGCCCCCAAGGCATGGAGGAGGAGAAGAAGAAAGAGCAGCAGCAGGAGCAACAACAGAAGAGACTTGAATCCAAAACCTAAACTAAAGAAAGGGGTCAGATTTTGGGAAACAGAAGAGAGAGAGAGAGAGAGAGAGAGAGAGAGAG
>Ga0116229_10005470_pt1 | contig 20705 bp, 10 predicted proteins | sample S1TSphgellanicum_3_FD_87313 | JGI IMG/M metagenome (GOLD analysis project Ga0116229, IMG submission 87313) | Host-associated microbial communities from peat moss isolated from Minnesota, USA - S1T2_Fc - Sphagnum magellanicum MG | ecosystem: Host-associated > Plants > Peat moss > Unclassified...
AACCTTGTGAAAGTAACCTAGTTACTTTCCTACTCCAGTAACTAATGAAACCTAACTAGTTGAGCTTGAATTTTCAACACATAATACATCTTTTTTTTTTTTAATTATAAAAAGATTCAATTTAAACATTAAAAAAATTTGGGCAAACCCATCCTTGGGTGGTACCACTAGGAATCAAATCAAATAATGGTTAAGGAACTAAAATTAGCAAATAACATTTTCTGGACCCTTTTATAAGAAATTCACAACAATAAATTACATTTTTTTTCATATTTATCAATTGCATGCCTAAACTATGGTCTTGAGTGTTTATTGGAATTTAAAGAATGGAAATTATTACAAATTTGTATTCCAAACTATCATGACCCTTTTAATAATTACATGATTGAACTTTGGAAATTCATAACTAAATCATACATATTCAATTAATTACCTATTTAAACATCAAATAAAATACCTCCAAATGTACCTTAAACAATTATTTTCAAAAAAAATTCCCCAAACATGTTTTAAACATGTCTTTGTGACCAAAAAGTGCAAGGAAAGGAAATAACATTACATTCTTAAAAAAATTCTATATGCAATGATTAAAAACATCAAAATCTTTTTGATATCATTAAAATTTCAAAATCTATACAAGCTAACAAATGTATTCACAAAAAGCTTTTAATAAAAATCGTTATTTAAAGGTTTCTTGTGATTTTTAAAAAGTTGAATGGGTCAAGTAAAATGAAAATGTGACGTTCTTAGTGGTATCACCCAAGGATGGGTTTATTCATATCCAAACTATCTTTTAATATTTTCATTAATATAAGATGACATCATTTTATTTATCGGCATACAACAATTTATTACAATTATAATGATGCAAATATAAGAAACAAAGTTGTCCTTTGGATTTTTAAAAAAAATACACATTCCTTTTTGGAACCCCAATGATGATTAGAGTATTCGACTACCCTATCTTTGGAATTTTTTTCCTTCTCCCAAAAATAATAATAGTTTAACTCTCAAACTTGAAAAAAACCTTTTTCAAGTTACTTTTTTTGTGTTTGTAAATAACATTTTTAATAACATCAAATGAACATAATCGCCTTTAAATATGCCTTCAAACTTGAATATGGGAATTAGACAATTGTGCCAATGAACTAACTTGGCACCAATCGATCTATTTCCCCCCCCTAATGTAATTCCTTACTTTTTAGGCTCAGGGTTTTGTTTTTCTACCATTCAAGTTTGTTCCAATCAAATTTTTAATTTTTTTTTATCTCCTTTGAATTTGTGATTTTCAATTGAATTTTACTTCACATTTTTTTGATAATTTTTTTAATTTCAATTTTGTAACATTATTTTCCCTTGCTTATAATTAAGCTCTTTTATCCTTCTTGTTGTTTGTGTTGGTTTCTTCACAATTTGGAAACTTATTCATCATGTTCATGTCAATGTTGTTGATATTACTTGAAGTTGAATTCCATAATAGTGCTTGCAATGATTTCTTAATATTTTCACCTTTATTCTTGTTTATTTTTTATGTTGTGATCTTGTGTAAAAGTTTTTTGTGTTTCAAAACTCTCCCACAATTTGTTTCTTACAAGTTAAATTGATATTTTTCATGTTTGCAATGAATATCAATGTTGTTTCTTACTAATGTTGTTGTTTCTTTTGTTTATGGTAAATTTCCATGTCAACATCATTATGAATTTGAGATTTTGCAACTTGTTTGTTTTTTTGTTGACGTTGTCTCTTTTCATGTGTTTTGTTTATAATTCATATTTCCATAACATTATCTTTGCAATTCAAAGTATGTTTTATTACAGTTATTGCACTACACCAAAATGCATCCTAGTTCATTTTAGGTTTCACTAGATTTTGAGTGAATTTGGACATTTTTACCATGATCAAACTAGTCAACCCTTCAATGAATGGGGATTAATTGCTACGGACAATGAATTGGTCTAGTAGTACGTAATGAAACAAAATTATTTTCTAGTGAAATACAAATTTACCAAGTCGCTTCATTTGTTAGTTAATTAACTAGGCAATATAAAAATGAATTAAATTAAATTATTTAATGTTTAATGTAATATTTAACATTATTAATAATTTCATGATTTTCAGCTTATGAATTATTGACATGTGTCACAAATTATGTTAAGTTAAAAACCTAGCCTAGGTACATAGGCCATGTAAACAACCTAAGTAAGCACCTACTCTAGGGAATTGCATAGGAAACTATTTGGTCAACTTACCATTGTTGACTTCAAACACATAATTTGTAAGGTTTGAATCTTTTGACCTTTTAGATGAAGGCAAACACCCTTACCATCAAGCCACCACATTTATTGTGATAATATGATACATTGCATTCTATTTATCAAATATTTCATTTAAAACACTACAAAAATGTAAAATTTGAAAATTCATATTTTATTAAGATTTTGTACAAATGAAATGATTAAATTTTAATTAATGTTTTTTCCAATAATGTACATAATTACATTTACTTCCTTTTGAAAATGTAAAATCATTTGAACAATTTTATAAAAAAATATCACTATTCAATAACATTTCAATAACCATTTTTTGAATTTTTAAAAATTAAATGGATAAGATTTTTGTTAATATAATAATATTAACTATGTTAAACCACTTTCAACTATTTTAGGGCTACTTTTCATTATTCTAAGTTATTTCACTTTACATTATTTATGGTTATTTATAATTATTTTCAGTTATTTTTTGTTATTTTCAGCTATTTCACCCTGGGTTATTTTTTGTTATAATAAGTTATTTTTAGTTATTTTATGTTACTTTTAGTTATTTTAGGCTATTTTTGACTATGTGAGACTATTGTTGGTTACTTTTGGTTATTGAATGTTATTTCACCTTATGTTATTATTGATTATTCAAAACTATATTATCGTAAACCATTTGTGGCTATTCTATTAGTGGCTATTGGTGGTTATTATATTCACGGCTATTGGTTATTATTATATTGGCGGCTATTGGTTGTTATTCTATTAATGGTTGTTAATGGTTATTCTATTAATGGATATTTGTAGTTATTTTATTGGTGGTTATTTTATTAATGGTTATTTTATTGATGGTTATTAATGGTTATTTTATTATTGGTTATTATTTTAATGATTATTGGTGGTTATTTTCTTAATGGTTATTAATAATTATTTTATTGGTGGCTATTAGTGGTTATTTTAAGTTAATTAATGGTTATTGGTGAAATTAAGTTATTAATGGCTATTGGTGAAGTTATTTTATTAATGATTATTAGAAAATATTTTATTGGTGGATATTGATGGTTATTTTAGGTTAAATTATCATAGGCTATTGGTGGTTATTAATGGCTTTTATTTTAGTGGCTATTGGTGGTTATTTTATTAATGACTATTGGTGGTTAAATTACCATAAGTTTTTTATTTGTTTATTGGTGGCTATTCTATTAGTGGTTATTGTTAACTATTTTATTGTAGGCCATTGGTGGTTATTTTATTGGTGGCTATTAATGCATGTTTTATTAATGGCTATTGAAGGATATTGTTGGTTATTTGTTATTCTAGGTTTATTATGACTATTGGTGGCTATTTTATTATAAACTATTGTTGGATATTATAGGCTATAATATCATAAATATTGGTAGCTATTTTATTATAGGTTATTTTAAATTATTTTTCATAGGTTATTATTGGATATTTTTGTTTATTTTACCTTAGGTCATTGTAATTTATTTTATATTATTTTAAATTGTTATATTTCGGATAGAATAACTTATAATAACATAATGTATAATGACTTTGAATAACTCTAAGTAAAAAACCTATATTAAGTTAGTTAAAATACCTTAAGGTATAATAACATATAATAGTTTAGGGTATAATAATTTAGGGTATAAGTTATAATAACTAAGGTAGCCTAAAACAATATAGGGTATATCATAAAGTAATAGAGGATATTTAAAACAACAACATAAAAATAAATATATTTATCACATTAAATAATAATAATAAATTATGTCAACTAATAATGAAACACAATGTTTACATAATGATATTATAGTGAAATAACTTTAACCAGGGTGAAATCATTAAAGTGCAATTACTTATTTCACTTTTAAGGTCCCATAGTGATTTAGGCTAATGAACTACACCTCATTTTTGTACTAGTGTTGTTTCTCTTGGCTTGAATTTGTGATTTAAAACTTGTTCATCATTTTCTCCTTGTTGTTGTTTATTATTGTTTTTACAATGAATCAAAATTCTTGATGATACTCTTCATTATGATTCAAGGTTTATTCTTTGACGCTCTTGATTATTTTTGTTGCTACTACATGTTCATGTTGGGATTTGTGTGATTTCCAATCCCTCACCATGTTCTCATCTAATGTTAATGTTGGTAGCCTTTTAATTATTCTATAATTTGCATGCATGCATCTCAAAGGAATTATTGTTGTGCATTACCATATTTAGGCAGGTAGTTGTTTAACACAACACATCAATATAAACTTTTGCTTCCAAATCTTACTCACCCATACCTTGAGGGAATCCAAGCCCAAAAGCTAAACAAATAAACTTACGTACAAATTCACAAGACAAAAAATGAACATTATAATCTTCAATTAAATAAAACAAACACATAATGTTTTTCACAAAGCTTTGGAATTTCAAAAACCAAAAAAAGACTCCAAAGGAAAAAAACAAAGTATTATCTCCAACCATTAAAAATCTCAAAAATTTTCACACACTAGGATTATGTTACTTGCATACAAATATCCCATTAATGATTACGTTACATTCATATTAATCCAAACATTATGCTTACAAATGCCATTTGCAAGTGTTGTTCAACCTATGATATTAACATCTAGTGACAATGAAGAATACATGTTGAATTTGTGTCTCAAGCTTATAACGTTATTAGATCACGAGAAACATCCCATATTGAAGGAGATGCAACTTGGGCATTTCTTAGTCCACAAATTTTGGCCAATTGGGACATATCACATCATTGTGTTCATACAACAAATTTGGGGTTTTTTTTTTTGTCAATGATGATGTAATAATCAAATTTTCAATTTTCAAAATCATGCGATATGTTGTCTACCATTCCAATCTAGTGAATTTTGATGCTAAAAATGTTCCCCATGGTCCCCATGGAAAGAATAAGGGCCTTGTGGCTACAACAAAGATCATGGTATAAGGTTTTTGAAAAACACATATTTTATGAACATTTGAAAAAATGTAGGAGGGTGGGAGTTTTTTTTGGTGTAAAAAATTCAAGGAGATGAAGATCAAATAAATACAACAAAAAAATGCAATCTCATTTACTTCCTATGATCATTGAGTTTTTTGGCAATCAACAACCTTAGAAGAAATATGATCATGCACAACATGCATTTCTTGAGGACGTGGATTGACACATTGCTTGAAGGGTTATTGTCCATTGTGTTATGTTGATAATTTATGGTTGAGTCACATGGTTGTAAAACAATGTTTTCAAGTTGTGTACATTGACTAGTGACAAATGTGCCACTAAATATTATGGAGAAAACCAAGGAAAAATTCATCTTATGTTTTCTTTGTTTCATGTGCTACATGTCCAACTTCTTTTTATTTTTAGATGTCTTGCAATGGACATGACACATTTGTAATGGTTGTTAATTTCATTAACAATATCTAATTTGTAATCATATACTAATCATAATTAAACCTCATGTCGAACTTCACCTACTATCATGTCAAATTCCCAAATAAAGTTATTCAAGGAAAACACAAATAATACTAACCCTTTCACTATCACCGTTGGAGATTAGGCATTAGTATAAAATCCATATTTAGTTATCACATTTAGCCCAAAAAATGAATATAACCATAATTTTGGGTTCTTGAACTCACCAATTTGATTTCCAAATAATTTCATCTCAAAATATGCTTTAATATGTGTTCTTTTGGATTTATCCAATGTCTATAGCTTCAAGTTGTCTATGTATTATGTTATTGAAAACGATTATTATATTTCATAATAATAATTATTAGCCATAACCATATTACTCCTTCCTTTCATGGATATGAAAACTCATATACTTTTTGAAATTTTCCTTTCCAATTATTTTTACCTTTTTCTCATAACATTGTTTGAAAAAAGCATAGGACAAAGGATTTTAGGCACAAGGTAAATAGAAGTGGGCAAAAGGCATTGGGCAAGCAAAGGGCACAAAGAATGAAAGTCTATTTTAAATATAAAATTCTAAAATACATTATATATCTAAATTTGAATTTATTTCATTTCAATAAATTTCCAAAATCAATTAATAAACTATATATATAATATTGTGAAAAAATCACTTCAAAAAATCATAAATCATCACAAGTATAAATAATATTTGGATATTTCAAAGAAAATATGAATTATATTTAATTACATAAGTTTTATATTGATATAATATAACCTTACAACCAAGTGAATTTGGCCTCATTGATTTAAGATATTCCATGTGAACTAAAGTTGTAAGCTACCACTTATGATTGGTTTTGCACCACAAGCTTTAAAAGCCCATTTGTTTAACACTTTAGTTGTTAAGAATAAAATTTATAGGATGTTCACATTTTGATTAAGTTAATTTTAACATCAAATTAAATTTTCCACTTCAAACAACTTCCACTTAGTTAAGGCAAATTCCTAAGATTCAATTCAAAGGTTATTTCAAAGTTAAAACTAAAACAAATGGACAAAATGACAATGATAATAGATAAAAAGGGTAGTGTGTGACATATTGGAACCATGTGTTGGGGAAAAAGCTATGGATTGATCCAAATTTATATACCATCAATTCAAAATTTCTATATTTGAATACTAGTGTTACTAAAAAAATTAAGGAAAAATAGTTGTATATAGGTGAAAACATTATCATTTTTAATGAAAAATGTGAATTCATCTTTAGTCATTAAAAAAATTCAAAATCATTTAAAGGTAAATTTTAGTTTATGTTAAATTTTAATTAAATTTTAATGGTTATTCAAAATTCAAAAACATTATGATCATTTTTTATGTGAAAGTTTATATTTAGTTTCACTTTGAAAGGGAAATTTTAAGTGCATGTGAGAATGATGTAAAAATAATGATAAACAAGGTGGAGGTTTATCAATTTAGTGATCATATTTGTAAATATCAATTTCATATTCATTTTTTAAAATTATGGAATATATTTTAATAGTTAAATATTTACATTTCAATTTATGATCATTTAGCTTTACTTCTAAAAGAGAAATTTTCAAAGGGTATGTGAAAAAAGGTAACGATAATGATAAAAAGAGGTGGAAAATTTCAAAGGATATTTTAAAATTAGTTGTAAAGGTAATTGTAAAAGTTTCATATCCATGTAGATTGGCAAGGGAAGGGGTGAGGTAATTAGGCTTGGAAAATTTATTTGTAAGATGCACAAGATAATGTCATAATGTCATGAATGGCTTGAAACAATAGATTGGACAAATGCAAAAAATAACAAAACAACATGACAACAATTGCAAATAGATGAAGGTGGATGAATCATGCACATAAAAAATTTACATGATAAAACATTGTCAGGTGATCATTTGCACCAAAACAATGCAATGTCCAAACATGAATATAAATGGCCAAGTTGCATTATTATGACAAGGTGCAAGCATGCAAAAAAAAATTACTAGGTGAATCTCCTTGAAAAGTAAAAAATATTTAAAACTTTTGCATTTTTAATATTTTAGTAGCGCTATAAAATTTTGGATGTATTTGTCATATAAAATAAACCATACATGATAATTCTCAATATATTTTATTATTCTCATGTTATTTTATTATTTTATTGTAAGTTCATTATTCTAGTTTATATTTTATATTTTCCAAATCCAACAATTTCATTGATATGTTATTAATGTTTGAACCACTGTGCACTTTGATACACATTTTTTGGAACTTGAAATTATGAATTATGATAAATTTTCAATACACTTAAATCTAATGTCCAAAACTTTTGTTTTTGATATGAAAGTAAATGCATTTCAAATGTTCAATTCATTAAATCATTTAAATTTTTGTTTATGATAATTAATTATGTTCTATCACGCCATCTTGATTGGCCAACCCATCTTTTAAAGAGTCATTTAAAAACAACCGAGTGTGTGAATAATGATCATTTTATTGTGAACTTGCACATTTGATACATTCATGTAGTTCAAAAGGTCAATTTCACAAAATGTCATCAACTTTTTTCACATACATTTTTTTTCCATTTGAAAATTACTTTTTATAATACTTTGCTTGCTTTTGCTTGATGACAAAACAAAATGTAAAAGTGAATGATGAACAAGGTCAAATGAATGTTGAACATGATTATGCAAAGGCAACAAACACAAATTTGGGAGGGGAGGGGGAATGTGTCCATAAATCTATACATCACAATGTACTAAAAAAGAGAGCAAAATTACATTGTTTCCAACAATGATTTTAAAGTCATGAATATTTGGGTACATTTATTGGCCAAAATTGTAACCTTCGAATGTGTTTTTCCCAAGTTATTTTAAGATCCTATTGCCTTCATGATCATTAATTACACACCTTATGTGAACACTTGAATTTTGATTGTTCATAACATATGCATGCAAATGTATGAAATGAAATTTGGTGGTGAAATTAGGTAACATGGTCATGGGGTAAATGTTGGCCACCTATTTGATTAAATCCTAAACCTTTCCATTCGTTGTTTGTAAGATGTAATAGAAATCAAAGGCATGTTTGATTTTATTTTTAAAAGCCATGCCCTCCCTACTTTAGAAAGTTGTACTCTTTTAAAGTCTTAACAAAATTCAACTATGTAGGTTGTGTTCAATGAACTTATGAAAAATAAACTATTTATCTTTGAAGTGGAGATGATAACATGTGTCACAAAAAGTGTTATTAATTTCTTTTTGTGATGTAGCATGGGCGGTGATCATCTCAATAGTGATTTAACATGGGTGAAGATGATCACGGAATGATTTCACTTTAATGGTGACAAGCTTTGACAAAATTATCAAAACAATGTAAGACTAAAATTTTTTTTACCTTAAACAATAGAAATCTAACAAAACTTCATTTGTGATTGGATGCAACTTGGAACCTTAAACCTCATGTTAGAAAATAAATGGCAAAACAAAGTTGTAGACTTTTGTTATGCTAGGTGTAGCTCTTAGCCAATGGTGAAAATTTGCATTAATTTGCCTTAGAAAAACATTGGTCATAATCACGAACCATATCATGATTAAGGAATTTTTAAAGTGCGCAAGAACTAGTACAAACTATACCAAAAGCATGTCCAAACCTAAGTTCAACCATAAAACACAATCTTTTGAAACAATGGCCACAAAGTATGTAAAGAAAAACTTAAACAAAATTCTATTCATAGCAACGAAAAAAATTTAAAAATGAAAACACTGAAGCATAAAGTCATACCTTAGACTGGGGTTGAAGAAATTGAAGGCAATGGGGGAGGTGGGGAGAAGGTGAGGGGCAAGGAGAATTACCTCTATTCATTTGTATTAGGACCTAGACCAAGGAAATTTTCATGAGGGAGTTTCCAATGGTCCATCTTTCATTGAACTCTAATCACCTTCTTATTACATTATGGATGAAAAAAATGATGATGAACAAAATTTCATGAAAAATGCATGAAAAATGGAATGTGATGGATGAAATTTATTCATCATCCATTAATGAAAATTGATTGAATGAATTTCATTCATAAAATTTGGATGTTTATGATGAATATCATCCATGAATGACAAACTAAGTTAACTAAAGAAATATGATTGTATTGCCTTTACCTACTAAAATAAATTGTTTGAGAAATTTAAAACAAGCATACTCTTTTCCTCTAACTTCAACCAAGACAACCTTTCATTATAAAGTGCAATTGTTTGCACAATTCAAATTTTTAATCAATTAACATAATAGCCTAATTTTTTTGAATTGGGTGCAATTGAAATGGATTATGTGAGTTAACACCAAAGATTTTTATTTTGACAACTTTTGTTGTTTTTTGGACAAAAAAATTGGGAAAATTTTGAATTTTATTTTCATAGTGTAAATTCTACTAAGTTTGCTAATTTCTTAAAAATTTTGCCAATTCTTTGATACCACAAAAATGAAAAAAAAGAAAAGAAAAGAAAAAACTTGCCTAACACCAACCAATACACCATCTATTGGAAACATGTTATCACTTAATTGTGAATGAAATGCAACTAAGTTACCAATGTAATTTATGGGCCAAATTTTGGAATCCATTTCAATGACCTCCCATAAACCCAACAGTTACCCAGGTATAAACTATTAATTACTACCTATGCAAGTTGGTGTGTCATAGATTAGTAGGTAGGTAATATAAGTTTTTAATTTTTAAATCTTATAAAACTTTATTTTGAAAACAAATTGTAGATTAAGAAAATGTACAAAAGAATAAGAAAAAGGAAAAGGGAAAAGTTACAAGACGTTGAGTTGGCTCAAAATAGATGTCAAAATCTCTCCATGTTTAGAATTAACCGCTTATAGTAGGTTAGCCATATTTCTCCATGTCAAAAATTGATGATTTGTAATAAGTCAGTTGTGGTGATGGGAGGTGTGTATGAAGGGGGTGGAAGTTGGGAAGCAATCAAGCCTACAACTACCACCTGACTTAAGATGGAGGACACTTATATCCTTTGTAATGCGATTACAACTTTTTGACCAAAAAAATGACTAAGGTAGAAAGATGAGGGCCTTTGGCCCTTTTAAGCTCTGAATGGCATTGGCACAATAATATAAAAACACATTGGCATGTTTGTGTAAGCAACCAAATAATTCAATTACTAAATGGAAGAATTAATCAGTGGGGTGTCGGTTGCAATAACCCCTTTCTTTGGCTTGAGCTACATCAAAAGTGGTAAATATTTGAATTATGCAAGATGGGGGAAGTAAATTTGCTCGTGTTAGGTCAGTAATGACAACATTGGTTAAGGTGAGAATGCCATCTTTGGTAAGCACAATGTCAATTCATCGATGAAAGGAGTTGAATGTGGTTGAAGGAAACACATGTAATTCTACTTGTCCCACATGGAAGCCAACATCTTGCATAATGGCAGCAAAGGTGTCATGAATTGCATCATGGGTTTTAATGTGTTCATTGCCATGAGCATAATGTAAGAGGTGGATACCCATAGGGTTGATTAGATGTGTGCACATGCATCGATGGATACCTACAATTGAAATATGGGGGTGATCCAAGTCATGTACGAAGTGTTATGAAAAAAATTGGGGAAAATAATCAAAAGGTTGGGAAAATTAGTCGATTTGTAAGCCAATCGTTTGCCCCTAATCCAAAACATGATAAAATTTGGGCACGATGGGCTTCAAATATCTTATCAAAGAGCTTGCGAGAAAGGGTATGATGGTGCAAATACTTTGAGATGGAATCTTGAAGTTGAACCATTTGTTGTTCAATGAATTGTTCAAATGGAAAAATACATGCATAGGTTGAAGGCAGTAGATCACATGTCGCCTTGAAATGTTACTATAAAGGAAATGTGTTGTTGTTGATTCATGTTAAGGCTTCTTGAAAAGGAAAGGATGTTGGTCAACCATAAACCTAACCACTATAATTGAAGCAATAAGGGCCCAACTTCCTAAATAGGATGTTAGGGTGATGGTGGCTATTGATATGAGCTCGATGCCATTGAAAGTTATCGAAAGAAAGGTTTGTTTACGAACTAGAAGTCCTTTTGGGCTATCAAAGGATCTTGGACCCAAAAGGTGTAAAAACACTTGAAAGAAGGAGGAGTAAAAAAAAAAAAGGATTTTGTGAAGGTGGAAAATGGAAGTGTGTATTGTAAAAGATATGATGGGCATTGCACGAAACAACAAGTTATAATTCCAAAGGTTACATGAACATCATCCATTTTAGGGAGAAGGTCCACATGTTGAACATATTTTAGCAAGGCATTTTTTATGAAGGATGATGTGAAAGTTGATGTGCCCAATGGAACCCCCAAGACTTTGATTCCTTCTAATGGGGTGGTAAACTGGGAGGGGTGTTGAAGTCCTATGGAAGGCTAGAGGGTGACCATGCTACACATTTTTGAGGTTGGATAGAAAGACCTATCGCACGTATTTTGATCTAGAAATGTTCATATGTAAATGATATAATTGAAAGGGGACCTATGATGTGAATGTCATCTACGATGGATAGAAATAAACAAAAAGGGAAATGATTAGTTATAGAACACAAAACCTTAAAATGGGCTAAAACAAATAATGCCCCCACCCCAAATGATCACCTCGATGGGTTCCCATGGCAGATGGGATGATTGTGACACTACCTTCACAATTACAATGATTGTAAAATAAAGGAGATTCAAATGCATAGAATGCACGAACAAAGGGGATGAGTTATATGATGTCCTTACCTGTTGCACAAAATTCTTCAAATATGACCCCTTTTGACACCGAATTGAAGATTTTTGTAATGTCTAGCTAAATAACAACTTAATTGGGGTAAAGGTTCAAGGTACACTTGATGTTGTGGAATACTATTTCACAATCGCCTTTAGTTGTAATTCCAAAATGGTGTGGGGGAAAATGTGTTGCAAAGGCATTGTAAAAGCATATACGTGGCTTGTGAGTCAATATAATGCTTCCCCTACTACAATGGGACGAATTCCACCTAAAGGCTTAATCATGGTTAAAATGCAAGCCCTTCCAAGGACATGTGCAATTTGGGGTGGAATGACCCTGTGCAATATGAAAACAAAGTTGAAACAACTGAAGGAATCCACTCGTTGAATCTTTTGGGTGAAAATAGTCATGAAGGTGTTCAAAAACCACCTTAGAAGGACCACTTGCCGATAAATGTGGCATGTGTTGGAACGTCAACTTGAAAAAATAAGAAGAAAGTTCAAGGTCTTGGTTTAACTTGTAGTTTTCGAAGAAGAATTAAAAGTAGCCATTTAATTTAGGGTGTAATGCGATAATAATTAAAGTGGTGTCAAAGGATGTGGGTGTAGGAAAAAATGGTGCCAAAATGTGAACTATTCAAAAGTATTCCTTTACATGCTTAAAAGTTAAATTGTCAAGTAAAAATTTATGAGTTGGAAAATCATGTTGGGGAAAAGGATTGGCTTGAACTAGCCACTAAAACTTGGGCCTACAAAAAAATTCCTCCTTCAAATTTCCCAATCGCATGTTAAAAAATGCTTGAGTTAAATCCACGTTTCTTTATGCCTTGTCGCCCTACCACGAAGGGGCAAAGCGAGATACCATTGGGGTAAGAAGAAGAACAAGTGCCAAGTTACCACATTGTAAATGTCCTACATTAGTTTATCCAATGGAAAACAAAATGCCACTTGTACATCATGGCATAAAACGATGGGGATGTGGTTGTACAATTGAAGATGACAAATGCTTAAATGAAAAGAACTAATGACATCTGATGATGAAACCCATGTCCAAGTTAATGAGGCGGGGTGGGAGCAAAGGAGGGTGTTGAGCTGAAATGATCACAAGGGTTTAAATTATATGAATTGGATGTTTAACAATAATGTTGATGACAAGTTAACCTTTGATTGGTAAATTAATGCCCACAAGTGAGGCAAAAGACTTTAGGTGGAAGTTGAGAGCATGTTGAAAGCTGGGGTAGGTTGAGGGATATGATCATGGCTAATTATAGGGACCAATAGAGTGGGGGCGGGAAATATGTCCTACATGTGCATGATCAAAGGGGTTTGGGAAATGTAATGTTGGGGCCTCACATTCACACGAAATGCTAAAGGTTAGTAGGGGGGAACTAGTAGGTGATGTGTGATTTGTTAGAATGGGAGGGGTAATTAGTGGGTGGTTTGTGATTTGCATGGAGGATGAGGTGGAGGATAGGTATGTGATGGCGCATGATAAGACAAATGGGCGATGAAAACTACAAGGTTCGATAAAACGTGATGAGTTGAAACTTTCCAAGGAGTCCTTTGCCAGGGCATTATGTTAAGATCAAACCCTAACTTTGCCATAGGTTTGGGTGTGACGATCACTACTCTACTAAATTCAACAAGACCTAAACATTTTAATACCAAAATATTACAAGCTTCACTCCTTGTTCTTAATTTTGCAAGATTCGAAACAAATAATGCCACACAAAAGTTTCCTAATTTTGTGGTTGAAACCTAGCTATGTCTTCACTAGCTTGGAGGATGCATTATGATGCTTGAGGATGGCTGGTTAGTTGGGTGCCTTGACAAAGTTTGTACTTTATGTTGCATTGGGCTGTACTTGCTTTAGAAGGACTCTCGAATATCAAGTGTTACTATTCTCAATTGTTTTTCTTGTTACCTCCCACAGCCTATTGATGTCAAAGGCCCAGATAGAAAAGGGAAGAAAAAATAATATAAGTGATTATTATTACATGTAGACAAGTAGATAAGACACTTGGTAGATAGATGAATGATACAATGAAAAAGCATTTACTGTCCACCATCCATCCTGCATGGTTCACAGATGGGTGCTTGATTCACTCTTACTGGTTTAAAAGTGTTAATCCTTTAGGAACGCATTGAAACAGATGGTCGATTGGAGAATGGATTCATCAAGCAGGTATCATTCTCATGCAAATCCTGGTCTTTTTTTCTGTTTGGTTTGCAAAACAACACAAGGAGGTTTGATTGGCCACACTGTAGAGTTTTTAATCACATTTACAGCAGCCCAACCCAATTATGTTGTGTAGGATTAAGTGATGGTTGTGAAATGCAGTTTTATATAACAAGCTAATAACTGAGTTTTGCCGTTGATTAAACTTATGTGGGGTGCAGGATGTTGCATTGTCTTCCAAGACAACCCCACTTTGTATGTAAGTATTGTCTCCAGTCCATAACACAATGATGTCATCTTTTTTACAAGCGTTGGATTTCCTTTTATGCTTACAATTGCAGAGAAGCAGGCATAATGCAAACAGGGAACTGTGTTTTATTGTTTCTGGATTAACCAGGGGCCCCCATCCTGTATCCTCCTGTTCTAAAGGAAACAGACATGTTTCCCTAATTCCAATGAATCTCTCTCTCTCTCTTCCGTTTTGCCAGGGTTGCTCTTGCTAGAGGAAAAGGAGCATATTCCCATTTGCCAAGCTGCTAAGCAAAGCCTTTAAACCCCTGTCTGTATACAGACAAGGGTTATATTAATGTAAAATATAAACAAAATGTATACAAAGGTCTGCAGAATAGGTTTGTCCCTGTGGGTGGGAAAAAAACCTATAGAGCCAATAGGATTGTCTGTTATGGGAGCCTTGAATTGTCTTGAGTTAACTTCAGATGCATAGATATTATGCCGTGGTACGTGTAGGATTCCAGCAGTAGTTAAATTATTTTCTTTTACCATTAATTGTTTTCTCAAAATCAGCTCCTTGCAATGCTGAAAGTTTTAGAAATTTATTTGCCATTATTATTGATTGCCTGCCCTAAAGCTTGATGGTGTAGTGGGCCTAGATAGTGCAAAATTAAGTGACATTTTTTTCTCACCTGAGTTGTAAGAACTTTGAGAAATTTTTATTTATATTGTTGAAGTGGAAAAAGAAAGAAACTTAAATATTCATCAAGAAGATGCCAGAATGGTACAGGTACTATGGTAATAGCCTCATACGCTTGAGCCTATGTGGAATGGAAAAAAATTGTGAACAATGAGATTGTTCAAGTCATCACCTTATTGAATTAATATTTACTTATTGCATGCAAAAGACATGCAGCTTTTACCGCATCATTCTCTGATTCTACTCAAAGATTTGACTGAAAGTGCACAAGCCCTAACGATTGGGTATACAATTTCCACCTTACAAGCCCCTCCTTAACTTGGACTAAGAGACAGGGTTCTGGCACATTACTTTGTGCGGTTTGTTGTAAAACCTGTGTGCAATGTCTTGTTTTAGGGTGGAGCCCCAGACACACTTGCTTCTGGTACAAAACCAACACATGTGTGTTTTCAAGAAAGTTGTTCCAACAAACAAACTCCCTGTGGACCAGACACTAATATCAGCCCCAATTTCATGTTTGGTTGATCAAAAACATTGCTTTCCCCACAGTACATGTACTAGTGTGACTTGTGCTATCAAGCACATCTTGTAATGCAGTTGTTATGAAGAATATACATTTAAAAATTCGCTCATACTCATTGAAGGCTGAGCAAGGTATCAAGAACCCTAGAAAACTAGTTTTTGGGGAAATTTCAGTGATAAATTTACTCATAATTTGGTAACTTGTGTATTGCAGATCTAAAGATTACAAAATCACTAAATGCAGCCTTCTTCCAAAAACCCAAACAGATCCAATTTTAAAAACAAGCCCCATTTCTTCACCAGAAAATGCATCTGTGAGTGGTGACATTACTTCTCCATAGGATTGGTTCAGGGTTTTTTTAATTTACAAATTTGTGATGTAGCCAAATTGGTGATCATCCACAAGAAGGTTTAGCCAAATTTGGCTATAGACCAGATATGAAAATAGAAAAATCAAGAATCCTCTTATGTTTTAGCTATGTGCTGGAACATGTCGTAGAAATTGGGAACTTAAAACGAAATTTCTTGAAATATGCTGAGTTAGGGTTTTTTAATTTCAAAAACCCTTTGAATGTGTGGAGACCACATTTAACGAATGGAAACATGCAAATTTTCATGCCAAATACACACTGATTCCCATGCATGTAAATGTGGTGGAGTCCATGTATCATTTAAAAAAAGAGAGATATGGGATCATTTGTACTCCAACCCAAAGCAAGGCAATCTCAAAGCAAATGATATTTTCCCCTCCCTAATTCTTTAAGCAAGCATAAGTTGCTTACAAGCACACACCATTGGTGACCATTTTCCCCAGCCGGTTTGACCGACCGCTCCACAACAACTCCCAATGTTTGGCTTACCTATTTGGACGGGCAAGCTTCACATGTATAAACAATTGAGAATTTGGTGGATGAGGGTGGGGGGAACCAAAGAAGGAGAGGGAGTGCGCTTACAAGTCGCATGTGCAAATCCAAAACAGTCTTTTTTGTAATTTGCAAAAAGTTTGTGGTAGGAGTGCGAATCTAAACGGTGGGCTACAATGAGCCAAAACAAATCGGACGGCTTCCTGGACCTCCACGATAATCCATGACTATAAAGCGACGGCTGGCAGCTTTTAGGGCACCTGCCATCGGGGGCCACTGTTAATTTATTTGTTTATCACTGCCAACTCCCTCAGTGGGCCAAATGATGGGGAGGAGGGTGGGGGGGCGGGGGAGAAAGGACGGAGGGGGGGGGGTCATAATGGAGGAGGGGATGTTTTTTTTTTGACAATGGAATAAAAGAAGTACATTCTTAGATGATCTTATTGCAGGCAATCTAGGTAGGTAGGTACCCTATTATGTGTTCGAATGGAACAATAAAAGTGGAAAGTAGAGGAAAAAAAATGTGTCATGATTTTGGTTGAATAATAATATACGCACTTGGGGGGGGGGGAGAGGCGGGGATGGGGAAGACTAGAGCGAATCAAGTGAGTAAACTATGGGGGGGGGTGTTTTTAAAAATAAAATAAAATGTTGGGGTTGGAACTGGGGGGTAAATGAAAGGGAAGAAAAGTAACATTTGGGGCAGGTGGGATGCGGTAGTGATGTTTTATTTAGGGTATAAATGTGCTTGTTTGTTATGTGAAAGGTAAGGCAACATCTCCAAATAGTTCCATGATTTCAGGGTTGGACCGTTAAAGCTAGCTGCCTCTGGGAGCCTATGGGTTAGTTTCCTTGCCTTTTGGCAAACATGGCTGAGTTTGCATTTCTTTTAATTGGGTACCACATTTTAGGGTTGGTCATTCTGGGCCAGATGGGAGGGGGATGTGGACAAAGTTTGGTGCACTTTTGCCCTTTACTTTTCCTTTCATTTTATGTTTTGCCCTTTTCAGGGGGTGGGGGAGGGTTTCTGATGGGGAGGAAGAAGAAGGTTTGGAAGGCATGTGACATTTGTCTGGACTTCACTGTTACCTAGTGATCTGAAAGAAAAAGAAATCAATGTTCAGTTGGTGAAGTAAAATTGTTCGATATGATAGAAAACAAAGATGAGAAGGAAAAAGAAGGAAGTAGGAGAAAGGAGGGGCTGGGGGGAGGGTAATTGTAATTAGAATCTGTTCTTGTAGATTTGTGGAAATGAATAGGTATCCATGTTAATAGGTGGGTTTTCTTTTTGTTATTCTTTCAACAAGATCTTGGGATATTGGCTCCCTTCCCAAGAACTCGCCTTTCTTTCTTGTCATGAGAAGTGACAAAAGAGAGAAAGATGGTATATGCTCGCACCTTCTTCATGGAGGGTTCTCATTACTTCTATTGTGTCAAAGGAAAGGAGGGACCTGCAAGAAGTCGAGATGTAGTAGCTCTGTAGTTACTAGCCATGCTCTCTTTTACTTCTGAAACAAAAAGAAATCCATGAACAGAGAAGTGTTATCCTGGCAAAATAAGATTATGTGTGAAAAATTGTGTCATATTTTAGACTTTTATTAATTAGTTATGTGTGCATTGCTTCAAACTTTGTTTTTGTTTTTTCTTGTTTTTCGTTTTTTGGTTTGGTGATCTAGCGATTGGAAAAAATAAAATTTAAATTACATAATCATTTGACCCACCTCCTTAGGTTAAAAGAGTAGGACTTTGAACGAGGAATACAATGTTGGGCTATTGACGACAACACGAAGAATGTGAGAACAACATAAAGAACACGTGGCAAAGCATATGGGATAAAATTGAGGAACACATAGAGAACTCGTGAGGAACAAAATTGAGAACAGCTGCAGGAATAGTATTGGGAACATGGGGCGGGGGAAGAAGGCCCAAAAACCCAAAAAATCTTCCGGTATGCCCAGCCCTTCTACTGACCTAGAGTTTACTCATACTGACTCACCTCATTGGCTGCTGAGAAAATATATTTAAATATGTTGTTGGCAACCCTTTTTTGCCTAGGTATTCGCTATGGGAGATATTGTGGGTATATTGTCAAAGCGAAGATCTTCCAAATTCAGATTCCCTCCACCACTCCCCACAAGACAATTTCCCATGGACTCTCTCCCCTCACACTTAATAACTACTGTAGTACCTAGGTTAGTTCAGCAGCAAGATGCCTACTAATTAACTTATTTTTTTGTCACTTCTGTTTGACAGTGAAAATAAAAATAGTTTACAATTCGACATTACACTAATAAATAATGAAGCTTTTGCGCTTCAAAGCTTTCATTCAGATTTTTGGCATGGCCAGCACATGTTTTTTCAAACAATTTCACAAAATATTTAACTAGTGCCTAACCGGCCTATACAGTAGGTTAGTTTTAAAATAAATATATTGTTGTTGGAGGTACTAAAGTAGTTTTCAAACATTAATCTCTTGGCAACAACCCATCATCAATAGCGCTTTCCTTTTGAACATGCTGTTGAAAGAAGTACTTACAGGCCGGCCTACCTCCTGGAATCCGTCTCCTGAATGCTCGGAAATTACTCAAACAGCTGGCCATCTACCTTAGGACCAGAGTCTCACCATCCTCTCCTCCGGTATTATTCCAAAGTCGTGCATCCTGTAAAGCCTAAAACTCGCCCTCCCTTTGTAAAAATTACATTGCACAGTAAAATTATTAATAAATAATATAGTCTGATGTGTGTGACACCCATTTGCCATTTGTTTCCCTTTGAGCATTATCACTGCATGAATCTTGCTGGAACTGCTCCAAGAGTTTGTTGGGTGTAGGCCCCTAAATAAACACCCCCCTTGCCCAAAACACATACTATCTATAGTCCCTCCAAACCGCACCCCGCCCCCCAACCCCCCCAAACCATATAAACTACACGGCAGAACAAAACTGGGGATGCAAAGTAAATCCTAAGACTTTTTTGGCAAACACCCTTGGGGGGAGATTATTTCAGGAACTAGGGCGTTACCCTACACTAATAGCTTTCCCCTAATCTTTGGAAGACAACAACCACCCAACCAGTGTTTTTTTCTCCTTCTTTTGCAAAATTTCTTGTTTTCGAAAGAAATTCTCAAATTTCTCAAAAGAAGTTTTATTTTGGTAAGGGAATTTTGCTATATTTGGAATTTGGACACACTTTTTTTGGCCAGTTTTCTACAGTTTTGACAGCCTTCTGCAAACTTTTCACCAATTCACGCCAAACCTTGTTTGGGTTTACAACGCTAAATGAACGACTGAATCTTTTTTTTAAGAAACACAAAACAAATGAAGAATAAAACTATGCACCCCAACCAAAGTTAGGGGGGCATGTGGGGGAGAAGCCCAGGTCACAAACAAGCTAGGAAGAAGAACTACTACTATATTAGGAGCAACTATTTATCATAGGCTAGAGATTGGTCCCCAAGTCTAGTGGCCAAAAAAATTGGGGGTGCTGCTTTGGGGCCCCCCCTTTCTGGCACACCAACTTTTGTGGCTAAAAGGCAGCCACTCCTTTAGTCTCTTTGGTGTTTCACTTTTTCTCCTCACAGGCCCCCCCCTCCCCCCGCCCACAACCCCCCTTTATTGCTCCTCCCCTTCTCCATCATGTCTTCGTGTCCTTGGATCTCTCTTTTCATTAGGTCAATTTTGGGAGTGTGGTTGCAGTAGCCCAACAAAACGTTTTTTTAATTTTGCAACATCATAAAGAAGTGTAAGTACTCATAGACAAGT
>Ga0116229_10005472_pt1 | contig 20696 bp, 14 predicted proteins | sample S1TSphgellanicum_3_FD_87313 | JGI IMG/M metagenome (GOLD analysis project Ga0116229, IMG submission 87313) | Host-associated microbial communities from peat moss isolated from Minnesota, USA - S1T2_Fc - Sphagnum magellanicum MG | ecosystem: Host-associated > Plants > Peat moss > Unclassified...
AGGCTCGGAAAAGTTGCAAGTTTCCGGCGGGCACGCCACGGCATCTATTGTGGCGCGTCTCGGGCCGGGATCACCCTCCTTGGTGTAAAATCGCTGGCATGCACTCGACGAACGTCGCACGAATTGACTCACGGCGGCTGACGCCGCCCACCACGCGCTGACCGTCATGGCCGGCGCCGCTCCGTTCGATGCCGGCGTGCAAGCCGCGGCAAAGCGTCTGCTCGACGCTAACGCTATTTCGGACGTGCGCGTTCTGCAGAACGGTAGCGTGGTCACGGGAATGGCCGGCTCACACCGGGTCTATATTCGATATCGACGGCCCGCCACGAATTCCGATGATTTCGCCATGGACGGCGAGTGCAGTTGCCAAGAGCGGAATCCGTGCGCGCATTTGGCGGCCGTGGCGATCATGGCTGCAAAGCAGGGGGAGGCGCGCGCCGCCGACGCTCGAAGCACGAGATTCGATGGCGCGCCGCGCTCGGCTCATCAAGGCCTGTGCTATGTGCTCGACGAATCCGACGGCACGTGCCGCTTGTCGGTATGGGTGGCGCGGATCGCGCCGGGCCGTCGCGAGGTCGCGGGCGGCGCCAGCCTTTTTGCGCGTCGACCTACGGAGGCAAGCGATGAACTGCCGCGCTACGTGAACGCAGAGGACCGCGTGATCCTGGAGTCACTGCCGGGCCTGGGATCGGGGCCAATCTCGTTGCGCGACCACGCTGGATTCCTGTCACTGCTGCAAATCGTGGCGACCGGCCGCGCCCTGTGGCGATCACCGCAGGGTCATACCTTGATTGCGGGCGCTGCGCGCGATGCGATTCTGGAATGGCAGGCGGCCGCCGATGGCGCACAACGACTGCACTGCGTCGACGCCGACTCCCTGCACATCCTGAGCGGTGTCGACCCTCCTGTTTTTATCGACGCCGCGTCCCTGGAATGCGGTCCGCTGCGGCTTCCCTATGGCGTCGCATTGCTGCGCCGCTACTGGCAGCAGCCGGCTATTGCTCCCGAGAATGTCGCGCTGGTCAACGAATGGTTGTCACACCAACCTGGGGCCGATGCTTTTCCACGCCTGCGTGAGCTCGGTGTCTTGCGCGAAGCGCGGCTAACTCTGCGTGGCCATTTGACGCTAACGGCCGGCCCCGTGGCCACGATGGATTACCTCTACAACGAGCGCCTCATTGCGCGGCGTGGGCTGCACGACGTGGACACCGCGGTGCGCCATCTGGGCGAGGTTCGGTGCGGCCACGTCATCGAGATCGACCGGGACCGCGGCGCCGAGGAGGCGCTGCAACGAGAACTCGAAGGGGTCATGGGCGACTTGCAGAGTCGCGACGCGTGGCTGCGTTTTCTGCTGCAGGGCGTGCCCGCTCTGCGCGAGCGCGGCTGGACGATCACCACCGAGCCGTCGTTTCCCCATCGGCTCGCGCCGATGACCCGGTGGTATGTCGATGTCACGGCGAAAGGTCGCCCGGAATGGTTCGATCTCAAACTCGGCATCGTCGTCGATGGCCAACCCGTGAATCTATTGCCGACCCTGGTCGATTATCTGCAGGCGACGCGCGACGGAGGCGCTCCGTCTCTGCTCGGTGCGGATCATCTATTCGTGGAACTCGAGGATGGCCGCTATCTGCCGGTGCCGACGGACCGGCTGCGACGCATCGCCGAGACGCTCGTGGAGTTGTTCGATCGCAATGGCTTGAATGATCTTGGCTCATTGACCCTGCCGCTCAATCAAGTCGTACGGCTCGCCGAGTTGGCGCAGGACGGCTTGGCGCCCCTGCGCTCCGATGATCCTGAGCTGCGCTCCGATGATGCCGATGTGCTCAGGCGCATCGACGAGATCCGGGACGTCCGCGCCATCCCACCGGCGGCGGCTCCGCCGGGATGCCGCGCGACGTTGCGTGAATACCAACAGCAAGGCCTGGCATGGTTGCAGTTCCTGCGTCGGCGTCGCTTGGGGGGCATCCTTGCCGACGACATGGGTCTTGGCAAAACCCTGCAGATCCTTGCGCATTTGGCGACCGAGAAAGCGCATGGAAGACTCGGCAAGCCCGTCCTCATCGTAGTTCCGGTCAGCGTGATCGGCAATTGGCAGCTGGAGGTCCGCCGGTTCACCCCGGATCTCACCAGCGTCATTCTGCATGGCGCCAAGCGCAAAGCGCTGTTTTCATCCCTGCATGAGTTCGACATCATCATCGCTGGGTATCCGTCCCTGCTGTTCGATGGCGAGATCTTGCTGGATCGGGAGTTCAGCACCGTCGTTCTCGATGAAGCGCAAACCATCAAGAACCCGCATGCCAGAGTCTCACGGGCGGCGCGCGCTCTGCGCGCCGAGCATCGTCTTTGTCTGACCGGCACACCGATGGAGAATCATCTGGGCGACCTCTGGTCGTTGTTCGAGTTCGTACAGCCCGGCCTCCTCGGCTCAGAGCAAAGTTTCCAGCGTCACTACCGGAGCCCCATCGAGAAGAACGCCAACACGGTGCGTGCAGAGGCACTCAGCCGACGTATCGCCCCGTTCTTGTTGCGTCGGACCAAGGATGCCGTGGCGCGCGAACTGCCGCCGAAGACCGAGATCGTCGAATCGATCGTGCTGAACGAGAAACAGCGCGACCTGTACGACGGCATTCGACTCTCCATGCACAAGCGCGTCCGGGACGCGATCGCCAGCCAAGGATTGGCACGCAGCCGCATCTTGATGATTGAGGCCCTGCTGCGGCTCCGGCAAGCGTGTTGCGATCCAAGACTGCTGGGGAGTGCCACGCCGGTCGCGGTCGCAGACGCTTCGCAGGAGCCGGATGCGCCATCGGCCAAACTTGACTGGCTGTCGACCGCCTTGCCCGAATTGATCGCCGCAGGTCGGCGCATCTTGTTGTTTTCGCAGTTCACCCGCATGCTGCGGCTCATCGAAACCGTCGTCCACGAGCTGTCGATACCCTACTGCCTGCTGACCGGTGATACGCACGACCGCCCGACCGTGATCGAGCAATTCCAAAGCGGGAAAGTACCGTTGTTTCTGCTGAGCCTGAAGGCTGGTGGCGCGGGGTTGAATCTCACGGCTGCGGACACGGTGATCCACTATGACCCTTGGTGGAACCCGGCTGTCGAAATGCAGGCCACCGACCGGGCGCATCGAATCGGTCAGGATAAACCGGTGTTCGTTTACAAGCTCATCGCGCAAGGGACCGTCGAGGAGAAGATCCTCAAGCTGCAAACCGATAAACACGCGGTCGTGAGTCAGCTCTACGCCGCCGCCGAGGCTGCGCCGTCACCCTTGAGCGCGGGCGAGTTGGAAGCGCTGTTCGGCCCATGAAGATCGATGCGGAATTACAGAGCCAGGTGGACGCACAACTCCTGGAACAAGGATCGTTCGCCGTGCTCGATTTCTTGATGGATTCGGGGCGCCTGCTGCCGGACGACTACGAGCGCTGGCGTCGAGGAGAGGTGGCCTCGCTCGATGAGGTCCTCATGGGCAGCGTGGATAAGATTCGCTCTCAGGTCGAGACCATGGCCCACTACGCACGCAAGATTGGCCTCGTCGAGGAACAGCAGACATTCCACGCATGGCGTCCGGATGCAGCGCCGGGCGCCCAACCCCTGACCATCAGTGTCGATGCCGCTTTGCGCGGACTGATCGGTGCCCGCTTCGCGCCCGCTCAAGACCTGCCGCAACTGGATCTTTTCTTCGACAATCCCGTCGTTGCGCTGACCAGCGGCATCGTGCGCGCTCTGTCAGCGGGAAATATCGAGGAAGGCCAACGTTTGCTCGACCGGCTCTACGACCAAGCGCCCAACCATGCCGACCTGCCGGCGTATGATCGGCTGCTGGCCGCGCTGTCGCATAAGACCAAACCCATCGATGACCCGCGCCGCGAACTATCGTTGCTGCTGCAGGTCAGCACGACCGCCAAGAGGCTGATGGCGTCGCAGGCGCGGGATCTGCTCACGCCGCTGTGGCGGCATCAGGCGCAGGCGTTGCGCGGTCACGCTTTCCGAGCTGAGGAACCCGATCTGCATCGAAGCTTCAGCCTGTGCCAGGCCCAAGACTGGGAGGACGCCGCAGACGCGGTGCGCGCCGAACCGCAGTGGTGGCTGGCGGCACCGCTCTGCCTGCGACTGGCGCAAAGCTGTTTCTACCGGCGCGATCGTATCGGTGGGCTGACGGCTTGGTTTCACCTGTGCTGGCATGCGCCGGCGGAGGCCGGGGACGTGCTCGACCACCGGCGCCATCCCGACATCGGCATGGTGGCCTCATGGCATCGCTTCAGCGACCTGGTGGAGGACTGCGGCCCAGGGTCCGAAGATGCGTTGGGGGCCGCCGACTTCCCGGCATGGCTGCTGTGGCAGGAGCCGGGACTGACCCGAGAACTCGCCGCGGATCTATCGACCGGCGACACCACGGGGGAGAAGAGCTACCGTTTCGTCCATGCCTGGATCGCCGCGCGACGGGCGAACCGGCACGGCGAGGAAATGTCGCTGCGCAAGGCGCTCCAGGCGGCCAATCCCGTTCTTTTTGACTGCCTGAAACGCTCGGTCACCGGTTAAGCATCAACCAGGGACATTTTGGTAAAAATTTCCTGGAGTCTTTCATACTCCAGCGGTTTCGCAATGTGCGCATCGAACCCCGAGTTTAGCGCGCGCTCGACGTCCTCATGTTGCCCATAGCCGGTCAACGCGATCAACACCCCGTCGAAGCCTGCTTGACGCAACCTGCGTGCCACTTCGTAGCCGTCCATGGAGGGCAAGCCGATGTCCAACAGAATCGCCTCTGCTTCGAATGCGGATAGGGCTTCGAGCGCCGCCTCGCCGCTGTGCACGGATTTGACGGCATGACCGTCGAGCGACAACAACATGGCGAGAGACTCGGCGGCGTCCTCGTTGTCGTCGACGATCAGCACACGCAATACCGGCGCAGATACCGCGGGCGCGGCCGCCTGCGCAGTGGCCCACGTGTCCATCGCCGGCAGGCAAATCGTGAACGTCGAGCCCTGACCGATACCCGGGCTCGCGGCGCTGACCTCTCCCCCCTGCATCTCGACCAGTCGCCGCACGACACTCAAGCCGATGCCCAGACCACCGTCAGACCGGTCCAGTGAACGTTCGTTTTGGACGAATAGATCAAATATGCGAGGCAGGAGCGAGGCAGGAATACCGACGCCGGTGTCGGCGATTGAAATCACGGCGCGCGCGCCGTCGCGGCTGACAGCGATGTCGATTTCGCCACCGGCGTCCGTGTACTTCGCCGCATTCGTCAGGATGTTCGATACGCATTGCACCAGGCGTGCGCGGTCACCTTCCACGCATAGGCCCGGCATCGTGGCGAGACGAACCGTATGCTGCTTTTCCTGGATGAGGAGCTCGACGCTCTCCAACGCCTGGGCCACCACTTCGGCCAGATCCACCGGACCGCGCTGGATTTCGATTCGCCCCTGGGTGATCCGCGAAACGTCCAGAAGATCATCGACCAACCGCGTCAATTGCCGTATTTGGCGGCCGATGATGTCCAGCGTCGCGGTGACGCGAGCGTCATTGCCCGCGATCAAACGCGGCAGCAGATCGGCTGCCGTTCGTATCGGCGCGAGCGGATTGCGCAGCTCATGCGACAGCATGGCCAGAAACTCATTCTTGAGTCGATCGGACTCGCGCAGCGCGCTCTCCGCCTTGCGCAGGGCGTCCAGTTGATCGCGAATCTGGTACTGCTTGAGCCGCGAGCGTAGTGCCGCTTGCACGGCACTGAGGAGCGTGCGGGTGGCGGCCGGACGCTCGAGCAAGGTCACGTTCGTCATCCGTCCGATCATCTCCGACATGCTGTGCGATTCATCGCCGACTTTGCTCAAGAACACCACCGGCATGTCCGACCAAGCCGGCTGCGCCATCAATGCCTCCAAGATCAGATGAGCGCCCTCTCCGGCGAGCACTTGGTCGGTCAAAATCAACGCGCCGGGTTCCTCACCAATCGCCCTCGCGGCGCATGCCTCGTTGGGACAAATCTCGCAATCAATCCGATGCCGCTTGAGAAACATCTCGATCGCTTCGCCGTCGCGCCGCGTTGCCGGCAGCACGATCACCCGATGATCGCGGCGCAGAGGCGGCGGCACGCTCATCGAGCGGCGTCTGCGCGAGCGTACGGTCCCGTCTTGGGATCCAACTCGACGGGCACGCCGGTCAGGATGCCACGCAGTCCCAGCAATGGCTCGCTGAGATGGATTCCGTTCTCGTCGAACCAGACCTCACGAATCGCCTCTTCGTGGGAACCCGTGCGCTTTTTGAGTGCTGAAATCGCCTTCTTGACCTTTCCCGCATGTTCGAAATACCGCAGCAAGACGACGGTGTCGGCCAGATAGCTTGCCTCCACGGGGGCACTCATCGTCGCTCCCATGAGACCGCTTTGCGCAACGATCAGAAAGGTCGCGACGCCCGTGTGATTCAAGTACGACAACAATTCGTGCAGCTGGGCATTCAGATAGTGATCATGCGGCATGCAGTTGAGGTAGCCATTCAGGCTGTCGATCACGATGATGCGGGCGCCGCCCTCCTCGACGGCCGCGCGCACCAGGGCCACGAATTCGCCCGGCGAGACTTCCGCCGGATCGATCTGCCGCAGGCGCATGGCGCCGGGACCATCCCCCTCGTTGATGCGCAGTCCGATCCCTTGACTGCGCATCAGCAGCGCCGATCTCGACTCATCGAACATGAACACGGCGGCATGGTCGCCGCGCGTCGTGGCTGCCGCGGCGTACTGGATGGCAATGGAAGACTTTCCGCTTCCCGGCGGGCCGACCAAAAGCGTGCTCGTACCGCGGTCGATTCCGCCACCCATCAATTCATCCAGCGCCCCGACGTTGCTTTGAATGATTGCACGCTCGTATTCGACGTGGTGGTCCGCGGCGACCAGACGGGGATAGACGGCCAAGCCTCCTGGCTCGATCGAAAAGTCATGCAACCCGCTCGAGAAATCGCTGCTGCGGAATTTTCGAACCTCGAGCTGGCGCCGGAGCCGCCCATACGGGGGCGATTTGGCCTCCAAGCTGATGACGGCATGGGCGATGCTGTGCAGCTGCTGATCCGGGCCCTCGGCGGTGCGATCATCCAGCATCATCACCGTGCAGTTTCGACCCAGGAAAAGTTGCTTCAATGCGAGGACCTGGCGGCGATACCGCAGCGAGCTTTGCGCGAGCAAGCGCATTTCCGACAACGAATCGAGGACCAGACGCGACGGCTTATAGCGGTCGATCGCCTTGATGAGTTTCTGCGTGGTTTCCGACAGCTCCACCTCGGACGCATGCAGCATGGTGAGCTGTCCATCGCCCTCGAGTTCGCTCGGATCGACGATCAATTCGACGATCTCTATGCCGTCCAGAGACCAGTTATGGGACTTCGCTGCCGATCGAAGTTCCTGGGCCGTCTCCGACAGTGTCACGTACAGGCACGCTTCCCCATCGGCGACTCCCTGCGACAAAAACTGCATCGCGAAAGTGGTCTTGCCGGCACCGGGGTTGCCGTCGATGAGGTACAAGCGCTCAGCGATGAAGCCGCCGCCCAATATTTCGTCCAGACCGGGAATCCCACTTTTGCAACGCGTGGGGAAACTCACATAAACCTCGCCGCTCGATAAATGACCGCCGCGAGATTACAACACTCGAAGCGGGCTACTCTGTCAGCCGAAACCAGGTCATAGGGTAGACTCCGCCCAGTGGAGATCGGTGGTGCAGTCTATTGCGCAATCTTCAACGATTGATCGAGTCGATCGCGATCTTGTCGACGGCGAGCGCCGCCTCGTGAATGGCTTCCGACAGCGTGGGGTGGGCATGGATGGTGCGCTGGATGTCCTCGGTGCTCGCGGAATATTCCATGGCGAGGACCGCCTCCCCGATCAACTCACCCGCCATCGGCCCGATCACGTGCACGCCCAGCACTTCGTCATCGTCCTTGGCGGAGACGATCTTCGCCATACCCTGCCCGGCTTCCATCGCGCGCGCCCGGCCGCTCGCCGCAAAGGGGAAAGTCCCTACTTTGTAGGCGCGCCCCGAGGTCTTGACCTGCTCCTCGGTTTGCCCGACCCACGCGATCTCAGGCGCCGTGTAGATCACCGACGGAATGACCTTGTAGTTCACCTCGCCGAATTTGCCGGCGATCAAGTCGGCGACCATGACGCCCTCTTCCTTGCCTTTGTGTGCCAGCATGGGGCCGCGTACCACGTCACCGACGGCCCACACATTCGTCGCGCCGGTGCGGCAATGCTCGTCGACTTGGATGAACCCGCGCGAGTCGACCTCGACGCCGGTGCCGTCGGCCAACAGGCCGTCGGTGAACGGACGCCGCCCGACCGCAACCACCAATTTATCCACTTGGAGCGTGTGTTCGCCCTGAGCATCGGAATACACGACATCGACGGCAGCCTTCGCACCGGTGCCATGCACCGCCGCGCTCGACACCTTCGCGCCCAACTTGATGTCGAGGCCCTGTTTCTTGAAATGGCGCAGCGCTTCCTTGGCAATGGTCTGATCGACCATGGGCAGGAATTGTTCCACGGCCTCGAGCACGGTGACCGCACTGCCCAAGCGCCGCCATACTGACCCCAATTCCAGCCCGATCACACCGGCGCCAATCACGCCAAGACGACCGGGCACGGTATCGAACTCGAGCGCGTTCCAGGAGTCGACGATGGCAACGCCATCGTGAGGCACGGTCTTCAACCGAATGGGCGTGGACCCCGACGCCAGAATGACGTTCTTGGCTTCCAGCGTTCTCTCGGAGCCATCAGCGGCCTTCACGAGCACCTTGTTGCCCGGCAGCAAGCGCGCGTGCCCTTGAATGCCCACGACACCGTTGGCCTTGAACAAGGCCGTAATGCCGGTGGTCATGGTTTTCACCACGGAGGCTCGCCGCTTTTGCATGGTGGCGAGATCGAGCTTGATGTTGCCCAATTGAATGCCGTGAACGGAAAACTCGTCCTTCGCCCGCTGGAACAGCTCCGAAGATTCCAACAAGGCCTTGGACGGAATGCACCCCGCATTCAGGCACGTGCCCCCGAACGCGTAAGTACCGTCGAAATTCTTCCATTCATCGACGCAAGCGACCTTGAGCTTATGCTGCCCGGCGCGAATGGCCGCCGGATATCCCGCGGGACCGGAGCCGATCACGACCACGTCGAAAGCGTCGCTCATATCGAGAGCACCATGCGGGCCGGATCTTCGAGACACTGTTTGACGGTCACCAGGAATTGCACGGCCTCGCGCCCGTCGATGATGCGGTGATCATAGGTGAGTGCGATATACATCATGGGACGCACGACGACCTGGCCATCGACGACGACGGGACGATCCTGAATCTTGTGCATGCCGAGAATGGCGCTCTGCGGCGAATTGACGATCGGCGTCGACAACAGCGACCCGAATGTGCCGCCGTTGGTGATGGTAAAGGTACCGCCGGTCAATTCTTCGATGGTGATGGTACCCGCGCGGGCGCGGCCGGCGAATGTGGCGATCGCCTTCTCGATGCCGGCAAAACTCATCTGGTCCGCATCACGCAGTACCGGAACGATGAGCCCCCGATCCGTGGAGACGGCGACGCCCACGTCGAAATACTCGTGATACACGATGTCGTTGCCTTCCACCGAGGCGTTCACCGCGGGAAATTTCTTCAGCGCCTCGACACAGGCCTTGGTGAAGAAAGACATGAAGCCGAGTTTCACGCCGTGCTGCTTGTCGAATAGATCCTTGTAGCGCGCGCGAAGGTCGTTCACCGCTTTCAGATCCACTTCGTTGAACGACGTCAACAGAGCCTGGGTGGCTTGAGCCTGCACCATGCGCTCGGCGATGCGCGCGCGCAGCCGGGTCATCGGCACATGTTGTTCGGCGCGCGCGGCACGCGCGCTCGAGGTGGCAGCGGCGACCGCGCTGGCTGCGGCCGGAGCCCCCGTGGCTGCCGCCGGTTCGGGGACAGCGGGTGCCGGAGTGGCCCCATCTTTCGCGGACAAATAATTGACGACGTCCGATTTCGACACTCGTCCGTCGCGTCCGGAACCGGACACCGACTTCGGGTTCACCTTGTTCTCTTCGACCACTCGCTTGGCCGCGGGACTGAGCTTGCCCGCGGCCCCAGTCTCTGCCTTGACCGCCTCCTGAGCCGAGGTCGCCGCACCATTGGATCCGCTCAAGATGGCGGGCGCACTCGCGCCTGGTACGCCCGTGGCCGCAGTGCCGGCGTCGTCGATCAGCGCCAACACCTGCCCGCTGGTCACCGTGGTGCCATTGCCAAGGCGAATCTCCGTGAGTATCCCCGCCATCGGTGCCGGAACCTCGAGCACCACCTTGTCCGTTTCCAGATCGACCAGATTTTCGTCGCGTGCGACGGCTTCGCCGGGCTTCTTATGCCAAGACACGAGCGTAGCGTCAGCCACCGATTCCGGCAGCTGCGGCACGCGCACTTCGATAGTCATGAACCCGTCCTAGTGTGAGCCGGCATGCGCATCGTTTGTCGGGAGGCCTCTTCGGGCGGCATGCCTTGAAGCGCCGCGGTGACCAGATTTTTCTGTTGCTGGTCGTGCAGTGCCGCGATCCCGGTCGCAGGCGCCGCCGCTCCGGCTCGGCCGGCATACAACAGTTCGTGCTTCTGGCCGAGCGGCAATTGCAGCCGATGACGAATCTGGTACCAACTGCCTTGATTCTGCGGCTCTTCCTGACACCAGACGATTTCGCGCGCGTTGGCATACTTACGAATGACCGCCTCGTATTCCTCGGACGGAAACGGATACAGTTGCTCGAGTCGAACGATGACGACATTCTCCGCCTTGGAATCGCGCCGCGACTTCAACAAATCGAAATAAACCTTGCCGGTACACAGAACTATGCGCGAGACGCCCGACGGTTTGATGTCGTCGATCTCGTCGATGACGTTGCGGAACATACCGGTGGCGAGTTCCTCGAGCCGGGACACCGACAGCGCATGGCGCAGCAAACTTTTCGGCGTCATGATGATGAGCGGCTTGCGCAGTGGCCGCACCATCTGGCGCCGCAACAGGTGGAACATCTGTGCCGGCGTGGACGGTACGCAGACCTGGATGTTGTACTCGGCGCACAATTGGAGAAACCGTTCGAGGCGCGCCGAGGAGTGCTCCGGACCCTGTCCCTCGTAGCCATGCGGCAGGAACAAGGTCAGCCCCGACAAGCGGCCCCACTTTGCTTCGCCGGAACTGATGAATTGGTCGATGATGACCTGTGCACCGTTGCAGAAGTCGCCGAATTGGCCTTCCCAGATCGTCAGGCAGTGGGGCTCGGTCGTGGAAAACCCATACTCGAATCCCATGACCGCCTCTTCGGACAGCACCGAGTCGGTCACCGTGAACGTCGGCTGATTGGTGGCCAGGTGCTGGAGCGGCACATAGCGCCGGCCCGACGCCTGATCGTGCAGAACTGCATGACGATGAAAGAACGTACCCCGACCGCTATCCTGTCCCGTGAGCCGGACTGGGTAGCCTTCTTGGATCAGGCTGGCATAGGCCAGATTTTCGGCGCACCCCCAATCGAGAGGTAGATCGCCGGCAACCATACGTTCGCGCGTCTGCATGATGGCGAGGACGCGCGGATGCAGGTTCCAGTCGGTGGGATACGTGGTAATGGCCTTGCCGAGTGCCTTCAAGCGACCCATGTCCACCGCGGTTCGCACGGGCTCGGACCAATCCGCGCCGAGGTACTCGCTCCAATCGACGGTGTACTTGTTCCCGATGAGACCCAACGCGGCGCGCGCCTGCGGCTTTCCCTCATCCAAGCCCTTGCGGTATTGGTCCATCATCTCGGCAGCTTCCGACGCCGAGATGACGCCTTCGGCGACCAGCCGCTCTGCGTAGAGCTGGCGCACGGTCGGCTTCTTGCGGATCACTTGATACATGAGCGGCTGGGTTGCGGCCGGCTCATCGGCTTCGTTATGGCCGTGCCGTCGGTAGCACACCAGATCGATCACGATATCCTTGTGGAATTTCATGCGATATTCGAGCGCGAAGCGCATGACGAAACACACGGCCTCGGGATCGTCGGCATTGACGTGGAGAATCGGCGCTTCCACCATCTTGGCGACGTCGGAACAATAGAGCGTCGAACGCGCGTCCTTCGGATCGCTAGTGGTGAAGCCCACTTGATTGTTGACGATGACGTGTATCGAGCCGCCGGTGTAGAAACCGCGCGCCTGCGACAGTTGCAGCGTCTCCATGATGACGCCTTGGCCCGCGAAGGCGGCATCGCCGTGAATCTGTACCGGCAAGACCTTGTTGCCCAACGCATCGCTGCGACGTTCCTGTCGCGCGCGTGCGGAACCCTCGACCACCGCATTGACTATTTCCAGGTGGGACGGATTGAATGCCAAAGCCACGTGCACGTTGCCCGACGCCGTTTTCAGGTCGGACGAAAAGCCCTTGTGATACTTCACGTCGCCCGAGCCGCGCAGTTTCGCGAGGTCGTAGTGCCCTTCGAATTCGTTGAACAAGTCTTTCGGCGACTTTCCAAGCAGGTTGACCAGCACGTTGAGCCGCCCGCGATGCGCCATGCCGATGATGGTCTCTTCCACGCCGGCTTTTCCACCCTGCTGCACCAAATCATCCAGCAGGGGGATCAGGCTGTCGCCGCCTTCCAAGGAGAAGCGTTTCTGACCCACGTACTTGGTATGCAAGTAGCGCTCGAGGCCTTCGGCGGCGGTGAGTTGCCAAAGAATGTTCTTCTTCTCATCGATGGTGAACCGACGCTGCATGCGGGCCGACTGAAAATGATCCTGCAGCCACAGACGCTCGTCGGAGTCCGATACATGCGCGAATTCGGCCCCGATCGTGTCGCAGTAGATGAACTTGAGCGTCGCCAGAATATCCTTCAGTTTGCTGCGCGTGCGGATCGCTTCGATGCGACTCCCCGTGAAGAATTCGGTGTCGAGATCCGCATCGGACAAATCGAAGTGATCGAGATTGAGGACATAGGGCTTACCGCGATCCTGTAATCCCAAAGGATCGAGGCGGGCAATGAGGTGACCGCGGTTTGCATAGACCTGGATGAGCCGTGACACCGCACCTTGCTTGGCGCTCGCCACATCCGCGGACGCGCTCGCCCGGGACACTGCCGGCGCGTGTTGCCGCGCCAGAAGCCGCTCGCGCACCTCGCCGTGCGCCACTTCCTTCGTGGTGTCACCCTTCAATCCGGTGAAGTAGGCCGCCCACGTCGGATCGACCGATGTGGCGTCCTTCAAGAACAGTTCGTAGAGATCTTCGATGAAACCGGCATTTGCGCCGGACAGGGCCGAAGTGGCCAGTTGGTCAGCGAGTGATTTGCTCATCGTGGCTGCGAAAAACCTCAGCTAACTCAAAGTGATAGGGACCAATGCCCTGGTTCGAGGCGGCCGATAGTTTATCCCAATGCGACACAATATGGAACGTGACGCAGGTCGCGATGCTCAGAGGCGAGGTAGGTCGAGCGGCGTCTCCAGCATCCAATATTCGTAGCCCAGCAGGGCCGCGTAGCCGACGAATACCGCGTACATCATGGTTTCGACGGGAATCTTGCGCATGAATCGGTAACGGGCCAAGAACACCATGGCCGTGACCCCGATGCCGGTCAATCCCATTTTGATGGATGCGAATAGCGCGGCGCTCTTGTAGACGAACGCCGCCATGACCGGATTGACCTCGATGGCGCCACCGGCGAGCAAGGTCACCGTCATGAATGCGTCGGCGACGCTCAACAACAGGATTCCAACCGCCACCGCCATGAGGTGCGTGGAATGCAAGTCGAGCGGATGGAAACGCGAGTCTTGCGTACGCCGTTGCGGCGCCCGACGTCGCGGATTGAAGCTGCCATAAATGGCCGACCACCAAAAGCGGCGGCGCCGATCCACCCGGTCACGCCGCTCGGAGCCGGCGCGCCGGTCGGCCACGACCTGGCATTCGGGACCCTTCGGCTGTTCCATCCGGTCGGTCGTAACCGGCGGCTCGCCGGCCGCGGGAACGGGCGAATCGGTCCAAGATCTCGTAACATCCCGACGGTTTGCAGGTTTCATCCCGCTCACTATCCCGATCGGCGTCGCAATTCGGCAAGGGCGATGCGTCATAATATGGGTCTGCGGAGATGTATTTTTCTTTTACGGGAAGCCGATCACGTCGTAATCTGCGCCATGCCTGCGTCCAACAACCTGCAAATCGAGACCGAGGGATTCGCCGAGTCCGGTCTCGAGCGGATCAGTTCCGTGCTGCGCGCGGACACCGACGCCGGCGCGATCCCCGGTGCCGTGGCGCTCATCATGCGCCGAGGTCGGTTGGCTTACTTCGACGCGTTCGGTTATGCGGACCGGCAATCGCTGCGGCCGATGCAGCGGGAATGCGTGTTTCGCATCGCGTCGATGACCAAGCCGTTGACGACGGTGGCGGCGCTCATGCTGATGGAGGAAGGGCGGTTGGTATTGGCCGACCCCGTCGCGCGATACCTTCCCGAGCTGCAAAACCTGCAGGTGGGCGTCGAGCACAGCGATGTGGCGGGCATGCGGGAGCTGACTCTCGAGCGGCCGAAGCGTCCGATGACGGTACACGACTTGATGCGGCACACGGCCGGGTTCACGTACGGCCAATTCGGCGATTCGTTGATCCAGCGCGCCTACCGCAAGGCCCAGCTGATCGACAATCAGCAAACCAACGCCGAGATGGTGACGAAACTCGCGCAGCTGCCGCTCGCGTTCCAGCCTGGCACGACGTTCGAGTACGGCATGTCGACCGATGTGCTCGGCCGAGTCGTCGAAGTCGTCTCGGGAATGGAACTCGACCGTTTCTTCGCAGACAGAATCACCGGACCGTTGGGCATGCCGCACACCGGTTTCGGCATCCCGCCCGAACAATATGCGCTGCTAGCGGAACCGCAACGTGAAGCGGCGTCCTCCGCCGTACCGGCCGTCGTGCCCTATGATCCCGCGCGGCCGGCAAAATGGTTCTCCGGCGGTGGCGGCCTGTTGTCGACGGCCGCCGATTACGCACGCTTCGCGCAAATGTTGTTGAACGAGGGCGAACTGGACGGCATCCGACTGCTCGCGCGCAAGTCGGTGCACCTGATGACTCGGAATCATTTGCCGCCCAATCTCGACTATGGTCCAAGGACCGCGGATCTCGGCATCGCCGCACCGTTGCCGGCGCTCGGCCTCGGCTATGGTTTGGGCGTCGGTGTCCGGCAATCTGCAGGCCTGGTGTCGGTGCCAGGCTCGGTGGGCGACTATTATTGGGGCGGTGCGTTGGGCCCCTACTTCTGGGTGGACCCCGCCGAGAAACTGGTGGTCGTATTCATGCTTCAGGAGCTCAACGTCCAGCGCCGCACGAGATACCGAGCGCTGCTGCGTGCCTTGGTGTACCAAGCACTGCTGTAACGGACTGTCGGCACACCCGCTACGGCAGCATTCAGGCTGAGATGACCACGCCGGTCGCGGCATTGTCCGACAAGCCGGTGAGCCCGCCGCCTACTGTCCCTGTCGGATACCGGCAATATCCTTTCATTCTTCGTTCATCACTCCGGCGGATTCCCATGTCTTATAGACCCATACCTTCGGCATGGACAGTCGCCTTGATCGCTGTGCTGGCAATCGGCTCTGCGGCGGCGCAAACCGCGCCAGGCAAAGGGTCGGCAACCCCGGACGATGCGCTGGTCGCGCGCGGCAAGTATGTGGCGCTCGCCGGCGACTGCATGTCATGCCACACGGCGCCAGGTGGCAAACCCTATGCCGGTGGCAACCCTTTGAAGTCTCAATTCGGCATCATTTATGGGCCGAATATCACGCCGGACGTCAAGACGGGTATCGGCAGTTGGAGCAAGGCGGATTTCGAACGCGCTTTGCGCCAAGGACGTTCCAAGGATGGCTCCTACCTTTATCCGGCCATGCCGTACGACGCGTATACGAAGCTGACCGCCGAGGATATCGACGCGCTGTGGGCCTACATGCGCACGGTGCCGGCCGTGAACAATGTGCCGCCGAAGAACACGCTGCCGTTTCCGCTCACCGTGCGCAGCGGTCTCGCGGTATGGCAGGGCCTGTACTTCAAGCCGGGTCCATTCGTGCCGGACCCGAAGAAGAGCGCGGTGTGGAACCGGGGCGAATATCTGGTGACGGCACTGGAGCATTGCAGCGACTGCCACACGCCGCGCAATCTGGCTCAGGGACCGGAAACGCAACACTTGCTCGCCGGCGCCAGCATCGAGGGCTGGTACGCGCCCGACATCAGCAACGATTCAAAGTCGGCGCTCAACAAGTGGAGCGCCGACCAGTTGGCGAAGTTTTTCAAGACGGGCACCATGCCCGGCAATGCGACCGTCGTAGGGCCAATGGCGGAAGCGGTTCACGACAGTTTGCGCCACTTGAAGGACTCGGACCTGCAGGCGATGGCGGTGTATCTCAAGGATCAACCCACCAAACCCGAGGCGGTCACCGCCGACAAGGCGAAATGGCCACGGGACCGACTCATGGCCGGCAAACTGGTCTACGAGAACAACTGCATCAGTTGTCATCAGAGTAACGGCATGGGCATCAAGGGCAGTGTGCCTGCCCTCGCGCACAACGATGCCGTGACCGCGGCAGAACCTTACAATGTGGTCATGGCTCTGCTGGAAGGCTTTCCGCCGAGTGGAACCTGGGGGGCGATGGGCTCCTTCGCCGGTGCCCTGAACGACGAGCAGATCGCGGACGTGGTGAATTACGTCCGCACGGCCTGGGGCAATGGTGCGGTTCCCAATGCGACACCGTGGTCGGTGAGCAACTGGCGCGCGAATGCAACGGAGTCGGCGAGTCAGGCGCGATCGCAGGAACATGCGCTGCTCTGCCCGAGCTTGGCCACCGATGTGCTCAAGCCCGCGCTTAGCGAGGGTTCCGCCAATCTCAAGCGTGCGGCGGGCGACAGCGCCGCCATGTCGAAACTCGTCGGCGACTATCGAACGGCGCGGCCGCAAACCACGAATGCCGAGGTCATCGAAGCCTTGAGCACCGCCTATTGCCGCGCCGTCTCCACTGAAAAGTTATCCGAGGCTCGCGTCAGTGCCCAAATCGCCGACTTCGCCGGCCGCGCTGCCATGGCCATTGGAAGCGGTAGTGGCACCGGCACGAGTGACCCCAGCACTAGTGACCACGGCACCAGTAATCACTTGCCCGCGACGGGAAGCTCTGCCGCGAGTGAGTCCGCGCCCACCACTTGAAGCCCGCCGTGAAAGGGGTGCTACGGCTGTTTGCATTCGTGCATCTGCTGATGGCCGTGCTGTTCGCGGCGGCGTCCATCATGCTTATTGTCATGGCATCGCACATGGCCTGGGCGGCTTTCGCCGGCGGCTTGGACAAGGATGCCGCGCAGCAGGTCATCGAAGCCATCGGACTGCTCGCGGCTGCGGTCGTGGCACTGCAGATCTCCCAGACCATCGCCGAGGAAGAGGTGATCCGCGCGGCGCATGTCAGCGGGCCCACCCGGGTGCGGCGCTTCCTCTCGCGATTCATGGTGGTCTTGGTGGTCGCGCTCGCCATCGAGGGACTCGTGGCCACGTTCAGGGCACTGCACGAGAACCCGGCTCAGCTGCCGGCGGCGGCGAGTATCCTGCTCGGCACGGCAGCGCTGCTGGCCAGTTGGGGGTTATTCATCCGCTATAACCGGGACGCTGAGGAGCTCGAGCCGGAGGCCATGGAGGAAGCGAAGAAGGAAGACGAAAAGCTCAAGTGATCCCCATATCGTACGATTGCGTACCATATGCTAAGCTTTTGCGATGTCGGATCTGGTGCGCTCTTCCGTCTTGACCGGCTATCGCGGCCTGGTCACCGGCCTGGGGGGTGACCCTGGTGAGTTGCTGCGCCGGTTCAAGATTGCTCCGGAAGCGCTCGAACGCCACGACGCGTTGATCTCGTTTGGCGCTGTCATACGATTGCTCGAGGCGACCGCGAGAATCCTCGATTGTCCCGATTTCGGTCTGCGCATGTCGCAACAACAGGACCTCACCATCTTGGGTCCCATCGCGCTCATCGGATTGAATTCGCCCACGGTCGGCGATGCATTGCGCGCGATGATCGAACACTTGAACTTCTATTCGCCGGTCGTGGTCACGACGATCGAGACCCAAGCCGACGATCGTGTGCTTCTGACATATGACCTGGCGCTGGACGGCGAGCCTCACAAGAGGCAATTGATGGAACTTGCGCTCGGACTTTATTGCCGGGACCTGCAAATCCTGACGCAAGGGCACTTCGTACCGGTGGCGGTGCTGTTCCGGCACACGACGCCGCTGCCGCGGCGAACGTACCGGCGTTATTTCGGCACCAATGCGAGCTTCGGACAGCACGTCAATGCCATCGTAGCCAGATCGGGCGACCTCGAGCGTCCGATTGACAATGCCGACCCGAAGCTGCGCGAAATGATCGCGGATTACGTGCGTCTGAGTACGTCCAGCCATCCCCTCGATCTCGAAAGACAGGTTGCATTCTTGGTGCGCAAACTGTTGCCGCTGGCGCATTGTTCTCTGACCACGGTGGCGCGACATCTCTATCTTCACGAGCGCACGCTGCAGCGCCGGCTTTCCAAGACGGGCACCTCTTTCGAACTCATCGTGGACGCCATACGCCGCGAACGCGCGGAAGAATTATTGTCCGAGTCGCGCCTGTCGATGGCGGGGGTGGCCTCGCAGTTGGGCTACAACGAGCAGAGCTCGTTCAATCGCGCTTGTCGGCGCTGGTTCGGCAGCGCGCCGAACGCCTTCAAGGCGAGGCGCAGCAGCGGCGGCGAGCCCATCATCCGGGTGTGACCGCAATCTCGATGCGGCCGTCGCGGATCCGGACCGGATAGATCCGCAGCGTCTTGGGCGTCACGCCGTTTTTGGGCTTACCCGTGCTCAAGTCGAACAGGGCTCCGTGCTTGGCGCACCGAATCACACCTTCCTTGATGTCGCTGCCCGCCAACGGCTGTAGCGCATGCGGACACAGGTCTGCGACCGCGTGGATTCCGATCGGCGTATGACAGAGCAAGACGCGCTGGAAGCCCAAGGCCACGGACTTCTGCGAGGATGACGGCAGATCATCGAGCGCCAGCACGTCGATGAAGCCATCCGCGGAGCTCGGAATCACGCGCCCAGCAATTTTTCCAGCACTTCGTGGAAATGCTGAATTCGCTGTTCCTGGTAGCGGCCCAGGGTCGCCTCGGCACGCGTGGTGGCGGCTCCGCGGATCCCGCTTTGGATACGCGGCAGATTGCTCATGTCTTGATCGAATATCAGAGACAGTAAGCCTATCTCGGGTTTGGAACTGAACGGCTCGTCGAAATCCAACTCCCAGATGGGAGCCGGTGGCGGCCGGGGGGCACCGCCGCCGGGCAGCGGCGCGGTCAGCCGGACGCTCATCCAGCTCTCGTTCGGATCATTGCCGTAGGGCAGGAACTGATAGACCAGTGGCAGCCCTTCACCATACCAAGGACAAAAATTCGGAAACATGAAGTATTGAATGCTGTCCAGCATGGCGACATCCGGCCAAGCACCCAAGTCCCGAGCAAGCCCGGCCCCCAGCATCTGACGACGCCACTCCGCCACCTGCCCGCGGCCTGACAGCGGAGACGTCGGATCATACTTGGGTACCGGCACGCCGGGCATGGCCATCGCGAACACCTCATACGCGCGATCCACGGCCGCCGCCGCGGACGCCTCATCGCCCAGGTGAGGACTCGGAATGGCCAGCGGCGTGATGAGCCGGCTGACGTGCGCGGTGCCATCGTCCCAGATGTCGTACTGGGTGGAAGCATCCCCGGTGAAGGTCAACGAATCGCTATGGGTCTCGACCACATGGTAGGACTCGAGGAACGCCTCGAGCGTGACCTTCCAGTTGGCGCGCACGCGCTTACGGATATGGAACGCGGTGAATCGATCCTCGGCCGGGCACCCCTTGAAGAATTCGGGCAACACACCGAGCACGCGCTCGAGAGGCGGTGCCGCCGGATCCGGATTGATGAAGATGAAACCGCCCCAAGTCCCCACCTGAACCTCGGGAAGGCTGTATTCCGACGTCTTGACGCCGGTGAAGTCCCACCGGCTCGGAATGTTCTTGAGAGTACCGTCGAGATTCCACTCCCAGGCATGAAATGGACACCGTAGACTCGCACCGGATCCCGCGCCATCACACAGCCGCGTGCCGCGATGCAGACAGGTATTGTAGAACGCGCGAAATTCGGTCGGGCCGCTTCGCAGGATGACGAACGACAAATCGCCGACCGTGTAGGGCACGCGATCGCCGACGTTGGGAATGTCCTCTTCGCGGCACGCGAACTGCCAAACCTTCTTCCACAGCCGCTCCTTCTCGAGAGCCGCATAGTCGGGCGTGTAGTACCGGCTGAGCGGGATCTTCTTTTGGATCGGCAGGTGGTTGCCGCGGGCTCGCAGCGGCGCATGCACCTCGCGCGAATCGGCCTCGATCAACGCCTCGGCAAGCGGACTTACCGCTGTCGAAAAACCCCGGATCACGGATTCGATGACTGCCATGATTAAATCCCCTCAGACCTGAATCTTGCCGGCGGCGAACCCGCCCAAGGTTTGCGCAAAGGTCACGCAAAAGCGCGCCGCGTCGGCCCCATTGATGACGCGATGATCATACGACAGCGACAGCGGCAGCACGGTCCGCCATTCGAGTGCGCCATCGACATTGACCGGTTTCTGAAACGCGCGCGTGATGCCCATGAT